>Ga0070686_100000175_pt1 | contig 45160 bp, 36 predicted proteins | sample KBSS23LmetaG_FD_65654 | JGI IMG/M metagenome (GOLD analysis project Ga0070686, IMG submission 65654) | Switchgrass rhizosphere microbial communities from Kellogg Biological Station, Michigan, USA - KBS S2-3L metaG | ecosystem: Host-associated > Plants > Roots > Rhizosphere ...
CCCATCGCCTTGCCCATCAGGTCGGAGAGGTTGATCATGCCGACCTGGCCGCCCATGCCGGGAATCTCGAACGGGGTGTTCGGCTGCTCGACCACGTCGATCTCGACCTCGCGGTCGTTGAGATGGCCTTCGCCGAGCATCCGCCGGAAGCTCTCGCGGGTCGCGGTGCTGCTGTCCTTGCCGGTCAGCGCGTCGAGCAGCCGCTCGACCGCAGCCCCCTCGGCGGCGCCCTTCACCGCTTCGCGCCGCCGCTCGCGCTCGAGCCGCACCGCTTCCTCGACCAGGTCGCGGGCGATCTGCTCGACGTCGCGGCCGACATAGCCGACCTCGGTGAACTTGGTCGCCTCGACCTTGACGAAGGGCGCGTCGGCGAGCTTGGCGAGGCGCCGGCTGATCTCGGTCTTGCCGCAGCCGGTCGGGCCGATCATCAGGATGTTCTTGGGCGTCACTTCCTCGCGCAGCTCCTCGGGGAGCTGCTGGCGCCGCCAGCGGTTGCGCAAGGCGACCGCGACCGCGCGCTTGGCCTGGTCCTGCCCGATGATATGCGCATCGAGCGCGGCGACGACCGCCTTGGGCGTGAGGAAGTCCTTCATCTTGCCGGCCGCTCTCGGTGTTTCGGTGGATGGCAGATCGGGTGCCCGGTCCATCTCCGGGCTGGAGGTCTGGAAGTCCATGTCACGCCCTAGATTGGACGCGGAACCACCGACTTCAAGCGGGATTGAGTTTGGACCCCAAGGGTTGGAAGATGGCGCCGACAAGGGAGCCGAGGCCGAGCATGGCGACTGACGATCTCGTGAAGCGCGTCCGGGAGCGCCAGCCCAACTGCGCCAAGGTCGGTATCTTCGACATGGACGGCATCTTCCGGGGCAAATATCTGAACGCCGACAAGCTCGCCTCGGCCCTCGCCGGCGGCTTCGGCTTCTGCGACGTCGTGCTCGGCTGGGATTCGAGCGACCAGCTCTACGACAATGTCCGTTTCACCGGCTGGCACAGCGCCTATCCCGATGCCGAGGTGCGCCTGCTGCCGGAGACCGAGCGCACGCTCCCCTTCGAAGGCGGCATGCCGCTCGTCCTCGGCGAGTTCAGCGGCCGCGCCGAGGCGATCTGCCCGCGCGGCGTCCTGCGCCGGGTGCTGGCCAAGGCCGCGGCGCTCGGCTGCAAGGTCAAGGCGGCGGCCGAGTTCGAGTTCTTCGTCTTCGAGGAGACGCCGCAATCGGTGCGCGACAAAGGCTATCGCGACCTCAAGCCGATCACGCCCGGCTATTTCGGCTATTCGATGCTGCGCTCGGGCGTCCACGCCGATTTCTATCACGAGCTCTGGTCGACCTGCGAGGCGATGCGGATCGAACTGGAGGGCCTCCATACCGAGACCGGCCCGGGGGTGATCGAGGCGGCGATCCGGGTCGACGACGCGCTGGAGGCGGCGGACAAGGCCGCTTTGTTCAAGACCATCGTCAAGATTCTCTGCCAGCGGCGCGGCTGGATGGCGACCTTCATGGCGAAATGGTCGCCCGACTGGCCGGGCCAGTCCGGCCATCTCCACATGTCGCTGGTCGATGCGGAGAGCGGCCGCTCGCGCTTCCACGATGCGGACCAGGAGCTCGCCATGTCGCGCGAGATGCGCTGGTTCGTCGGCGGGCAACAGGCCCTGATGCCCGAATTGCTGGCGATGGTCGCCCCGACCGTCAATGCCTATACCCGCCTGATCCCGGGCTATTGGGCGCCGACCGCGGCGCTCTGGGGCTATGAGAACCGCACCTGCGCCCTGCGCGTGATCGGCGGGTCGGAGAAGAGCCAGCGGGTCGAGTACCGGATCGCCGCCGCCGACATAAACCCCTATCTCGCGCTCGCCGCCGCGATCGGCTCGGGTCTCTGGGGCATGGAGGGCGAGGTCGAGCCCGACGCGCCGATCGCAGGCAACGCCTATGCGGCCGAGCCCCGTGCCGAGCGCGCGCTTCCGGCCACCTTGTGGGACGCCGCGCAGCGGCTGCGCTTCTCGGCGCCGGCGCGCGCCTTGTTCGGCGACGAGTTCGTCGACCATTATGCCGCGACGCGCGAATGGGAGGAGCGCGAAGCGCGCAAGGCGGTCACCGACTGGCAGCTCGCCCGTTATTTCGAGATCATCTGACAGGTATCTTCTTGGACGACCTCATCTGCATCTCGCCGGTAGACGGACGCGAACATGCGCGGCGGCCGCTCACGCCTCCGGCCGAGGTGTCGCGCGCGATCGAGCGGGCGCGGCGGGCGCAAGGCGAATGGGCCAAGGCGCCGCTCGCCGAGCGGCGCGCGGTCGTCTTACGCTTCCTCGCCGCGATGGAGCGGCTGAACGACGGGATCGTGCCCGAGCTCGCCTGGCAGATGGGCCGTCCCGTCCGTTATCAGGGCGAATATCGCTCGCTGAAGGAACGCGTCGAGGCGCTGGCGGCGCTGGCCGAGACCGCGCTGGCCCCGGAGACGCCCGCAAGCGGCCGCTCGGTCGCGCGCGTGCCGGCGGGCCTCGTCCTGGTGATCGCGCCCTGGAACTATCCCTTCCTCACCGCCGCCAACACGATCGTGCCCGCTTTGCTCGCCGGCAATGCCGTCCTCCTCAAGCACAGCGCGCAGACCCCGCTTGCCGGCGAGCGCTTCGCCGAGGCTTTCGCTTCCGCCGGCCTACCGGATGGGCTCTTCGCCAATCTCTTGCTGGATCACGGGCAGACGGCACGTCTGCTCGGCGCGGGCCTCGTCGATCATGCCAATTTCACCGGCTCGGTCGAGGGCGGCCGCGCGGTCGAGCAGGCGGCCGCGGGCTCTCTGACCAGCTTGACCCTAGAGCTCGGCGGCAAGGACCCGGCCTATGTCTGCGCGGACGCGGACCTGGCGGCCGCGGTCGAAAACATTGCCGACGGCGGCTTCTACAATAGCGGCCAGTCCTGCTGCGCGGTCGAGCGCGTCTACGTCCACGAGGCGCTCTGGGAGCCGTTCCTCGAAGGCCTCGTTGCGGCGGCCGGCGCTTACCGGCTCGGCGACCCGCTCGATCCGGAGACCAGCCTCGGGCCGATGGCGACCGCCAGGGGCGCCGAGGCCGTGCGCCGCCAGGTTCGCGCGGCGCTCGACGCCGGCGCCACCGCCCACGTCCCGCCGGATCTCTTCCCCGCCGACACCGGCGAGGGCGCCTATCTGATGCCGCAGGTGCTGACCGGCGTCGATCACGACATGGCGGTGATGCGCGAGGAGACGTTCGGCCCCGTGGTCGCCTTGATGAAGGTCGCGGGCGACGAGGAGGCGGTGCGGCTGATGAACGACAGCGCCTACGGTCTCGCCGCCTCGATCTGGACTCGCGACCTCGACGCCGCCGCGCATCTGGCGGCGCGGGTCGAGGCGGGCACGGTGCTCGCCAATCGCTGCGACTATCTCGATCCCCTGCTCGCCTGGAGCGGGATCAAGGCGAGCGGCCGCGGCGCCTCGCTCGGCCGCCACGGCTTCGAAGCCGTCACCCGCCCCAAATCCCTCCATCTGCGGAGCGCCTGATGAGCCTGCCCAGCGCGAACTGGAACTATCCCACCACGATCCGCTTCGGCGCCGGCCGCGCGGCCGAGCTCCCCAAGGCGTGCCGGAGGCTCGGCATCGCCCGGCCCCTGCTTGTCACCGACCCGGCCCTCGCCGGGATGGCGATGGTGAAGGAGGCCCTCGCCGCGGCAGGCGCCGGCCTGTTCTCGGCGATCCACGCCAACCCGACCGGCGCCGACATCGAGGCGGGCCTCGCCGTCTTCCGCGACGGCAATCATGACGGGGTGATCGCGTTCGGCGGCGGCAGCGCGCTCGACGTCGGCAAGGTCGTCGCCTTCATGTCCGGCCAGAGCCGTCCGCTCTGGGAGTTCGAGGACCGGGAAGATTGGTGGCGCCGCGCCGATCCGGCCGGGATCGCGCCGATTGTCGCCGTGCCGACCACGGCGGGCACCGGCTCCGAGGTCGGACGCGCCGGAGTCATCCTCGACGAGGATGCGGGCGTGAAGAAGATCATCTTCCACCCCGACATGATGCCGGGAATCGTGATCCTGGACCCGGAGCTCACCCTCGGCCTGCCGCCCAAGGTCACCGCCGCCACTGGCATGGACGCGCTCTCCCACTGCCTCGAAGCCTGGTGCGCCCCGGGCTTCCACCCGTTCGCCGACGGCATCGCGGCCGAGGGCATTCGGCTGATCCACGATTTTCTGCCCCGCGCCTATGAGGACGGGAGCGATATCGAGGCGCGCGGCCATATGCTCGCCGCCGCCTCGATGGGCGCGACCGCCTTCCAGAAGGGCCTTGGCGGCATGCATGCGCTGTCTCACCCGATCGGCGCCCTCTGCGGCACTCATCACGGCCTCACCAACGCGGTGCTGATGCCCTACGTCCTGGCGTTCAACCGGCCCGCGATCGAGGAAAGGCTCGCCCGCCTCGCCTCCTATATCGGCCTCGCCGACCCGGGCTTCGACGCCTTCCTCGCCTGGATCCTGGAGCTGCGCCGGCGCCTCTCCATCCCCAACAGCCTCGCCGCGCTCGGCGTCGAGGCCAACGCGGTCGAGCGGCTCGCCGCCATGGCCGAGGCCGATCCCTCGGCCGCGGGCAATCCCCGCCCCTTCGACGCCGCCGCCGCCCGCCAGGTCCTGGAGGCCGCCCTCGCCGGCCGGTCTAGGCAAGTCGCCCCTCTCCTCCAAGGGGGAGAGGGAGAAAACTAAGTCAGCCCTGCGCGACGCAGCGGAAGCTCCCCGCCAGCCGCTGGTGGGAGGCAATGATGCGGGCGATCCTGTCGGGCTGCGGCGTCGCGTCCCACTGGTCGCGCTCGAACGTGCCGCCGAGGAGAATGCCGTCCGCGCGCGGGAACATATAGCCGGCCTGTCCCGCATAAGCGTAACGTATCTCCGGCTGCGGCACGAGGATGGCGAGCTGGCCGCGCACCGGATGGAGCTCGGTGTCGCCGAACAGATCGTGGGACCCCAGCCCGGTGCAGTTGAACACGAGCCGCTCGGGCAGCGCCGCGATCTCGGCCGGGGCCGCGAAATTGCGCACGTGGATGGCGCCGCCGGCGAGCTGCACGTCGCGGACCAGCTGGCGCAGGAAGCGGCCGACCTCGACATACATGGTCTCGAAGCGGATCGCGTGCTCGAACGGGAAGGGATGCTCGTCGCGCCGGATCCGGCGGACGCCCGGCATATAGGGATCGAGCGGGGACGGGCCGTCGTTCGCGTCGACCTGCTCGTAGGTCGGCAGCCACCTGATCCCGAAATCGTCGCCCACCATGATCTGGAAGCGGCGCCAACTGTAGTCCAGCGCCGCCGCGAACTGCGCCCGCCACTCCGGCGTGACTCGGTCGTTGTCGTAATGGCCGAAGGGGGCAATCTGGCCGCCCGCGATGTTGGAGGTCGTGTCCGGGGTCAGCGCCTTGGTGTAGATGGTCACCGGAAAGCCGGCTTCCTGGACGAGCCGGGCCGTGGTCAGCCCCATCGCCCCGGCGCCGATCACCGCGACCGGGCCGTCATGGCCCGGGAGGCCGAGCAGGGTCGCCAGCCGCGACGAGCCCCAGGACAAGGTGATCCCCGCGCCGCCATGGCCGTAATTGTGGACGAGGCGCTTGTCGCCCAGCGCCTCGGCGGCGACGCGGAAGCCCGGCGCGCGATAGGGCCGGAGCCCTGCGACGGTGCGGATCACGCGGTCGGGCGAGACGTTGACCGGCGGCAGGCAGCCGCTTCGCGCGGCCGTCCGCGCCGACATGGTGGCGCAGCCCGGAAGCACGAGCCCGGCCGCGGCGAGCGCGCCCGATCCGATCAGGCGGCGGCGATCGAGGAGAAGGCTCTGCACCGGCGGAGCCTAACCGCGCGGGCTTGGCCCGTACAGGCAAGGATCGCTCGGGGCTGCCCCAAATTTTCTTTGGCTTTCGCTGCCGGGGCCAATGGATAGACTGAGGTCATGATCCGCCCCTATCTCCCCCTCAACTCCCTGCGCGCGTTCGAGGCCGCCGCGCGGCATCTGAGCTTCACCAAGGCTGCGATCGAGCTTTGCGTCACCCCGGCCGCGCTCGGCCACCAGGTCAAGGCGCTGGAGGACCGGCTCGGCGCGCCTCTGTTCCGCCGCCTGCCGCGCGGGCTCGCGCTGACCGACGAGGGCCGAGCCTTGCTCCCGGTGCTGCGCGACGCCTTCGACAGGGTGGCGGCCGCGCTCGCTCGCTTCGACGACGGCCGCGGGCGGGAAATGCTCTCGGTCGGAGCGGTCGGCACCTTCGCGATCGGCTGGCTGCTGCCGCGCCTCTCGGCCTTCGAGGCCGCCCATCCCGAGGTCGACCTTCGCCTCACCACCAACAACAACCGCGTCGACATCGCCGAGGAGGGGCTCGATTTCGCGATCCGCTTCGGCGACGGCGCCTGGCACGGGACCGAGGCGATCCTTTTGTTCGACGCGCCTTTGACCCCGATCTGCGACGCGGCCACCGCGGCGCGCCTGCGCGAGCCCGCGGACCTGGCGAAGGAGACTCTCCTCCGCTCCTACCGCAATGAGGAATGGCCGGCCTGGTTCGAAGCCGCCGGCGCCGAGCCGCCGCCCTTGGTCGGCCCGGTCTTCGATTCGGCCGCTTTGATGGTCGAGGCCGCCCTCGCCGCCCGCGGCGTGGCTCTGGCCCCAGCCCGCATGTTCGAGGGCAAGGGCGAGCGCCCGTTCGAGATCGCGGTCGATCTCGGCGGCTACTGGCTCACCCGCCTCAAGTCGAAGCGCCCAACGCCGGCCATGGCAGCCTTCGAAAGCTGGATCCGCGCGGCGGCGGAGGAATGACAACTGCCCGTCATTCCAGCGAAAGCTGGAATCCATGAACACGGATTATGGAACTCTCGCAGACCGTGTTCATGGATCCCGGATCAAGTCCGGGATGACCAAGGATTGGAGCCGACTCGCTTAGGCCGCCCCCTCGATCACCTCCACCGTAAGCTGCTCGTTCGTATAGACGCAGATATCCGCCGCGACCTTCATCGCCTTGCGCGCGATCGTCTCGGCATCCTCCTCATAGTCGTAGAGCGCCGTCGCCGCGGCGAGCGCGAAATTGCCGCCCGATCCGATCGCGGCGATGCCGGCGGCGGGCTCGAGCACGTCGCCGTTCCCGGTGAGGATGAGGGTCACGTCCTTGTCGGCGACGATCATCATTGCCTCGAGGTTGCGGAGATATTTGTCGGTCCGCCAGTCCTTGGCGAGCTCGACCGCGGCCCGCATCAGCTGGCCGTGGTGCTGCTCCAGCTTGCGCTCGAGCCGCTCGAACAGGGTGAAGGCGTCGGCGGTGGCGCCGGCGAAGCCGCCGATCACCTTGCCGTCCCCCAGGCGCCGGACCTTCTTCGCATTGGGCTTGATCACCGTCGATTGCAGCGACACCTGCCCGTCGCCCGCGACGACGACCTTCCCGTTCTTGCGCACGCCGATGATCGTCGTGCCGTGCCAAGCTTCCATCTCGTGCTCCCGCTTCATTGCGCCTTTATCTGGGAGCGGGCGCGGGCGGCTGCAATGGCCGGGAGGGCGCGGACCAGTTTCGCGCTGACAGGCGGGCCTCGGCCCTCTAACCATGTGGGCGATGGAAGGGATCTTCGTCCTGCTGGTCGCTTTGGTGTTCGGGCTGCCGATCATCAGCCTCGTCTCGTTGCTGGTGATCCGCGCGCGGCTCAACGAGCGGCTCGACCGGATCGAGCAGAGGCTCCACGCTCTCGCCTGGACCGAGCGGCCGCCGGAGCAGGCCCCGCCGGCTCAGGCGGCCGAGCCTGCGCCGATGCCCGCGCCGGAGCCGGCGCCCGCCGAGCCCGCCCCGGCCCTCGCCGAGCCCGAAATCATCCAGCCCGAGCCCGCGCCGGCCGAGCCGGAGTCCGCCGCCGCCGCGCTGGAAGTCCGCCTGGGCGAGGAACTCGAAGAGGAGCCGGGCCCGCGCGAATCCCTCGGCGCCCTGTTCGAGCAGTTCGTCGCCGGCCGGCTGATGATCTGGCTGGGCGGCATCGCCCTCGTGCTCGCGGCAATCTTCCTGATCCGCTACTCGATCGAGATGGGGCTGATGACCCCCACCGCGCGGATGATCGGCGCGGCGATCTTCGGCCTCGTCCTGGTCGCGGCCTCCGAGCTCGCCCGCCTCCGCTTCCGCGACGACGAGCGCATCGCCCAGGCCCTGGCCGGCGCTGGCCTCGCGACGCTCTACGCCACGCCCTATGGCAGCTACACCCTCTACCATCTGATCGGCAGCGGCACCGCCTCGGCGATCATGATCGCGGTGACCGCCGCCGCGCTCGCGCTCTCGCTCCGCCACGGCGCGCCGACCGCGATCATGGGCCTCGTCGGCGGCTTCCTCACCCCCTTGCTGGTCGGCAATCCCAGCGCGAGCGCGGTCCCGCTGCTCGCCTATCTCGCCCTGCTCGACCTCGCCATCTTCGCCATCGCCTGGCGGCGCGGCTGGACCTGGCTCGCCGCCGCGGGCGTGCTGCTGAGCTTCGTCTGGACCGGCTATCTGGTCTCGCGCCCGCCCGACGACGCGCTCGCCGCGGGCGTGTTCATCGTCCTGATCGGCATCGCCGCCTCGGTGGCGCGGCCGGGCGGCGGCCGCCAATTGAGCCTGATCCAGCCGCTCGCCATCGCCGCGGTCGAGCTCGCCTTGCTCGTCGCGCGCACCGATCTCGGCGTCCAGGCCTGGATCCTGTTCGGCGCGCTCAGCGCCGCCTGCCTGGCCTTGTCCCTGCTGCGGAGCGAGTTCAGGCTCGCACCCGCCGCCGCGCTCGCCCTCGCTTTGTTCCTCCTCTTCGCCAAGGCGGCGACGCGGATGGACGCCTATGCGCCCGATGCGGCGATCGGCATCACCCTATTGTTCGGCGGCGCGGGGCTCGCCCTGACCCTGTGGCGGGCGCGCATGCTCTGGGCCTGGATCGGCGCCTTCGGCATGGCCGCGCCGCTCCTGATCATGCGCGCGGCGCAGCCCGAATTGCTCCAGCGCCCGGCCTGGGGGCTGCTCGCCGCCGGGCTCGCGCTCGGCGCGGCCGCGCTCGCCTGGGCCAATCGCAGGCGCGCGAGCGCCGAAGCGCCCGCCGACCTCGCGCTCCTGGTCTCGGGCGGCGCCGCGGCTTTGCTCGCCGGCGCCGCGATCTGGGATCTGGTGCCCGACGACCTCATCGCCGTCGCCTGGCTCGCAGTGGCGCTGGCGGCGGCGGCCGCCGCCCGGCGGCTCGGCGATCTCGCCCTCGCGACGGTGTCGGTGCTCGCCGCCGTGATCGGCGTGGCGCGGGCGGTCTGGATGCTGCCCGAGCTTTCGACCGCGATGCTGACCGGCCTGGTCGGCATGCCCGTGCTCGCCGCCGACCTGCCGAACGCGATGGCGGCCCTCTACGAGCTCGCGCTGCCGGCCCTGCTGCTGATCGCGCTCCGCCTCGTCCTGCCGCCTCTGCCGCTCGGCGCCCGGCGCGCGCTTCCCGCGGTCGCCGGCCTGTTCGTCGTCGCCGCCGCCTATGTCTGGTTCAAGCAGGCTTTCGGGCTCGCCGGCGGCGAGGATTTCGTCGCGCGCGGCCTGATCGAGCGGACGATCATCACCCAGGCCTTGTTCGCCGCCGGCTGGCTGCTCGGCGCCGGCATCCTCCGCCCGCCGCGCATGGAGGCCGACACCGCCCGGCTCGCCGGCACCGTCCTCACCCTGTTCGCCGCCGCGCGCCTGATCTGGTTCGACATGCTGATGTTCGATCCGGCCTGGTCGGAGCAATGGGTCGGCCCGCTGCCGGTGCTCAACCTGCTCCTTCCCGCTTTCCTGCTGAGCGCGATCTGGCTCTACGCCGCCCGGCGGCGCGCCGATGAGGCGACCCGCTCGGGCTTCTGGCTCGCCGCCTTCCTCGCCGCGCTCATCGTGGGCGTCGCCCTGATGGTCCGCCAAGGCTTCCAGGGCGCGATCCTCTCCGGCCCGGACATGCCGCGTTCGGAATTTTACGGCTATTCGCTCGCCGGCCTCGTCCTCGCGATCGGCCTCATCCTCGCCGGCATGCGCCTCCCCGACAAGGCGCTGCGCCTCGCCGGCCTGCTGCTGCTCACCGCGACCATCTTCAAGGTCTTCCTGATCGACGCCTCCGAGCTCCACGGCCTGCTCCGCATCCTCTCCTTTCTCGGCCTCGGCATCGCCCTGATCGGCATCGGCCGCCTCTACGGCCCCGTCCTCCGCGCGGAGAGCGGCGGCTAGCCGCCTTGGCCGTCGGATCGCACCGGTTCGTCATTGCGAGCCCCGAAGGGGCGCGGCAACCCCGTGCAGGCTGGTCGTCCCCGCGCGAATCTGACAGGATCGCCCAATCGTGAAAGCCGGGAGCGCAATGATCCTTGCAGCGATCCTTCTGTCGGTCATGCAGGCATCGCCGCCCAATGCCGCCGGCGCGCGATCGCCCATGCCGTCCGACGAGGACATCGGCTCGGCCTATCGCGCATTCCTCTACCGCCAGGTCTGTCCCGATCCCGACCATTGCGACAACGCCCTCTGGCGCCGGCAGCCGCACGTGGCGGGGGCCAGCCAGGCCGAATGCGCGCCCGTCAGGCGGCGTAGAATGATCCGCTGCGAATTCCTGGTGCGCGAGCAGGTCTATCTGGGGGAAAACCTTCACCTCTGCGCAGGATTGCTCCGGAGGAACGGAGACGAGTGGACCATGGTCTCGCTCCTCCGCCCCTGCTGGCCGCACGCACCGGACAGGCCTTCACGCTAAAGACCCTGTCCCCCCTCTGGCCCCGATCCCCCGATGTCATTATGGACCCCCGCGGGGGAGCGCCATCGCGCCATGACGCACGACATCTTCATCAGCCATTCGTCACACGATCTGGACGTGGCGGAAGCGGCCTGCGCGGCGCTCGAGCAGCGCGGCCTCGCCTGCTGGATCGCGCCGCGCAACCTCGCCCCGGGCCTGGTCTATGGCGAGGGCATCGCGGCCGCGATCGCCGCCAGCCGCCTCTTCCTGCTGATCTTCTCCGCCGAGACCAACGAATCGGCGAGCGCCCGCCGCGAGACCGAGCAGGCGAGCAGCCTCGGCCTGCCGATCCTCGGCTTCCGCATCGCCGAGGTGGCGCCGATCCCCGCGCTCAACTTCCTGGTCGGCGAGTGGCTCGACGCTTTGACCCCGCCGATCGCGCCCCATCTCGACCATCTCGGGGACCGGATCGCGCAGATGCTGGGGGGGCCGGGGCGGAGGCCGCTTCAGCCGACCCTGCCGCCCCGTCCTCTCCCGCCGCGCCGGCGCGCCCCCTATTGGCTCCCGGTCGCGCTCGCCGGCCTCGCCGGCCTCGCCGCCGTCGCCCTGGCCGCCGCCTATGTCTCGTCGGGTGCCCGGCCATGACGAGGGAGGACAGGGACCGCGCCGAGATCAGCGCCGCGGTCGACGAGATGTACGCGATGATCTCGGGCCCCAGGGGCCCGCGCGACTGGTCGCGCCAGGCCGATTGCTTCCACCCCGAGGCGCGCCAGGTCCGGACCTGGATCGACGAGGACGGCAACCCCGCCTGCCGGATCATGGGCCTCGAAGATTATGCCCGCGACACCACCCCCTTCTTCGCGGAGAACGACTTCTTCGAGGTCGAGATCGCCCGCCGCATCGACCTGTTCGGCAACATCGCCCACGTCTGGAGCGCCTACGAGGCGCGCCGCGCCCTGGACGACGAGATCCCCGAGCGCCGCGGCATCAACTCGATCCAGCTCTTCCGCGATCCCGAGCGCGGCTGGCGGATCATGGCGATGATCTGGGACAATGAGCGCGAGGGCCTGACGCTGCCGGACTTCGATTGACCGCTCGCCTTCGAAATCCCCTCACTGCAAACCCGGCGCAGCCGGGGTGCGGCAATGCGGAGCGGCTTCTAAGGCCCGCTGGATTGCTTCCCCCTCGCTCCCCGCCTTGCCGGACCAAAGCCGATCCGCGGACCGCGAAAAAGCGGGCGCAGACGATCTCGACCGGCCCCGTCGGCTCGAAGCAATATCGGCCCGCCGCGCCATGGCGGCGCGCGCGCGGAAGCTGAAGCGAGCCGGCGCTCTAGACCACCAGGAAATCCGAAGTCGTCAGCGTCGGGACATTGCTGAACGTCGCGATCAGCACCGCGCCGCCGGCGCCCGTTCCATCGGCGTCCCAGAGCAGGCGTCCGTCATCGGTATCGAACAGGAATTGGCCCGTGGCGCCGGACGCGGTCGGGTTGGATCCCGAGACCAGCGAGATCGAACCGCCTTCGGTCAGCCCGCCGCCGAACCCGCTCGCCCGCACCAGGATCTTGTCGATACCGCCGACGAAGTCGGTGATCTCGTCCGGCCCTTCCGAGGGGGCCTGGAAGAAGAAGGCGTCGACCCCGTCGCCGCCGGTCATCGTGTCGGAGCCGGCGCCGCCTTGCAGGAAATCGTCGCCGGCGCCGCCGTCGAGCACATCCCCGCCGTCGCCGCCGTCGAGATTGTCGCCGCCGTCGCCGCCCGACAGCTGGTCGTTGCCGGCGTCGCCGAAGAGAGTGTCGTTGCCGGCCTGGCCGAAGAGCTGGTCGTTGTCGCCGCCGCCCAGCATGTAGTCGTCGTCATTGCCGCCGTCGATGACGTCGTTGCCAGCCTGGCCGGACAGGAAGTCGCTACCGTCGCCGCCGTTGATCTGGTCGCCGCCGGCGCCGCCGCTGACATTGTCGTTGCCGCCCAGCGCATTGATGATGTCGTCGCCGATCGTGCCGATCAAGGTCTCGCTGTCCTCGGTGCCGGTGATCGTCTCGCCCGCCGGGGCGCCGCCGTCGGGATCGAAGCCGGGGACGAAATTGGCCTCGGTGAAGTCGCCGGCCGTGGTGTTCTGGAAGATGGCGAGCGTCTCCCAGCTCGTCCCGCCCGCGGCGCCGTCCCGGTCCCATTGGAGCAACGTGTCGCTGCCGCTCTGCACGAGCTGCAGGAAGCCGGAGCCGAACGGGTTGGAGCTGCCGTCCCAGCCGGAGAGCAGGCTGAGCAGCGACCCGTCGCCGCCCGAGAGCCGGACCATGTCGCCGCCGCCGCCGGTGGTGAAATCGGTGACGGTGATCGCCGCATTGCCCTGGTCCGCATGGGCCAGCTCGATCGTGTCGCTGCCGCTGCCGGTGGTGATCGTGCTCGCATAATAGCGGTAATAATGAAGGATGGTGTCGTCGCCGTCGCCGCCGTCGATCGTCTGCGCGCTGTCGGTCGAATCGGCGACGATGACGTCGTTGCCGGCACCGGCGGTCAGCACGTTGGAGCCGCGGCCGCCCGCCAGGAAATCGTCGCCGTCGCCGCCGTCGAGATTGTCGTCGCCGTCGCCGCCGTCGAGGCTGTCGTTGCCGGCGCCGCCCGAAAGCGTGTCGTTCCCCGCCTCGCCGAACAATGTGTCGTTGCCGGCCTGGCCCGAAAGCTGGTCGTTGCCGTCGCCGCCGAACAGGGTATCGTCGTCATTGCCGCCGCCGATCGTGTCGTTGCCGGCCTCGCCGAACAGGAAGTCGTTGCCGTCGCCGCCGTCGATCTGGTCGGCGCCGGCGGCGCCGCTGACATTGTCGTCGCCGCCCAGCGCATTGATGATGTCGTCCCCGATCGTGCCGGTCAGCGTTTCGCCTCCATTGGTGCCGGTGATCGTCTCGCCCGCCGGGGCGGAGCCGTCGGGATTGAAGCCGGGCGCGAAATTGCCGTCGGTGAAGTCGCCCGCATCGGCGTTCTGGATGATTGCGAGCGTCTCCCAGTCGGCGCCATTGGCGGTGCCGTCCCGGTCCCACTGGAGCAGGGTATTGGCGCCGTCCTGCTCGAGCCGCAGGAAGCCCGATCCGAACGGATTGGTGCTGCCGTCCCAGCCCGAGAGCAGGCTCAGCAGCGCGCCGTCGCCCGAGAGCTGGAAGATGTCGCCGCCGGCGCCGGGGGTGAAGTCGGTGACGGTGATCGCTTCGCTGCCCTGGTCCGCATTGAGCAGCGCGATCGTGTCGATGCCGCTGCCGGTGGCGATCGTGCTCGGAGAATGGCGGTAATAATGGAAGATCGTGTCGTTGCCGTCGCCGCCGTCGATCGTCTGCGGCCCGTCGGTCGAATCGGCGACGATGACGTCGTTGCCTGCGCCGCCGTTCAGCACGTTGGAGCCGCGGCCGCCCGACAGGAAGTCGTCGCCGTCGCCGCCGTCGAGATTGTCGTCGCCGTCGCCGCCCTCGAGGCTGTCGCTGCCGGCGCCGCCCGACAGCGTATCGTTGCCGTTGCCCCCGTCGAGGACGTCGTTGCCGGCCTGGCCGGAGAGCGTGTCGTTGCCGTCGCCGCCCGACAGGAAGTCGTCGTCATTGCCGCCGTCGATCGTGTCGTTGCCGCCCTCGCCGGACAATTGGTCGCTGCCGTCGCCGCCGTCGATCTGGTCGTCGCCGCCGCCGCCATTGACGCTGTCGTCGCCGCCCAGCGCATTGATGATGTCGTCGCCGATCGTGCCGGTCAGCGTTTCGCCACCATTGGTGCCGGTGATCGTCTGGCCTGCCGGCGCGGAGCCGTCGGGATTGTAGCCGGGCGTGAAGTTGGCGTCGGTGAAGTCGCCGGCATCCGTGTTCTGGATGACGGCCAGCGTCTCCCAGTTCGCGCCATTTGCGGTGCCGTCCCGGTCCCACTGGAGCAGGGTGTCGGCGCCGTCCTGCGCGAGCCGCAGGAAGCCCGATCCGAACGGATTGGAGCTGCCGTCCCAGCCCGTGAGCAGGCTGAGCAGCGAGCCGTCGCTGCCCGCAAGCTGGAACAGGTCGCCGCCGGCGCCGGGCGTGAAGTCGGTGACGATGACCGCTGCGCTGCCCTGGTCCGCATCGATGAGCTCGATCGTGTCGCTGCCGCCGCCGGTGGTTATCGTGCTCGCATAGGCGCGGCTGGAGAGGCGGATCGTGTCGTCGCCGTCGCTGCCGTCGATCGTCTGGGCCCCGTCGGTGGCATCGGCGATGATGCGGTCATTGCCGGCGCCGCCGGTCAGCACATTGGCGCCCGCGCCGCCTGAGAGGAAATCGTCGCCGCCGCCGCCGTCCAGGCTGTCGTCGCCGTCGCCGCCGTCGAGGCTGTCATTGTCGTTGCCCCCCGACAGCGTGTCGTTGCCGGCCCCGCCGGACAATTGGTCGACGCCGTCGCCGCCCGACAGGCTGTCGTTGCCGGCGTCGCCCTCCAGCGTGTCGTTGCCGGCCTGGCCGGAGAGCTGGTCGTTGCCGTCGCCGCCCGACAGGAAGTCGTCGTCATTGCCGCCCTCGATCGTGTCGTTGCCGGCCTCGCCGAACAGGGCGTCGTTGCCGTCGCCGCCGTTGATGGAATCGTTGCCGCCCCGGCCGAACACCGCGTCGTCGCCGCCGAGCGCGTTGATGATGTCGTCGCCATTTCCGCCGGTCAGCGTTTCGCCGTCGTCGGTGCCGGTGATCGTCTGGCCCTCGTCGCGGCCCGTCACGATGATCTCGACCGTGGCGCTCGCGCTCGCGCCATGCTCGTCCTCGATCGAATAGCTGATCGTGACGGTCGCGGTCTCGCCTTCCGCGAGATAGTCGAAATCGCTGCCCGGATCGAACTGGACCTGGTTGGAGACGACGCTGGCCGTGCCCTGGCCCGACGGCGCGGAGGCCGCGGTGACGGTGAGCGATGCGCCGTCGTCCACGTCGGTGTCGTTGGCGAGCACGTCGACCAGCACGATCTGGTTCTCGTCGGTCGAGGCCGAATCGGCATTGGCCACCGGCCCGTCATTGGTGCCGGTGACGGTCACCTCCACCGTCGAGGAGGAGGTCGCGCCATATTCGTCCTGGATCGAATAATTGATCTCGACCGTGGCGGTGGCGCCCTCGGCGAGGTGGTCGAAGTCGCTGCCCGGGTCGAACCGGACCTGGTTGGAATCGACCGAGGCCGTGCCCTGGCCGTCCGGCGCCGAGGCGTCGGTGACGGTGAGGATCGCGCCGTCGTCCACGTCGCTGTCGTTGGCGAGGACGTCGATCAGGATGGTCTGGTTCTCGTCGGCCGATGCGCTGTCGGCATTGGCGACCGGTCCGTCATTGGTGCCGGTGACCGTGACCTCGATCGTGGACGAGGAGGTCGCCCCATGCTCGTCCTGGATCGTGTAGCTCACCGTCACGGTCGCGGTCGCGCCCTCGGCGAGATGGTCGAAGTCGCTGCCCGGGTCGAACTGGACCTGGTCGCCCGCCACCGAGGCGGTGCCTTGCCCGGCCGGCACGGAGGCGGCGATCACGGTGAGCGTCGCGCCGTTGTCGACGTCGGTGTCGTTGGCGAGGACGTCGATCGAAAGAAACGCATTCTCGTCGCCGGCGGCGGTGTCGGGATTGGCGACCGGGGCGTCGTTGAGCCCGGCGATGTGGAAGACGAGGGCGCCGGTGTCGCTGTGGCCGTGGCCGTCGGAGACATTGTAGTTGAAGCTGTCGGTGACGCTCTCGCCCTGGGCCAGCGCCTGGGCCGAAGCGAACAACGTGTAGGTGTAGGTGCCGTTCGCGTTGAGGGTCAGCGTGCCGTAGGTCCCGGTGAAGACGCCCGGCGTCACGGTGAGCGGCTGGCCTTCGAAGTCGAAATCATTGTCCGTCACCCGCGAGGAGCCGCTGCTGTAGGTGCCGGCATCCTCGTTGATCGAGACATGGTCGTCGGCCGCGACCGGAGCATTGTCGTTGCCGCCGCCGATGACGATGGTGCGGTCGAGGAAGATGAACCTTTCGACCCTCTTCACCTGGTCGTGGCCGTCGATTCCGGTCCCGCCCGAATGGACGATGTGGAGATAGCCGCCGCTGTTGAAGAAATTATATTCGGAGATGTTGCCCGAATAATAAGCGGTATCCACCCCATTGCTGCCGTCGATGATGTCATCGCCGGCGCCGCCGGTGAGCTGGTCGTTGCCGTTGTCGCCGATCAAGGTGTCGTTGCCGGCGCCTCCGTCGAGCATGTCGCTGCCGTTGCCGCCCGAGAGCGCGTCGTCGCCGCCGCCGCCATTCAGGATGTCGTTGCCATTGCCCCCGCTGATCGTGTCGTTGCCGGTGGAGCCGTTGATCGTGTCGCTGCCGTTAGTTCCGGTATAGGTTGTCACGTCCGTCTCCTCTTGCTTTGCCATCCACGGCTGGCAGTCGGCGAAGGTGAAGGCGCGGGCTCTCTACTGGCCCTTGTCTCGGCCCCGCGATATGCTTACCGTAATTTTACGATATCCCCAAATCCCCGTACCCCCGGCGCCGCTGCGGGACTTTGCCCGGCGGCGACTCGCTCTCTATCCCACCGCAACGTGACTCCCCGATGACTTCGTGTCCATAGGAAACTATTGGTGCGAGCAACTTGAGCTCCAGTCGTCGCGCCGTTCGGCGGCGCGAGGGAGGAGGCGGGCGAGGGCGCGAGGATAGAGCCGTCGCGCCGCGATCGTCGGACGCGCTGCCGGTTCCCGGCCTGACGAAGTTCGGCTTCGCCGCATGGGAATTCGCGCGCGGGCTTCGTTGCGGCCCGTTTCGCCGGAGAGGCGGAGCTGCCGCTCAGAAGCTCACGAATATGGAGGCGAATCCCACCAGGCCGAGCAGCATGATCGCATAGGCCGAGAAGCAGGTGAGCTGGTGCAGAGGGGCCTTGATACGCACCGAGACGAACGCGAAGGGTTCGGCGCCGAGATAGGCGACCGCCCGCAGATACTGCCAGGTGAACAAGGCGAGCGACCCGATGCCGGTCGCAATCATGAGCAGTCCGACGTCGCGGGGAAGATGAGGTCCAAGAACGAGGAACCGCGTCGGCACCCGCCGCGCCTCGGCGGTGAGGCCGCGCGGAGACTGAAGCAACCCGGCCGCCCGCCCCTGGAGGGCCGATCGCCGTTCATTGGTTTTCGGCACGATAACCCCGTAACGCACCCTTACCCTAATGCCCCGGTTGAGCGGCGCGCCACCCTTGCGTGACTTCGTTCTTGTGTGCCGCAAAGGCCGCCAGCACTTCCTGTTTCTCCGCCGCGGGAACATGGAAATGATCGAGCGAGCGCGTAAGAACGGCTGCGACCGCGTCGAACTCCCTCGGGGAGATACGAAGCGACGCATGCGCGGCTTCGAGCCCGAGATTGGACGCGCCGGGTCGCGTCGGTGTGTAGTGGAACGGACCGCCCGAGACGGCCGCGACCCAAAGCGTGCGCATGAACTTCAGGCCGGGCAGCCGGTCCAGTTGCCGGGTGTGCCAACGGCGAAGCGCCGGATTGGCGGACCGGGCGCCGGCAATTGGGTCTCGAATGATCGCGTCGCTGAAATGATCGACCACCGCCGCAATCGCGAAAATGCCGCCGAGCCGGGCGTAAAGGGACGTGTCGGAGCCGGGCTGCTGCGCGGAAGCGCTCGCTTCCGCGCCCAGTGCCGGACCCATTCCGCCGAATCCGCCAAGTGCGCCCAATGCGAGCAGCAACCCGGAATGCGCGAGCGCTTCCCGTCTCGTGCTCCGATGGCCAGCCGATGGAGGCGTTCCTTCAGATCGATCGGAATTGGCCATGTGGAATCTCCCTGTCTGCGTCTCGACGAGAGGCTTCCCGCCGGCGGGCGCGCGGTTTTGATGCCGCCTGGACGCAAAGGTTCCGCGAAGCGATTGGCGCACAACGCCCGCGACGTATCGCGCCGCGATGGCATGATGTGCGATCGTTCAAGACAGCGCCCCGCCAAGCGCCTACGCCTCGATGATTCCTGCCGACGGGGCCATGCCATGCGAAGATTCATCGAAGGCTTCATCTACTGTGCGGGCGCGATTGCGCTCATGCTGTTCAGCGGAGAGCTCATCGTGGGTGCCCTCGACCTCTTTTATGGCGACGTTGCGAACGCGCCGCCCGCCTTGCTCCGGAATCTGATACTCATCAGCCCCGCATTTCCTCTGCTGCTGGGCTTCGTCGCCTTTCTCCGGTTGAGAGCCGGGGGCTTTGGGCTTGGGGCAGTGCTGGGATTCACCCGCCTCACGATTGGCTCGGACCTGCTGCTCGGCACGATGATCGGCGGCTTCGGTCTGGCGACCGCGCTCATTTCGCTGTGGCTGCTTTCGCCTGTCCTTCCAGTTCCCCCGTTCCACCAGATTCCCGTCCCCGCTCATCTCTATCTCGCCACGATTGGCGCGATCGTTCCGGGAGTCTGCGAGGAGCTGTTCTTCCGCGGGATGCTCTTCAAGGTCCTTGCGCCCGCGCCGCGCTGGCTGATCGTCCTGGGGACGGCACTGGCCTTTTCCCTGTGGCACGTCTCGAACCCGATCTATCTCCCGCACACGTTCCTGCTCGGCCTCGTGCTGGGGGCGGCGGTGGCGGCACGTGGACGGCTTGCACCGGCAATCATCGGTCACACCCTCGCCAACGCGTCTTTCGGTGCCTGGATTCTGGCGGGACTGCCCGTGCCTGGAGCCTAGGTTGCAGTGCCAATTTGCTAAACTGGCTCTGCCACGGCGAGCGCGCACCGCTCCGCGAGGCGCGTGCCTGCAATACAATCCTGTCTTCCTATTAGCCGAGAGCCGCTCAGCATCTCATTTGGTAACTGGCACCGCAACCGCACCGTGACCGCGCAGCGGCCGGACCCTAGCAGCCGAGCAAATCCGCCAGGCCGGTGAGGCTGTCGGCGGACCAGTCCCAATCCTGGGCCGCGTCGGCGTCGGGCGCGCGGCGTCCGCCATATTCCTGCGGCCGGTCGACATAGGCGGTCAGGAGGCCGCAGGCGCGCGCGGCGGCGAGGTCGCTATGGTGCGCGGCGACCAGGCACAGTTGCTCCGGCGCGAGGCCGAGCACTTCGGCGGTGCCCAGATAGGCCCGCGGATCGGGCTTGTAGGCGCGCGTGACCTCGGCGCCGAGCAGCGCGTCCCACGGCAGCCCGGCGCGGCGCGCCATCGCCAGCATCAGCGCAATATTGCCGTTGGTGAGCGTGACGATCGGGAAACCCGCCTTCAGCCGGGTCAGGCCGGCAACCGCATCCGGCCAGGGATCGAGCCGATGCCACGCACAATTCCAGTCGTCGAGCAGCGCCTCGTCGAGCGTCGCCGGATCCACGCCCTCGGCACGCAATGCCTGCTCCAGCATCTCGCGGTGCAGCACGTCGAGCGTCGCGAACGCCCGCCCCGAATCCCGGAACGCGCGCATCACCGCGATATAGCGGAATCGCCAGGCATCGGCGAAGCCGGCCGCATCCAGGTCGGCGCGGCCGATCTTCGCGAGGAACCCGGCCGATTCGCGCGCGACGCTCGTCCGCCAGTCGACCACCGTGCCGAATACGTCGAAGGCGAGCGCCCTGGGCGCGGTCATGGCGGACTCCTCCCGCGGTTCAATGGCGCCTGCCTGGGCGCGGGCCTATGAGGTGCCGCAAGCGACTCACGACAACATCTAGGTCCGTACTCAATTAGCAGATCTTGAGATTAGTCAGGTTTTCCTGCTTTTCAGAGTCATCCCGGCGAAGGCCGGGACCCATGAACACCGAGCACAAGCAGAGGCACCGTCCGCTTCGCCGCCCTTTATCTTCCGAGTTCATGGACCCCGGCCTTCGCCGGGGTGACTCCGTGAGTTATCCAGCGACCAAGGCCTATTCTAATTGAGTCCGGACCCTAGCGCGCTGCGGTCCTGAGCGACGCCGAGCCGAAGTCGAGCTGGCCGATCGGGATGACCTCCACATTCGGGTGCTGCGCGCGCAGGGCCTCCAGGAATTCGCTCGCCCGGCCGACGATGACGATGCTCGCCTGGGCCGGGTCGATCTCGGCGGCGAGCGAGGCGGCGACCTGCTGCGGCGTGACCGCCTGGACGCTGGACAGATAGCGGCCGAACTCGTCCATCGGCAGGCCCTGGACGGCGAGGTTGGCGAGGAAGGCGCCAAGCCCCTGCGTGGTCTCGACCTGGCGGCCGAAGCTGCCGCTCACCAGATTCTGGCGGCGCTGCAGCACGTCCGGGGCGAGCGGCTCCTCGCGCAGGCGGCGCAGCTCGGCCATCATCACCTGCGCGACCTCGGGCGCGGCATTGTTGCGGGTCTGGGCGATCGCCACCAGGGCGCCTTCGTCGCGGGTGGTGACGAGCTGGCTGTAGGCGCCGTAGCTGAGCGCCCGGCGCACGCGGACCTCCTGGAACAGCCGCGCCGTCGAGGAGCCGCCGAGCGCCGAATTGGCGAGCACGAGCGGGTAATAATCGCTGTCGCCGCGGGCGATGCCGCGCGTGACCACCGCGACCGCCGCCTGGTCCGAATCCGGATTGTCGATCACGATCACCCGCGGCGCCGGCGCCGCTCCCGCCCGGTCGGCGGGCGTCCGGGGCATGGCGGCCGCCGGCGCCGCCCAGTCGCCGAACATGCGCTCGGCCAGCGCGAAGGCGGCGGCCGGCTCCATGCCGCCGGTGATGATTAGGGTCGCGTTGTCGGGCCGCCACCAGTCGCGATGATAGGCGACCAGCTCCGCGCGGGTCAGCGCCGCCAGCGAGGCGGGGGAGCCGCCGGCGGGGTTGCCGTAAGGGGCGTCGGCATAGAGGGCGCGCAGCGCCACCTGCTGGTTGACGAAGCTGGGGTCGCGCATCGCGACGCGCAGCTGATCGAGCGCCCGGCGGCGCTCGCGCTCCAGCTCTTCGGGCGCGAAGCTCGGCTCGCGCACGATCTGGCGGAGCAGGGCGCCGGCCTCGCCGATCGTCGCGGTCGGCGCGGCGACGAAGATCGTGCTGCTGTCGGCATTGGCGCTGGCGCCGATCTGCGCGCCGAGCGATTCGATCCGCGCCGCGAGCTGCGGCGCGGTCATGCCGGCCGCGCCATTGTCGACCAGCCGGGTCATCATGCTGGCGACGCCGGGGCGCCCGGCGGGATCGGCGGAGGCGCCGCCGCCGAAGACGAGGCTGGCGGAGGCGATCGGCAGGTCGGTCGAGCGCGCGACCACGACGCGCAGGCCGTTGGCGAGCCGCCGCTCGGCGAAGGTCGGCGCGACGAACGGCTGGCGCGGGCCCGGCGCCGGCGGCGCGACGCGCTCCCCTTCCGGGGCGAGCTGGTTGGGCGGCAGGGTCGCGGCCGGGAAGGTCCGGCCGAGCGCGGGATCGGTCGGCTGCGCGGACGGGTCGGGCGCGGCCCCGCCGCTGCGTTGCGCCTGGTCGAGATAGCGGATCGAAACGCGGGTCGAATCGGCGAGATAAAGGCGCGCGACGCGTTGCACGTCCGCCGCGGTCACCCGCCGCACGCCGGCAAGCAGCCGATCGCCCCATCGCGGATCGTTGGCGCTGGTGACCGACTGGCCGATCTCGAAGGCGCGGCCTTCGGGGGTCTCGCGCGCGAACAGCTGCTGGGAGACGAGCTCGTTGCGCGCCTCGGCCAGCTCCGCCTCGCTCACCGGCTGGTCGCGCAGGCGGGCGACCTCGGCGGCGAGCGCGGTTTCGGTTTCGCCGATATCGCGGCCGCTGGCGACGATCGCCTGCACCGCGAACAGCCCCGCATCCTCCAGCCCGAAATCGAATGCGGCGGCGTTCGTCGCCAGCTGCCGCTCATAGACCAGGCTGCGGAACAGGCGCGACGACTGCCCTCCCGAAAGGATGCGCTGGAGCACGGCGAGCGCCGCCGAATCCGGGTGGTTCAGCCGTGGCCGCTGCCAGGTCAGCACCACGGCGGGGAGCGGGACATTGGGGCCGTAGACAATCATCGCCCGGGCCTCGCGGCGCGGCAGCTCGCGCATCGAATGGCGCAGGATCGGCCTGCTGGGCCGCGGCAGCGCGCCGAGATGCCGGTCGATCCAGCGATCGAGCTGGGCCTGGTCGAAATTGCCCGAGACGATCAGGGTCGCATTGTCGGGGCGGTAGAAATTCTCGTGGAAGGCGCGCGCCTCCGCCAGCGTCGCGGCATCGAGGTCCGCCATCGTGCCGATGCCCGAGCGGCGATAGGGGTGGGCGACGAAGCCGGTGTCGAATGTATAATAACGCTGCAGCCGGCCGTAGGGCTGGGAGAGGACGCGCTGGCGCATCTCTTCCTTGACGATGTTGCGCTCGGCCTCGAACACCCCTTGGTCGAGCACCGAGCGGCCCATCCGCTCGGCATGGGCCCAGAGCATCGCCTCGAGCTGGTTGGCCGGCACCGTCTCGAAATAATTGGTCGTGTCCTGGCCGGTGGAGGCGTTGCGCGTGCCGCCCGCCTGCTCCTCGACGAGCCGGCTGAGCTCGCCGTGCGGGATGTTGCGGGTGACCCGGCTCAGGATGTGCTCGAAGAGATGGGCGAAGCCGGAGCGGCCGGCGGGATCGTCCTTGGAGCCGACATTGTACCACATCTGCACCGAGACGTTCGCGGTGCGCGTGTCGCGGATCGTGTAGACGATGAGGCCGTTGGCGAGCCTGCGGGTGGTGAAGCCGATCGGCGGCACCGCCTGTGCCCGCGCGGCCGGGCCTTGCGCCGTGGCCGCCTGTCCCGAGATCGTCCAGGCGCCCGCCAACAGGATGGCGAGCATGATTGCGCCCTTGCGTGCCAAGACTTGTTCCCCCGATCGAGATTGTCGCGAAATCAGTCTAGGCGTAGTGTATTAGGGATGTAAAGCGGCGGCGACGCGGATTCACGAGAAGGATCTGTTGCCGGGCGGCTCGAACCGCATCATCGGCCCCGATGAACGGCATCGCCGCGTCGGCCGCACGGCTCCCCGACCCCTGCATGAACGCGCCGCCCCGCCGACGCGGCGATCGGCTTCGCGTTGCCCGCCAGGAATGCACGCGGGCGCCCTGGGCGCCGTCAGTCTGGAGAAGACGACGTCTCGCCGGGAGCTCGCTTTGCGCCCTTTGTAGTCATTCAGATAGACTTCCTTCTGTCCCCGAAAACTGCCGTTAGGTCCAAGGTGCAAGGTCGTTGCGCAGGGGCATCATTCCTTGATGGTGGACGAAAGCGACCTCTCTAATCCTCGGGTCGCGTTGCACCAGCGCGGAGCGTCGAGTGTCATAGCCTTCGGAATGGGGTACGTCGCTGCTATCGAAAATATAGACGATCAGCCCGTTCAGCGGCACGATCCGACTGGTTGCCTTTCCTACGGGAGACGACCTTGAGTCTAAACCGCAGCGACCCATAGATAGCTGACAAGGCTAGCCCGTACCAACTCTACGTCCGGTGACGGTGCTTGCCAGCCAGCATATTTCCCGGCCTAACCAATTGTGTGCGGCGTTGAGCGCCACTACGGTGCCTGCAACCTTGCAAAGCCTGGAGCAGGCGCACGTATCTATGGAGTACTTCAATGTCATAATCGGCTTTTTCGACGAAAGCGGCACATCGCAGGTGAACACGAGCCGGTTCTACGGCCTGAAGGGCGATATTGAAAAATTCCAGGGCCAAAACCCTGCAGCGGGCAGCCTCAAGACACGATGTCTATCGATCCCAACTGCATTCACCAGCGAGATAACTCCCACCCGGGTGCCGATGGCTCGCCTCGGTTGGATAACGAATATCACCGCCAATGGCCGTACCTATCGTGTGATTTATCGGCTACCATCTGCCCTCCCGCCCATCCGTGCTGATCGCTTAGCCGAAGCGCTCGGACTGACTAATCCGGCAGGCGGCATCGGCGACATGCAGCATAGTCACTGGTCGCTCTTGGAGGGCGATTTATTCAAGAAGCTTTTCGACGCTGGATTGTTGGAAAATACCAGTCCGACTGTCTTTGAACGCGTCAGCGATCCAGTTCGGCCCAATCTCGTGTCCGCGATGATGCCTTTCAGCCGTGAATTCGACGAGGTTTACGAAACAATTACTGATTCTGTCGAAGATGCTGGCGCAGAGTGCGAGCGTGCTGATAATATATGGGAACATAGCACTATAATTCAAGATATATACGGTCTAATCCACAAATCAGCCGTCGTCGTTTGTGACTTCAGTGGAAAGAACGCTAATGTCTTCTATGAGGCGGGTATCGCGCATTCGTTAGGGCGTCCAGTAATACCAATCGTTCAGAATACTGCTGATATCCCATTTGATCTGCAGCATCATCGAGCCATCGTTTACCTGAACAACTCAGAGGGCTTGGCTCGACTGAAAACGCAGCTAACATCTCGGCTTCAAACTCTTCTCAGCACCGGATTGTAAGAAGGCCGCCAGCTCTAGAGAATACACCTCTTTGGCAATGTGATTGGAAGAGCAGCTTGCCGCACGTGAGCGAATGTCCGCTTCTGAGGCTATTCGGATGCCTTGGCTCGCTGAACGAAGGGCGATTTGCCGCGCTCTCCACTCCAAAAAGCGGTCCGGCGGCGACTGGCCCGGCCGGTGCCATTTGGAAGGGATCTCCTAAAGCGTCCGCCGTCCACACCATCACCGTAACTCCTGCGTCCTGACGCCGTACGTAGCGCGTTCGGGTGCTGAGCGCTGACGCGATCCTCTGGAAACGACCCACTGCAGAGGTGCGGCGTCTCCCTCTATGCCGTGCTACGGACCTGAAAGAGGCGTGAGTGGATAGCAAACACATAAATCGTAATCTCGCTAACGCCAAGAAAGCGAGGAAGACGGGGTTACATACCCAGCTCGCGGACATCGAGCGGGAGCTTAGGCACTGCACGAGCCCCGACTTCGTTTGCGTCCTCACACTCTTGCGTGTGAGACGAGCAGCCCGAAATGCCGCGCACGCCGTTAGCGCTTGAGCCGGGCCCTATAAAGGTCGTATCAGGCGCGGTCAGGACTTCGCCGCTTCGATCTGGGCAAGCACACTATCATACTTGTAACGCGCGACCCACCAGAGCGCGAAGAAGCCGAGGAGGTAAGGGCCGACGGAGCCGAAAATTAGCACCGCCGACCAGCCGAACGAGACAATGCCGTCTGGCACGAGCGTCGCGACGATGAGAAAGGTGAAGTTGAGAAAGACCCCGAGAATCACCAACCGCATTGGCCATAGCGCTAACGCCTTTGCGGCAATAACGGCTTCCTCCAGGTCGGCCTTGGCCAACAACACAGCTTCTCGTCGCGAATGGGCGGTCGCAGCGTTAGCCCCTCCGATGAGGTTCAACTCGTGCCCAAGCCGGGTGCGCAATGCCTCTTCCCGATAGGTAAGGGGCTCACGAAACACGGACAGCGCCAGGCTTACACCGGCGCCGAGCTGAAACAGACTTGCAAAGTCTAAAAGAACGGGCAGGTTAAATTCCGATGCTTACAAGGCTGAACCCCGACAACCTTAAGGCGGCTCGCGCCGAGCGCAAGCTTGGCGTCGAGGAGGTGGCGGACTTTACCGCCATTAGGGCCGACCGTTTGGCATTATTTGAGACCGGCAATGTCGCCCCAACGTTCAAGCAAGTCGAGAAGCTGAGCGAGCTCTACAACGTTCCCGTTTATGCGTTCTATGCGGAAGGCCGCCCGAACATCGAGAGCGTGCCGCCTGACTTCCGGAAGCGAACACCCATTTCAGCGGACCTCACGCCCCGGGGCCTCATTAGGATCTGGCAAGTCGAGAAGGTAGCGGAGTTCACACACCAGTTGCTGATCGCGCTGGGGGATAACGCACCGACCCGCCATCAACGACAACACAGCCTCGAGCTTACGGACGACCTAGCGTTCGCGCTGCGGGCGGAGTTCGATGAATGGCTCGCTCGTCACAGATCCAAATTGAAGCTGACGGGGACCACGATTGAGAGCACCTTCAAGTACCTGCGCCTCTTCATGGAGACGAGGGGCGTTCTCACTGCGTACAATGATGCCCCCGAGGAAGACTACCTCGGCTTTTACCAGGACTTCGCGCGTGGTGCCAAATCCGTGTTCGTCAACAGGGCAGTGGCCTCTGACAGGGCACAGCTCTTTACGCTTGCCCATGAATTTGCACACTTCGTGTCTGGAAACGAAGGTATATCAAACCCGTTCGTAGCAACGAATAGGATCGAGCGACTGAGCAACAAATTTGCGGCTGCGTTCTTGGCGCCAGATCCGCTCGTGCTCCGAATCGTTGATCAAGCCTCTCGATTCGATCGCCCAGATCCACAGACTCTGATCAAAATGGTTTCTTCGCAGTCTCTTCTCAGTTTCCAAGCTGCGGCGATCCGTCTGAGAGAGCTCCAGGTCTTGGCAGCTCACGAGATCCGGCCAATCTTTCGCACATATAAGCTTGGCCATTACGCCATCGAAGCCGGTTCGCAAGCGAGGAAGAAAAAACGAAGTGGAGGCGGGCGGGCGTCGGCGGTTGGCCGGAAGGTCTCCGAGACAGGGGTGTTCGCGACCTATGTCGCAGCCATAGCCGTTGCTCAGAAAATCATTGATCCGGTCGACGTAGGGCGTGGTCTAAACATCAGTGAAAAGCTCCAGCCGTTCGTCTTCGAAATGGCAAAGAAGAGGTTTGAGGCGAGCGTTGATTGATGGCGCTCCCACAGACTCACGGCTGGCTGGTCGATTATGTGACCGCGAAAAAAGCCTTCGACAGCTCGGATAACGCGCTCGTTGATGCCCTCGTGCAGATGTGTGGAGATGGTTCGCTTCATTTCTGTTCCTGCGAGGACGCAGACTTCCGCAAACACCCGAAACTGCGACCGCCGTTCATTGACGACAACAACTGTCGCATCGACCTTTCTGAACCGATCATCGGCCGGATGACCGCAATAATGCACGGCTACCATGGGAAGCCGTTCCTTATCGGTGATCGCAGCACCAAAGCCATTGTGGCCACCGCACTCGAGCACGGCTTCGGCATCCTGTCTGATCGAACAACTCCAGCCTTCGCCACGGCTCGCGAGGTCGCGCTCGCATTGAATGTTGCCGCACTTACCAGCGTCGAATTCAAGGATCTGCTTTAGCGTCCAGGGTGCCCTTGGAAATTTCTTACGCGATCCCAAAGCGGTGTCGCAGCGGTTACCCCTTCTTGTCCTGCGCAGGTCACAATGGCTCGATTGCATGTTTCTGCGTTCGTAGCGTTGGGCGCGACCACCACACCATTTTGTGTACCAATAATCGCCGCGCTGCATTGAGAGCTGACCCAGCCACCCTCGTCGTCCGGTGCCTGTGCACTTACCGGTCCCCACGGGAGAATAAATGCCATAGTACCCGCTCCTAGGATGGCGGGCACGACGAGGCTTATTGGTCTCATGACTGACCACCCCGAAATCGAGAAATAGTATCACAATTCGCAGAGGCCTGAAATCGGTTTCGAGTCTAACTCACGAGCCAAGTTAGCCGGGCATGGCGCAATTTGTCTGATCGTCTCCTGACAATCGGACGTGTGGTTGGTAAGGTGGCGGACCAGTACCTCGACGGCTTCCGTCCGCTGTCTTTCCTGACTCTCAAGCGCTGTGAGGGCCTTCCTGACGAGCTTTTCGTCCACGGCTGATGGTCCTTCGGACTCAACAGGAGTCGTTCGAGTCGGGTTCTGAGAGAAGTTTTCGGCCTTCATCGGCAAGCTTAGCGAGTCGCACCAACCGCCTCGCAGCTACATTGCTGGAGACGCGGCGTAGGGCAAAGCCGATTGGTTTTGTCAGACGATGCAGCCACCAGACGAAGCCGGCGGCAGCTAGCGCAAAGATCAATCCGCTGACAGCGGTAATCAACGAGACCACGGCCACACTCCTTCGTCCGCCCTCCTGGGGGCAGTTACCCGGTTCGCAGCGAGCGCCTCGTTGTCATTGGCACGACCAAAGTCCATCAAACTTACTCCGGGGTAATACCCGTTGTAGCCGATGGCCCCTGGCTGATTTCTCTATAGCGTTGAATCGTGGTCCGCGAAAGAGCGCTGATTAGCGCAACTTGCGGCCTTCCTCTTCCAGTTTCGCCCGGCTGTTGCCGTGCTGCCGGATCAGCTCGCGTGTCTGCTCAGGCGTGATGCCGTTGGCGCGGGCAAGAGGCGCGATGGAAGCAGGTCGATGCTCAAGTTTACGATAAGCTTACCGACACCAGATCTTGAGCAATTGACGGCCTTGGCTGCCGAAATATGTAACTGCTTTATTGGGAAGAAACTGGTCGGGGCGACTGGATTCGAACCAGCGACCCCCACACCCCCAGTGTGATGCGCTACCAGGCTGCGCTATGCCCCGGCCAAGGCTGCGACATCCAGGCGGCCCCTGCGACGGCATTCGCGAACCGTCTCAAGCGCGGCTGCCCGCGCCGCGCGTCAGGCCGCTCAGGAAGCGCCGGATGCATCGGAGCACCGGGGCCTGGTCGCCGACGAAGAAGAGATGATCCTCGCCCTCGAATTCAACGAAGCGCGCGCCTTTGATCTGCCGGGCGATGAAGCGGCCCTCCTCCACCTTCGAGTCGCGGTCATCGGTCCGGTGCATGACCAGGGTCGGCGCTTCGATCCCGGGAAGCATCGGGCGCACGTCGATGGACGTGTTCATATGGGCGAGGGCCAGGGCCGCGGCGGGGCTGGCGCTTCGGCGCTGATAGGTCGCCCACCATTTCCGGAAGTCTTCATCCTGGGCGCGGCTCGGCGCCAGATCCTCCACCCCGATCGGCCCTCCCCATTCGCGTTCGATGGCGTTGTAGAAAAGCTGCCGTTCCGCGGGCGTCGGCGCCCACGGATAGTCGGCGCTCCACGCGCGCTTGGCGAAGGCGCCGAACAGCAGCAGCGCCCGCGTTCGCTCGGGATAGGCGGCGGCGAACGCCATCGCCATGCCGCTGCCTTCCGACATGCCGAACAGGACCGCGCGGGCCGAGCCTGAGGCGTCCATGACCGCCCGCACGTCGTCCATGCGCTGCTGGAGCGAGGGCAGGCCCGAGGCGCGGTCGGAGAGGCCGGTGCCGCGCTTGTCGAAGAGGATCAGGCGGGAAAAGGACGCGAGCTCGCGATGGAAATGGGCGAGAGAAGGCTCTTCCCAGCCATATTCGAGATGGGTGACCCAGCCAGGCACGCAGACGAGATCCAGCGGGCCGTCCCCGATCACCTGATAAGCGATGCGCAGCTCCCCGCTCAGCGCGTAGCGCGTGTCCGGGACGGCGGCCGGCGCCGGTCGGCTCTCCTTTCCGCCGTCGACCTCGCTGTCCAGCCGATATCCGCGCTTGGGCACGGTCGTGATCATTCCGGCTTCGTCGCCGAGCGCGCGCCTTATGTCGGCAAGCGCCTGGACCAGTGAATCGTCCGATGCGATGCCGCCCGCCCACGCCGCTTCCAGCAGCTCGTCCTTGCCGATGAGCCGGCCGGGATTCTCCACCAGCAGGCGCAGCACCTTGAAGGCCTTCGGCCGCAGCTTCACTTCGCGTCCGGCCCGGGTCAGCCGCCCGGAGGAAAGATCGAGCTGAAATGAGCCGAAGCGGTAGCAAGGCTCATCATTGTTTCGGTGCAATTTCGTCTTTCTTTCAGGACACCGCTCGGGGGCAGATGATAATCCTTTCCCCAGCCTTCCTGCTACAGGGGAATTGGAATGACGCGCATTCTCGCAGCCCTTTACGGGCTCGTCGCCTATGTCATATTCCTGGGGACGTTCCTTTACGCCATCGGCTTCGTCGGCAATCTCATTGTGCCCAAAGCGATCGACGGCGGCCCGCCCGCCCCGCTCCCGACGGCGCTCGCCGTGGATGTGGTGCTGCTCGGGATTTTCGCCGTCCAGCACAGCCTGATGGCGAGACCGTTCTTCAAGCGCTGGTGGACGAGGATCGTGCCCGTTCCGATCGAACGCTCGACCTACGTCCTGCTGGCGAGCGGCGCCCTGCTCCTCCTCTATTGGCAATGGCGGCCGATCGCGACACCGGTCTGGGAGGTCACGGGCGGCTTCGCCGTCGCAATGACAATTGTCTTCTGGATCGGCTGGCTGACGGTGCTCGTCTCCACCTTCTTGATCAGCCATTTCGAGCTGTTCGGGCTACGGCAGGTCTGGCTCCATCTGCGCCGCGTTGAGCCCGGCGCGATGGCATTCAAGACGCCCCTGCTCTACGGCTTCGTCCGCCATCCCATCTATCTCGGCTTCATCCTGGCCTTCTGGGCCGCGCCGCGCATGACGGCGGGCCATCTGCTGTTCGCGGCTGCCACCACCGCCTACATATTGATTGCGATCCAGCTCGAGGAACGCGATCTCATCACCATGTTCGGCGATGACTATTCGGCCTATCGCAAGCGCGTCTCCATGCTGGTCCCGCTCCCGCCGCGGCATGGCTGAGCCTGGTAGGCCGCCTTCGGGCCGGCACGGGCTTTTCCGGGACTACGCAGTGAGCTTAGTGGTCGGGGCGACTGGATTCGAACCAGCGACCCCCACACCCCCAGTGTGATGCGCTACCAGGCGGGGAGATTCGGGAACACAATGCAGATTATTGCTCGCCGGATGACAGAACGCCTGTACTGCTCAGCACGACCCGGCGCGCGCCGGCAGGCTTGTTCACATAAGGCGGGCGGCGCACCGCCACAATACGTTCGGTAGGGAATTCGGCGATGCTCACCCGGTTCGACTGGTTTCCGCCGAGCCCAAAGAAGATGCTATTGTCCTCGTTGACGCCGACCGCCAGCGTGACGTGCCCGCCCCCCTCGCGGGAGAGGACGACGACGTCGCCGACCTCGATGTCGCCCCTGTCTGCCGGATTTCCCCAATTCCGCCACGACAGGGCAGCAAGATATTTGTCAGGCGGGCGGCGGTCGTCCCGTCCTTGGCCCGCGCGCACGGCGACCACGGCCATGAACAGTCCGCACCACGGTATCTTGTCATCATTGTAAAAGTCGGCTGCCCAATTGTTGTAGGGGCTGGCGCTCAGCAGCTGCACCTCGTCGGCCCAGCCCAGGATGATTGGATTGTCGGCGCTACCCGGCGTCTCGACGGTGCCGTACATGTCGAGCGCAATGCGCACCATCAGCGGCGGGATCGGCTCTTCGCGAAGGTAGGAATATCTGGGGGGAATGATCGGCATGACGCGGTTTCCTTTCAGCTTCTCGGGGAAATCATCTGGAAGAGATGGTTCAGCGAATGTGGACGGCTGTCGCGCGGGACCTCGATGGCTGGCAGTTCGGGCAGATCGGTTAGCGGCTTGGGGGCCTCGCTTACGACCGCAGAGAAGGCATTCGCCTGATGCAGGACGATTAACGCCTCGCCATAGGCAGGCAGTTGGGCCGAGCTGAGCGAGAGCACGGGCGCCGGTGCCGTAGAGGCAGCTATTGCTAGATCGACGTAGCCCGGCGCCTCATCGACGATTAGCATGCCCTTTTTGCCGATGGGAGCAGATTGGATCAGGCGTCCGGTCAAGGCCGCGCTTTCGGCGTCGTCCTGGTCCGGCAAGTATGCGCGTAGCACCGCGGCGTCGAAGCCGAGGCGCTGCAGGGCGAGGATCAGCGCCCAACGGGGAGCCGGGGTATCGAGCAGGCTTGCCGGGGAATTTCGGGGATAGGGCAGCGCGGCGATGGCCAGGGCGTTCCAATCGAATAACGTCATCTGGCTTAAGTTGGCCCGGAAGAGCGATCCGGGCGGGCGGCCGAGCGCCGCCAGCAGAACGCTCTCGTAGTCGCTCGGCTCGGCGCCTACCCCGGGGTCCTGAAGATACGCGTCTACCCGCTGCAGCCAGACCTGCCAGCTTTGCGCGACGATTTGCTCGATCGCGACGGGCTCGGGCGGCGGCGGTGGGGCCGGGGCGGGACTTTGTTCGGATACAGCGTCCGATGGTGACGGGGCGTCGACCGCGGCAGGGGGCGGCGAAGCCTCGCCCGCGCCGGGCGGCGGTGGAGCCTGGGTCGGCGGGGCGGCCTCGTCCTTGCCGGCCAAGGCTCCCCAGGCGCGGCGCAGCCGCTCCGCGAAGGCAGAGAAGCCGCTCATGGCGCTGCCGGCGCGCGCGGCAGCGCGGGCGGAGCATAGGCGGCCAGCGCCTTGGAAAAGGTGTCGATCGCGTCGGTGTTGAGAGTGAGGATGGGCAGCGGCGCGGCTTGCCCGGTCATGGCAAGGAAGGCCGGGGGCACAGCACCGCCCGTGCCTTCGGACGGCATGGGAACGTGACGGACGAGCGCCCTCAGCAGTTCGTCGTTCGACGGGGTCTGGGCGAGCTCGGACATGTCCTTGCGCAACCGCGCCAGGATTGTGAGTGCCGTCGATAACCAGGATCCCACGGCATTCAGCGCATCTGCCAGCGTTTGCGCGTCGTGCTCAGCGCGCCTGAGACGCTCGTCGCGTGGGCGCGTCCGATCCGATTCACCGAGCGCGGCCGCAATGTCGCTCAGGTTCATGAGTTGTACGGTGCTGCGCAGGAATTGATGCCGCGCAAGCGTGGCGAGGTCGATATTCACGCTCGCGAACAGCTGGATGAGGCGCGCTATCGCGTTCTTGTCCATCTTGGCTTTGAGATTTTCGTCGTAACTGATCTCGCGATCGGAGCCTCCCAACAGTGCGAGGCAGTTTTCATCGACCAAGAAGGTCAGGGTGCCGTCATGGCCGGCCCTGATAAGGCCCTTGAGTTGGCCCATTTCAGTTTCGGTGAGAACGATGTCGCGAAAGGTTTTCGCGCGATCCAATTCGTCTTTGTCGATTTCAGCTCCCGGCAAGGACTGGTTCTTCGCCTCGATTCGCGTAACGATCGCATCACGCAACTTGCCGAAGTCGGACAGCAATGCGATCTGCAGTTCGACCATATCCCAGATCACGCTCAGGTCGTCCGAAGGTATTGTGATGCCGTCCGGATCGGGCGATGCGACAGGATCGGCCGGATCTGCGCCAGACCCCGATCCGACCTCGCCCTCTGCTCCGCCATGGATGCAGCCGCACTTGCGTTTGAGTATCTCTTCGCGGATTCGCGTTTCATTCAGAGTGATCGGCTTGCGCGCGTCGCGCGCCCATGCGCGCGGTATGAAGTAGAGCGCGTCAATCGCCATCTGCATGAAGGCGGGGTCCGAATCGCTTCGAAAATGGACATCGAATGGCGGCGTGAGAATGACTTCGTTGATGGCGAGCTGCACGGTCGCGGCCAGCCGCATCTCCCTGCCTGTCAGCAGTTGATCGATGTCCTCCCGCAGGATTTCGATCAGATGCTCGTCCGTGGTGATGAACGCGTCGATCGCACGGCCCACGTCGGCGAAGTTCATGCGCGATCGATAGGCCACCACCAGGCCGAACAGCCGATGGGCCAGGGCGTCCTCCGTTGGATGGCCTTGCACCAGCTGTTCCGCGTAGGTGATCAGATCGGCGGGCCGATGAAGGATCAGGATGCGCCGGCTGAAATAGGTATGCTCTGTGGGATAGCTGCCCTTCGCGATCGTCTGATCAATCATCTCGTAATAGTTGCGGTCAGCCAGGAAGCAGAAGAAACCATGGTCCGCGATCAGGTGCTTCAGCCGATCGATGATGTCCTCGATCACCGCTGCGGTGCTCGTCCGCGCTTCGTCTCCGGCATCTGGCTTGGTCGTTTCGTTGCCCGCCTGTGCCTCGTTCTCGGCCGGCTCGTCCTGTACCTTTCCCGCGTTCATCGGTCGGAACTCCCGACCTTATCGAGCTTGTCGAGCTCGTCGATCACGAAGACCGGGGCGAGCCCGGCGTCGCGGATACGATCGATCATTAGTGGCAACTCGCGGTCCAGCGTCTGGATCGAGCGATCGCGCAGAAAGGTGAAGTCCAGCTTCTGCGTGCGGTTGCGGGTTCGCGTGGTGCTGAGCGTCATCGTGACAGCGCCGAGCAGCCACACCAGAACGCCGGCCCCGAGCCCGATGGGCAGGCTGTTTTGGCCGACCGCAATAGTGGCTCCCGCGGCGGTGCCGGCGAAGAGGATGGCGACGCGGCTCACCAGCTCCGAGATTTTGGTCGTCGTAGTCAGGGTGGATTCATCGGTCGCCGCTTGGTTGTCGATGCGGCTGTAGGTGATCTGCCCCGCGCAGATCTGGAACGCCTGCGCCGCAGTCGCAACGGCTACAATCTCGCGAAAGCCCTGGTCGCTCATGTGACGGCGAACGAGATCGCCCTTCTCGGCGGCCTTTTCGGGAGCGAATGCCTCTGGCGGCCAGAGCAGGCCTCGGTCGAGCCGGCCCAGCAATTTCCAGTAATGGCGTAGCTGACCCGCATCCGGCTCGGCATCCAGCACCAGCGCGAGTTGCGCAGCGACTTCTCGCCGCCGGGGACCGTGGAGGCTCGTGTCCGCGGTAGCATGCAAAGCAGCGGCGGCGGCGACTTCTCGTGCGAGCGCGCGATAGAGCGCGATGGTCAGACGGACCAGCGCGGCGTTGGCCATGGCTTGATGCCCTTGCGTCGCAGCAGCCTCCTTGTTCTCGGCTTGCTCTCTCTCCTCCTGCGTGGGCGCGAGCGGCTCGATCAGGCTCCTGCCGACAATCTTCACAACGAGCGGCCGCTGGGGGCGGGACTGCCTGCCGAGCAGAGCCGTGGGAGCGTTGACGGAGTCCTGCAATGCCTTGTCGCGCATCTGCCGTATGGCCTGCAGCACCATCGTCGTCTTGCCTGCCCCGCGATGGCCCGCGATCAGATAGGAACGACCGGTGAGTTCATCCTGCGCGAATCGCCTGAGATCGTTGATCAGCCGATAATAGGCTGCTGGGCGGGCGAACAGTGGACTGGCAGACAACGGCCAGCTCCCCGCTGGGTCTTGATGGGTCGAGTTGGGCGCGAGACGCAGCGCCATTATTCGTTGAGTTGCGCGTTCGACGTGACCGTGCCCCGGCCTGCGTCGTGCACCGGTACACGGGGTGCGTTGACCGGGGTTTCGCGCCCGCTGGCGCTGGCATTTTCATCGGCGGAGGAATTGCTGGCATTCGCATCCTGGCCGTTGGCGTCCGCAGCAGCATTGTTGCTCGACGGATGAACGTTGGAGTCCGTCGAATTGTCGCTGTCCGTGGCCATGTTGTTCCCGCCCTGCTTGTTCCGCACGTCGTCACTCGTCCCGATCGCCACCATGCCGCCCAGCGAGGCCAGCAGCAGCACCACCACCACGACCGGCGACGAGATGCTCCAGCCACCAAGCGCTCCCCCGAGCCCGCCCCAATGGCTCTCGACGTCGACTCCCTTGCCGCTCCCCAGCTCGGCGATCAGCGCGAGCAGGGCGATGAGGCCCGCGGCGCCGAGCAGGAAGACGATCGAGCCGGCACGTGCTCCGGTCGGTTCGGAACGGCCCAGCAGCAATGCGGCTCCGATCAGCGCGATCGCGGCGATGGGAGCGAGCGCATGGGTCAGTGCAACTCCCCGCCACGGCCCTTGGTCCTGCTCGTCGTCCAGCGTTTGCCTGCGGATCCTCGATATCTCGATGTAAAGATAAACCGCGGCTTGGGCGGCGAGGATCGGCGCCAGCACGACGATCAGCAGGGCCGGAACGGGCCGTGGGAGCGGAAATAGGTGCAGCTCTGTCCAACCGTCGGCCGCCGTCCCAAGTACGAGCCAGGCTGCAATGGAAGCAAGGCTGATACCGATAAGGCCGCGAGAGCGAAACATATTCAGCTCGCTTGCAACATGGCGCGGCGAAATCTTGATCCAGCACTTGAATGCGGCACGAATCCTCCATGAGCTATAGAGAATCGCTTCTATCTTACGGTAGTTCACAAGAACAATATGCGCAAGACATCGAATCCAGCCGAGCATAAGGGGTATATTCGTTTCCGGTACCCGTGCAATGACGCCATCACTGGAACACGATCCAGTCGATCTAAGGCATGACTGTCGATCGTTGCGACTAGGATCGTTGCGGTTGGGACAACGACAGCAAGCCGCCGGGATGCACTCAAGGTGACTTATGCCGGGCTACTGCTTTTCGTGACTAAGCTTCTTTTGCAGGTCCGGACGTTGTAAGCGCACCAATCAGGATCTGGTTACGGCGAACCCCGCCACCAACTGGTTTCCCTAATTGTGGCTGGCCCACCAGCCGAAGCCTTCGGCAAAGCTGGTCGGGGCGACTGGATTCGAACCAGCGACCCCCACACCCCCAGTGTGATGCGCTACCAGGCTGCGCTACGCCCCGACCAAGGGTGCGGCATTTAGGCGGCGGCCCCTGCGATGGCAAGCGCGGTTGACTCGCGCGCCGGCGCCGTTAGTTTCGTTTCGAAACTGAAATGGGCAGGCGCGCATGACCACCTTCGGCACGATCACCGCAGAGCAATTGCAGAGCATGAGCGGCCTCGAGGCCCTCTCGGCGATGGTCGCCGGCGAGCTGCCCGTGCCGCCGATCGGCGGGCTGATGGGCTTCCGCCTCGTCGAGATCGAGAAGGGCCGCGCCGTGTTCGAAGGCACGCCGGGGCCGAACCTGCTCAATCCGCTCGGCGCGGTCCATGGCGGCTATGCCCTCACTTTGATCGACAGCGCCTGCGGCTGCGCCGTCCACAGCGAGCTCGATGCCGGCGTCGGCTACACCACGGTCGAGACCAAGGTGAACTTCACCCGCCCGATCGATCCGAATGGCGGGCCGATCCGCTGCGAGGGCAGGGTGCTGAGCCGCGGCCGCTCGATCGCGACCTCGGAGGCCTATCTCCGCACCGCCGAAGGCAAGCTCCTCGCCCACGGCACCTCCACCCTGATCATCTTCGCCCCGCGCCCGTCATCCTGACGGAAAGCATGTCCCGAGCCTGCCGAAGGGCCGGGACCCATGACCACGGAAGCGCCAGGCCGGCGCGGCCCCCGTTCAAGGGCCAAGGGGGTGCCGGCAGTCGTTCAAAAGCGAGAATATTCCGACGAATGTCGGGTTTTTCTTGACAGGCATCCACACCTGGGCTATCGTGACTCTTATGATGATTCGCATTGCGCCCGCGGCCCAGCCGCTTCGGGCGCTTCTTCATCCCCCCTTGCGCCGGCTCTCTCCGCTCCGCCGCCCGCGCGTTGCGCGCCTGTCCGCGCGAGTCCCTGGTTCCGAGCCGCAACCCCAATCCTCGATCCCGAGCGAAAGCAGCCCTATGCGCACCGCCCGCGCCGCCCGCATTTTCGCCGCCCGGAAGGGTGCAAAGTTTACAAACTTGACACTTGCGGATCGCGCGCGCGCGCGTGAGGGTGGCATGACGAAATCGGATAATTCCTGTTCGGAACGGCGAATTTCGATTTTCGCTATTTCCGCGCCGTCCGGGCCGCCCTCACTCCCCCATCACGTTTTGCAGGAAGCTCGCTTCATAGGCCTTGATGCTGATTCCCCTGATGTCGGCGCCGGCGAGCGGCGCCATCAGCTCGGGGATCCGCGCATTATGGGCGTCGAGCGCGGCCTGGTCCCGCCACGCCTCGCTGATCAGCAGCAGGTTGGGATCGCCGAGCGCGACGCCATAGGCATAGCGCTCGCACCCGTCCTCTGCCCGCGACGATTCGACGTTCCTCGCGAGCGCGTCCTTCAGCCGCTCGATCTCGCCGTCGCCGAAGCGCACCTCGCCGGTCACCATGATCATCGAATCTCCCTCCTCTCCTTGCCTTGGCAATCGCCCGTCCCCATGATAGTCGCACCGCGCTTTCAGGACGAGCGCCTTCGCGCCGCCTCCTCTTCCAGGTAGGAATCAATGTTCGAATCCCCAGCATTTGCTCAGGCGACCAACGGCGGCACCGCCGCCGGGGGCGGCATGAACATGGCCGCCTTCATCAACATGGTCTTCCCGCTCGTCCTCATCTTCGTCATCTTCTACGTGCTGATGATCCGCCCCCAGCAGAAGAGGATGAAGCAGCATCAGGAGATGCTGGGCGGGGTCAAGCCGCGCGACATCGCGGTCACCACCGGCGGCCTGATCGGCAAGGTCACCAAGGTCGACGAGAATGAGGTCGAGCTCGAGGTCGCCCAGGGCGTGAGGGTGCGGGTGGTGAAGTCGATGCTGAGCGACGTGCGCCCGCACGGGGCCAAGGCGGCCAACGACTGATGCTCAATTTTCCCCGCTGGAAGGTGCTCAGCATCTGGGCGATTCTCGCCTTCGGCATCCTGCTCTCCGTGCCCAGCCTGCTCCCGCCGACGGTCTCGGCCTATCTGCCGGCCTTCGCGCAGCGCATTCACATCAATCTCGGCCTCGATCTCGCCGGCGGCAGCCACTTGCTGCTCGAGGCGGATACGGGCGACGTCGCCCGCCAGCGCGCCGCCTTGCTCGAGGACACGATCCGCCGGGCGATGCGCGCCGCCACCCCGCGGATCGAGATCGGCGAGGTCTCGACCGCCGGCGGCCAGCTCGGCTTCGTCGTGCGCGATCCGACCCAGGTCGAAGCGGCGCTGCAGGCCGCGCGCACCGCCACCCAGCCCTCGGCCTTCGGCGGCGCCCGCGAATGGGACGTGTCCAACCAGGGCAATCGCATCACCCTGCGCCCGACCCAGTCCGGCCTCGACAATGCGATCAGCCAGGCGATGACCTCGGCGCGCGACGTCATCGATCGCCGCGTCAACGCGCTCGGCACGCGCGAGCCGACCATCGCGCTCCAGGGCTCGAACCGCATCCTCGTCGAGGTGCCGGGCCTCCAGGATCCGGAGGCGCTCAAGGCCCTGATCGGCCGCACCGCGCGGCTCGAGTTCAAGCTCGTCGATCTCGGCGTCACCCCGGAGCAGCTCGCCTCGGGCCGCGCCCCGATCGGCAGCCAGATCCTGCCTTATGCGGAGGGCGGCAGCCGGATCGCCGTCCAGCGCCGCGCGATCATCACCGGCGAGATGATCTCGAGCGCGAGCCAGGCCTTCGATCAGCAGACCGGCCAGCCGACCGTCAATATCGGGTTCAACAGCGAGGGCACGCGCCGGTTCGCGCGGGTGACGCAGGAGAATGTCGGCAAGCCGTTCGCGATCATCCTCGACGGCGTCGTCCTCTCCGCGCCGAACATCCACGAGCCGATCCTGGGCGGCACCGCCCAGATCAGCGGCAGCTTCACCGTCGAGACCGCCAACGCGCTCGCCATCTCTTTGCGCTCGGGCGCCCTGCCGGTCGCCCTGCGCGTGGTCGAGGAGCGCAACGTCGGCCCCGATCTCGGCGCCGATTCGATCCGCGCCGGCATCATCGCCAGCATCGTCGCGACGATCGCGGTGCTGACCTTCATGATCCTGAGCTACGGCCGCTTCGGCCTCTATGCCGATCTCGCCGTCGCCATAAACCTGTTCATCATCGTCGGGGTCATGGCGCTGATGAACGGCACCCTCACCTTGCCGGGCATTGCCGGCTTCGTGCTGACCATGGGCACCGCGGTCGACGCCAACGTGCTGATCAACGAGCGCATCCGCGAGGAGCGACGAAAGGGCCGCACCGTGATCATGGCGGTCGAGAACGGCTATCGGGAGGCGAGCCGCACGATCTTCGAGGCCAACGTGATCCACGTCATCGCGGGCTCGATCATGCTGCTCATGGGCTCCGGGCCGATCAAGGGCTTCGCCGTCGTCCTGCTGATCGGCATCATCACCTCGGTGTTCACCGCGGTCGTCTTCACCCGGATGCTCACCTCCCAGTGGATCCGCCGCACGCGGCCCACGGAAATCCATATCTGAGGCCCGCACAGATGCGCCTGCTCAAGCTCATTCCCGAAGATACCAATATCGGCTTCGTGCGCCTCCGTTACTGGGCGTTCGGGATCACCGGCTTGCTCACCTTCCTCGCGGTCGCCACCGCCTGGGTCCAGGGCCTGAACCTCGGCGTCGACTTCGTCGGCGGGCTGATGATCGAGGCGCAATTTCCGCAGGCGCCGCCGATCGAGCGCGTCCGCGCCACCGTGGACCGGCTCGGCTTCGGCGAATCGCACCCGGCCCAGTTCGGCGACGGGCGCACCGTCTCGATCCGCGTGCCCGCGCCCGCCAGCGACGACCCGCAGGCGGCGGCCGCCGAATCGACCAGCATCCGCAACGCGCTCGCCGCCGAATTCCCGGGCGTCACCATCACCCGCAACGACAGCGTCTCCGGCAAGGTCTCGGACGAGCTGATCCGCAAGGGCGTGCTCGCCGTCCTGCTCGCCGTGTTCGGCATCGCCGTCTTCTCCTGGCTGCGCTACGAATGGCAGTTCGGAGTCTCGACCTTCGTCGCGGTCATGCACGACGTGCTGATGACCCTCGGCTTCTTCGCGGTCACGCGGATGGAGTTCGATCTCACCATCGTCGCCGCGATCCTCACCATCATCGGCTATTCGATCAACGACAAGATCGTCGTCGACGACCGCATCCGCGAGAACATGCGCAAATACCGCAAGATGGACATGGGGCCGTTGATCGATCTCTCGGTCAACGAGGTGCTGCCGCGCACGGTGATGACCTCGATCACCGTGCTGCTCGCGCTCGGCGCGCTGCTGATCTTCGGGGGCCACGTGCTGAGGGGCTTCAGCGCCGCGATGATGCTCGGCATCGTCATCGGCACCTATTCGTCCATCTACGTCTCGGCCTCGATGCTGATCACCCTCGGCCTCAAGGCCGAGCCGCCCAAGGCCAAAGGCGGTCCCGGCAGGAGGAGCGGGCCGCAGAACGAAGGCTATGACGGCGCCCAGGTTTGAGGCGGTCCCGCCCGCATCGGGCCCGCGCATCCAGGGCTTTTCGGGGCGCGGCTTCGTCGTCGACGGCGAGGCCCATGACGGCCTCCTCCTGACCCCCGAGGCGGCCCGCGCCTGGCGCCCGCCGCCTCTGGCCGAGCTCGCGCCCGCCCATGTCGAGACCCTGCTCGCGCTCGATCCGCCGCCCGAATTCCTGCTGCTCGGCACCGGCCCCGCAATGGCCTTCCCGCCCCGCGCCTTCACCGAGGCGCTGGAGGCCCGGGGCATCGGCGTCGAGCCGATGGACAGCCGCGCCGCCGCCCGCGCCTGGGGCCTCCTCCGCGGCGAAGGCCGCTGGATCGCCGCGGCTCTGATGCCGCTCTAATTCAATCGTCACCCCGGACTTGATCCGGGGTCCATCTTCTTCCTGACCAGGCCGCAAAGGAAGGTGGATGCCGGGTCGAGCCCGGCATGACGAACTGTGCGTCAGCTAGCGAACCAGCCTGGAAAGGTGCGCGAACAGCTCCGCCGCATTCCGCTCCCAGCTGAACCGTTCCGCCGCGGCCCGCACCGCCGCCTGGTCGGGCGGATCGGCGAGCAGCGCCTCGACCGCCTCCGCGACCGCGCCCGAATCCCGCGGCACCAGCCGTCCCGCCTCCGGCCGGTCGATCACCTCGCGGGCGCCGCCGACGTCGCTGGTCACCACCGGCGTCCCGCAGGCGAGCGCCTCGACCCAGACATTGGCCAGCCCCTCCGACACGGTCGGCAGCACCATCACGTCCGCGGCGGCGAGCAGGCCGGGCAGTGCCGCGTGCGGCTGGACGCCGAGCAGGCGCACCCGCGCCGCGAGCCCCTTCGCCCTGGCCTCGCGCTCGAGCGCGCCGCGTTCGGGCCCCTCGCCGACGAGGATCAGGGTCGCGCCGGGGATCTGGGCCAGCGCCGCGAGCGCGATCTCCTGGCCCTTGCGCCCGTTCAGGTGGCCGACGCTGACCAGCAAGGGGCCGTCGACGCCGAGCGCCGCCTTGGCCGCAGCGCGGTCGGCGGGGCGGAAGAGATCGAGGTCGATGCCGGTGTGGAGGACGTGGATCTTCGCCTCGGGCAGGCCGAGCGCGACCATGTCGCGCTTCAGCGCCGCGCTCACCGCGAGCAGGCCGTCGGCCGCCTTGCCCGCCGCGAGGATCTGCCCGGCGATGCCGCGCTTCGTCCCCCAGAAGTGGATGTCGCTGCCCCGCGCCTTGATCGAGAAGGGTACGCCGAGCGCCGCCGCCAGCCGCATCGCGGCCGGGCCGTCGGGCCAGAAGAACTCGGCATCGATCACGTCGAAGGGAAAGCGCGTCCTGATCTCGCGCAGCACGGGCAGCAGGGCGTCCGCCATGCGCCGGGGGGTGCCGGCCTGGCCGAGGCCCGGCCAGACCTTGTAGCGGGGCCGGTGGACCGTGAGGCCGCTGTGCTCCTCCTCGCGCGGCAGGTCGCGCAGCGGCGCATAATGGGGATGGCGCGACAGCGGCCCGGCCGGCAGGCCGATCGGCGTCACCACCTCGACCGCCACGTCCCCGCGCGCGGCGAGCGCGCGCGTCTGCCGCTCGACGAACACGCCGAAGGTCGGGCGGGCGCCGTTGGGGTACAAGGTGGCGAGCGTCAGGACGCGCAGCATGGCGCTCCGCATAGCAGAACGGACGCTAAGGACGCCTTATTAAACCGCCGTTCATCGGGCCCACTCTCTGATGGCGATACGCCGCTTGGCCTCGCCCCGACCCTCCGCTAAGAAGCCGCCATGCAGAACAAACTCCGTGCCTTTTTGCTGGTCGCGATCGCCGTCAGCCTCGTCCCCCTCACCGGCTGCTCGCGCGGCGGACGCACCAGGGCGGACACGCGTTACGTCGCCCGCGACGTCAACACGCTCTACAATGCCGCCTGGCAGCAGATGCGGAACCACAATTACACCGCCGCCGCCCTGATCTTCGACGAGGTCGAGCGCCAGCATCCCTATTCGATCTGGGCCCGCCGCGCGCAGCTGATGAGCGCGTTCAACTATTACGCCTCTGGCGACCATACCAAGTCGATCGAGAGCGCGCGCCGCTTCATGTCGATCCACCCGGGCAATCGCGACGCGCCCTACGCGCTCTATCTGATCGCGCTCAATTATTACGAGCAGATCAACGACGTCACCCGCGACCAGGCGATCACCCGCCAGGCGCTCGACGCGCTCGGCGAGGTCGTCCGCCGCTATCCGGGCACGCCTTATGCCGACGACGCGCGGATCAAGGTCGATCTGGTCCGCGATCACCTCGCCGGCAAGGAGATGGAGGTCGGCCGCTTCTACCAGCGCCGCGCCCAGTGGCTGGCCGCGGTCTCCCGCTTCCGCACCGTGATCGACGAATATCAGACCACCAGCCACGCGCCCGAAGCCCTGATGCGCCTCACCGAATCCTATCTCGCGCTCGGCGTTCCGGTCGAGGCGGAGCGCGCCGCCGCCGTGCTCGGCGCCAATTATCCGAACACCCGCTGGTACCGCCGCGCCTACGAGCTGATGCAACGCCACCCGGTCCCCGCCACCGCGACGGCGCCCGCCGCCACTCCGGCCCCGGCGGCGACGACCGGCACGCACTAGCATCCTCCCGTCATTCCCGCGAAAGCGGGAATCCAGATGGGCGGTTGGGTCTACATCCTGGCAAGCAAGCGTAACGGCACGCTCTATACCGGCGTGACGGCGGACCTCGCCGCGCGGATGATGCAGCATCGGCAAGAACGCGGATCGAAGTTCGCCGCCAAATATTCCGTCGCGATCCTCGTCCACGCAGAGCATTTCGAGCGGATCGAGGAGGCCATCGCCCGCGAGAAGGCGATCAAGAAATGGCGCCGGGCTTGGAAGCTCGCGCTGATCGAGAAGGGCAACCCCGACTGGAATGATCTGTTCGCCCACATCATCGGGGCCTGACTCAGCACTGGATTCCCGCTTTCGCGGGAATGACGGTATGTGGCATTGATGCCCCACCAATCCGCCTCATGCTGACCGCCCTCTCCATCCGCGACGTCGTCCTCATCGAATCGCTCGATCTCGAATTCGGGCCGGGGCTCGGCGTGCTGACCGGGGAGACCGGGGCCGGAAAGTCGATCCTGCTCGACGCGCTCGGGCTCGCGCTCGGGATGCGCGCGGACAGCGCCCTGGTGCGGAGCGGGCAGGGGCAGGCGGGGGTCAGCGTCTCCTTCGAGATCGCCCCGGGTCATCCGGCTCTGGCCTTGCTCGACGAGAACGGCCTCGCCTGGGAGAAGGGCGAGCCGCTCGTCATCCGCCGCACCGTCAAGGCCGACGGCGGCAGCCGCGCCTTCGTCAACGATCAGCCGGTCTCGGCCGGCCTCCAGCGCGAGCTCGGCGCCCTGCTCGTCGAGATTCACGGCCAGCACGACGATCGCGGCCTGCTCAATCCCCGCGGCCACCGCGCCCTGCTCGATGCCTATGGCCGGATCGACGGCGCCGCCGCCGAGGCGGCCTGGCAGCGCCTGCGCGCGCTCGAGGAGGCGCTGGCCGCGGCGCGCGCCGAGGCCGAGGCCGCCGAGCGCGACCGCGACTGGCTCGAGCATGCGGCCGAGGAGCTGGGCCGGCTCGCCCCGGAGGCGGGCGAGGAGGAGCATCTCGCCGCACTCCGCGCCGCCATGCAGGCGGGGGCGCGGCTGGGCGACGAGCTCGGTCAGGTCGCGGCCCTGCTCCAGGGTTCGGAGGGCGGCCTCGCCCAGCTCCGCCAGGCGGCGCGCCGGCTCGACCGGATCGCCGCCGAGCACCCCCTGCTCGCCGAAGCGCTGGCGGCGCTCGACCGGGCCGCGATCGAGGCCGCCGAAGGCGAGGAGGCGCTGGCCCGCGCCGCCGAGGCGCTGGCCTATGATCCCGCGCGGCTGGAGGAGGCCGAGACCCGCTTGTTCGAGATTCGGGCGCTGGCGCGCAAGCACCGGGTCGAGGCCGACGCGCTCCCGGCCCTGCACGAGGAATTGAAGGCGAAGCTCGACGCGCTCGAGGCGGGGGGGACGAGGATCGCCGCGATCGAGGCCGATCTCGCCGCCGCCCGCGCCGC
>Ga0070686_100000178_pt1 | contig 44961 bp, 37 predicted proteins | sample KBSS23LmetaG_FD_65654 | JGI IMG/M metagenome (GOLD analysis project Ga0070686, IMG submission 65654) | Switchgrass rhizosphere microbial communities from Kellogg Biological Station, Michigan, USA - KBS S2-3L metaG | ecosystem: Host-associated > Plants > Roots > Rhizosphere ...
GCGGAGCCGGGCGACATGCTGGTCATCACGATCGAGCGGCTCGAGACCAACCGCGCGACTGCCTACTCCGGCAGCCTGCTCGCGCCGTACACGGTCGATCCAGGTGCGATTGCCGCCCGCGTCGACCGCGAGGGACGGCGCGTGACCTGGACGATCGACAAGGCGCGCAAGGTCGCGCGCCTGGAGCAGGCCGACGTCCAGCCGGGCGGTTTCGAGCTGCCGCTCAAGCCGATGCTCGGCTGCATCGCGACGGCGCCGGCGCGCAAGGAAGCGATCGGCACCACGGTGCCGGGCGCATTCGGCGGCAACATGGATTACGCCTCGATGGGCGCCGGCGTGTCGCTGATGCTGCCGGTGAACGAACCGGGCGCGCTGCTGTTCATGGGCGACGGCCACGCCCGCCAGGGCGAGGGCGAGGTCGCCGGCACCGGCCTCGAGACCTCGCTCGACGTCGAGTTCCGCGTCGATCTCGTCAAGAAAAAGGCGATCGGCTGGCCGCGAATCGAGACCGATACGTTCGTGATGACGCTCGGCAGCGCGCGGCCGTTGATCGAAGCGTTCCAGCACGCGACGACGGAACTGCAGCGGTGGCTGATGGCCGACTACGGCCTGACCGAGCGCGGCGCGCAAACCTTCATGGGGCAGGCCACCGAGTACGAGATCGCCAACGTCGTCGATCCGAGCTTCACCGTGGTGGCGAAGATCCGGAAGGCGATGCTGCCGCGACGAAATACCCCGGCCGCGCGATGATGTCGGCGCGGCCGCTTTTCAGCCGCACCTTCAGCTCGTGCCAGCCGGGGCGCGCCATGCCGCGCGGCGCGTAGGTCACGAGGTATCGCGCCCGCATCTCGTCGAGCGCGCTCGTGAACAGCTCGCGCAGCTGCCGGTCGGAGGTCGCCGACCAGGTGCGGCCGCCGGCCATCTCGGTGAGCCGATCGAGGAACCGGTTCGACTGGCCGCGGATCGCGTGAATGACGACGCCGCAGCGGCGCGCCGTGTCGAGGATCGCCTCTTCCGTGAGCCAGCTCGTCGTGTCGTCGCCGTCGGTGAAGATCAGCACCAGCGGCCGCGTGCGATCGTGCGTCCGCAGCGCCAGCGCGAACTGCAACGCGTCGCGCAGCGCCGTCGAGCCGCCAGGACGAATTGCAGCCAGCGCGCGACGCAGCGCCTCCTTGTCGGCGGTCATCCCGACGGCGATCTCGACGTTGTGCGAGAAGGTGATGAGCGACGCGCGATCGTCCGCCGTCAGCGCGTCGACGATGCCAGTGCCGGCCTGCTTGAGATGGGCGAGTCGCTCGCCGAGGACGCTCGTGCTGGTGTCGAGGAGCAGGGTGACGCTCAGCGGGACCCGGTCCAGGGTTACGCTGTCGACGTCCTGCGCAATACCATTGTCGGTGAGCACGAAGTCGCGCGCCGTCAGCCCTGGGACTGGCAGGCCGCCGCGCGTCACCGACACGTCGAGCTCGACGATCTCGATGCCGCTGCGGAACGGCGTCGGCGGCTCCTGCGGGACCATTGCGGCCGCGACCGACGCGACCAGCGCGAGCGCGCGGATCATCGCCCGCGGGCCTCCGCGCGCAACCAGTTCAACGACGCCTGATCGAATCCGCCGAGGTGGAAATCCCACCACGGATCGCTGGCCTTCTCAGCGACGTTGGCGAACGCCGAGGCGATCGTCAGCGCGCGGGCCTCGTCTCCACGAGCGGTCGCGAGGCGCGCGAGCGCGACGTACGGCGTCTGACACGCGGCCGCGATCGCCTGCGCCGCCTCGTAGTCACGCTCGGCGGCGTCGAGCCGCTGGTCGCCTTCGGCGACGGCGCCGAGCAGCAGGTAGGCAAGATAGCGATCGATCGGCTCCGACGCCGCACCAAGCGCGGCCTCGAGATTCTGCGACGCGCGCGCGTCGCGCACGATCATGTGCAGCGCGCCGAGCCGCAGGAGCGCGATCGGCAGATGCGGATCCAGTTCGAGCGCGTGACGATAGTCGGCCGCCGCCGGTTCGAGCGCCCGCTCACGCCGCGACAGCTGTGTCGGCGACGACGGATCGAAAGCGGTGAACGCGAGCCGTGTTTCGAGGAGCGCGCCGCGCGCGACGTACAGCCGCGCGTCACGCGGGTACGCCGATAAGGCGTCACGAATCAGGATCGCCGCGCGATCGAACAACGAATTGGCCGTATACAGGCTGGCGACGAACGCAAACCAGCGCCGCTCGAACGCCTGCGTCCGCCCGTCGCCGGGCCGACCGGCCTTCAGCATCGCGAACACGCGCCTCGCGGCGCCGATATGGAACAGGCCGCTGCCGGTCGTGCCGGCGAGCAGCAGCGCGTAGGCCGTGTCGGTGTGAAGCATCACCGCGACGCGCAGGCGGTCGGGCCGCAGCGATCGCGCGCCGCCGATCATGGCGTTGACCCGTTCCTGCGGCAGGCTCGCGAGCTCGAGGACGGCTTGCTGCGCAGCGGAGCCGCCGCGCGCGTAGGCGTCGAGCAGCGATTCGTAGGAGGGCGCGGCCGGCGCCGGCTGCGCCGACGAGGGCAGCCCGGCCGTCAGCAGCAGAATCGCGAGCGGGATTAGAGCGCTTCGATGACCCGGTCGAACGCCAACCGCCATTGCTTGGCCTCATCCATCGCGACGATTGGACTGCCAAACGCTTCGGTTCGCAAGATTTCCGTGCCGCGCGTCACGCGGACGCGCCAGTTCGCAGCAGTCGAATCTTTCAACAGCAGGCACGCGGTGCCGTCGGACAGATGCCACAAGCGGGCGAGCGGAACTTCGACCATGGGTTCGGACCGTTGAGCGTAGGGGGGAATAACCGGAACTGTAGCACAGATGAGTTAGGTTGTGGCAGGCCTAAAGGCCTGCGCTGCGCAAAAAATGGCGACGGGCCGGTCCTGTAGCGCAGCCCTTCAGGGCTGCCCCGCGGCGGCGACGGGAAGGTGTGCCGTTTCCCAGGCCGCGATGCCTCCGGCGATCTCGGAAACACGCGTGAAGCCGGCGCGTTGCAGCAGGCTTGCCGCAATCGAGGAGCGGTAGCCGCCGGCGCAGTAGACGAGCAGGGGACGATCGGTTGGCAGTTCCTTCAGACGCTCGGCCAGGTGATTCAGCGGGATGTTGACGCTGCCCGCCACGAATTTCTCGTCGCGCTCGCGCGGCCCGCGAACATCAACGGCGAGCGGTTCGCCGGAAGCGAGCTGCTCCGCGGCCAGCGTCGGGCTCACGCGATCGATGATTGCGGTGAGATCGGGCCGCGCTTCCAACGACCGCAGATCTTCGAGGTAGCCGACGATGTGATCGAAACCGATGCGGCCGAGGCGAACCGCCGCCTCCTGCTCGCGTCCGGCGTCCGCGATGATGACGATCGGCCGCTCGCGATCGAGCATCGTGCCGGCCCACGTCGCGTATTGGCCGCCGAGCCCGATGTTCAGGCTGCCGGCGAGATGCGCCGCGGCAAACTCCGCCGGATCGCGCGTGTCGAGCAACTGGCCGCCGGTGCGCTGCAGCGCCAGCACCAGCTCGAGCGTCATCGGGTTCAGCTCGCGCGACAGCGCCTCGTCGAGCGTCGGCCGCTCCTTGGTGTTCATCACCGCGTCGTAGGTGAAGTACGGCGGTGCGTCCGGTTGATCGGCCGTGACGAGATCGACGAACGCCGCCTTCGACATCGGCTGGAGCGCGTAGTTCGAGCGCCGCTGCTCGCCGATCGTCGACACGGTTTCTTTCGAGAGCGCCTTGCCGCACAGCGATCCGGCTCCGTGCGCCGGATAGACCAGGCTGGCGTCCGGCAGCGTCAGCAGCTTGGTGCGCAGCGAGTCGTAGAGCATCGCCCCCAGATCGGTGGCCGACCAGCCGAGCGCGGCGCGCAGATCGGGGCGGCCGACGTCGCCGACAAACAGCGTGTCGCCGGTGAGCACGGCGTGCGGCTCGCTGGCGCTGCGGTCGAGATCGTACACGGCGATCGAGATCGACTCGGGTGTGTGGCCGGGCGTCTCGATCGCCTGCAGCCGGACGCGGCCGAACTCGACGCGATCGCCGTCGTGCAGCGGCGTGAACGCGTACTCGGCTGTCGCGGCGGCGCCGAGATAAATCGTCGCCCCGGCGCGGTCGCGCAGCTCGAGGTGACCGGCGACGAAATCGGCATGCAAGTGGGTGAGCAGGACGTGCGCGATGCGCAGGCCGTGCGCCTCCGCAAACGACAGGTAGCGATCGATGTCGCGCTGCGGATCGACGACGGCGGCGATCTTCGTCGCGTCGTCGGCAATCAGGTACGACGCGTGCGCCAGGCAGTGAAGGTAGAACTGGTGAAGGATCATTGGCGGCGCGGGATCGCTGACTGTTGCCAGTATACACAGCCGCAAGCCGCAAGCCGCAAGCCGCAAGCCGCAAGCCGCAAGCCGCAAGCCGCAAGCCGCACGCTGGCGCGACGATCTGCGCCAGCGTGCGTCGATCGTGTTGTGGCTACGCCGATTCGGTCACGGCGGGCAGCGTCCCGATCACCTGGAACATGCCGAGCTGATCGAACAGCTCGAACGACTCCACGTTCTGGCCGCCGGCGATGGGGACCTCCTTGCGGCTTGGGGCTTGAGGCTCGAGGCTTGTGGGTTGCACTGCGAGTAAGATGTCGGCGCCGGCTCGCACGCCGCGATTTCGAGCAGGGAGGAGCTGATGAGGCGCGACAGAATCGTTGCCAGCGTGATCGGCGTCGTGTTCGCCGCTGCAGCTGCGCAGGTGATCCACGGACAAGCCGCGGCGTACGACGTGCTGATTCGCGGTGGCCGCATCGTCGACGGCACTGGTAATCCGTGGCACGCTGGAGATGTTGCGATCAAAGGCGGCCGGATCGCGGCCGTTGGCAACCTGCCCGCCGCCACCGCGACGCGCGTGATCGATGCGTCGGGCCGGATCGTCTCGCCGGGCTTCATTGACCTCCACACCCACTCCGACCTGACGCTGCTGGCCGACGGCACAGCGCAGAGCAAGGTGCGGCAGGGCGTCACGCTGGACATCATGGGCGAATCGACGTCGGTGGCGCCGCGCGACGGCCTGCGCGACGAAACCGTCAACGACGGCGGCGCTGCCGTGACGCAGAACTGGACGACCTTCGCGGAGTACTTCAAGCGCGTCGAGACGCAGGGGGTCTCGATCAACGTGATCTCGCACGTGTCGTCCGAGCAGGTTCGGCGCGTGGTGATGGGCTACGACCCCCGCGCGGCGACGCCGGCCGAACTGGAGCGCATGAAAGCGCTCGTCGCCCGATCGATGCAGGAGGGCGCGTGGGGGCTGGTGACCCGATTCGAGAGCGGCGGGCCGTCGCATCCCGACGAGATCGTCGCGCTCGCGAAAGTCGTCGCCCGCTACGGCGGCAACTACACGTCGCACATCGGCAGCGAAGGGTTCGAGCAGGAGAAGGAAATCCGGTTCGCGATTCGGGTCGCCGAGGAAGCGAAGCTGCCGGTGCACATCTTCCACCTGAAGATTCGCGCCCGCGACAACTGGGGAACGGTCGGACGCTACGTGAAGATGATCGAGGACGCCCGCGGCCGCGGGCTCGACATCACGGCGAACCAGTACCCGTACACCGCGATGAACCACGGCTGGAGCGCGTTCTTTCCGGTGTGGGCCCGTGAGGGCGGGCCGGCGAAGTTCGCCGAGCGGCTCAAGGATCCGGCGGTGCGCGAGCGGATCAAGACCGACAAGGACTTCATCACCTGGGCCAAGGAGCATGGCTGGTGGGACGGCATCGTCATGGGCCGCGCCGGCAGCGAGCGGAATCGCAAGTACGAAGGGATGCGGCTGTCGGACATCGCGAAGGCGCGCGGCGATGCCGACCCGGCGGACACGTGCCTGACGCTGATGGCCGAGGACGGCGGCCGCATCTCCGGCATGTTCCACACGATGTCCGACGAGGATGTCGAGCTGGTGATGAAGCAGCCGTGGGTGGCGATCGCGAGCGACGGCTCGGCGATCAACCTCGACGCCGCCGGCGTGCCGCACCCGCGCAACTACAGCACCAACGTGCGCGTGCTCGGACACTATGTCCGCGACCGGCACGTCCTGTCGCTCGAAGACGCGATTCGGAAGATGACGTCGCTGCCGGCGCAGATTCTCGGCGTGCGCGATCGTGGTCAGTTGCGCGACGGCTTCGCCGCCGACGTTGTCGTGTTCGATCCGGCGACGGTGGGCGAGACGAACTCGTTCGAGAAGCCGAAGTCGTATGCGAAAGGCGTCGACTACGTGCTCGTCAACGGCGTCGTGGTGATCGACAAAGGCGCGCACACAGGCGCGACGCCTGGCCGCGCGATCCGATCGCCGGCGGCGCAGCCGCGCCCGGGCGGATCGACTGCCGCGCCGTAACACCGCCGTCGCCTCAGGGCGACTGGGCACGAACGCGATCTGCTAGCATCCACGGATGCGCTTTGTCCGAGTCACCGCGGCCGGCGCCGCGATCATCGTCACGGTGTGTCTTGCGGTCCGCCCCGCCGCGCAGCGGCCGCGCTACGACGTCGTCATCGCGAACGGCCGGATTGTCGACGGTACCGGCGCGCCGTGGTTCCGCGGCGACGTCGCCATCTCCGGCGACCGGATCGCGGCGATCGGTCTGATTGGCGATCGGGGCGGCGCCACGGTGGTCGACGCCACCGACCTGGTCGTCGCGCCGGGGTTCATCGACCTGCTCGGCCAATCGGAATTCAACGTGCTCGTCGACGGCCGCGCGGCGAGCAAGATTCTCCAGGGCGTCACCACCGAGGTGACCGGCGAAGGATCGTCGATCGCGCCGGTCAACGATCGGCTGATCGCCGACGCCGCGGCGCAGGCGAAGGCGTTCAACGTCGCGCAGGACTGGCGGACGCTGGGCGATTACTTCAAGCGCCTCGAGCAGCGATCGCGGACGGCGATCAACCTCGCGACGTTCGTCGGCGCCGGCGGGCTGCGCAACTACGTGATCGGCAAAGCCGATCGCCCGGCGACGCCGGCGGAGCTCGAGCAGATGAAGCAGCTCGCGGCCGCGGCGATGGAGCAGGGCGCGCTCGGCGTCAGCACGTCGCTGCAGTACATGCCCGATCGCTTCGCTTCGACCGGCGAGCTCGTCGAGCTGGCGAAGGTGGCGGCGAAGTACGGCGGCGTCTACTTTACCCACCAGCGCTCGGAGAGCGCGCGCATCTTCGATTCGCTCGACGAGGTGTTCACGATCGCCGAACAGGCGCGGATCCCCGCGGAAATCTGGCATCTGAAGACCGCCTACAAGGCCAACTTCGGCAAGATGCCGGAGGTGCTGCGGCGGATCGAAGCGGCGCGGACGCGCGGGCTCGACGTTACCGCCAACCAGTACCCCTACACGCGCGCCTCGAACGGGCTCGACTCGTGCATCCCGTTGTGGGCGCGTGAAGGCGGCTTCGCGAAGCTGGTCGAGCGCCTCAAGGATCCGGCGACGCGCGAGCGGATCAAAAAAGACATGGACGATCCGAACGCGACCACCTGGGAGAACCAGTGGTACGGCGCCAACGGCGGCGACGGCGTGATGATCTCGACGGTGCTCGATCCGGCACTGCGCAAATACGAAGGGATGACGCTGACCGAGATCGGCAAGGCGATGGGCAAGGATCCGCGCGATGCCGTCATCGACCTGGTGGTCGCCGACAAAGGCGAGACGTCGGTGATCACGTCGATCATGGATGAAGACGACGTGCGGGCGGCGCTGACGCATCCGCTGGTCGGCGTCGGCACCGATTCGGGCGCGAAGGCGGCCGACGGCAAGCTGTCGGAATCGAAGTCGCACCCGCGCGCCTGGGGATCCTTCCCGCGCATCCTCGGCCACTACGTGCGCGACGAGAAGCTCATGCCGCTCGAGGAGGCGATTCGCAAGATGACGTCGAAGGCGGCGACGCGCGTCCACCTCGCCGACCGCGGCGTGCTGCGGCCCGGCATGGCCGCCGACATCACGGTGTTCGACGCTGCGACGATCCGCGACGTCTCGACCTTCGACGATCCGAACCGCTACTCGGTCGGCGTCCGCCACGTCTTCGTCAACGGCCGGCGCGTCGTCGCCGACGGATCGATCACCGAGGAGCGGCCAGGGAAGCCTCTGCGCGGGCCCGGTTACCGGAACTAGCTTGCCGGAGTGGCTCGTCGATCTGTTTGCCCGCTACGGCTACGCCGTCGTTTTTGTCGGCGTGTTTCTCGAGAACACTGGCCTGCCGGTTCCGGGCGAGACGGCGTTGCTCGCCGGCGCGGCGTTGGCGCATTTCGGGCGGCTGGCGCTGGCATGGGTGGTCGTGACCGCAGTCGGCGCGGCGATTCTCGGCGACAACCTCGGGTTCCTGATCGGCCGCCGCTACGGCCGCGGTCTCATCGAGCGCTACGGCGCTCACGTCGGCCTGACGCGGGCGCGGCTCGATGAGTTCGATCGCTTCTTCCTGCGCCACGGCGGACGGACCATCTTCATCGCGCGGTTCATCACCGGGCTGCGCGTGTTCGGCGCTCTGCTGGCCGGCGCGAGCGGGCTGCGGTGGCCAACCTTCCTCTTCTACAATGCTGCAGGCGCTGTCGCCTGGTCGATTGCCATCGCCGCCGCCGGGTACTCGCTGGCCTACAGCTGGGAGACGCTCGAGCGGTGGATCGGCCGAAGCGGCCTCATCGGGCTCGCAGTCGTGGCGGCGCTGGTTGGCGTCGCGCTCCTGCGCGGCCGTCGTGCACACGATTCATGATCACACTCGCGTCAGGCGTGTCGTACATCGACCTCAACTTCCTGGGCGTTCGTGGCGTCATCGCCACGGTCGTTCTCCACGGCGCGAACGGCGTTGCGCTGATCGATCCCGGTCCCACGTCGGCGCTGCCGGTGCTGCGCGCCGAACTGCAGCGCACCGGGATCGCGGTCGAGGATGTTCGCACCATCCTGCTCACGCACATTCACCTCGACCACGCCGGCGCGACCGGTACGCTGGTTCGCGAAAACCCGGCGCTGCGCGTGGTCGTGCACGAGCAGGGCGCGCCGCACATGGTGAACCCGGAGAAATTGATCGCGAGCGCGTCGCGGTTGTGGCCGGGCGAGATGGACCGGCTGTGGGGCGACTTTCTGCCGGTGCCGGCCGATCGTCTCGACGTCGTCAGGGGCGGCGAACGGATCGCCGCCGGTGACCGTCAGCTCGAGATCGAGTACACCCCTGGCCACGCGTCGCATCACGTCAGCTACTTCGGCGCCGACACCGGCATCGCGTTCGTCGGCGACACGGCCGGTATCCGTCTGCAGGCCGGCGGGTTCGTGATGCCGCCGACGCCGCCGCCAGACATCGACCTCGAGATCTGGGACCGCAGCCTGAAGCGCATCGCCGCGTGGCATCCGTCGACGCTGTTCGTCACACACTTCGGCGCCTTCTCGCCGGTCGATCCGCACCTCACCGAGATGACCGATCACATGGGTCTCACCAGCGGCCTGGTCAAAGCGTCGCTCGCCCGCGAAGGCACCGACGAGGAGCGCGAAGCGTGGTTCACTGACGAAGTGCGGCGTGAGCTGCGCCGCCGGATGACTGCTACAGAGGCCCAGGCCTATGAAGTTGCCGGTCGATTTGATTTGAGTTGGAGAGGGCTGGCGAGATACTGGCGCAAACGCGGCAGCGGCAACTGAGAATTAAGAATTAAGAATTAAGAATTAAGAATTAAGAATTAAGAATTAAGAATGCGTATCCACGGTCGAAGTAAGAATTCCTAATTCTTACTTCAAAATTCTTAATGGCGCGAGCCCGCTCAGGCGGTAGCGCGCGCGGGCTCTATGGCAGCCGGCCGCTGCTTCGGATCCACCATCAGGCGGAGCGCGAGGCCTTGCGGCTTCGAGGGCGAGGGCGGCGTGACGCGGTAGACCGCGGTCAGGATGCGGCCCTGCTGGAGCACGCGCGGCAGCGCGTCGCCGTCACGGACGTCGCGTTCGAGCTGGAACTGCACCAGGCGATACAGCGGGATCGAGACCGGCGAGTGGCATTCGACGTAGACGCCGAACTCGCTGACGTCGCGCGTGATGACGGTTGCGAAGCGGGTCGTCCCACGCTGATCCTTCCAGGTCAGGCGCGCCGGCAAGGTGACGGCGCGGCGTTCGGCGGCCCGCTGGTTGCTGGCCAGGCGTTTCGTCGAGCGAGGGTCGGTCCAGGTCTGCTTCACGTCGAAACTCCAGGGCTTGGGATTGTGCTTACTCCCATATCAAGCTCTGGGCCTTGTGCAGCCGTGTGAACAGCCGAGGTAGGGCGAGGCTCCTAAGGTATTGATATAGCTGTTTTTAATTCTTCGTGCACGAAATCAAATCTCCGTGCAAAGTGATTACTTGGTATCCGCGGAAGGTGGAAACTGAGTATTCAGTATCCACCGATCAGTGAGCGTCGACCTCGGATCGCGCGTCCAGACCGAGCCGCCGGATCTTGAGATAGAGGCCTCGCCGCGTCAGACCGAGCGATCGCGCCGTCTCGGAGATGTTGCCGCCGGCGCGGTCGAGGGCGGCCTGAATCAGATCGCGTTCGACCTGTTCGACCGCCGACGCCAGGTTCGGCGAGTTCCGCGACACCCGCACCGGCGATGACGGCGACGAGGGCGCCAATGGCAGCCGTGTCGTGTTGATCTCCGGGGAGAGATGCGACGGATCGATGGTCCCGCCCGGAACGCTCAACGCCACAGCGCGCTGAATCTCGTTCTTCAACTGCCGGACATTGCCGGGCCACCAGTACTGCGAGAACACGTCGAGCGTCTCGGAACTGAGGAGGACGTCGGGTTTGCCGAGCCGCTCCAGCGCTTCGCGCAGGAAGAACGTGCTCAGGTGCGGGATCTCCTCGCGGCGCTCGCGCAGCGGCGGCACGTGGATGCGGATCACGCTCAGCCGGTAGTACAGATCCTCGCGGAACTTGCCTTCGGCGACGCGCTGTTCCAGATCGGCGTTGGTCGCCGCGAGCACGCGGACATCGACGCGCTGCGGCTTGGTGTCGCCGATCGGCATGATTTCCGATTGCTCGAGAAACCGCAGCAGCTTCGGCTGGACATCGATCGGCAGGTCACCGATCTCGTCGAGGAACAATGTCCCGCCGACCGCCGTGCGCACCAGCCCGGGCTGATCCGAGACGGCGCCGGTGAACGCGCCGCGGCGATGTCCGAACAGCTGGCTGTCGGCGAGGTCGCGGCCGGTGGTCGTGCAGTTGTACGGCAGGAACGTCGCGGCGCTGCGATGCGAGCCGACGTGAATCGCGCGGGCGACGAGCTCTTTCCCGGTGCCGCTCTCGCCGGTGATCAGCACCGTCAGATCGTTGCCCTGCAGGCGCTGAATCTGTTCCACGACGCGGGTCATCGCGGCGCTCGCCGACAGGAACCCGGGGAGCAGCGGCTCGAGCGATCGATCGACGGCGAGCCCGGCGGCGGCAACCGGCCGATCGCGGGCGGCGCACAGCGCAAACCCCTGCCGCGCGACGGCACCGATCATCCGCAGCCGCCGCATCACCGGATGGCCGATCGGCCGCGGCGAGGCGACCAGCGCAAACCGCAAGCCCTCTTCGTCGCGGCCCAGCGGTTCGATCACGACCGTGCCACGGCCAACGATGTGGCTGTTCGCTGCCGAGCGGGCGACCGCCCGCGCCGAATCCTCGTCGCATCCCGCTGCAGCAACGACGCGCACGTCGCCGCCGGCGAGCTGGATATAGATCACCGCGCATTCGGCTGAGGCCGCTTCGATGAGGGCCGTCGCGGTCTCGCGGCCGAGCAGATCCGGGAGCGCCGCTGCGTCGACAATCCGCCGGACGATCGCGTCGTCGGCGTCGGCGGGTGAGATCAGGTACTGACCGGTGCCGACCGTGGTCAGCAGCGTCTGCGCGGCGCGGGTGTCGTCGAGATCGCGCTCGGCGCCGAGCTGTTGGAAGATCGCGAGCGCCTGATCGAGGTGCTGCTCGGCGACCGATCGCGCACCGGTTTCGGCAACGAGCCGGCCGAGGGCGAGGTGGCTGAGCGCGGACTGGTAGCGCTCGCCGAGCAGATCGAGGAGCGCCGCGCTCTGCGAGAAATCGTGATACGCGTCGGCGCCGTTGTTGGTCCTGGCGTGGAGGAAGCCGCGGAGGCGCAGGTATTCTCCCCACGCCGCTGGCGCGACTTTCGGATCGAGGGCGTCGGCGGCGACCTGCAGACGCTGCTCCGCCTCGCTCAAGCGATTCGCCGCAGTCAGCGCTTCAGCCGCGATCAGCGTCGCCTGCAGCGCGTCGAACGGCGGCGCACCGGCCTGGAGGATCTCGTCGACGCGCGCAACCGCCTCGTCGAGCGCGGCGCGGCGCAGCGCGAGGCGGGCGCCGAGGACGCGCACCGACCACTCGTACCACTGGCTCGTCTGCCGGCCGTAGGCGCCGTACGCTTCGCTCGCCCGCGCCAGGAAGTCGCTCGCCGAATCGTAGCGGCCGCGAATCAGTTGAATCTGGGCGAGCGTGTCGAAGACTGCGCCGGTGGTTTCGTGGAACTGAATCGGGCTGCGGACTTCGAGCGCGCGGTGCAGCGCGTTTTCGGCGCGGCTGAGATCGCCGAGGCGGACGCAAATCTGCCCGAGCGTCGCCAGGGCGACGGCGAGACCGTGGCCGGAGCCGTGGGCTTCGTGCAACGACACGCTGCGCTCGGCGAGCGCCAGCGCCTGCTCGTAGCGATGCTGCAGCATCGTCACGTTCGCCTGGTTGCCGCACACGGTGGCGAGCACGTCGTCGGCGTGGACCAGCGAAGCGAGCCGCTCGGCCTGGCGCAGCGCCGCCATGGCTTCGTCGTAACGGCCGAGCTGGGCGAGCGAGATGCTGGAGAGGGAATGAACCAGCGCGAGGTGGCGGCGATCGCCGGCCGCGTGGAGCGCCGACGCCGCTTTCGAAATGTGCTCGCGGACGATCGCGACGTCGCCGACCTGGCGATAGCACTGGCCGAGCTCGTAGTGGGCGAGGCCGATGCTGCGCGAATCGTGCGACGCGTCGGCCTGCTTCAGCGCGCGGCCGTGCATCGCGATGGCGCGCGACTGATCGCCGCGCGCGGAGGCGAGGCGGCCGTGCAGCCGCCACAGCGTCGATAGCTGCCGCGGCGGCACGGTGTCGCGAAAGGTATCGGGCGGGCGCCCCAGCGCCGTCGCCGCTTGATCGAGATCGTCCTGCAGCAGCGCCGCTTCCGCGAGCATCGATCGCAGCGACAACTCGTCGTCGCGCGTCAGCGCCGACGATCGCAGCGCCGGCGCGAGCAATTGCGCGGCATCAACGCCGCGGCCGCGTTCGAGCGACGCGGCCGCGCGTACGAGCAGCGCCTGCAGGGACGGCGAGGGCACGTCGCCGAGTATATGACTGAAAAATCCTGAACGCGAAACACGGCGTTCGTGTCCGTCTGCTCCGGTTCGTGGCGGCTGTCGCGGTGACGATCAAGTCGCGCCGAAAATCAGTGTGAAAACCTGCCAGCAATTCCCGTTGACGGACCACTGGGTCGCACCCATAACTCCCCGCGCAACCACAAACAGGAGGCACACCGTCATGCAGCGTTCTCGAAACGCACGGAATCTCCTCGTCGTCGTCACAGCTGGTTTCCTCGCCTCGTTCACGCTGGCGATAGAGGGTCAGACCGCAAGCGAAGCACCCGCGGCGTTCGACAATCAACCCGTGCCTGGCTTTTATCCGGGCACGCCGGCGCAGCAACAGGCGGCCTTCGACGCCGACCGGGCCACCTTCGAAGAGCGCGACGAGATTGCCGATGGTCTCGGCCCGGTATTCAACGCGCAGAGCTGCGCCGAGTGCCATCAGAATCCCGTGACCGGCGGCGGAAGTCAGGTCGCGGAACTGCGCGCGGGACACAACGACGTCTTTGGCAATTTCGTCGATGCACCGGGTGGATCGCTGATCAACGATCGCGCGATCAACGCCGCGATCCAGGAACGTGTGCAGGGCGCGGACGACATTCGGACGCTGCGCATGTCCACGAGCGTCCTGGGTACGGGCTTCATCGAGGCGATCAACTCGAATGCGTTGATCGCGATCGCGAACGCGCAGCCGGGGCAGAGCGGCGGCGCCATTGCCGGACAAGTCATCCAGGTTCCGGTACTGGAAGCGCCGGGCCAGGTCCGCGTTGGCCGATTCGGATGGAAGAATCAGAACTCGAGCCTGCTGTCGTTCGCGGGCGACGCATACCTGAACGAGATGGGTATCACCAACCGCCTCGTGCGCGCTGAGAACACCTCCTCGGGCCGGTCGGTCGCCGCCTTCGATACGGTGCGGGATGACACACGGTGCGAGGACGACCCCACGGAACTGTGCGGCGAGGACGCCGAGGGGGACATCGAGATCTTCGCGAGGTTCATGCGCGCGACGAAAGCGCCGCCGCGCGACGCGGCGCTGGCGGGGACGTCGGATGCGATCAACGGATCGAACTTGTTCAATTCGATCGGGTGCAACATCTGTCACGTGACGTCGATCACGACGTCGTCGCCGGGCACGGTCATCAACGGTGGCACGTTTACGGTGCCGGCGGCGCTGGGCAACAAGATCATCCACCCGTACAGCGACTTCCTGCTGCACGACATCGGCACTGGCGACGGCATCGTGCAGAACGGGGGGCGAAGCACCGCCAACAAGCTGAGGACCGTGACCTTGTGGGGAACGAGAACGCGTGACCGCCACATGCACGACGGTCTGTCGCTCACCTTCACCGATGCGATCCTGCGGCACGGCGGCGAGGCGACGAACGTGACGAACAGGTTCCGCGCGTTGACTCAAACGCAGCGCGCTCAGATCGTCACATTCCTGCAGTCACTCTGAGGGGTTGAAGGCGCGGCCTTTGGCCGCGAGGCAGGCCTCTAGGCGTGCGGAGCAGTCGCAGTCTCCGCACGCCCAGGGCTCAGTACCATTCCAGTCGCGGCACCGACTGCGCGCGTGCGCATCCTGCACTTTTTCGAGCGTGAAGAACGGCTCCCAGTATTCGCGCTCTTCGGCGAGCGGCGTCGCGCAGTAGCAGACTTCCACCCACTGCACGCGGCCATCGTCGAGTTGCCGCGCCTCGGCCATGTTGCGGAAGTACTCGTCGCCGGCCACCGATCCGCGGCCGAGCGTGCCTTCGTCGATCGCCTGCTCGAGCGCCGCTCTCCGGCCCGGCTTTACGCGCGCCGTGACGAGATACCGCATGTCTTCATTGTACGCGGCCGTGGCACTTTGCTTGCTCCGGATCAGCACGATCAGAAAGGAGCACACCGTGGTCCGGATGACGTTCACCTCCGCACTCGTTCTCACCGCGCTGGCGGCGAGCTCGTCAGTCCACGCGCAACCGATCAATCCGGCGGACGCGCTCAACCAGGCGACGCAGGCCGTCGCCGCCGTGCCAAGCGCGCCATCGGCCGGCGCTGATCAGATCGCCGCGCTGCGGCAGGACTTCACCGATTTCGCCTCCGCCTACCTCGCTGGACCAGGGACGCCGGCGAGCGCCACGGCCGGTGCCGTCGGGACGAGCGGGCGCACCGATGCGCCCGCCGACTGGCGCGCCAGGTACCAGCGCGTCGAAGCAGATCTCGCCGCGCTGCTTGGTCCAGTCGGCGGCAACGCGTCCGCCGCGCCTCCCATCGCGCTCGACTCCGATACACGGGCGCGACTCGAGACCGTGCGCTCGCGCCTTCGGATGTTCTACACCGCGACGATGAGCCAGCCCGATGGCAACCCGGTCGCCCACACCGGCACGCCGCAGTCGTCGCCCCACGGCGCGCCTGCGACGTCGCCACCTCCGGTGTCGCCGACCGGCGAAGCGCCGCAGACCCCGCGCGTACAGCCGCCGACGCCGACGAGCACCGCGGCCCCCGCGAGCGGCTCGACACCGGCGAGTGGATCGACAGTGTCGATTGGAGCCGCAGGTGCCGGCGGCGGCGCTCCGTCGACGGGCAATCGCAACGCGCAGGTCGATACCCAATGGGGAACGGCGCTGGCCATGCTCGATCGCATGGAGCGGATTCTGAACGACGCAACCAGGGAGCCGGGAAAGATCGACATCGACCGCGGATCGATCGACGAGATGCGCGCCGAGATCGCGCAGATCCGCGCGATGCTGCGCAGTAAGAATTAGGAATTAGGGATTTGGAATTTGGAATTCGCATTCCAAATTCCAAATTCCAAATTCCAAATTCTTAATTCTTAATTCTTAATTCTTAATTCCCGAGCGCGCGCAGCGCGCTCAGCAGCGCGCCGTCGGGCGACAGCGCGCGCAACTCGGCGGCGATCGCGTCAGCGTCGGATTCTTTCGCGGCGGCGACCACGAACGGCGGTGCGGACGCCGGCGTCACGTCGACGCCGCGCGGCGATTGCGTCGCGGTGACGTCGTCGGTGGTGACGGTCAGGATTGCGTCGGCGTCGCCCTTCGGCAGCGGCGCGACGTCGACGCGGATCGGATCGGTGCGGCGTTCGCCGCGCAGCCAGCCGGCCAGCAGCGAGGCGATCGCGGTCTCGCCCGGGGCGTACCGGACGGTCACCGTCACACCGCGCCACGCGACGGCGGCGAGCGGGCCGCGGACGTCGACGAGCGCGCGCCGCATCGGCGCCAGCCGGCGCCAGTTCAAATCGGCGAGGTCGACGCGCCGGTTGTCGGTCAACGGCAGGACTGCCGCCAGGCCACGGCTGACGTCCTTCCAGTGCCGGCTGTCGTAGAGCAACTGCCGGCCGATGGTCAGCAGCGGGTCGAAGGGCGGACCGTCGGACAGATCTTCGGTCCACCACACCGTGGTCGGCACGTCGCCGCGCACGACGCGGCGCAGGATCGACAACAGCGATGCCTCGGGGCAGGCCGAGCGCACGACGATCTGCTCGACGCCGTAGCGTGCGGTTGCCGGGCCGAACGTCACGATGCCGACGCCGGCAGAGAAGGGCGTGCTCGGCGCGTCGCGGTGGCAGTGCTCGAGCACGATCGTCCGCGACGGATGTCGCGATACGACCTCGTCGAGCGGCAGGTCGGCGGCAATATCGGCGAGCCCACGACGCTCCGCGCTCGGTGCGCGGACCACGATAAGGTTCGACATCACCGCGCGCGCGATAGCCACGTCGCCCTGCCCGGCGTCGCGCCAGAGCGCCGCCAGGTCGACTTCGATCGTCTCGGGTGCCGAGTCGCGCCAGGCGCGGTCGGCTAGGGCGCCAGCCATCGCCGTCCTGTCGACCGAATCAGCTGTTCGCCGTCCGCGGGCCCCCATTCGCCGGCCGGATAGGTGGCGAGCCCGGCGTCGCCGCGCTCCTGCCAGCGCTCCACGATCGGCATCACCCACTGCCACGCCGCCTCGACCGCATCGCGTCGCATGAACAGCGTCGCGTCGCCGGCGATGACGTCGAGCAGCAACCGCTCATACGCCTCCGGCGAGGTGCCGCCGAAGGTGCTGCCGTAGTGAAAGTCCATCTTCACAGGGTAGACCTGGACGTGCGGCCCCGGCACCTTCGAATTGATCCCCAGCGAGAAGCCTTCGTCGGGCTGGATGCGAATCGACAGAATGCTCGGATCGAGCCGTGCCGACGGATCGGCGTTGAACAGAATCGGCGGCACCTCTTTCAGGTGCACCGAGATCTCGCTCGCACGCTTCGGCAGCCGCTTGCCGGTGCGCAGGAAAAAGGGGACGCCGGCCCACCGCCAGTTGTCGATGCAGACGCGCAGCGCGACGTAGGTTTCGGTCTGCGACGCCGCCGCGACGCCGCGCTCCTCGCGATAGCCCGGCACCGCCTTGCCGGCAATGAACCCGGCGGTGTACTGCGCGCGGACGACGTTGTCGTCGACGGCGTCGCCTTCGACGCGGCGCAGCGAGCGCAACAGCTCGAGCCGTTCGTCGCGAATCACGTCGGCGTCGAGCGAATGGGGCGGTTCCATCGCGACCATCGCCAGCAGCTGCAGCAGATGGTTCTGGACCATGTCGCGCAGCGCCCCGGCCTGCTCGTAGTAGCCGGCCCGCGTGCCGACGCCTTCTTCCTCGGCGACGGTAATCTGCACGTGGTCGACGTACTTCTGGTTGAACAGCGGCTCGAAGATGCTGTTCGCGAAGCGCATTACCAGTATGTTCTGGACGGTCTCCTTCCCGAGGTAATGGTCGATCCGGTAGATCTGGTGCTCGGCGAACACCTTCGCGATCGCATCGTTGATCGCCCGCGCGCTTTCGAGATCGCGGCCGATTGGTTTCTCGACGATCACTCGCGCGCTCTTCCCCTCGGCCGGCGGCACGAAGCGCGAGCGCGCGAGATGCGAGACGGTGGGCGCGAACAGCGTCGGCGGGATTGCCAGGTAGTAAATGCGATCGCCGTTGAGGCCGCGCTCGTGCTCGATGATGTCGAGGCGGGCGCCGAGCGGCGCGAGGCCGGCCTCGCTGTCGAGATCCGCCGCGCCGAAGAACAGGCTGGCGGCGAACCCCTCCCATGTCTGTTCGTCGATCGGACGCCGCGAGAACTTCTGCACGCCGTCCTTCGCAAACGCCCGGTACTCGTCGTCGGTGGTCGGCTTGCGGCCGACGCCGACGATGGCGAGGCGCGGCGGCAGCAGGCCGTCGACGTGAAGGTTGTACAGCGCCGGCAGCAGCTTGCGATGCGCGAGATCGCCCGCGCCGCCGAAGATGACGATCGTCACTTCGCTTTCTTGACCGCGTGGCCGCCGAACTGGTTGCGCAGCGCGGCGAGCATGCGCTCGCCGAACGGGTTGTTCTGGCGCGAGCGGAAGCGGGTGTAGAGCGACGCCGTCAGCACCGGCATCGGCACGCTGTGTTCGATGCCCTCGAGCACCGTCCATCGACCCTCGCCGGAATCCTCGACGTAGCCGCTGATCGTCGACAGCTCGGCGTCCTCGGCGAGCGCCCGCGCCGCGAGCTGGAGCAGCCACGATCGGACGACGCTGCCGTGGTCCCACAGCGCGGCGACCTTCGCGAGATCGATCGCAAAGCCGCTCTCGTGCATCAGCTCGAAGCCTTCGGCGTAGGCCTGCATCATTCCGTACTCGATGCCGTTATGGACCATCTTCACGTAGTGGCCGGCGCCGTGATCGCCGACGCGCATGTAGCCGTCCTTCGGCGCCAGGGTGAGGAAGATCGGCTCGAGCCGCTTGCAGATGTCCGCCTCGCCGCCGACCATCAGGCAGTAGCCTTCGGTCAGCCCCCAGATGCCGCCGCTCGTGCCGGCGTCGACGTAGTGCAGCTGCTGCTCGGCGAGCATCTTGGCGCGCCGCTGGTCGTCGTGGAAATTGGTGTTGCCGCCGTCGATGATCACGTCGCCAGGGGAGAGGAGTCTCGCCAGCGCGAGGACTGTCGATTCAGTCGGATCGCCGGCCGGCACCATCACCCACACGTGGCGCGGCGCCTGGAGCGCGCCGACCAGCGCCTCGAGCGATGCGACGCCGCTGGCGTTCACCGCTGACGCGCGTCCGACCGCCTCGGCGCTGCGATCGTAGGCGACGATCTGGTGACCGCCCCGTTCGAGGCGCGTCACCATGTTCAACCCCATCTTGCCAAGACCGACGAAACCGAGCTGCATGAATGAAGTCTCCTTGCGTATTCGTAGCGCAGGCCTTCAGGCCTGCCTGACGCGCGCAGGGCAGCCCTGAAGGGCTGCGCTACCGCGCGCGCGTCAGCAGCGCTTGTCCAAGGCTATCGATCAGCGCCGCGTCCGGGCGCGGCAGATGCGCATGCATCGCCCGCCGTCCCGACGCGTCGAGCGCGCCGAAGTCACCGACGGCCTGGGCGAGCTCGAGCGTGCCGAACGAGAAGGGTTCGCCGGGAATCGCCACGTCCGGCTCGGGTGCGGCGGTGATCAGCAGGAACACGCCGCTGTTCGGTCCGCCTTTGTGCAGCTGTCCGGTCGAGTGCAGGTAGCGTGGGCCGTATCCGAACATCGTCGCCGCGCGCGTCGCATCGCGCACCGTTCCCCGCAGCTGCTGTAGGGCGGCGCCGAGCGCGGCGTCGCCGGGCGCGAGATAGGCGAGCAGCGCGAAGTAATCGCCTTCGCCGATCAACGACAGGAATGCGTCCGGTTCGATCGGGCGACTGCTCTTTCGCACCGCGCTGGACAGCGTCAGCGCCACGCCGTTCGGCAGCGTGCGATCCGGCTTCGCGATCGGCAGCGCGCCCTTCGCTTTGAATTCGGCCAGCAATGAATTCGTCGCGTCCTTCGCCTGCTGCACGTTCGGCTGATCGAACGGGTCGATACCGAGCAGCGCTCCTGCGACCGCGGTGGCCACTTCCCATCGCACGAACTCGGCGCCGAGCGCGAGGGGACCGGGGACGTCGATGTCGACGGCCGGCGCGTCGCTGCTCAAGGCGTCGCCGCCCGACGCACGCGCGCCGGCGAGATGGACGCGTGCGAACAGTCGATCGCGGCCGTACTTGGTCGCGTCGGCAGGCGCCTCGCCGGCGATCGGCACGATGCCTTTGCCTTGTTTGCCGGTGCTTTCGGCGATCAACTGCTCGACCCACAGTCCGAAGGCGTCGAGTGCGGGCGGTACCAGCAGGGTCAGCTTGTCGACGCCGGCGGCCGCACCACCGCCCATCGCGAGACCAAGTGCGACCGCCGGATTCTGCATCGCGGTCGACGCAGCCGGATCCGCGGCCGACAGCATTGCCAGTCCCCAGCCGATGATTTCGGCGATGTCCTGGCCCATCAGCGCCGCCGGCACCATCCCGAAGAACGACAGGGCAGAGTAGCGGCCGCCGATGTCGGCCGGGTTCTCGAAGACGTCGCGGAACTTCTCGTCGCGCGCACGACGGTGCAGCGCCGTGCCCGGATCGGTGATCGCCACGAAATGGTCGGCCCACCGCGCGACCCCGGCGTCGATCAACCGCTGCGTGAAGTGGGCGGCGAGCACGTTCGGTTCGATCGTGCCGCCCGACTTGCTGGCGAGCAGATAGAGCGTCGTCTTCGCCGGCGTATCGACGGCGCGGACGGCCGCCGGATCGGTGGAATCGAGCATGTGAAATCGCGGCCAGCCGGCGGCGACGCCGACGACAGCGCGGAGCACTTCCGGTGCGAGGCTCGATCCGCCCATCCCGAGAAGCACGACGTCGGTGAAGCCGTCGCGCTTCACTGCCGCTGCGAACGTGCGCAGCCGGTCGATCGAGTCGGCCATCAACGCGGGAGAGCTCATCCACCCGAGCCGATCGGCAATCGCTTTCTGCACCGCCGCGTCGCGCGACCACGCGCCCGGGTCGCGCCGCCACAAACCGGCGGCGGCACGATCGGCGTCGGCCGACGTCTTATTGAGAGAGCCGGCGAGCGGACCGGCGGCGAGTCGCAACGAGTGTTGAAGGCGCGCGCGCTTCTGCTCAACCTCGAGCGCGGGCCACCGCGTCAGCAGCTCCTGGGCGTTCTGCATAAGCGCGTAGGATACTGTAGTCAGCGTCAGGAAGTCGCGATGGCGAGGGGATTCGAGAGCAAGGACGTCGAGTATCAGCAGGCCGAAGCCGAGCGGATGAAAGCGCTCGGCCCGGAGCTGTCGGCCGAAGAGCGCGAGGCGCAGGCGCGCCGAACGACGATCGAGCTGGCGCTGACGCGGGCGCGCGCCGATCTCGCGGCCGCGCGGAGCGCCGCCCACAAACGCATGTTGACCGACGCCATTGCCGCGCTGGAACACCAGCTCGCCGGCTTCAGCCAATGACCAACCGTCGCCGCGCGGTCGCCGCCGCGCTCGTTGTCGCGCTCATCGCGGCGGTTGCCGCCTGTGGCTCGCGATCCGACGTCGGCGACGCTCCGCCACGCCGTCAGCCGCCCTCGCCGGCGACGTCACGAGCGCCACAATCGCCGCCGGCGTCGGCCCCAGCCAACCTGCCGTCGCGGTCGAGGCCGCGGATCGTGTTTCTCGGCGACAGCCTCACCGCCGGCCTTGGCCTTGCGACGAGCCAGGCGTATCCGGCGCTCATCCAGCAGCGGCTCGACGCCGCCAGCCTCGATTACGAAGTGGTGAACGCCGGCGTCTCCGGCGACACGTCGGCGGGCGGCCTGGCGCGGCTCGACTGGGCGCTCGAGGGCGACGTCCGCATCCTGGTCGTCGCGCTCGGCGGCAACGACGCGCTGCGCGCGCTGCCGACCGACCAGTTGAAGCAGAACCTCGCCACGATCATCGAGCGCGCGCAGGCGCGCGGGATCACCGTCGTTCTCGCCGGGATGGAAGCGCCGCCGAACTTCGGCCGTGACTACATCGTCTCGTTTCACAAGGTGTACCCGGAGCTCGCCGGCCGATATCACGTCGCCTTCGTGCCGTTCCTCCTGCAAGGGGTCGCCGGCAGCGACGCGCTCAACCAGCGCGACGGCATCCACCCGACCGCCGAGGGCGCGCGCATCCTCGCCGACACCGTGTGGGCGGCGCTGCAGCCGCTCGCCAAAGAGGAGAAACGCTCCGGATCATGATCGAGCTGCGCGAGGTCTCGAAAACCGTGATGAGCGGCAGCGAGCCGCTCACGATTCTCCATCCGCTCTCCCTTCAGATTCCGCGCGGCGAGTTCGTGGCGATCGTCGGTCCGTCGGGCAGCGGCAAATCGACGCTGCTCGGGCTGATTGCCGGTCTCGACGCGCCAAGCGGCGGTTCCGTGCTGATCGACTCGGTCGACATCACCCGCCTCGGCGAAGACGCGCTGGCGCGGCTGCGCGGTGAGAAGGTCGGCTTCGTGTTTCAGTTCTTTCATCTGATCCCGTCGCTGACCGCGTACGAGAACGTCGCGGTGCCGATGGAGATCGCCGGCGTCGCCGACGCCCGCGCGCGGGCGCAGCGGCTGCTCGAGGAGGTCGGGCTCACCGGGCGCTCGCATCACTACCCGTCGCAGCTCTCCGGCGGCGAGCAGCAGCGTGTGGCGCTGGCGCGCGCGCTCGCCAACGATCCGCCGATCGTCCTCGCCGACGAGCCGACGGGAAACCTCGACAGCGCCAACGGCCGTCACATCATGGAGCTGCTGCGCGGGATTCACGACAAGCGGGCGACGACGGTCGTCCTCGTCACCCACGACCGCGAGCTGGCCGACATGGCCGACGCGCGGCTCGTCCTTCGCGACGGCCGGGTCGTCGAAAACACGCTCGAGGAGGAGCGCGAGCCGTTCAGGCGAGCGATGCCACCACGATGACGTTCGTACTGCGAATGGCGGCCCGCGAAACGCGCGCCTCGTGGCGACGCCTGCTGTTCTTTTTCGTCTGCATCGCCGTCGGCGTCGCCGCGATCGTCGCCCTCCGCTCAGTGATTCAGAGCGTCCGCGAGGTGTTCGGGAGCGAGGCCAGGGGCCTGCTCGCTGCCGACGTGCTGATTGCCACCAACCGCGAATGGCCGGCCGACGCGCGCACCACGGTGGACCGGCGTCTTGCTGAAGCCGGCAGCACCGAGCGGACCGAAACGATCGAGACGCCGACGATGGTGCGGCCGGCGGACCGATCGAAGGCGATTGCGAAGATGGCCGAACTGCGCGCCGTCCAGAGCGGCTACCCGCTCTATGGTTCGGTGGTCCTGCAGGGCGCGGACACCTACGCCTACTCGCTGCTGCAGCACCACGGCACCCTGGTCCGACCGGAGCTGCTCACCGCCCTCGGCGTGCAGGTCGGCGATCAGATCACGATCGGGCAGGCGGCGTTCACGATCCGCGGGGTGATTGCCAGCGAGCCGGGGCGCCGCGTCGGCGGCTTCAGCCTGGGACCGCGCGTGATGATCGACTACGCGGATCTGCCGTCGACGGGCCTGCTCAGCTTCGGCAGCCGGGCCGACCGGCGGCTGCACGCCAGAGTCCCCGACGATCGCATCGACGACCTCGTGCGCACGCTGCGCGACGACTTCAAGGACGACTTCATCAACACGCGGTCGTATCGCTCGACCGAAGATCAGATCGGCCGCGACTTCGATCGCGCCGAAAACTACCTCAGCCTGGTCGGGCTGATTATCGTGATCCTCGGCGGCATCGCCGTGTCGAGCGTGACCCGCGTGTTCATCCTGCAGAAGATTCGCAGCATCGCCGTGCTGAAGTGCGTCGGGGCGCGGAGCGGGCAGATCATCGCCGTCTACATCCTGCAGGTGATGACGCTCGGGCTGGCCGGCAGCCTGCTCGGCGTCGCGATCGCACGGGGCGTGATCGCGGCGATTCCGCTGGCGCTCGGCGCGTCGACGTCGCTGCTCGCGCAGGCGCACTACGGGGTGAGCTGGAGTGCCGCCGCACAGGGCATCGGCATCGGCGTGCTGGTCTCGCTGCTGTTCTCGGTCGTGCCGCTGCTGCAGGTCCGCTTCATCAAACCGTCGCTGCTGCTGCGCGACGAAACCGTGCGGCGGCGCGCCGACTGGCTCGCGATCGCCGCGATCGTCGTCGTCTCGGTGGCGCTGGTCGCGCTCACCGCCTGGCAGGCGGCGTCGCTGCGCGTCGGCCTGGTGGTCTGCGCCGGCTTTGCCGGCCTCGCCGTCGTGCTGCATTTTGCCGGCCGCGGCCTGGTCGCCCTGCTGACGCCGCTCGCCAACTCGCGATCCTTTCCGCTGCGCCACGCCGTCCTGCATCTCTCGCGGCCCGGCAATCAGACGCGGGTCATCCTGCTCGCCGTCGGCCTCGGCGCCTTCTTCATCGTCGGTGTCCGGTCGCTGCAGGCGAGCCTGCTGAGCGAGTTCTCGGTGCAGGTCGACGCCAACTCGCCCGACATGTTCCTCCTCGACGTGCAGAAGGCGCAGGTGGAGGGCGTTCGCGCGTTCCTCGGCGACAAATCGCATGGCGCCGGCGAGTTCCAGTTGATCCCGGTGATGCGCGCGCGCGTCGTCGGCGTCGCCGGCCGCGAGACGACGCTCGAGTCGGCCGACGACGTGCGGCGCAGCGGCATGTCGATCGGCCGGGAGTTCACGATTACCTATCGCGATCACCTCGAAGCCAACGAGCGCATCGTCGAGGGGACGTTCTGGACGTCGCCGTCGGCGGAGCCGGAAGTCTCTGTCGAAAACGATCTCGCGGCGCGCGCTCATCTCCACATCGGCGACACGATCCGGCTCGACATCCTCGGCCGCACGATCGCAGCGAAGATCACCAGCATCCGCGACGTCGAATGGCGCGAGTCGCGCAACGGCGGGTTCGTGTTCGTGTTCCGCCCCGGCGTCCTCGAACAGGCGCCGCAGACCTGGGTTGCGCCGATGAAGGGTCCGGCGACGCCGGCCGAGCGCGCCCGCTTCCAGCACGATCTGGTCGAGCGGTTCCCGAACGTCTCGGTGATCGATTTCCACGAGATCCTCGAGACCATCCGCGATGTGATGTCGAAGGTGACGCTGGCGATCAGCGTGGTCGGCGGCCTCGTCCTGTTCAGCGGTGCGCTGATCCTGATCGGTGCCGTGGCGATGACCAAGTTTCAACGCGTCTACGAAGCGGCGGTGTTCAAGACGCTCGGCGCCAACACGCGCACGATCGCGCGGATGCTGCTGCTCGAGTACGGCGTCCTCGGCTCGCTGGCCGGCCTCATCGGCTCGCTCGGCGCGATCGTGCTCACCTGGGGCGTGAGCAAGTACGCCCTCGAGATCCCGTGGCGCATCTTCGCCGGCGAGCACGTAGCCGGCGTGCTGCTGACCTCCGTGCTCGTCGCCGCCATCGGCGTCCTCTCCAGCCTCGACGTGCTGCGCAACAAACCGCTCGCGACGCTGCGGGCGGAGTAGGCCACCTCGCGGCCGTCCTGGAACCGCAAAGGCCGCAAAGCACGCAGAGCAAATTGAACCCCAGACAGAGAGCGCGCCGCACGTCGCCCGCGGATCGGCTGCGGGCAATCTGCTTCGTGCGTCTTCGTGGCTTCGTGGCTCCGGCACGCGTGCGCAGTCGTGCTGTGCACACGTTGGCACACGGGCTGGTGCGTCGCGGCTCGGCTAGAGTGCTATGATTTGGAGTTACGAGACATCCCAATGGACCAGCAGATATATAAGGACGCGCTGCTGAAGAAGCGCACGGAGATACTCGGCACCGGCGGCATCAAACCGCTGCAGGCGTCGATGGAGAACAACACCCGCCAGGGCGACATGGCCGATCAGGCGAGCGGCAACAACGAAGTCCACATTCAGCTGAAGCTGAAACAGACCGACGCGAAGATCCTCCAGGCCATCGAAGAAGCGCTGTGGCGCATCGAGAAGGGCACCTACGGGATCTGCCGCGACTGCGGCGAGCCGATCGCGCCGGCGCGGTTGAACGCGATCCCGTGGACCCGCGTCTGCATCACCTGCAAGGAAAAGCAGAACTCGTGACCGAGCTCGTCGCGCTGCTGCAGGATTTCTATCGCGACAAACTGGCCGCCATGCTTCAGCACCAGGCCGGCGCACGCGCCGTCGCGCAGTACGATCAGAACAACACCTACCAGTACATCATCAACCGCGAAGAGGCACATCTCGCCTGGGTGGGGAAGGCGATCGCGGAGCTCGGCGGCATCCCGCCCGAGGATTCGAACGAAGCGGCGCGCGGTGGCAAGGGCAAAGCCGCTGAGGTGGCCCACCGGATCTTCGAAGAGGACGCCGCCGCGGCGCAGGCGTTCGTCGATCGCTGGCGGCCGCGGATCGCGCAGATGAGCAACGCCCGCCACGCCAAGATGCTGCGGGTGATTCTCGGCGAGGTCCTCGAGCAGAAACGCTTCTTCGAACAGGCGCTCGCCGGCCGCACCGATCTGCTCGGCCGCCGCGCCGACGTGCTCGGCCCGTCCCACGGCGACGTCCTCCCGTCGCGGTGGATCGAGTAGCTGTCGCCCTCGGCTCGAACCTCGGCGACCGCCGGGCCCACCTCGATTTCGCGGTCGCCAAACTCCGCTCGCTGCTCCGCCACGTCGCGGTATCGCGCTATCACGACACCGTTCCAGTCGGCATCACCGGCCCGCAGCCGCTCTACCTCAATGCCGCCGCCACCGGCGAGACGACGCTGAGCGCGCCGGATCTCCTCGATGCGCTGCTCGCGATTGAAGCGGCGCGCGGACGCGAGCGCCCCTATCCGAACGCGCCGCGCACGCTCGATCTCGACCTGATTCTCTACGGCGGCCTGGTGATCGACAGCCCGGAGCTCAGCGTCCCGCACCCGCGCTTCCGGGCGCGTCGATTCGTCCTGGAGCCGCTGGCCGAGATTGCACCGGAGGTCGTCGATCCGGTGACCGGACGGACTGTTCGCGAGCTGCTCGCCGACGCGCCGTCACTCTGATTGCACCTGCGTCCCTTGCGAGGCGATGATCCGCCAGCGGCCGTCCTGGCGGACGTAGATGTCGGTGTAGCGCTGCGTGATGCTGACCGCGCGGCCGTCGACCTCTCCAGCCGACACGCTGCGGCCGGTGACGATGGCGACGTCGCCAAGCAGGCGAACGCGGTCGACGTCGATCTCCGCCTTTGTCATCGGCGGGCGCCGCCCGTCGAACATCGCCAGGACATCTGCCTTGGTCCAGATGCGGCCGCGGTAGTCGGTGGAAGTCCAGTCGTCGGTCAGCAGCGCGTCGACGAAAGCGCGGTCGCCGCGCAGGTAGGCGGCGGCCAGGTTCTGCGCGATCTGCCGGAACTCGGCGACCTCGCCTCCGGGCGCGGGCTGCAGCGCGGCAGCGAAGGCGGCAACGACGGCAAGCGCGAGGATTCGCATGCGCCGTTAGACACCGCGGCGCACAGTTCGGAACCGGCGCAGCCTCGTGCTATCGCGGCCGCGGCGCCGGCTGGACATGCGGCGCCGGCATCGGCATGGGCATCGGCACCGGAATGTCCAGGGCGTATGGCAGGTCCCGCAGCACGTCGGCGACGGCGCGATCGATTTCCGGCTGCACGACGGCGAGCGCCTGTTCAATCTCCGGCTGCACCGCCGCCAGGACGCGGTCGGCGTCGATCTGGATGTCGACCATCGCCGGCCCCATGTTGTCCTTCTCTTTTTCTTTTTCCTTCTCGCGGTCGCGCTCGCGGCGTCTCCGCTCGGTTTCGGGCCGCGCCTCGCCCGGGCGGCGCAGCGAGATCGTTCCGCTGAACGACTCGAGCTCGACATGCGCGCTGCCGTTGCCAAGCGTGAGCGTCTGCCGCTTGCGCCGCTCGCCGGCGTCGCCCGGCAGCTGGAACGTCGATCGGATGCCGCCGTTGTAGGTCCGCAAGGTCACGATCGCGTTGGCCCGCTCGGCGACCGGCATCGCGATCAGGCCGTTGTGCGTGGTCAGCCGGTAGAGGCCCTTGTCCTTGATCGCGCCGTCGTAGGAGATGTTGCCGTTGACGGTGTAGAGGTCGACGTTGGGCGAGTCGATCCGATCGAGCAGGATGCTGCCGTTGGTCGATTCCGCGGAGATGTCGGCGGTGATGTCGGCGAGGTGAATGCCTTCGTTCACCGCGCGGACCTCGACGCGGCCCTTCGCCTTCTCGAGCGTGATCTCGCCCTGCACCGACTTCAGGGAGATGAACCCGGAGCCGCCGCTCACCTTGATGTCGCCGCGCGTCGTGTCGACGGTCACGTCGCCGCCGACGCCCTCCATCGTCACGTCGGCATACGTGCCGCTGACGCTGATCGCCATCCACTTCGGGATCGTCAGCGCGTAGTCGAGCGACCGCGGCGGCCCGCCGCGGGTCGAACGCGATCGGATCGTCAGCACCTGGTCGCCCGGCTTGATGTCGATCGATTCGCGATCGGAGTGGGTGGCCTCCACCCGGACGGCGTCGCGGTCCCACACTTTCACGATCACATCGCCGGCGAAGTTGTTGACGTCGAGCTTGGTGCCCTTGGTCACATTGACGGTCTGGTCGGTCGGCACCAGCGCCGCCATCAGCAGGAGTTCAGCAATCATGGTCTCGTCCCTGTTCGTGCGCTACTCGTCACTAATCGGATTCGCTCGTCAGCGCGGCGGCGCGGCGCAGCAGATCGAGCTTGCGCCGGCGCGCTTCGACGAGATGTCCACTGAGATACGTATTCGCCGGATCGCCGGCGAGCGCCTCGCGCGCCTGGGCGATCGCCTGATCGATGATCTGCAGGTTGTGCTCGACGATGGCAATCGTCGCCGCGTCGAGGCGTCCGCGTCCCTGTTTCAGCGCGCCTTCGAGATCGGCCACGGCGGCGTCGTACTGCGCGTCGGCCATGCTGACCGGCACAATCCGGTCGACGTCGGCCGCCGCTCGATCGTCGGCGGCAGCCCTGAAGGGCTGCGCTCCGGGAGCGCTGTCGGCCTGCGCGTCGCGACGGTTGTCGGACGCGGTCTCGTAGCGCAGGCCTTCAGGCCTGCCCGCGAACTTCAACACGAGGCCGCCGGACACGGCGGCGACCAGCACGGCGGCGGCGGCGAGCTGCGGCAGCGTGAACGCGATGCGCCGCGACTTCATCGCAAACGCTCTTCGTCGCGCGAACGCTTCCGCCGAGCGATCGGAGAACGCCGCGACGGCATCGTCTGATGCTGAACGCTCGCCTGAAGGCTTCGCGCTCCGTTGTGAGTCAATGCCGGCGGCGATGCCAGCCCACAGGTCGGCGCTCGGAGGGCGCGGTGCGGCGCCCGCCTGCTGCGCCCGCGCGACAACGCGCTTCAGATCAGCGAGCACCGCGGCGCACTCCGCGCAGCCGCGCAGGTGCGCGTCGACCGCGCGCTGCTCGTCGGCCGGCAGCTCGCCGTCCAGATACTCCGACAGCCGGTCCGTCCATTCCTCGTGCACGTTCAATCCCCTTGCAAGTGCTTCCGCATCAACATCCGCGCCCGGTGCAGCTGCCGCTTCGACGTGCCGCTCGTGATCTCGAGCATCCCCGCGATCTCGCGGTGCTTGTAGCCCTCGACGTCGTGCAGCACGAAAATCTCGCGCGCCCCGGCCGGCAGCTGCTCGAGCGCGTTCTCGAAGTCGACGGTCAAATCGGCGCGGGCCGGCGCGACCGTCACGTAATCGAGCGCCGCCGGATCGTCGGCGATCCGTTCCCGCTGAATCGCAAACGTCCGCCGCCGTTCGAGGACGACGTTCACGGCGAGGCGGTGCAGCCAGGTAGAGAACGCCGACTCGCCGCGGAACTGGCCGAGTTTCTGCCAGGTCCGGACGAAGATGTCCTGCGTCACCTCGTCGGCCTCGTGCGTCCCGAGCATGCGGCGGGTGAGGCTGTGGATCCTGGCGACATGCGTCCGGTAGAGCCGCTCGAAGGCGGACGGATCCCCGGCTGCCGCCAGGGCGACGTCACCGTCGAGCCCGCTTTTGACCGGAGGGTCGGCGCTCAGCGTCATCACCGCCGCGATAGTCACAGTCCAGCCACTTACAAATGCTTGGACGGACTCAGCTTACTGGAAGGTTGAAAGAGAGAGGAGTCGGGGCTGGGGGCTCGGGGCTGGCGGTCGAAGGATCCGGCGAAAGCCGGACACTACGGACGAGGAAGCTTTCCCCCCAGAGAGACAGCTAGCCCCCAGCCCCGACAGGGCGGCGTCAGCGTCCGATCTGTTCCGCGGTCGCCGGCTTCTGCTGACCTCGGCCGGCGAACCGCTTCAGCGCCGCCAGCGGCGACCACTCCCGCAGGTCGTCGAAGTAGGAATAAACGACCGGCGTCACGAGCAGCGTCAGCAGCAGGCACAGCACCTGGCCGCCGAGGATCGTCACCGCCATCGACGCGCGCGAGCCGGCGCCGGCGCCGCGGCCCAGCGCGATCGGGATCATGCCGGCGACGATCGCGATCGTCGTCATCAGAATCGGCCGCAGCCGGACATGGTTCGCCTGGATCAGCGCCTCGTGGCGCTCCATCCCCTGCGCGCGCAGCGTGTTGGTGTAGTCGACCTGCAGGATCGAATTCTTCTTGACGATTCCAAACAGCATCATCAGCCCGATCGCGCTGTAGACGTTCACCGTCATCCCGAACGCCATCAGCGCCAGCAGTCCGGCCGGCAGCGCGAGCGGCAGCGACGTCATGATCGTCAGCGGATGAATGAAGCTGTTGAACTGCGACGCCAGCACCATGTAGATGAAGATCACCGCGAGCACCATCGCGATCGTGAAGTTGCTCGACGCCTCGGCAAGCGTCCGCGCGCTGCCGCCGAACACCGCCTGGTAGCCGGGCTTCAGGTGCAGTTCCTCGACCTTCTTCCGCGCTTCGCCGAGCACGCTCGCCAGCGGCACCCCCTGCAGGTTCCCGTTCACCGAGATCTGCCGCTGGCGGTTGTAGCGGTCGATCGACGCCGGACCGTAATCGTTCTTCAGCTGCGCGACGTCGCTCACCTTGACCCGGCCGACGCCGCCAGCGCCGGCGCCGCCCTGCGGCGCGCCCGACGCGACCAGCAGGTTCGCCATGATCTCGGGCGTGCGATACGGCTCGTCGAGACGGAGCAGCACCTTGAACTGATCGTCGCCGTCCTTGAACTCCGACACCTCCTCGCCGCCGACCATCGTCCGCAGGTTGTTGGCGAGCGTGTCGATGTTCACGCCCAGGTCGGCCGCGCGCGCGCGATCGACGTTGATGCGCAGCTCGGGCTGAGTCGGCTCGAAATTGGTGTCGACGTCGACGACGCCGGGAATCTCGCGGACCTTGTCCATCAGCTGCACGGTGTAGGCCTGCAGCTGCTCGATGTCCGGACCCTGAATCAGGATGTTCAGCCGGTTGAAGCCGCCGCCGCCGCCGCCGCCGCCGCCCGGACCGCCGCCGCGTCCGCCGGACGAGGCGCCGGAGATGTCGGTCCCGCCCGAGACGCTGATCCGCGCGCCCTGGTACTTGCGCAGCATCTGCCGCGCCTGGATCATCAGCTGCTGCTGCGAGATCTTCCGCTCCTCGAGCGGCACCATCATGATGTTGAAGTTGGCGAACCCCGAGTTGATGTTCTGCATCACGCGCTCGAGCGCGGGCAGCGCCAGCACCTCCTTCTCGATCGGCTTGATGAACTCCTCGGTCCGCTGGTAACTGGTGCCGCGCGGCAGCCGGACGTTGATGCTGAACTCACCCTGGTCGTCGTCGGGGACGAGCTCCTTGCCGACGTATGGATAGAGCACGACCGCCGACGCGACGACGATGCCGGCGATGGCCATCATCACGGCACGGTGGTGCAGCGACCACACCAGCATCCGGCCGTAGACCGCGTCCATCTTCGCGTAGAAGCCGTGCGACTTGGTGGAGGAGTGATCCGCCTTGATGTCATCCTTCTTCATCCACATCGCGCACAGCGCCGGCGTCAGCGTGAACGATACGAACATCGACAGCAGGATCGCCGCCGCCGAGGTCAGTCCGAAGCTGTAGAAGTAGCGGCCGATCTGGCCGGTCATGAACGCGACCGGCACGAAGATCACGACCAGCGACAGCGTCGTCGCCATCACCGCCAGGCCGATTTCCGCCGTCGCTTCGGCGGCCGCCTCCTTCGGCGACACCCCTTTCTCCTCGACGAAGCGGAAGATGTTCTCCAGCACGACGATCGCGTCGTCGATGACGATGCCGGTGGCGAGCGACAGCGCCAGCATGGTCATGTTGTTCAGCGTGAAGCCGAAGAACTTCATGATCGTGAAGGTGCCGATGATCGAGGTCGGAATCGCCAGCGCGGCGATGAAGGTGACGCGCAGGTTGCGGATGAAGAAGAACACGACGACGCTGGCGAGGAAGCCGCCGAGGATCAGGTGCAGCTTGATGTCCTCGAACGATCGCCGGATGAAGCGCGACTGGTCGTTGCCGATGCTGATCTGGATGTCCTGCGGCAGACCCTGTTGAACCTTGGCCAGCCGCTCGCGGACCCGATCGACCACTTCCACCGTGTTGGTGCCCGACTGCTTGCGCACCTGCACGCCGATCGCCGGCGTGCCGCTCAGCCGCGTCGCACTGCGCACCTCCTGCACCGCGTCCTGCACCCGGCCGACGTCGCCGAAGGTGATCACCGAGCCGTCGGCGCGGTAGGAGATGACGATCCGGTTGAAGTCTTCGACGTTGCGGATCCGGCCCATCGTCCGCACCGCGACGTCGGCCGGTCCGGCGGTGAACTGCCCGCCGGGAATCTCGACGTTCTGCCGCTGCACAGCGTTGCGCACCTGGTCGACGGTGAGCCCGTAGGCGTTCAGCCGATCGGCATTCAGCAGCAGCTGGATCTCACGTTTCCGCTCGCCGTTGTAGCCGACCGAGCCGACGTCCTTGACCGTCTCGAGGTCCTGCTTGACGCGCTTCTCGGTGATCTCGGTGATCTCCTTCGGGGCGCGCGGGCCATAGACCGCGAAGCCGAAGATCGGCTGCGCGTCCGGATCCATCTTGGTGATCTGCAGCGGCCGCGTATCGCGCGGGAACTGGCTGACGATCTGCGCCAGCTTGTCGCGCACGTCCTGCGTTGCCGACTCGATCTCGCGCTCGAGCGTGAAGGTGATGTTGACCCGCGAATTGCCCTGGTCCGACGACGCCCGCAGTTCGTCGATGCCGCTGATCGTGTTGACCGCTTCCTCGATGCGCTTGGTGATCTGGGTTTCGATCTCTTCGGCGCTGGCGCCGGGGAGGTTGGCCTGCACCGAGACGACCGGCGCATCGGTCTTCGGCATCAGATCGAGGCCGAGCGATTCGTAGGACACCGCCCCGAGCACGATGAGCGCCGCGGTCATCATGATCGCGAAGACCGGACGCTTGACGCTGACTTCTGCGAGCTTCATTCCCGCGCTCCGTCGCCGCGCCGCCCGCCGCGGCCCTGACGGCCCCGACCGGTCGAATCGCTGGCGGTTTCTTCACCTGGCTTGCCGACGCGGACCGAGACGCCGGTCGCCAGCTGACTGAGATTCGTCGTCGCCAATGTTTCGTCGCCGTTGAGCCCGCTGGTCACCTCGACCAGCTTGTCCTGCCGCGCGCCGAGCGTCACCTGCTGCTGCCGCGCCTTGCCGTTCTCGATCACGTACACCGTCGACACGCCGGCCAGCGTCGAAATCGCGTCTTCCGGCACGGCGGTCACGTTCTCGTCGCGGTGGGTGTGCACGACCCCCTTCGCGAAGAATCCCGGCTTGAGGACGCGATCGTTGTTGTCGACGAGCGCTTCGACGGCGAAGGTGCGCGTGGCCTGGTCGACCGCCGGGCTGACGTAGGCGACCTTGCCGGCGAAGATGCGGCCGGGGAACGCTTCGACCGCGAACGCCACCGCTTGCCCGGGGTGAATCAACCCGGCGTACTTTTCCTGGATCGCCGTCTTCAGCTTGAGCGGGTTGACCTGCACGATGGTCGCGACCGGCGTGTTCTCGCGGATGAACTCGCCCGGCTGGACGAGCCGCTCGGCGACCGCCCCGGCGACCGGCGCCTTGATCGCCGCATCGGCCAGCTTCTTCTGCGCCAGCTCCCAGGCGGCGCGGCGATCCTGCAACGTCGCCTTGAGCGCATGGATGTTGTCGACCGCCGCCTGGTAGTTCGCCTCGGCGATCTTCATGCGCGTGTCGGCGGTATCGAAGTCGACCTGCGACATCAGGCCGCGGTCGTGCAGCTGCTGCGCGCGCTTGAAGGTGTTGCGGGCATCGTCGCGGTTGGCCATCGCCTGGCGGACGCTCGCGATCTGGTCGTCGGACGGCGGACGCTGCGCCTGCGCGTGATCGATGCCGAGCTGCGCCTCGATCTGATGCAGCTGACCTTCGGCACGGTCGAGCGCGAGCTGCAGCTCGCGCGGCTCGAGGCGAACCAGCAGATCACCGGCGCGGACTTCGGTCCCGAGCTGAACCGGCACGTCGCGGATGATGCCGGCGACTTCGCTGCTGACGCGCGCCTGGTCGGGCGAGAGCAGGGTGCCGGAGAGATCGACCTCGCGCTGCACCGACATGCGCTGCACGTTCGCCGTTTCGGTGGCGACCGTCTGCCCGCCGCGTCCGCGGCCGCGCCCGCCGGCGCTGCCGCCGGACGCCGTCTGTCCCGAGGTCGCGTTCTCGCAGGCGGCCGCGGTGAGCGACAGCGCCAGGAGCATTACGATTCGCATATTCACCGTTATTGATTCCCTTATACGCCGGGCACACGAACACCAACGCATCAGAAACATCATTCGCGCCGACGTAGGTCTGCCCTTTCAGGGTGGACGCGTGGGGCAGCCTGAAAGGGTAAACCTACGTCAGTCGCGCCGTTCTACTACGCCGCCGGGTCGGTCAACGCGCTTGCGGCAGGTGCCGCGTGCACGTCACGTCGGCTGTCCACCGGTGCCGGTCGCCGCCGCCTCGACAGCCACAGCCGCGCGCTCTCGATGTAGACGTAATAGACCGGCGTGATGTACAGCGTCAGCAGCTGCGACACCAGCAGGCCGCCGACCACTGCCAGGCCGAGCGGTCGCCGCGATTCGGCGCCGGCGCCGACGCCGAGCGCGATCGGCAGCGTGCCGACCAGCGCCGCCATCGTCGTCATCATGATCGGCCGGAAGCGGACGAGACACGCTTCATGAATCGCGTCGCGCGGCGACTTGCCGTGCTCGCGCTGCGCTTCGACAGCGAAGTCGACCATCATGATGCCGTTCTTCTTGACCAGGCCGACCAGCATGATGATGCCGACGAACGCGTACAGGCTCAGCTCAGTCCTGAAGATCAACAGCGTGAGCAGCGCGCCGAAGCCGGCGGAGGGCAGCCCTGAGAGAATCGTCAGCGGGTGAGTGAAGCTCTCGTAGAGCACCCCGAGCACGATGTAGATCACCACGATCGCCATCAGCAGGATCAGCCCCAGGCCCTGCAGCGACGACTCGAACGCCTGCGCCGTGCCCTGGAACATCGTCGAGATCGACGCCGGCACGTTGGCGGCGGCGACCTGGCGGATCTCGTTGACCGCGTCGCCGAGCGCGACGCCCGGCTGCAGGTTGAACGAGATCGTCACCGACGGCAGCTGGCCGGTGTGGCTGACGACCAGCGGGCCGGCGTCGGTCTGCGTCGTCGCGACCGTGCTGAGCGGAATCAGGTTGCCGCTCGACGACCGCACGTAGAGCATCGACATCGCCGCCGGATCCTTCTGGAACTCCGGCGCCACCTGCAGAATCACCTGGTACTGGTTGTTCGGCGCGTAGATCTGCGACACCTGCCGCGTGCCGTACGCGTTGTAGAGCGCCGTCTCCACCTGGTTGACGGTGAGGCCGAGCGCCGAGATCTTGTCGCGGTCCATCGAGACCATCACCTGCGGGTTCTTGATCTGCAGATCGCTGCTGACGTCCTCGATCCCGGGGATCTCGCGGACCTTCTGCTCGAGAATCGGTGCGTAGTGGTACAGCTCGGCGGTGTCGGTGTCCTGCAGCGTGAACTGATAGAGGCTGCGCGCGCCCTGCTGGCCGCCGAGATTGATCGGCGGCTGGTTGACCATGTACACGCGGACGCCGGGGATCTGCGACAGCTTCGGCCGCAACTCCGCCATGATCTGGTCGACTGACCGTGTGCGCACGGCGCGCGGCTTGAGATCGACGCTGATGCGGCCGTTGTTCAACCCGCCGCCGCCCGGGCCCGCCCCGACGTTGTTGCTGATGCTCAGGATGTCGGGATCCTTCATGACGATGTCGGCGACCTCCTGCTGGTGCCGGATCATGTCGTCGAAGCCGATGCCCTGAATTCCCTCGGTGCTGATGTTGAAGCGTCCCTGGTCCTCGCTCGGCAGAAACCCCTTCGGCACCAGCGTGAACAGATACGCGGTGCCGACGATCAGCAGCAGCGACGCCAGCAGCATCACCAGCCGGAAGCGCAGCGCCGCGCCGAGCGTCACGTCGTAGAGCCGCAGCCAGCCCTCGAAGACCTTCTCGGTCGCGTTGTAGAACCAGCCGTGCTTCTGCGAGTGCGGCGGCTTGAGGAAGCGGCTGCACAACATCGGCGTCAAACTGATCGACACCAGTCCGGAGACGAGGATTGCGACGCCGATCGTCACCGCGAACTCGTGCAGCAGGCGGCCGACGACGCCGCCCATGAACAGCACCGGGATGAAGACCGCGACCAGCGACACGGTCATGGAGATGATCGTGAAGGAGATTTCCTTCGAGCCGTCGAAGGCGGCGCGCATCGGCGACTTGCCCATCTCCATGTGGCGGACGATGTTCTCGAGCATCACGATCGCGTCGTCGACGACGAAGCCGACGCACAGCGTCAGCGCCATCAGCGACAGGTTGTCGAGGCTGTAGTCGAGCAGGTACATCACCGCGAACGTGCCGACGATCGACGCCGGCAGCGCCAGGCTGGGGATGATCGTCGCCGAGACGTTGCGCAGGAAGATGAAGATCACCAGCACGACCAGGCCGATGGTCAGCAGCAGCGTGAACTTGACGTCCTGGACCGACTCGCGGATCGGAATCGAGCGGTCGGTGCGGATGTCGAGCGCCAGCGAGGCGGGCAGCTGTTCGCGGAACGTCGGCAGGAGCGCCTTCACCGCGTCGCAGACCGCGACGACGTTGGTGCCCGGCTGCTTCTGGATCGCGAGATAGATGGTTCGCTCGCCGTTGTACCAGGCGGCGCTCTTGTCGTTCTCGATGCCGTCGTAAACGTGCGCGACCTCGTTCAGGCGGACCGGGTTGCCGTTGCGATACGCGATGATCGTCGGACCGTAGGCGCTGGCGCGCAGCAGCTGGCCGTTGGCCTGCACGACGAACGTCTTGTCGGCGCCGTAGATGGTGCCGGTGGGCAGGTTGACGTTGGCGTTGGTGATCGCGCTGGCGACTTCGTCGATGCCGATGCCGTGCGCCGACAGCTTGCGCGGGTCGACGTCGACGCGCACCGCGTACTTGGCGGCGCCGAAGACGTTCACCTGGGCGACGCCGTTGACCATCGAGATGCGCTGGGCGATGGTCGACTCGGCGTACTCGTCGATCATCGACAGCGGCAGCGTCTCGGAGTGGAGCACGAGGAACATCACCGGCTGATCGCCGGGGTTGACCTTCTGGTACGACGGCGGCGCCGGCATCTGCGGCGGCAGCTGACGTCCGGTCTTGGCGATCATCGCCTGCACGTCCTGCGCGGCGGCGTCGATGTTGCGGCTCAGGTCGAACTGCAGGGTGATGCTCGTGTTGCCCTGCGAGCTGGTCGAGTTGATCGAGTTCAACCCGGCGATCGTCGCGAACTGCTTCTCGAGCGGCAGCGCCACCGCCGACGCCATCGTCTCGGGGCTGGCGCCGGGCAGGCCGGCGAACACCTGGATGGTCGGGAAATCGACCGTCGGCAGGTCGCTGACCGGCAGCTGCCGATAGGACATCACGCCAAAGACGATGATGCCGAGGACGATCAGCGTCGTCGTGACCGGACGCTTGATGAAGAGCTCTGACAGGTTCATGACGTCGCCTTGTCGCTGTTGCCGCGGCCGCCTTTGACGCTGACGCGGCTGCCGGGCACGAGGCGGAGCTGGCCGTCGGTGACGATCGTTTCGCCCGGCTTGACGCCGGTGCGGATGATCGAATCGTCGCCGTGCGTGCGCGCGACGGTTACCGGTCGCAGCTCCGCGGTGTTATCGGACTTGATCACGTAGACGTACGTGCCTTGCTGGCCGCTTTGCACCGCCGCAGTCGGCACGACCGTCGCGTTGGGGTCGGTCGTCAATGTCACGTTGACGTTGACGAACTGGCCGGGCGTGAGCTTGCGATCCTCGTTCGGGAAGGTGCCCTTCACCTTGATCGTCCCGGTCGTGTTGTCGACCGCGATGTCGATGAAGTCGATCCGCCCGATCGACGGCCGGCCAGGGTCGTTGGGCGCGTGCGCCTCGACGCGAATCGTGCCGGCCGCCATGTACTGCTTGAACTGCGGCAGCATCGACTCAGGAATCGCAAAGGTGACGTAGACCGGCGTGATCCGGTTGATGCTGACGATCGGGATGGTGTCGTTGGCCCGCACCAGGTTGCCCTTGTGCACCTGCAGCAGGCCGGTACGGCCGCTGATCGGCGCCTCGATCGTCGCGTAATCGAGCTGGACGCGCGCGCTCTGGACGTTGGCACGGTCGGCCGCGACCGTCGCTTCGAGCGCCGTCGCCTGCGTCGTCATCTGGTCGACCTGCTCGCGGGTCGCGATGCCGCGCTGCGCCAGGTCCTGGTAGCGCGTCGCCTGCGCCTTCGCGTTGGCCGCCTGCGCCACATCTTTTTGCAGCTGCGCCTCGGCCTGCTGCAGCACCGCTTCGAAGGGCCGCTTGTCGAGCGTGAAGAGGACCTGGCCCTCTTTCACCTCGTCGCCTTCCTTGAAGTTCACCGACATCAGCTCGCCGGTAATCTGCGCGCGGACCGCGACGGTCGAAGCGGCGATGACGGTGCCGATCGCCTGGACGTCGAACGGCACCGATTTCTGCTCGACCTTGGTGGCCGTGACCGGCACCGGCGGATTCTGGCCGCCGCCGCGGCCCGACGGCGGCGTCGACGACACCGCTTCGCCGCCCGAGCAGGCGGAGAGCGCACAGGAAGCTGCCAGCGCGGCAGAGACGAGCAGGACGGACGGGCGTATAGCCATCATTCGAATCGCAGTGCGTCAATAGGGTCCAGCGCCGCGGCCTTGCGCGCCGGATAGAAGCCGAAAAAAATGCCGGTCACGGCCGCGAACGCAAACGCGACGAGAACGGCGTTGGGAGAGACGGCGGTCGGCCAACCCTGCCACAGGGTGACCCCCTGCGCCAGGGCGAAGCCCATCGCGATGCCGATGCCGCCGCCGAACAGGCTGAGCACCACCGCTTCGACCAGGAACTGCAGCAGGACGTCGCGGCTGCGTGCGCCGATCGCCATCCGCAGTCCGATCTCGCGCGTCCGCTCGGTCACCGAGACGAGCATGATGTTCATGATCCCGATGCCGCCGACCAGCAGCGACACGCCGGCGATGCCGGCGAGCAGCGACGTCATCGTCTGCGTCGCCTGCACGCGGACGCTGGCCATCTCCTCCATCGTGCGAACCATGAAATCGTCGGGGTCGCCGGGCTGAATCTTGTGGCGCGTGCGCAGCAAGGTCGCGATCCGATCGGCGGTGGCGCTGGTATCCGCGGCCGACGCCGCCGACACCGTGACCTGCTGAATGAAGGTGATGCCGCGGATCTTCTTCATCACCGTCGTGTAGGGCACGAACACCACGTCATCCTGGTCCTGGCCCATCCCTGACTGGCCCTTGCTCGTCATGACGCCGGAGACCGTGAACGGCTGATTGTTGATGCGAATGACGTCGCCGACCGGGTTGACGTCGGGACCGAACAGCTGGTCGCGAACGACGCTGCCGAGCACCGCGACTTTCGAGGCGGTCGCCACGTCAATCGGCGTGAAGAAGGCGCCCTGGTCGGTCGCCCAGGACCGGATCAGCGGGAAGTCGACGTCGGTGCCCTGCACCTGGGTGCCCCAGTTCTGATTGCCGGCGACGAGCTGGCCGCGCGTGTTCACGCCGGCGGCCTTGTACTGGACTCCCGGCACCGACTGGATCGCGTTGGCGTCGTCGGGGGTGAGCGTGCTGGCGTTGCCCTGGCCCTGGCGCACGCCGCCCTGCGTGAAGTTGCCGGCGTTGACCAGGATCATGTTCGTGCCGGCCGACTGAATCTGGCTCTCGATCGAGCTCTGCGCGCCGGTGCCGAGCGCGACCATCGTGATCACCGCGGCGACGCCGATGATCATCCCGAGCATGGTCAGCGCGGTGCGCATCTTGTTGCGGTTGAGCGCTTTCACCGCGATTCGCAGAATCATCACGAATGACATCGCTGGTCCTCGCGCGTCCTTACGCCGTCGCCTCGGCCGGCTCGGGCAGCGCCGCGAGCTCGTCCTGGGCATTGCGCCGCTTCGTCACCGCGCGGTCGGCGATCGCCTGACCGTCGCGGAAGGTCACGATCCGCGTGCCGTACTCGGCGATGTCGACCTCGTGCGTGATCAGCACCACCGTGATCCCGCGCTCGCGGTTCAAGCGCTGGAAGATCCCCATGACTTCGATGCTGGTCTTGGTATCGAGGTTCCCGGTCGGCTCGTCGGCGAGCAGAATCGACGGGTTGTTGATCAGTGCGCGGGCGATGGCGACGCGCTGCTGTTGTCCCCCGGACAGCTGGTTGGGATGATGATCGGTCCGGTTGCCGAGGCCGACGAGCTCGAGCATCTCCTTGGCGCGCGCGTGGCGGTCGGCGGTCTTCATCGCGTTGCCGCCGTAGAGCAGCGGCAGCTCGACGTTGTCGAGCGCCGAGGTGCGCGCCAGCAGGTTGAAACCCTGGAAGACGAACCCGATCTTTTTGTTGCGCACTGCGGCGAGCGCGTCCTTCGACATCCGCGAGACGTCCTGGCCGTCGAGCAGGTACTGGCCGGAGGTCGGCCGATCGAGGCAGCCGACGATGTGCATGAACGTCGACTTGCCCGACCCCGACGTCCCGTTGACCGCAAGAAACTCCCCGCGCGGCACGTCGAGCGAGACGCCGCGGAGCGCTTTCACTTCCACCTCGCCGACCACGTAGGTCTTCACGAGGTTGCGCACGGAGATGACGGTCGGAACAGCAGTCATATCAGGCCGCGCTCAGCGGCCGCGCCCTCCGCCGAAGCCGCCCGGTCCGCGGCCCGGCATCAGCGGATTGCCAGAGCCCTGTCCAGGCTGCGCGCGCGTCGTGCCGAGTCCGGTCACGCCGGTGACCACTTCCATGTTGGGCTGCAGTTCGCCGCTGAGGATCTCGGTGTTCGTCCCGTCGGAGATCCCGAGACGGAGATTGACCGGTTTCAACTCGTGGTTCATGAACAGCCATGCACGGCCGCGCGTCTCCACGCTCGGCAGCGGCGCGAACAGCGCGTCGATCGTCTGCGCCGGCGCCGCCGAGCCCGGCTTCGTATTCGCCGGCTTCGCCGCGCCGTTCATCGCCTGTTCCAGGGCTGTGGTGTCCTGCCCGCGATCTTTCAACCGCGCGATGAACTGCTTCTGCTCGTCGGGCGACATCGACTTGAAGCGTTCCATCATCCGCGCCGGATCGAAGCCGCGGCGGCCGCTCGATTGATCGCCGCTGCCGGCATTGCCGCCGCCCTGCGGCTTCATGCCGGGCGCGCTCTGCGCGGCGCCGTTCCCCGACGGCGGCACAGTCCCGGCGGCCGCGGCGCCGGACGTGCCTGCCTGTCCCGAGGCGCCGGCACCTTGTGCGTTTGCGTTTCGGCCGGTGCGGTTGCCGCGGCCGCTGCCGGACGCTTCGGACGGCACCTGTTGATTCAGCGCCGCGAAGACGTCGTTCGTCGGACGGAAGCGCAAGGCTGCGTTCGGCAGCCGCAGCACGTCGGTGCGCTTCGAGATCTCGACCTTGACGTTGGCGGTCATGCCCGGCTTCAGCTTCAGCTCATTGTTCGGGACGTCGATCACCGTTCCGTAGGTCGTGACGTTCTGAACGACGACCGGCTGCAGGCGGATCTGCGAGACGGTCCCTTCGAACGTCTCGGTCGGGTAGGCGTCGACTCGGAACGTGACGTGCTGACCGGGGCGGATGCGGCCGACGTCGGCTTCGTCGATGTTGGCGTTGACCTGCATCTTGGTCAGGTCGGCGGCGAGCACGAACAAGGTCGGCGCCTGCATGCTGGCGGCGACGGTCTGGCCGACGTCAACGCTGCGCTGCGTGACGATGCCGTCGATCGGCGCCGTGATGATCGTGTGATCGACGTTCACCTGGTTCTGGTTCACGGACGCCTGCGACTGCGCCACCGACGCCGTCGCCTGGTTTACCGTCGCCTGCTGTGCGGCGAGCGACGCCTGTGCGGAGTCGACGGCGATCTTCGCCGCGTCGAGATCGCTTTGCGGCAGCAGGCTCCTTGCCGCCAGCTCCTGGGCGCGCGTGTACTTCTGCTGCGCGTCGGTAAGCTGCACCCGCATGCGCTCGAGATCGCTCTGCGCCTTCGCCAGGTTGGCCCGCGCCTGCGCGAGGTTGGCCTTCGACTGCTCGAGCTGCGCCTGGAACAGCGACGGGTCGAGCCTCGCGATGGTCTGTCCCTTCTTCACGATCGAATTGAAATCGGCGCCAAGCCACGAGATGTTGCCCGACACCTGGCTGCCGACCTGCACCGTCGTCACCGCCTGCAGCGTCCCGGTTGCGCCGACCGTATCGACGATGTCGCCACGCGTGATCGGCGAGGTCTGGATCTGGACGTCGGGGCCGCCGCGCTTGATGTAGTACGCGCCGACCCCCGCGCCGACCGCGGCGACGATCAACAGTCCAATGAGTGCTCGCTTCATCGCGTCGCTTTCCGCTGACCCGCTCCCGCTACTGTCCGACCCCGTTCGCCAGGTTGACGCCACCGCCCGCGGTCACCAGCGTGATGTTCAGGTTCTGCAGCGTCGTCTGCTGCAGCCGCTCGACCTCGACGAGCGACTTGCGGTAATTCAGAATCGCCTGCAGCTCGTTGTTCTGCGCCGTGGCGAGATCGCGCTGCGCCTGGATCACGTTGAAGTTCGTCGACATGCCGACCTCGAACTTGCTCTGCTCGGCCTCGAGCTGCTTCTGCGCCAGCTCGCGCGCCGCCTGCGCCGCCTGCACGCGCTCCGAGTTGCTGGTCGCGGTCGTGACCGCGTTGGTCACCTCGGTCGCGACCTGCAGCTCGATCTGCTTCATCTGCGCCTGCACCTGGTTCTGCTGCACGCGCGCGCGCGCGACGTTTGCCTCCTGCGCGCTGGTGCCGAGCGGGTAGCTGAAGTTCAGCTGCGCAGTCCAGCGCGGGTAATTCGTCCCGAACAACGTCGACAGCGCGTTGCCGTAGCCGCCGGGAATGCTGCCGATCGGGGTCCGATTCACACCCGTCGCGGTCGGATCGTAGATGTACTGGGAGCCGCCAAGGCCCACCAGGCCGTACGTCGCCACGAAATCGGCCTGCGGCTTCATCTGATCGACGAGGAACTTCAGCGTAACGTCGTTGACCTCGAGGTTCTTCTTGGCAATCGCGATATCGGTCCGCTCGCTGAGCGCGCGGCGCACGGCGGCTTCGATGTCAAAGGTCTGCGGCGTGAAATCCGGCCGGTCGACCGGATCGAGCCTGACGGCCCAGTTCGGATCGCTCGTGCCGCCGACGATCAGCCGCTTGAGCACCAGCTCCGCGGTCCGCATGGTCGACTGCGCGGCGACGAGATTCTGCCGCGCCGTCGCCGCCTGCGACTGCGCCTGAACGACGTCGATCGGCGCCATCGTGCCGACCTCGACGCGCGTCTGGTTGTCGCGGACGAGGCGTTCTGCGAGATCGAGCGACTGCCTGGCCACGTCCACCGCCTGCACGGAGAACACGTAATCCCAGTAGGCGTTGCGGACGTTGGAGAGCGTATTCGTGATCGTCGAGCGCAGCTGGACATCGGAGATGTCACGATTCAGCTTCGTCACCTGCAGGGTCCGACGCGTCGCGTCGGTCGAGAAGTTTCGCAGCAGCGGCTGCGTATAGCTGCCCGACCAGTTCGTGTTGTAGGTCGGGTTGTAGAGCACGTTCAGACTGGTCGTCGTCTGCTTGTTGTTGTTCAACTGGATCGCCGCGCTGCCGCCGCCCCAGGGGATGCTCTGCGCGATGCCGCCGTTGAAGTTGGTCAGGCCGGCGACGACCGGCGCGCCGACGTTCTGGCTGCCCGACAACGTGCTCGTCGCCGGGTTCGTCGTCGACTGCGTCGAGACGACCGAGGTGAGCGCCGGGTGGTACACCGACCTGGTGCTTGCGTACAGGATGTCGTTGATTTCAGGGTTGAGGCGCTGCACCGCGATGTCGAGGTTGCGATCGAGCGCGAACCTCACCGCATCGTCCAGCGTCAGCGGGACGCTCGGCCGACTGTCGCTGGTCGTGCCGGGCTGCACGGTGGCTGGCGTCTGCAACCGGTTCGCCGGGTCGGTGGCTTCCTTGATCAACTCGCGAATGCGCGCGTCGCTGATTTGCTGCGCGTGAGCAGGTGCCGCGAGGCCGATGAGGCCCGCCAGCGCGAGGGCGGCCGTTGCCGTCCGCGTCGATCCGTTCCGTATCATCGCTACTTTCTCCCTTGCTTGTTGTCGGGGCGCTGGTGATCTTTTTCCCACTGCTCGTGCAACTTGTTCAGCCGCACGCGCTGGTCCGGTGACAGCACCTGGCGCATGTGCAGCAGCATCAGCGTGCGGCTCTTGTTCAACGTCGCGCGAATGCTCTCCACCTTGTCGACCTGGCGCACCACGACTGCTTCCTCAGCGTTGGCCGCAATCAGCCGCGAAAGCTCGGCCTCCTGCTGATCCAGTTCGGCTTTCTTCTGACGGAGAAGCGTGACCGAGGATTGGAAGACGCTGTCGAT
>Ga0070686_100000179_pt1 | contig 44874 bp, 55 predicted proteins | sample KBSS23LmetaG_FD_65654 | JGI IMG/M metagenome (GOLD analysis project Ga0070686, IMG submission 65654) | Switchgrass rhizosphere microbial communities from Kellogg Biological Station, Michigan, USA - KBS S2-3L metaG | ecosystem: Host-associated > Plants > Roots > Rhizosphere ...
AGGGCAGATTCCCACGCGTTACGCACCCGTGCGCCACTAGACCCGAAGGTCTCGTTCGACTTGCATGTGTTAGGCATGCCGCCAGCGTTCGTTCTGAGCCAGAATCAAACTCTCAAGTTTATGTCCGACCCAGTGCCCCGAGGGAAAACCCGGAGCGATAGGGCCGGCTTCAAGGAGCCGTTCCTGCACTTCACATATACTGTGGATATGTAACGAGACATGGAACGACTTAGCTTTAACCGATCCTCCAGCGCCTTAAACTCGCCGGTGACCGGAGCCGCCGCCCACATGTCCCTTCATCTAAACCAACAATGTCAAAGAGCCGACGCGTTTCCCTCCCCGTTTTGATCCGGGACACCGGTGGTCGGTTAAGAGAGACGCAAACGGGGATGGGCAAGTCACCCTGCCCCGTCGGTGAAGGGGCATATATGGAGGCGATCCCACCCCGTCAACCGGCTTTTTTTCGAAAATTTTACCCCGGCTTCACCCCCGAGGCGCGGGCCTTCGCCGGCGGCGCCATCCTCAACGCGGGCTTAACCCCTCTGCGCTAAGCCGTCCACAGATGGATGCGCTTCCTCCCCAGCCGGCCGGCCCGGCCGGCCCCGCCCCCTCGCCCGCGCCGGGCGAGCCCGCCCCCTCGGCGCCCGCGGCATTGCTCGGGACGGGCTTCGGCGAGCGGGTGAAGGCCGGGGTGATCTGGAAATCTGGCAGCCAGATCGTCGGCCAGATCGTCGCCTGGGCCTCGACCTTCCTCGTCATCCGCCTGCTGAACCCGACCGATTACGGCCTGGTCGCGATGACCGGGGTCATCCTCATGTTCCTCGACCTGTTCAACGGCTGGGGGTTCGCGAGCTCGCTGGTCCGCGACGACAAGACCGACCGGCACCGGATCGGCCAGGCTTTCGCCATGCTGATCCTGATGAACGCCGCGCTGGCGGTCGCGCAGCTGATCGCGGCGCCGCTCGCCGCCGCCTATTTCCACCAGCCGATGGTCGCCGACCTGCTGCGCGCGCAGGCGATCTTCTACGTCGCCAACCCGTTCAACGCGCTCGGCCACGCACTGCTGATGCGCCGGCTCGAATTCAAGCGGCAGGCGCGAATCACCCTGATCGCCGCCGTGCTCAGCGCAGCGACGGCGGTCGGCTGCGCCTTCGCGGGGCTCGGCATCTGGACCCTGATCGTGGCGCCCGCGGTGCTCTGGTATGCGCGCGCGATCGGCTATGTCTTCACCGCGAAGCTCTGGCAGGTCCCGCCGCGCTTCCATTTCGCCGGCGCGGGCGTGATGCTGCGCTACGGCGCGGCGATGATCGGGGTCCAGGCCTGCTGGTTCGTGCAGAGCCAGGCCGACGTCTTCATCGGCGGCCGCAGCCTCGCGCCGCACCGGCTCGGCATCTACACGACCGCGCTCTTCCTCACCCAGATCTTCACCTTGAAGTTCGTGCCGCCGCTGAACGAGGTCGCCTTCGCGGCCTATTCGCGGATCCAGGCGCGGCCGGACATGATCCAGACCGCCTTTTTGAAGTCGGTACGGCTGATCATGCTCGCCGCCTTGCCCTTCTATTTCGGGCTGGCGGTGACCGCCGAGCCCCTGGTCGCGACCTTCCTCGGCTGGAAATGGACCGAGACCGGCCCGCTCGTGCCGATCCTCGCCATGGCGATGCCGCTGATGACGCTGCAGATCCTGTTCGCCCCAGCCTCCAACGCGCTCGGCCGGCCCGGCATGGCGGTGCGCACCGGCCTGGTGGGCGCGGCCCTGATGCCCTGCGCCTTCGCCGCCGGCATCCAATGGGGCGCGGAAGGGCTGGCCTGGGCCTGGCTCGCGGGGATGGCGACCCTGCTCGCCGCGACCGTCGAGATGTCGCTGCCCCTGCTCGGGATCAGCCGGCGCGCCTTGTTCCTCGCGGTGGCGCCGGGCCTCGCCGCCTCGCTGGCGATGGCCGGCCTGGTCGAGGCCGTCGATTCGATCCTTCCCCCGATCGCCGCGGGCGCGCGCCTGACCGTGCTGGTGGCCACCGGCATGGCCGGCTACGCGGCGATGCTGCTGGTCTTCGCGCGGCCGATCGTCGAGGAGGTGCTCGGGCTGATCCGGCCGCGCAGAGCGGCGGTTCAGACGCTCTGAATGTAGGTCAGCATCGCGGCCGCCTCGGCCTCGATCTTGTCCATGCGGTGCTTGACCAGGTCCCCGATCGAGACCAGCCCGATCAGCGCTTCGCCCTCGACCACCGGCAGATGGCGGATGCGGCGGAGGGTCATCAGCGACAGAGCGGACATGATCTCGGTCGAGGGGTCGACGGTGATCGCGGGCGCGGTCATGATCTGCTCGACCGTCCAGTCGAGGATCCCGGCGCCGTCGCTGCGCAGGCGGTAGATGATGTCGCGCTCCGACATGATCCCCGCGACGGCGCCGTCGCGGACCACGGGTACGGCGCCGATCTTGCGGTCGGCGAGCAGGGCGACGGCGTCGCGCACCCTGGTGTCGCAGGCGACGGTCAGCACCTCGCTTCCCTTGGACTGGAGGATGGCGGCGATGGTCATCTTGCCTCTCCTTGTCGAGCCAACGCGACTCGGGCCTTGATGATCCCATGCTGCGCCGCCAAATGGAAGCCATGCCAAGGCACGATCCGCTTCCCCGCAAAGCACGGCCCGATCATGCGCGCGCCGCGGCCGCCTGGACGCGCTACTGGAAGATCATGCGCTGGATGGCCCTGCTCGCCCTGGTCACGGTGCTGCTTTCGCTCCTCTATCTGAAACGCTCCGGCGAGCCGGTGCCGCTCCACATGATGATCGCGACCATCGCCGGGGTCGGCCTCACCATGCTGGTCGGGACCGGGCTGATGGGGCTGCTCTTCGTCAGCAGCCGCTCCGGCCATGACGAGGAGGCCAGCGGCGGAGAATATGATGACGACGAAGCCTGAAGCCAGAGGCGAGCCGATCCTGCGCGTCGTGCCGGGGCCGAGCGACATCAACGCCAACGGCCACATTTTCGGCGGCTGGGTGCTGTCGCAGATGGACATCGCGGCGGGCATCGTCGCCTCGCGCGAAGCGGGTGGTCATGTCGCGACCGTGGCGATCGAGGCGATGGAGTTCATCGCCCCGATCCTGTTGCGCGACCTCGTCTCGGTCTATGCGCGGGTCGAGCGGATCGGCCGCACCTCGATCGGGATCCGCATCGACGTCATCGCCACGCGCGACCGCGGCACGACCGAGGTCAAGGTCACCGAGGGCCTGTTCACCTTCGTCGCGCTGGACGAGAACCACCAGCCCCGGCCGGTCAAGCGGGGCTGAGGGCCCGACGCGCGTGGCTCACTGGGTCGTGTAGGCGCCCTTGTACCAGCTCCCGCCCTGATCGATGCACCATTCGGTCGTGGTGTCCTGGAAGGTGCAATAGACCCGGATCGACAGGCCGCCCTTGCCCATCCAGCAGGTCGCCGACACTTGGGAGCCCGCCTGGGCGAATGAACCCTGGTTCCAGCCGGAGCCGTCCCAGCAGCGTTCGATGACATTGTAGCCGTCGGTCGAATAGACCCGAATATGGACCTGCCCGTTGCCGTCCAGCCAGTTGACCGCCGCCGTTCCGATCGGAAAATTCGGATTGTCCGCCATTGTCCTTCCCCTCCGTACTGTCGATCGTCGATTCGTCGACGAAACAAGACTCTCCCGAGTCAGCGCGGGTTGCAAGAGGACTTTTGCTTTATTTGCGGACGGTCAGCAGAGCTGGGGCGAAGGCACAGACAGCAAAGTGAAATGGTCCGTCGGGCGAACCCGGTCGGCCCGGACCCTAATTCTCCGCCCCGCCGAAACGAAGCACCGCCCGTCCATTTGCGGGGACCGTCACGCGCCACAACCGGGCGTCGCCCCGGGGCGCGAGCCTCGCCCTGGTGCGGATGTCGCCGAAATGGAGCATCGCCTCGAATTCGATTCGGCGCGAATGGTCGTTGCTGACCACCAGCTCGTAGGTGCCGCGGCCTTCCTTGGTCGAGATCCGTCTGAGCGAGGTCATGACCCCGATCGCATCGCCGAACTGGACCTCCACGTCCTCCCCGACCGCATGATCGGCGATCGCGCCCGCCCCGAGCATCACCGGCCGCGCGGCGCCGGCGCCGAACATGACGACGCGGCCGGCCGGGAGCGGCAGGCCCAGCCCCTCGGCGCTGCGGTTGCGGGTCAGGAGCATCCGCCGCGCCGGCGCCGGATCCTCGCCGATCCTGTCGCGGTCGATATCGGCCCGGTAGACCTGGCGGACCCGGACGCCCTCGCGGTGGAGCAAGGCCACCTGCTTTTGCGAATGGGAGGCGACCGTGACCGGCTCCGGAATGCGGTAGAGCTTGAGGTCGCCGAGATCCTCCTGCTGCGCCTCCATCGCCGCCGGCGCCTGCGCCTGCAGCGCGGCGAGGTTCGGGCCGTGGATGCGCGTGCCGGTGACGACGATCGCCTCGCCGTCGTAAAGCTCTTCGCCCCGCCCCTGCCCCCAGCAGCGCAGCCGGAGCTCCGCCGGCCGGGGCGGCTGCCATTCGGGGCGCTCGCGATGGGGCTGGCCGGCGACGGCCTGCGTGCTGGCGTCGGGAAAGCTGGTATCGTCCATGCTCGCCAGGGTCAGCCAGGCGAACAGATCCAGGCGGCGGCCGTCCGGCGAAAGCGTGCCGACATAATTGGCCTGCCAATCGAAGCCGGCGGCGAGATAGGACAGGGTGATCCTCGCCGTGGCCGGCGCGCTGGAGCGCAGGCGGACGGACAGGGTCGGGCGCGCGGTGAGGCCCGCCGGGACGCCGTCATAGACCAGGGTCTCCGGAAGCCCGGTGCAGCGCAGGGCCTCGAAGCCCTCCGCGGTCTGCAGCACGACCGCGCCGCCGGCACCGCTGCGGATCACCGCCTCCTGCTCGCGCACCTCCCCGGTCGCGGGCGAGGTCCGCCGCAGGCGCACGCGGCGGGCGAGCGAGCGGTCGAGCAGGGTCGCGGCCGACAGCAGGTCGGCGTCCCGGTTGCGCTCGACGATTCCTTCGGGAAAGCCGGTGACGATCGCGGTCTCGGCGAAGGCGCCGCTGGCCACGCCTTCGAAGCGGACCATCGATTCGCCCGCGGGCAGCGCGACCGTGCGCGTCTCGCTGATCAGGGCATAGCCTCCGAGCCAGCCCAGATTGAGCATCCGCCCCGTCTCGCGGTCCGGATCCCGATAGACGGTCACCGCCGCGGTCTCGGGCCCGGCGGAGGTGATCACGTTCTGGGCCGCGGCCGGCACCGCTGCCAGCCAGGCCAGAGCCGCGGCCGTGGCGCGCGCGCTGCGCATCAATAAGGAGTCTGGAAGACGGCCTCGAGGTCGACCGAGCCGTTGGCGGGCACGGTGACGTGCCAGACGACCTGGTCGGCCGAGAGATGCTCCGAGGGCTGGCTCTCCTCGACGATGCGGGTGTCGCTCCAGGAACTCTGGTCGAGCCCCGCCTGGAACAGGTCGACGGTCACCAGCTGCGGCCTCGCATTGGTCAGCCGATAACGCATCCGCGCCTGCCAGAATTCGGTGCTGACGAGGCGCTCGCGCTCGCCGCTGGTCTGGGTACCGTCCCGATGGATGATACGGAAGCGATCGCTGGCCCGCCATTGGTCGACGGTGATGCGCTCGCGCCGGACCAGGGTCGGCTGGACCTTGACGTCGAACGCCGCGCCCGTGGTGAGCGCGATCTGCGAGCCCATCGGCGTGTGCGGGATGGGGCTCTCGCCGACGAATTGCGGGTTGCCGCGCGCGTCGCGCTGATAGACGCGCACCGTGCCGGCCGGGAGCGCGTCGCCGAGACCATGCTCGCGCGCGCTCGAGAAACGCAGCACCGAATTGGCGCTTTCCGGCCGGTCCGCGCTGTGCAGCCACGCGTTGCGATATTCGTAGCCGCGCGTGGTCGGCGTGGTGCGCACGTCGAGGAAGCTCACCTGCTTGGTCTGCTGATTGGCGATCGTGGTCCGCTCCGGCAGCGGGTAGAGATAGAAGTCGCCGATCCGCTCGCGCGCCGAGCTCTGGGTCCCCGCCTGCCGGATCTGGGGCGGCGGCTGGTTGCGGCGGTAGATCGGATAGCGTTCGGGCTGATCCTGACCGACCGAGCCGGCGACCAGCATCGTGCTGGCATTGCGGAAGCTGGTCCCGGTATTGTTGGTGAGCGTGATCCAGCCCTGCACGTCCATCCGGTTGGCCGCCTCGTCGAACAAGGCCACATAATCGGCCTGCCAGCTCATGCTCGGGGTCAGATAGGTCAGGGTCAGCGGGCGCCGGCCGGCCCGGTCGCTCTCGACCGTCACCGAAAGGGTCGGACGCGCGCGCAGATTCTCCGGAACCCGGTCGAAGATGACGCGCACCGGGAGGCCGTCGTCGCGAAGCACCTCGATCCGCTCGCCGATCTGGAGGACGACGCCGCCGTTCGCGGCGAGCACGCGCGCCCGTTCGCGCGTCTCCGCGCCGGTCGCGGGATTGGTGCGGACGAGAGTGATGGTCTCGCCGACGGCCTTCTCCATCAGCGCCTGGGGCGAGAGGAGGTCGAAGTCGAAATTCTGCTCGACGATGCCGATGCCCTGGCCGGTGAGAGTCACCGTCTCGGAACGGATCTGCGCGGAGACGTCGGGGAATTCCTGGCGGGACCGGCCCGCGGGCAAAGCGAGCTCGCGCCGGTCCTGCACCAGAGCGAGATTGTTGTTGTAGATGGTGACGGCGAGATCGCCCTGGGCGCTCTGCGTCGGCGGCGGGATTTCGGCGCTGATCTGCCCCGAAGCGGGCGCCGCCAGAAGGGTGGTCACAAGCAGCAAGGCACGCATCGGCACATCCCCTTCGTTTCGAAGGGAAATGTAAATAGGGCGCGCCCTTTCAAATCAATGAATATTCGGCGCCGACGCGCGAATGGGACGCCGATTGCCGTCGCCCTGCGCCATTGTTGCACCGTTTCACGTGCCGGCGGGCTCCCGCCTGCCGCGCCGAAGGTCAGGCGGCGGGCGCGATATCCTCGTCGCTGTCGCGCGGGCGGCGGGGGCGGCGCGCGCGCGGGGCGCGGGCCGGGGCCTCGGCTTCGGGTTCGGCCTCGCCTTCGCTCGCGGCGGCGATCGCGGGGGGCAGGACGTCGAGTGCGATCCGCTCCTCGTCCGCTTCCTCCTCGCGCTCGGGGCGGCGGGCCTGCGGGCGGCGGCCGGCGCGATACTCGCCGTTGCGCTCGGCGCGCTCCGGACGGTCGAAGCGCTCGCCACGCGGCTCACGCTCGTAGCGGGGCTCGGCGTCGCGGCGCAGCTCGCTCTCGCGGCCCTCGCCCTCGTCGTCGCTTGCATAACGCTCGGCGCCCTCGCGGCCGCCGTCGCTCTCCTCGCCTTCGTAATCGTCCTGATAATCGTCGCGCTGGCGCGGCCTCTGCTCCTCGAAGCGGGCGCGGTTCTCGTTGAGAACGCGGAAATAATGATCCGCGAACTGCAAATAATTCTCGGTGAGGACGCGGTCGCCCTGCATCTGGGCGTCGCGCGCGAGGCCCTTATACTTTTCGAGCAGCTGGGCGGCGTTGCCGCGCTGGCGATTGTCCTGGCGGTTGCCCGGCCCCGGATTGTTGCTGCGCGGCGGTCCACCACCGCCGCCGCCGCGGCCGCGCCTGCGGCCACCCTGACGATTGTTGATCAAACGATGTTCCTTACCAAGGGTGGTTCTACTCTGCCCTCTCACCGCCGGGCACGTCCCGGCCTAAACTCCCCGCTCGACCCGGGAGGCGGTGCGCCGCATCGCGGCACCCAGCCACCACTCCGAAACCGCCTCTTCGCAAGCGACCAAGCCATCGGGGGTCGGCGACGTCAGGCCCTTCACGCATCCTCTGCTGTGTTCGGCCTCGTCCCTGCGCCCTATGTAGCCAGTGCAGCGCGGAAATCCAAGGGAAAAAGCATTACTCTGCATCAGCAAGTAGAATGAGGCAGCGGATGATCCCATTAAGGTCTCTTCGTGACTGGATCGTGAATCCCCCGGCCGCCATCAGCGCCGACACCTTTTCCTGCTGACCGGCGCCGATTTCCAGGCAGACGATCCCGCCGGGCGCGAGCAGGCGGGCGAATTGCGGCGCGAGCAAGCGATAGGCGTCGAGGCCGTCGGCGCCGGCATGGAGGGCCGCGGCGGGCTCGAAGCGCGCGACATCCGGCGGCAGATCGGCGTCGGCCTCGACATAAGGCGGGTTGCAGAGGATGAGGTCGAACCGTTCCCCGATCCCCTTCCCCCACTCGCCGAGCCGGAATTCGGCGCGCCCGCTCGCGTTGCGGCGGGCATAGGCCAGCGCGTCGGCCGAAGCATCGACCCCAAGGCCCGTCGCCTCCGGCCATTGGTCGAGCGCGGCGAGCAGCAGGGTGCCGGGCCCGGTGCCGAGATCGAGAATCCGCGCCGGCCCGCGCGCCCCGAAATGGGCGAGCGCGGCCTCGATCAGGGTCTCGCTGTCCGGGCGCGGCACGAGCGCGCCGGGGCCGACGGCGAGCTCGATCGTCCAGAAGGCGCGGCGGCCGGTGATGTAGGCGATCGGTTCGTGGGCGAGGCGGCGCGCGACCAGGGTGTCGAAGCCGGCGGGGGCCGGATCGTCGAGCCGGCCCAGCAGGAGCGCCTCGCGCGCGACGCCGAGCGCATGGGCCATGAGCAGCTCGGCATCGAGGCGCGGCGTGGCGCTGGTCGCGGCCAGGCGTTCGGCCGCGGCGGCGAGCGCGGCGCGGATCATCACCTCCTACTGCTCATCCAGGCTCGCCAGGCGCTCCGCCTCGTCCTCGGACACCAGCGCGTCGATCAGCTCGTCGAGCTGGCCTTCGAGGATTTCGGGGAGGCGATGGAGGGTGAGGTTGATGCGGTGGTCGGTGACCCGGCCCTGCGGGAAATTATAGGTGCGGATGCGCTCCGAGCGGTCGCCCGAGCCGACCATCGACTTGCGCGTGCCCGCGCGCTCGGAGGCGAGCCGCTCGCGCTCCATCTCGTAGAGCCGGGTGCGCAGCACCTTCAGCGCCTTGGCCTTGTTCTTGTGCTGCGACTTCTCGTCCTGCTGGATGACGACGAGGCCGGTGGGGATATGGGTGATGCGGACCGCGCTGTCGGTGGTGTTGACCGACTGGCCGCCGGGCCCCGACGAGCGGTAGACGTCGATGCGCAGGTCCGCGTCATTGATCTGCACGTCGACCTCCTCGGCCTCGGGCAGCACCGCGACGGTCGCGGCCGAAGTATGGATGCGGCCGCCGCTCTCGGTCACCGGCACGCGCTGGACCCGGTGGACGCCGCTCTCGAACTTCAGCCGCGCGAACACGCCCTGGCCCGAGACCGAGGCGATCGCCTCCTTGAACCCGCCGACCTCGGACTGGCTCGCCGAGATCATCTCGAAGCGCCAGCTCTTGGTCTCGGCATAACGCTGGTACATGCGCAGCAGATCGCCGGCGAAGAGCGCCGCCTCGTCGCCGCCCGTGCCGGCGCGAATCTCGAGCATCGCGGCACGATCGTCGGCGGCGTCGCGCGGCAGCAGCTTCAGCGCGAGGCCGCGCTCGGCTTCGGGCAGCAGCGCCTCGAGGCTGGCTTTCTCCTCCTGGGCCATCTCGCGCATGTCGGGATTGGGATCGGCGAGCATCGCGTCGATCGCCTCGAGCTCGCCGCGCAGCCGCCTGAGCTCCGCCGCCGCCTCGGCGACGGGGAGGATCTCGGCATAATCCTTGGAGAGCTGGACGAACTGGTCGGGCGCGAGATCGGGCGCAGACATCGCCTGCTGCAATTCCTCCTTGCGCGCCTCGATGGCGGCGATCCGTTCGGCCGGGATGCGGGTCATGGCCGGACAGCCGGCCCCACCGACCAGGTGCCGTCCGCCTCGCGGCGAACCGCTCCGCCTGTCGCCTCGAAGGCGCCGATCTCGGCGAGGCGGTCGGCGAGAAGGTCCGCCAGCCTGTCGAGCGGCACGTTCATCTGGTCGCCGCTGGTCAGGTCCTTCACCGCCGCTTCGCCGCGCGCCAGCTCGTCGTCGCCCAGGATCACCGCGAACCGCGCGCCGCTCTCGTTCGCCTTCGCCATGCGCCGCTTCATGTTGCCCCGAAACGCCATGTCGCTGGCAACGCGATGGCGCCGCAGACCGGCGATCAGGCCGATGCTCGCGGCCTCCGCTTTCTCTCCGAGCGGGACGATCACGACATCGGGACGATACGCCCGTGGCGCCTCGATCATCATCGCCAGCCGCTCGATCCCGGCCGCCCAGCCGACCGCGGGCGTGGGCGGACCGCCCAAATCCTCGATCAGGCCGTCATAGCGGCCGCCGGCGATCACCGCGCCCTGCGCGCCGAGCCGGTCGGTGACGAACTCGAAGGCGGTGTGGCGGTAATAATCGAGGCCGCGCACCAGGCGGTCGTTGCGGGTCCAGGCGACCCCGGCCGTGTCGAGCCCCGCCGTCACCGCGGCGAAGAAATCCGCCGCTTCGGGGGTGAGGAAATCGTCGATGCCCGGCGCCGAATCCGCGATCGGGCGGTCGCGCGGGTCCTTGGAATCGAGGATGCGCAAAGGGTTCTTGTCGAGCCGCGCGATACTGTCCTCGGAAAGCGCGCCGCGATGCGCCTCGAAATGCGCGACCAATGCGGCGCGCCAGGCCTCGCGCGTCGCCGCGTCGCCGAGCGTGTTGAGCTGAAGCGTGACGCCGTCGGCAATGCCGAGCTCGTTGAGGAGCTGGTCGGCAAGGACGAGCAATTCCACGTCCGCGGCCGGGGCATCGGTGCCGACGATCTCGGCGTCCAATTGGTGGAACTGGCGGAAGCGGCCCTTTTGCGGCCGCTCGTAGCGGAACACGGGCCCGTGCGTCGCGAGCTTCAGCGGCGCGTGCTGCTGCCAGCCCTCGGAGAGATAGGCGCGGCAGAGGCCGGCGGTGAATTCCGGGCGCAGGGTGAGCATGTCGCCGCCGCGGTCCGGGAAGGTGTACATCTCCTTGGAGACGATGTCGGTGGTCTCGCCGATCGAGCGGGCGAACACCTCGGTCGCCTCGAACACCGGCGTCTCGACGCGCTGGAAGGCGTAGAGCCGGCGCACGCGATCGAAGGCCGCCACGACCGCGTTGAAGCGGTCGGCGTCCTCGCCCCAGATGTCCTGGGTCCCCCGGATCCGCTGCGGGCCCTTGCTCATGCGGGCGGCCTTAGGAAGTTTTGGCCGACAGAGAAAGGCCGCGCCTGCCCAGTCGGACCCAATGCCGTCATGCTGAACCTGATTCAGCATCCATGAACACCGGCGGCGGATATTTCTCTCAGGCCGTGTTCATGGATCCCGGATCAAGTCCGGGATGACGACGTGAGGTGGTGACGGCGGCGCGTGACTCTCATCGCCTGCGCGCCTACTGGGCCGCGCATCATGAACATCGACCTGATCCCGCTCGGCGACGATCCGCCCGCGCGCGTCAACGTGATCATCGAGGTGCCGGTCGGCGGCGAGCCGGTGAAGTACGAGTTCGACAAGAAATCCGGCGCGATCTTCGTCGACCGCATCCTCCACACGCCGATGCGCTACCCGACCAATTACGGCTTCATCCCGCACACGCTCTCGGCCGACGGCGATCCGCTCGACTGCATGGTGGTGGCGCGCTCGCCCTTCATCCCGGGCTGCGTGGTCAGGGCGCGGCCGATCGCCGTGCTCTGGCTCGAGGACGAAGCGGGCGGCGACGAGAAGATCCTCGCGGTGCCGGTCGACACCACCTTCCCCTATTACGAGAAGGTCGAAGAGGCCGACGACCTGCCGCCGATCGTGCGCCAGCAGATCGAGCATTTCTTCACCCACTATAAGGATCTCGAGCCCGAGAAATGGGTCCGCGTCGGCCGCTGGGGCGGCAAGGAGGACGCGCACCGGGTGATCGCGGAGGCGATCGAACGGGCGGGAGGGAAGTAGAAGAGGACGAGAAGAACAGGAAGACCCTCACCCTGCCCTCTCCCGCAAGCGGGAGAGGGGAAGATGGAGAGACCCGCGCCGGCGCGCCCCTTCTCCCGCCTGCGGGAGAAGGTTGGGATGAGGGTCTTCTTCTGTTTCCTCCTATTCAGACCACTGGACGACGCTCCGGCGAAGCTCCTAAGAAAACCGCGCGACACCACCACCGTCGGAGTCCCCTTCATGCGTCATATTCTCGCCGCCGCCGCGATCCTGATCGCATTTCCCGCGCTCGCCCAGGTCGGCACCGCTTTGCCGGAGCCGGTGCCGATGGAGGAATCGATGCCGCCGCCGCGCGACGTCGCCTATCCGGGGACCTTGCGGCTCGACGTCGACGCGAGCGACACCAGCCGCGGCATCTACCGCGTCGTCGAGACCATCCCGGTCGCCCGCCCCGGGCGGCTCACCCTGCTCTATCCGCAATGGCTGCCCGGCAATCACGGGCCGAGCGGGCCGATCGCCTCCCTGGCCGGTATCCGCGTCACCGCCGGCGGCCGGGCCATCCCCTGGCTGCGCGATTCCGCCTATGCCTATGCCTTCCACGTCGACGTGCCCGCGGGCGTGCGCGAGCTTCGCGTCGAGTTCCAGCATCTCTCGCCGGTCGATTCGAGCCAGGGCCGGATCACGATGACGCCGGCCCTGCTCAACCTGCAATGGGAGAAGATGTCGCTCTATCCGGCCGGCTATTTCACCCGCGGCATCCAGGTCCAGGCGAACGTGACCTATCCGGCGGGCTGGACCGCGGCGACCTCGCTCGACATCGCCAGCCGCGCCGGCAACCGCATCTCCTACCGGCCCGTGCCCTACGAGACCCTGGTCGACTCGCCCGTCTTCGCCGGCCGCTATTATCGGCGCGAGGAGCTGGGCAACAACATGAACCTCAACATCTTCGCCGACGAGCCCGGCGACCTCGCCGCGACGCCCGAGCAGATCGCGGTCCACCGCCGGCTCGCCGAACAGCTGATGCGGCTCTACGGCACCCAGCATTTCAGCCATTACGAATTCCTGCTCGCGCTCACCGACGAGCTCGGCGGGATCGGGCTCGAGCATCTCCGCTCGTCCGAGAACAGCCAGGGCCGCGACTATTTCACCGGCTGGAACAACGGCTCGGCCGGGCGCGACCTGCTCGCCCACGAATCCAACCATAGCTGGGACGGCAAATATCGTCGCGGCGCCGACGAATGGCAGCCGACCTACAACATCCCGATGCGCGATTCCCTGCTCTGGGTCTATGAGGGCCAGACCCAGTTCTGGGGCTTCGTCCTCGCCGCCCGCTCGGGGCTGATGCCCGCCGAGGACGTGCGCGGCGAGCTGGCGCGCTCCGCCGCTTTCTACGACACCTTGCCCGGACGCAGCTGGCGTCCGCTGATCGACACCACCAACGATCCGGCCGTCCAGGGGCGGCGGCCGCATCCCTGGTCGAGCTGGATGCGCAGCGAGGATTATTATTCCGAAGGCATGCTGATCTGGCTCGAGGCCGATGCGAAGCTGCGCCAGCTGAGCGGCGGCCGCCGCTCGATGAACGATTTCGCGCGCGCCTTCTTCGGCGTCAATCCGGGCGACCAGGGCCTCGCCACCTATGATTTCGACGACGTCGCGCGCACATTGAGCGAGATCCAGCCTTTCGACTGGGCGACCTGGCTGCGCGAGCGCGTCTACCATCTCGGGCCGGCGCCGCTCGGCTGGATCGAGGCCGGCGGCTACCGGCTCGTCTATCGCGACACGCCGACCGCCTTTTTCGCCTCGCGCGAGCGCGACCGGAAGATCCTCGACCTCACTTATTCGGTCGGCGCGGTCATCGGCGAAGGCGGCAGGATTTCCGGCGTCGCCTGGGATTCGCCGATGTTCAATGTCGGCGCGACCGCCAATGCGACGATCGTCGCGGTGAACGGCCACCAATATTCGAACGAGCGCTTCCGCGAGGCGATCCGGGAGGCGCAGGGCTCGCGCGATCCGATCCGCCTGCTGATCAAGCGCGGCGAGCGCTATCGGGAGGTCGCTGTCGATTATCATGACGGGCTGCGCTATCCAGCGCTCGAGCGGGTCGGCAGCGGACCGTCGGGCCTCGACGCCCTGCTGGCGCCGCTTTAACGGGAAGGGGGCAACGCCATGACGCGTTTCGCTTTGTTGACCGCATTTCTCGCCGCAGGAGCAGCCGCCGTGACGGCCAGTGCCCAGCCCACAGCCGAAGCCCGCACCCGCGAGGCGCTCGAGCGGATCGCCACGCTCAACCCGCGGGTCAACGCGGTGATCGCGGTCGATCCGACGGCGCTGAGCCAAGCGCGCGCGCTCGACCGGAACCGCCGCGCGCGCGGGCCGCTGTTCGGCATGCCGATCCTGATCAAGGACAATATCGAGACGGACGGGCCGTTGCCGACCACGGCGGGCAGCCTCGCCCTCGCCGACAACGTCACCCATCGCGACGCGCCGCTCGTGGCGCGGCTGAGGGCGGCGGGCGCGGTGATCGTCGGCAAGGCCAATCTCTCCGAATGGGCCAATATCCGCTCGAACAGTTCGATCTCGGGCTGGAGCGCGGTCGGCGGCCAGACCCGCAACCCGCATGCGCTGAACCGCAATCCCTGCGGCTCCTCCTCGGGGAGCGGCGCCGCGGTGGCGGCGGGCATGGTGCCGGCGGCGATCGGCACCGAGACCGACGGCTCGATCACCTGCCCGGCGGCGATCAACGGCATCGTCGGGTTCAAGCCCACGGTCGGTCTGGTCAGCCGCACCCATGTCGTGCCGATCAGCCACAGCCAGGACACGCCGGGGCCGATGACCCGCACCGTGCGCGACGCGGCTTTGGTGCTCGGCGCCATCGCCGGCAGCGACCCGGCCGATCCGGCGACGGTCGAAGCCGACGCGCACCGCGCGGACTATGTCGCGGCGCTGCGGCCCGACGCGCTGCGCGGCGTGCGCATCGGGGTGATGCGCTTCGCCTCGGGCTTCGGCACCAACGGGGCGCTGGAGGCGGCGCTGGCGGTGCTGCGCGCGCAGGGCGCGACCCTGGTCGAGATCCGGACGTTCGAGGGCCGGCAGGAGATGAGCCGCAACGAGCTTCCCGTGCTGCTGACGGAGCTGAAGCAGGACATGAACGCCTATCTCGCCACCCTGCCGGCGAATGTCCGCACCCGCACCCTCGCCGACCTGATCGCGTTCAACCGCGCCCATGCGGGCGAGGAGCTGCCCCTGTTCGGCCAGGAATTGTTCGAGCAGGCCGAGGCGACGCACGGCTATGACGATGCCTATCGCCATGCGCGCGAGACCAGCCTGCGCATCGCCGGGCGCGACGGGATCGACAAGCTGCTGCACGACAACGACGTCGTCGCCCTGGTCGGACCGACCCGGGCGCCGGCCTGGCTGATCGACACGGTGAACGGCGACCAGAGCGCCGGCGGCGGCGCCGGCAACCTCGCCGCGATCGCCGGCTATCCGCATCTCACCGTGCCGATGGGGCAGGTGCGCGGGCTTCCCGTGGGCCTCTCCTTCATCGGCGCGCGCTGGGACGACGCGCGCATCCTTTCGCTCGGCTATGCCTATGAGCAGGCCTCGCACCGGATCATAGAGCCGCGCTTCGTGAGCTCGATCGAGGAGACGCCCGAGATCGCGCGGCATTTGCGCCCGCATCCACGCGGGGACGCTTCTTCGCCGCGGCGCGGCGGCCGATCTCGACCGAGGCATTGACCTTGGCTTGGGGCAACAGGACTCTGCCTCGCTTGGCTTGCCACACCCTGGCCCCGATCATGCTTCTGACCGCCGCGCCGTCGGTTGCGTGCATGCCGGGGAACTTCACCTTCGCTTTGGGAAGCGCGCGGCTTCGGGCGCAGGAACGATGGGTCGTCGATGATATCGTGAATGAATTCCGGGCCCGGCGCGGAGCCAGGGTGCGGCTGACGGCGACGACCGACGGAATCGGCCCGGCCGATGCAAATCTGCGCCTTGCCCGCCGACGCGGGGAAGCGGTGAAAGCGGCGCTCGTCCGGCGCGGCGTTCCCGCACGCGCCATAGAAATCGTTGCCCAGGGCGAGGGCTCGCGCCAGGGCTCCGACCCGGGTCGGCGCCAAGTGTGGCCGGAGGTCGTTGACGCACCAAGGCACGAAGTCGCAACTTGCTGAACGGCTCAATGGGGGCCGAACGCTTTTCCGCCGCTGGCAGGTCCCTCCGCCCCACTCGGCGCAGCTATGACTTTGGTTTCTTCGGCCGCTTCTTCACCACGCGCCGCCGCCCGGCCTCGACCGACACGCCAGCCCATTTCTGCAGCGCCTCGGCATCGTCATAGGCGTCGCTCGGCGCACGCCGGTAGTTCATGCTGTCGATCTTGCCGTCCTTGAACGTCACCGTGAACCGTTCGGGGCTGACCGCGTCCCAGAAGGCATCGGCTTCGGCGTCCGACTTCAGCCAGAGCTCGCCGTCCACGATGATCGCGAAGATGGTGCCGTCGAGATAAAGCGTCGCGCCGCCCATCATCTTGCGCATCGAGACGCGGCCCATCGGCTCGAGCGCCTCCTCGACCCAGGCGTAAAGTCCTTCGTCAATGGCCATGGACCGATCCCCCGCGCGCCCGCGCAAAAGGATTAGCGCCCGCCCGAGGCGCGCGCTAGCTTCGGCCGATGCTGCGGACGCTCGGCAACAAGTTCGTCATCTTCATCGCGATCCTGATCCTTGGCGGGGCGGTCGCGACGCTGGCGGTCATGCGGCTGGTGCACGAGCCCTTCCCGGACGCCGGCTTCAAGGGCTTCATGCTCGGGTTCGATCTCGCGGCCCTGTTCTTCCTGCTGGCGAGCGCGCATCTGCTCCGGATCGAGGACCCCGTCGTGATCCGCGACCATGCCGCGAGCAACGACGCGAACCGCGCCTTGCTGCTGCTGGTCACGGTCGCGATCAGCGCCGCAATCCTCGGCGCGGTGGCGATGGAGACGGTCGGCGGCGGCGGCGCGCCGGGAGCGAAGACCAAGATATTGATCATCGCCACGCTCGGCATGGCCTGGCTGTTTGGCAACTCGATCTACGCGCTGCACTACGCCCATCTCTATTATACCGCGCCGGACGGTGGGCTCGACTTCAAGCAGAAGGCGCCGCCGGGCTATGCGGATTTCGCCTATTTCGCCTTCACCCTCGGCATGACCTTCCAGACCTCGGACGTCGACATCGCCGACAAGCATATCAGGAACGTGGTGACGCTCCACTGCCTCGCCGCCTTCGTCTTCAATCTCGGCATCCTCGCCTTCACGATCAACGTGCTGGGCGGCTAGACCCCGGTCGAGGCATCCGCAACGCGCGTGCGCCGCGCGGCGACGAGGCAGGCGGCGACGATCATCGCGGCGCCCGCCAGGGTGAGCGGCTGGACCGGCTCGGCGAAGACCAGGAAGCCGAGCAACGACGCCCAGATGAAAGCGGTATATTCGACGGGCGCCAGATATTGCGCCTCGGCCCGCGCATAGGCCCAGGAAAGCAGGATCAGGGAGACGAAGGCGAGGATCGCCGCGCCCGCGACCGCCGGAAGCTCGGCGGCCGGCGGCGGCACCGCCAGCCAGGGCGCCGCGAGCAGGAAGCCCGAGGTCATGATCAGGCTCAGGAAGAAGGCGATCTCGATCGGCCGCGCGATCTGCGCCTGCTGGCGCATCAGGATGATGTTGTAGGCATAGAGCGCGGCGGAGAGCAGAATCGAGACCGAGCCGCGCAAGGCGTCGGGCCCGAGCCGCGCCTCGGCCTGGCCGGCGAGGATCACGACCACGCCGGCGAAGCCGAGCAGGGAGGCGAGGATCGCGCGGCGCGCGATCTGCTCCTTGAGGATCAGGGCGGCGAGATAAAGCGCGATCAGGGGCGCGACGAAGGCGAGCGCGACGCCCTGCGCCAGCGGCACCCGCGCCAGCCCCCAGAAGAACAGGATCGCCATCACCACCGAGAGGCTGCCGCGGATCAGGTGGACGCGCAGCACCGCGCGCGTCGGCCAGGGCGTGCGCGTCGCCGCGAAGATGATCCCGCCGAAGATCGCGCCCGCCATCGTGCGCCAGAGCAAAGCGTTGTAGGCGCCGAGCCCGAGCGCGAGATGCTTCATCACCGCGTCCATCCCCGAAAAGAGCGCGATGCCGAGCGTCGCCACGGCGAAGGGCAGTGCGATCGGCGAAGAGGAGGAAGCGGGCGGCATCGCGCGCCCATAGACAGGCCCGCGCGCGCCGTCACCCGCACGGGCGCGCCGATCGCGCTGGACGCCGGGACCCGGAGGCCTAGAATGAGATCATGCGCCGCATCGCCCCTCTCCTGCTGCTGCTCGCGACCGCCGCCGGGGCCGCGCCCGATCCCTCGCCGCCCACGATCGTGAACGATCCGGCCGCGCTGGCGCGGCTCCGACGCAATGCGGGAATCACGCTGCAATGGATCAGCTGGGACCATCGCGGCCGCGTGCGGGTCAGCGAGGCGGCGGGGCGCATCCACCTCAGCGGCGCGCAGAACGCGCGCGGCGGCGCCGGCCGGCTGAGGCTCGACGGCGACATGGTCGAGATCGGCAGCACCAGCTTCACCTTCCGCGGCCGGATCGCGATCGCCGACACGCCCGACCCCGGCCGCGACTGCCTGCGCGACGGCACCTACGAATTCCGCATCACCGGCCGCCGCCGCTACTGGCGGCTCCAGCAGATGGAGCAGTGCGACGGGCTGACGGATTATGTCGACATTTACTTCTGAGGCGCGGCGCTGCAAGGAAGTGAGTCATCCCGGCGTAGGCCGGGACCCATGAACACCGTGTGATTTGGGTAGCGACGGCGCCCTCGCCCCTCGCTCCCCTTCCATGTTCATGGGCCCCGGCCTTCGGGGTCCCCGCAAAGTAGTACTTTGCGGGGTGCCCCTTCGCCAGGGTGACTCCGAATTATTCCGCCGCGTGGGCCACGGCCTCGGCGGCCGCCTCGATCTCGGCGGCCTTCGCTTCGACCAGCTTCACGATATGGTCGATCATGTCGGCGTCCTGGACGTGATGGTCGGTGACGCCGGAGAGGTAGACCATGTGCTTGCCCTGGCCGCCGCCGGTGATGCCGATGTCGGTCTCGCGCGCCTCGCCCGGGCCGTTGACCACGCAGCCGAGCACGGAGAGCGACATCGGGGTGCGGATATGGCTGAGCCTTTCCTCGAGCTTTTCGACGGTGCGGATGACGTCGAAGCCCTGGCGCGCGCAGCTCGGGCAGGAGACGACGCGCACGCCGCGGTTGCGGATGCCGAGCGTCTTCAAAATCTCGTAGCCGACCCTGACCTCTTCCTCGGGCTCGGCCGAGAGCGAGACGCGGATCGTGTCGCCGATCCCGAACCAGAGCAGGGTGCCGATGCCGATCGCCGACTTGACGGTGCCGCCGCGCTGCCCGCCGGCCTCGGTGATGCCGAGATGGAGCGGGCAATCGACCGCTTCGGCGAGCTGCTGGTAGGCCGCGACTGCGAGGAAATGGTCCGACGCCTTCACCGCCACCTTGTAGTCGCGGAAATCATGGTCCTCGAGCAATTTGATATGGTCGAGCGCGCTCTCGACCAGGGCCTCGGGGCAGGGCTCGCCATATTTTTCGAGCAGGTCGCGCTCGAGGCTGCCGGCATTGACGCCGATCCGCATCGAGCAGCCGTTCGCCCGCGCGGCACGGACCACCTCGGCGACGCGCTCGGACGAGCCGATATTGCCCGGGTTGATGCGAAGGCACGCGGCGCCGGCATCGGCGGCCTCGAGCGCCCGCTTGTAGTGGAAATGGATGTCGGCGACGATCGGCACGCGCGAGGCGCGCACGATCTGCTTCAGCGCCGCGGTCGAATCCGTGTCCGGGCAGGAGACGCGGATGATGTCGACGCCGACCTCCTCGCAGCGGCGGATCTGGTCGATCGTCGCTTTGGCGTCCGAGGTCGGCGTGTTGGTCATGGTCTGGACGGTGACCGGCGCGTCGCCGCCGACCGGCACGTTGCCGACCATGATCTGCCGCGACTTGCGCCGCACGATGTCTCGCCAGGGCCTGATGGACATGGCGCGCATATAGGCGCTGCAAAGGCTTAGGGAAAGTTAAGTGGTTTCATATCCTCCCCTGCCTCGCAGGGGAGGATTTAGGAGCTAGAGCCGGGTGCTGCCCTCGATCAGGTCCGGCCGGTAATGATGGATGGCCGCGAGCAGCGCGTCGAAGCCCGGGTCCAGATAGGTCGCGTTGATCCCGAAATCGCCGAAACCGAGGCCGCGGTCGACCGTACCGGCCGCGCGCATCAGCGCATTGTCCGCCGCCTGCGTCGCGTCGGGCGTCAGCTCGAAGCGGACGATGCGCTGCACGCCGACGCGCATCGGCAGGATCGAGCGGATCCGCGCCCACGGCACCGGCTCCGGCGAGAAACGGGGCGCATAGACGCCGCGCCCGTCGATCCGCGCCTCCACCTGCCCGCCGCGGCCGCGGCGCAGGAAGACGAAGGCGATCGCGAAGCAGACCGCTATGATCGACCAGCCGGTCACCGGATAATAGCCGCTCTTGTTGGGGATGATGCCGGCTGCCGCGAAGCCGATGAGCGAGAGCAGGAAACACAGGCCTGCCAGCACATAATTGGCCTTCATCGACGGACGCGCTTCGTAGACCATCTTTCCTCCTTGCTCAGCCGAAGGGATCGTCGAGCGAGGGGGGCGGCGTCGAGAAGAAGACCGGCCCGTCGGCGGTCATGTGGAAGCAATCCTCGAGGCGGATTCCGAATTTGTCGGGCAGATAGAGGCCGGGCTCGTCCGAGAAGCACATACCGGGGCCAAGCGGCATCGTCTCGCCATGGACGAGGTTGACCGGCTCGTGGCCGTCGAGGCCGATGCCGTGGCCGGTGCGGTGCGAGAGGCCCGGCAGGCGATAGCCGGGGCCATAGCCCCAGCGTTCATATTGGCCGCGCACCGCATCGTCGACGCTGCCCGCCGGCCGGCCGATCCGGGCGGCGCGGATCGCGATCTGCTGGCCCTCATGGACCTGGTCCCAGACCCGGCGCTGCTCGGCCGTGGCGCGGCCGAAGACGAAGGTGCGGGAGATGTCCGACTGATAGCCTTCGACCGTGCAGCCGCAGTCCATCAGCACGACCTCGCCCTCGCGCACCGCCTGCGGCTGGCCCGAGCCGTGCGGATAGGCGCTGGCCTCGCCGAGCAGGATCAAGGCGAATTCGGGCTCGCCGCCGAGCGCCTCGGTGGCGCCGTTCATGATCGCGGCGATCCGCGCCGGATTCATGCCGCGCTCGATCCGGGGAAAGGTGTAGCGATAGGCGGCGATGGTGATGTCACTCGCCTTCTGCATCAGCGCCAGCTCGTGCGCCGACTTGATCATCCGGCAGCCGCGCACGACGGCAGCGCCGGGCCGCACCTCGACATGCGGCATGGCGCGGCGCAGCCCCTCGACCGCGAAGAAGCGCACCGTCTCCTCGATCCCGACCGGCCCGGCGAGGCGGCGGTCGCGCAGGAAGCCGGCGACGATGCGCAGCGGGTCCTCGTCCTCGTTCCAGACGCGGACGTCCGCGGGCACCTTCAGGCTCTCGCGGACCGACGGCTCCTCGAAATGCGGGGTGACGATGCAGGGCTCCCCCGTGCGCGGCAGGATCGCCGCGGTCAGCCGCTCGCTGCGGCGCCAGTGGACGCCGGTGAAATAGATCATCGAGGCGCCCGGCTCGATCAGCAAGGCGGAAAGGCCCGCCTCGCCCATCAGCCTTTGCGCCCTGGCGATGCGGGCGAGATGCTCCTCGCGGGAGATCGGGACGACGTCGGCCGTCATCGGCCTCAGCGCGGGCGCGGCCTCCTGGCCAAGCAGGCGCGCCGGACCCCCGAGCAGGGCCGCGGCCCCGCCCATCGCCAGGATATCGCGCCGGCTGGTCAGCATGGGATGAGGTTGGACCGAGGCGCCGGGATTGGCAAGACGGAGGAGGGTTCCTCGTCATCCCGGCGAAGCCTGTCCTGAGCGCCTGCCTTGCAGGCAGTCGAAGGGGCGGGATCTCGGGCCGGAGAGGGGCGTCACTCTCCACGAGACCCCGGTCTTCGCCGGGGTGACGGCTAATCGATGGCCAGCAGCACCAGCCCGGCCGCGCCGAGCAAGGCCGCAAGACCGAGCAGCCAGCCGAGGCGGCGGTCGGAGACGTAGAACATCATCAGCATCTCTCAGCCTCCCGGCCTACAAGCCGACGCCGCCGCGCGTCTTCGCGGCGATGATCAGCAGGAAAATGACGGTCGCGAGCATCATGGCCACAATCCCGCCGATGAGGGTCCGTTCGACCAGCAAATAGGCCGAAGCGGTCACCACCAGGGTGTAGAGCGCGGTGAGCAGCCGGCCCTGCCACGCGGTCGGCGCGGCGCTGCACCATCTGCCGCGGCGTTCGAACCAGTAATTCTCGAGCTCGGGAGCCATGTCGTTCCCTCCTTGGTCGGGCTTCGGTCGCGGGGTCGAGTCAATCGCGCCCGCCCCAGCGCCAGCGCCAGCCGCCTCTGGTTTTCTGGGCGGCGATGACGAGCAATGCGGCGCTGGCGGCCACGACGATGGCGGCAAAGGCGAGCCAGCTATAGGGGATCAGGAGCGTCGCGGCACCGAGCGCGGCGGCGTAGAGGGCGAGCGCCGCCCAGCCCTCCCAGCTGATCGGAAGGCCGGCGCCGTAACCGTAACGCTTCGGCGCAAACCAGGCTTTGTCATCATCCCACATGGTCAGTCCTCCTTGGGCGGGCGGCCGCGCTTGCGCTGCTCGGGGATCGCGACCTTGACGCCGCGCCGCCCGAGCGCCTCGCGCAGCAGCACCTCGATCTGGGCGTTCACGCTGCGGAAGTCGGCGGCCGCGCAGCGCTCGAGCGCGCCCCAGAGAGCGGGCTCGATGCGCAACGGATACGCCTTCTTCGGAGCGTGCGGCACCTCCCGGTCCTATTGGTAAAGGCTGCCGGTGTTGACGACGGGCTGGGTGCTGTGTTCCGAGCAGAGCACCACCATCAAGTTCGAGACCATCGCCGCCTTGCGCTCGTCGTCGAGCTCGACGACGCCCTTCTCGGACAGCAATTGCAGCGCATTCTCGACCATCGAGACGGCGCCGATCACGATCTTCTGGCGCGCGGCGATCACCGCTTCGGCCTGTTGCCGGCGCAGCATCGCCTGGGCGATCTCCTGGGCATAGGCCAGGTGGGTCAGGCGGCACTCGTCGATGGTGATGCCGGCGCGGGTGACCCGCTCCTGCAGCTCGCGCTCCAGCTCCTCGCTGACCACTTCGGCGTCGCCGCGGAGCGTCACTTCCTTATGCTCGATATCGTCATAGGCGTAGCGGGCGCCGATCGCGCGGACGGCGCTTTCGATCTGGATGCCGACGAACTCCATGTAATTGGCGACGTCGAACAGGGCCTGGGCGGTGTCGGTCACCCGCCAGACGACGTTGGTCGCGATCTCGACGGGGTTGCCGCGCAGATCGTTCACCTTGATCTTCTCCGAGGTGATGTTGTGGATCCGGGTCGAGATCTTGGTGCGCGACAGCCAGGGCAGGCGCCAGCGGAGGCCGTTGTTGCGGTCCGTGCCCTTGTAATCGCCGAACAGGAGGATCGCCGCCGCCTGGTTGGGCTGGAGCAGGTAGAAGCCGACCAGCACGAACAGGAAGGCGAGGCTCAGGAGAACGAGCAGGAGCGCCGCGGGGGCGGCGTTGCCGGTCTTGGCCGAGGCGGCGAGCCAGCCGAAATCGACGATGATGGCGATCAGCAGGACGAGCATGAGGAACAGCATGAAGAAGCCGTTCTGGGTCGATGCCGGCCGCTCGCGCGTGTGGCTCAGGTGCATCGGAGCAGCCGAATCAGCATTGGTGGACATGGCAATTTCCCTCCAGTAATGATGATATCATATTTATATCGTTTCGTCCGCGCAAGCGGAATCGTCACGGGCCCGAAATTCACCCGATGCGGGACTGTCCGAAGCCCGCGCTTCTGCTAAAGGCGGCGGCGATGAGCAGCGCCGGCCCAAACGAGATCAAATGGCGGCTCGTCATCCATGGCGGCGCCGGCGTGATCGAGCGGGAGCGCATCGCACCGCGCGAGGAAGAAGCGATCCGCGCCGCCCTGGGCCGCTCCCTCGACGCCGGCGCCGCGATCCTCGAAGACGGAGGCAGCGCGCTCGATGCGGTCGAGGCGGCGGTGCGGGTGCTCGAGGACGATCCCCATTTCAACGCCGGCCGCGGCTCCGTCTTCACCTATGAAGGCCGGATCGAGATGGACGCCTCGATCATGGACGGGCGGGAGCGCAATGCCGGCGCGGTCTCGGGCGTGACCGCGACGAAGAATCCGATCCGGCTCGCCCGCGCGGTGATGGAGAAGAGCCCGCACGTCTTCCTCAGCCGCGAGGGCGCCGACCGTTTCTCGCTCGAGCAGGGGCTCGAGCAAGCGCCGCCCGCCTGGTTCGAGACCGACGAGCGCCGCCGCCAGCTCGAGGAGCTCCGCGCCCGCCCCGAATCCGAGCATTTCGACGTGCACCTCAAATATGGCACGGTCGGCGCGGTCGCGCTGGACAAGAGCGGCCATGTCGCCGCCGCGACCTCGACCGGAGGCCTCACCGGCAAGCGCTGGGGCCGGATCGGCGATTCGCCGATCATCGGCGCCGGCTGCTATGCCGACGATCGCGGCTGCGCCGTCTCCGGGACCGGGGCGGGCGAATATTTCATCCGCGTCGGCGTCGCCCACGCGATCAGCGACGCGGTGCGGATCGGGCATGATTGCGCGCAGGAGGCCGCCGACGCGGCGATGGCCGACGTCGCGGCGCTCGGCGGCAGCGGCGGAGTCATCGTGGTGACGCCGTCCGGCGAGGGCGTGTTCAGCTTCAACACGACGGGAATGTATCGCGGCGCCGCTTCCCCCACGGCCCGTATGGTCGCCCTCTATGGAGACGAAAGCTCATGATCCGCCGCCTTTTCCTGATCCTGCTCGTCCTCTTCGCGCCCTCGCCGGCCTTCGCCTGGTGGGAATATGGCCATGAGACGGTGGCGACGATCGCCTATCTCAACGTCTCGCCGCGCACCCGCGCCGAGATCGACGCCCTGCTCCGCCAGGCGCGGCTGCTCGACACGCCGACCTGCCCGGCCCGCACGATCGAGCAGGCGAGCGTCTGGCCCGACTGCATCAAGACGCTCGGCGACCGCTTCAGCTACGCCTCCACCTGGCACTACCAGAACGTCAACGTATGCCAGCCCTTCGACCAGGCCTCGGCCTGCCGCGACGGCAATTGTGTCTCGGCGCAGATCGAGCGCAACCTGCGCCTGCTCGCCGACCGCCGGCTGCCGGTGCGCGAGCGGCTGTTCGCTCTGGCCTTCGTCGTCCATCTGATGGGCGATCTCCACCAACCGCTCCATGCCGGCGACCGCAGCGACCTCGGCGGCAATCGGGTCACCGCCTCCTACGGAATCATCGCGGGGCGGACCAACCTCCATTCGATCTGGGACGGTTATCTCGCCGACCGCGGCATCTCCAACCCGCCGGGCGGGCCGCGCGGCATCCTCTCCGAGGTGAGCGCGACGGACCGCGAGACGATGCGCCAGGGCAATGTCACGGATTGGGCGCGCGAAAGCTGGCAGGTCGCCCACGATTCTGCCTACGCCACCGCCTATCCCGATCCCTGCGGCCCGCCGCCGGCGACGCGGCCGGTGATCACCGAGGAGATCACGCGCAGCCTCATCCCCGTCGTCCGCCGCCAGGTCGCGCGCGGCGGACTCAGGCTGGCGCGGCTGCTCGACGAAGCCTTCGAACCCGATTCGCCCTGGCTGAGGCGGCCGGCGCGGAGCTGAACCGATCCTCCCCCGGCCGGGGAGGATCGATCTAAGCCTCCTGCGGCTCGTCCTCGCGATATTCGCTATGCTCGGGCGCGTCGGTGCGGCTTTCGAACTCGAGCCGGTAGCCGTCCGGATCGACGAGCCCGACCACCCAGCAGCCATTGCCCACGAAGGGGCGCTTGGCCTCGATCCCGCGCGCTTTGACGTAACGGTAGAAGACCAGGGCGTCGTCGCAGAGGAAGAAGATGCTGACGCCTTCGCCGACCTTGCCCTCGGCCTTCCAGCCGTCATGCCCCTCGGCCGGGAATTGCTGGAGCATCAGGGCGGTCTCGCCGTGAACCAGCCAGCACCAGCGTATGGCGCCGTCGACGACCCATTTGTTGCGCAGCTGGAAGCCGAGCCCGTCGACGTAGAAAGCGAGCGAGCGCGCCATGTCGGCGACGTGGAAGAAGGGCACGGCCTGCGAAACGACCGGCGCGGGATCGGCAGCCATGTTCGGCCTCCCTATCGGAGCTCTTCGCGGCTTCTCCTGCCACAAAGCGATGCGGCCGCGCTACCCCCCGGTCCTATTCCGGGACCACCGTCACGGCCCGGCGATTCTGGCTCCAGGCCGTCTCGTCATGGCCGTCGACGGCCGGGCGCTCCTTGCCCCAGCTGATCGTCTGCATCCGCGCCGCGGAGATGCCGCGCGACTGGAGATAGTCGCGCGCCGAATTGGCGCGGCGATCGCCGAGCGCGAGATTATATTCGCGCGTGCCGCGCTCGTCGGCATGGCCCTCGATCGTCACCCTCACGGCCGCATTGCGCGTGAGCCATGCGGCCTGGGCATCAAGCGTGGCGCGGGACTGGGCGTCGAGCGAATAGGAATCGGTGTCGAAGAAGATCCGGTCCGAAGGCACGCTCTGCAGGAAATCGCGGCGCGAGCCGGGCACGCCTTCCGGGGCGATGCCATTGTCCTGGACCTGCCCTTCGGCGGTCTCGGTCGCGCTGGGCGGCTGCGGCGGCAGCTCGGCGGCGGTGCGGCGGTGGGCGCAGCCCGCGCTCAGCGACAGCATCGCCGCGAGGGCGATCAGGCTCGTCCGTCTCATCATCATCTGCTCCTTCTGCTTTCCTTCGATGATCAATTGGGCCTCAGCGGCGACCAGGCCGGGTCCGAGCCGTCGAGCGGCGTCGGCACGCGGCGGGTCGCCCCGCTGGCGACGTCGACATACCAGAGCTGGCCGGCGCTGAGCCCGCGGGTGAACATGATCGCGCGGCCGTTGGGCGCCCAGCTCGGCCCCTCCGCGCCGCCGCCGCCGGTGAGGATGCGCTCGCCCGAGCCATCGGGCGCCATCACGCCGATGCGGAAACCTCCGGTCTTGGTGAAGGCGATGAGGTCGCCGCGCGGGCTCCACACGGGAGTCGCATAGCCGCCCCCGCCGAAGCTGATCCGGCGCTGGTTGGAGCCGTCGGCGTTCATCATGTAGATCTGCTGGGTGCCGCCGCGGTCGCTTTCGAAGACGATCCGGCTGCCGTCGGGCGAATAGGATCCGCCCGTGTCGATGCCCGGCGAGTTGGTCAGCCGCTGCGGCGTCCCGCCCCCGGTCGGGATGCGGTAGATGTCGGTGTTGCCGTTCATCGCCATCGAGAAGATGATATAGCGGCTGTCGGGCGAGTAGCGCGGCGCGAAGGTCATGTAATTGCCGGGGACGAGCGGGCGCGCGCGGCCCGAATCGAGCTCGTAGACCATCACCCGCGGCCGCTCATTCTCATAGGTCATGAAGGTGATGGTCTGCTGGTTCGGCGCGAAGCGCGGAGTCAGCACGGTCCACTGGCCGTTGGTCAGGAAGCGGTGATTGGCCCCGTCATAATCCATGATCGCGAGCCGCTTGATCCGGTGCCGCGCGGGCCCGGTCTCGGAGACGTAGACGACGCGCGTGTCGAAATAGCCGCCCTCGCCGGTCAGCCGGGAGAAGATGGTGTCGGCGCAGCGATGGGCGGCGCGGCGCCAGTCGCGCGGCTGGACCACATAGCCCTGGCGGGTCAGCTCGGCCTGGGAGGCGACGTCGTAGACGTAGCAGCCGACGGTGATCGAGCCGTTGGCATTGGCCTGGACGAAGCCCTGGACGAGATTCTGCGCGCCGGTCGAGGCGAAGGCGCCGTAATCGGGCGCGGTCACCTGCGGGAAGGAGACGCCCGGCAGGCCGCTCGGGCCGATCGGCGTGAACAATTCCGAATTCCTGAGGTCCGCGGCGACGATCTCGGCGACCTGGCGGCCGAGCGCGCCGGTATTGCCGGCGGCGGTGTCGGCCGGCTGCGGCGTCGGCATGTAGGGCACGGCGATCGGCAGCGCCGCGCGGCGGCCGCCGGTGACGTCGACGACGAGCTGGTCGTCGTCCCCGCTCTGCGGCTGGCCTTGCGCGGACGGCGGCGCCTGCACCGGCGCCGGCTGGGCCTGCGCGAGAGCGGGGCCGGCGGCGAGGGCCCAGGCGGCGGCTGCGATCAGATAGTGGCGCACTTCGAAACCTCTCATCCGGGCAAGCGATAGTTCATGGTGAAATTGCTCCAGCCGCGCGGCACGTTGTACAATTCCTGCGGCAGTCCGCGCAGCGGCGCGCAGCCGGTGAAGGTGGCGATGGCGAGATCGGCGACGCGGTCGGCATAGCGGCGATTCTCGTCGTCGAGCCCTCGCTGAGTGCCGATCCTGGGCCGGGCCGCGAGAGAACCGTCCCGGTTCAGCCGCAGGATGATCGGCGTGACGATCCGCTCGGCGCCCGGCCCCGGGTAGACCTGGCGGTCGGCGCAAGGCTGCACTTGGCGGGTGATCGCCTGGGCTATGTTCGCGGCGGCCTGCGCGCTCATCACCGCAGCCGGCGGAGTCTCCGCATGCGCGGCCGGATCGCGGCCGAAGGCGCGCGGATCGAGATCGCCGAGGCCGGGGCGGCGCGTGGTCGGGCCGGTGCCCGCGGTCGCGGGCGGCGCCGGCCTCGGCTGGACCCGGCTCGGCGGGGCCGGCGCGGGGAGCGGAGAAGGCGCGGCGACCAGGTCCCGTTGCGCCGGCGCCGGCGCCTGCGGGGCCGGCGCCGGGGCGGCGTCCTCGACCGGGCCGAGCTCCGGCGCGCGCGCCTGGACGGCGGGCTGGACAGAGGGCGCGGGCGAGGCGGAGACGGCGCCGACCTCGTCGACGAACGAGACCTCCATCGCGGGCGGAGTGACGGGATGATTGGCGGCGGTCACCAAGGCGAGCGACAGGGCGGCGAGCAGGGCGACATGCCCGACCAGCGAGACGCCGAGGCCGGTCGCTTCCGTCCGGTCCATCAGCGGCCCTCGTTCTGGGCGGTGCTCACCAGGGCGACCCTGTGCAGGCCGGCGCGGTTGATCTCGCCCATCACCTGCATGACCCGGCCGTAATCGAGCCCATGGTCGGCGCGCAGGAAGATGCGCGGCCCGCCCGCCTCATGGCTCGCCGCCGCGACCTGCTGCAGCCTGGCGCCGAGCGCCTCGACCGGCACCGGCGCGTCGTCGACGAAGATGTTGCCGGTCCGGCCCACCGAGATCGCGACCGGCTCATTGTTCTGCTCGAGCGCCGCCGCCTTGCTCTGCGGCAGGTCGACCTGCACTCCGGTCGCGAGCAGGGGCGCGGTGACCATGAAGATGATCAGCAGCACCAGCATCACGTCGACCATCGGGGTGACGTTGATCTCGGCCATCGGCGCCCTGCGCCCGCGCCGCTCGCCGCCGAGGATCGGGCCCATCGGCATCTAGCCCTCCATCTCCAGCTCGCGCGACAAGGTGCCGTGGAAGCCGTTGGCGAAGCGCTGGAGGCGGGCTTCGATGCGGTTGATGCTGTAGCTGAAGCGATTGTAGGCGATCACCGCCGGGATCGCCGCGAACAGGCCGAGCGCGGTCGCGAACAGGGCCTCGGCGATGCCCGGCGCGACCACGGCGAGCGAGGTGTTCTGCGCGCCGGCGATGTCGGTGAAGCTGCGCATGATCCCCCAGACCGTGCCGAACAGGCCGACGAAGGGGGCGACCGAGCCCACCGTGGCGAGGATGTTGAGCCGCGAGGCGAGCTTGTCCGTCTCCGCCTCCACCGCCGACGTCATGGCGATGGCGAGGCGCGCGCGCGTCCCTTCCCGGTCGACGTTGCGGCCATTGGTCGAGCGCCGCCATTCGGCGATGCCGGCGGCGAGCACCTTGGCCGAGGGCAGCTCGCCCCGCCCGCGCGCCTCGTAGAAGCTGTCGATATCCTCGGATTTCCAGAAGTCGCGCTCGAACCTGTCATTGTCGCGGTTCACCCGGCGCATCCGCATCCACTGGCCGACGATGATCGTCCAGGTCCAGATGCTGGCCACTACCAGGCCCACGAGCACGATCTTCACGACGATGTCCGCCCGCAGGAACAGAGCGAGCGGGGACATCGCGGAGCCGTTGGTCAGTAGATCCACCTAATCTTCCTTCCGCAGCCGTTCGAACGTCTCGACCCATTCGCGCGGCTGGCGCCTCGGCCGTCCATCCTTGAGGAAGGCGGCCGTTATCGTCGCGTCGGCGAGACTGTCATGGCCGCGCATGACTCGCTGATGAATGACGCAGGAGGCGGCGCGCACCTCCACCAGCCGGCTCAGCACGACCAGGTCGTCGTCGAGCCGGGCCGAGCCGCGATATCTGATATGGGCTTCGGCGACGACATAGACGCCCTCGCCCGCCTCCAGCGCGGCGCGCTGGTCGATGCCGGCGCAGCGCAGCATGTCCGAGCGCGCGCGCTCCATATATTTGAGATAATTGGCATAATAGACGATGCCCGCGACGTCCGTATCCTCGAAATAGACGCGCAGGGCGAAGTGGTGGGTGCCGCCCACGAACGCGCCCCGATAAGGTTGGTTAATGCCGCTCACGAGAGCGCGTCTACCGGCGCGGAGTCGCGGCGGGAACCCCGTGGTTTCACTGACGGACGAGACGGTCGGATTTCGCGACCGATGCTTTTTGCGTTGACTCGGATGTAACGCATAGGTTACATGTCACCTACAGGTTACAACAAAGGTCGCCCCAATGCCACAAATTTCCGACATCGAACTGGCCGATCGGCTGAGCCGCCGGCGAGCGCGGATGCTGAGCGCGCTGGCGATCCTCTTCCTCGCCGGGCAGGCGATCTACTTCTCGGGCCCGGACGTCCCGACCCGCAACGTCGACCAGCTCAAGGTCTCGGCCTGGCTGGTCTGGGCCATCGTCCTGCTCGTCCTGCTCGGGACGGGCGGCGGCCTGATGCGCACCGGCAAGGTGCGCGCGCTGATGGAGGACGAACCCACGTCGGCCAATCGGCTGCGCGCCTATTCGTTCGGCTTCTGGTCCGCCTCCGGGACGGCGGTGGGCCTCTACATCGTATCGATGTTCGAGCCCGTCTCCGGGCGCGAGGCGATCCACCTCATCCTGACCGCCGCGGTGGCGGGAGCGTTGCTCATGTTCGGCATGCTCGAGCGCCGCGCGCATCGCGATGGCTGAACGGCTCTACAACAGGCTGCTCGCGATCCGCAGCGAACGGGGCCTCACCCAGGCCGGCCTCGCCGAGCTGGTCGGGGTCAGCCGCAAGACCATCAACACCGTGGAGAACGGCATCTTCATCCCCTCGACCCTGCTCGCGCTGAAGCTGGCGCGGGCGCTGGGCCGGCCGGTCGAAGAGCTCTTCTCCCTCGAACCCGATCAGATTGGAGATTGAAATGACTGCGTCCGACATCAAGAAGGCCGAGCAGGTCTCGCGCGCCCGCTCGCTGATCATGGCCGTGATGGCCGTGGTCCTGCTGATCCAGGGCGCGCTCGGCTTCGGCGACGAGGCGACCAGCATGACGCCGATGCTGCGCCACGGCCTGTGGGGACTCACGATCCTGTTCTGGCTGATCATCCTCGCCACCGGCGGCTGGCTGCGGCTGCGCCCGAGCGTCCGCAGCCTGATCAACGATGAAATGTCGCTGGTGAACCGAAGCAAGGCGCTGCAGGCCGGCTTCTGGACGGCGATGGTGCTGGCGCTTGCGATCTATTTCGGCAGCATGGGCTGGGAGGTTTCGCTGCGCGAAGGGCTGCGCATCCTCGTGGATCTGACCATCGCGGCGGCGCTGCTGCGCTACGCCTGGCTGGAGCTGCGCTGAACGCGCCGCTTGCCTCCGTCCGTCCAAAGCCTAGGTGACCGTCATGACCGAAACCGCGCTCAGGATCAGCGGCCTTTCCAAGAGGTTCGACAAGCCGGTCATCACCGGGCTCGACCTCGACGTGGCCGCCGGCGAGCTCTACGCTTTGCTCGGCCCCAACGGGGCCGGCAAGACCACGACCCTCAGGATGGTGACCGGGCTCACCCGCCCTGATGCGGGATCGATCCACATCTTCGGGATCGACGCCCTCGCCGACCCGCTCGCCGCCAAGGCGGTCACCGCCTGGCTGCCCGACGAGCCGATGCTCTACGACAAGCTGAGCCCGTCCGAATATCTTGGCTTCGTCGCCGGCCTCTGGCGGATCCCGCCGGCGGAGGCCGCGCCCGAGGCGGAGCGGCTACTCAAATGGCTCGAGCTCTGGGAGTCGCGCGACACGCGCTGCGAGACCTTCTCGCGGGGCATGAAGCAGAAGGTCGCGCTCGCCGGGGCGCTCATCCACCGGCCGCGGCTGCTGATCCTCGACGAGCCGCTCACCGGGCTCGACGCCGCCATGGCCCGCGCGGTCAAGGACGCGCTGCGCGAGGCGGTGAATGCGGGCGCAACCGTCGTCGTCACCACCCACATCCTCGAGGTGGCCGAGCGGCTCGCCGACCGGATCGGTATCATCGGGAACGGGACGTTGCTCGCCGAGGGCACGCTCGAAGAGCTGCGCGCCAAGGCCGGCTCCGACGAGATGACGCTCGAGGACGCGTTCATCGCGCTGACCCGGGCGCCGCAATGAATCCTCTCATGCAGCGGCTGCGGCCCGGCGGCTTCGCCTGGCTCGTCGTCCACGAGCTTCGCCTCGCCACGCGCAACCGGCGGCGGCGCGCGCGCAGCCTCTGGATCGGCCTGATCCTGCTCGCCTTGTTCGTCGGGATCGGGATCATGACCGCGATCGCCCTGCGCCACGTGCCGATCGAGGGCGGGCCCGCTTTCTATACCGGGATGCTCGCCGCCTCCGCCCTGCTGACGAGCTTCATGACCACCCAGGCGCTGCTGCGCAGCCAGCACACGCTCTACGAATCGGGCGATCTCGACCTTCTCCTCTCGGCGCCTCTGGAGCCCCGCACGATCCTGCGCGCCAAATTGTGCGGGATCGCCGCCGGCGTGGTGATCAACTTCGCCCTGCTGGTCCTGCCCTTCGCCATCCCGATCGCGATCCTCGGCCATCCGGGCCTGTTCGGCATTCCGGCCCTGCTCGCCGCGCTCTCGCTGGCCAGCGCCTGCCTCGGCCTTGCGATCATGATCTTCGTGGTCGCGCTGGCCGGGCCGCGCGCGGCGCGGACCCTCGGCCAGATCATCGGCGCCCTGCTCGGCGGCGCGGTCTTCCTGCTCTCGCAGCTCATGTCGGGCGGCGGCGGCGGCGGCGGGCGGCGCTCGGCGGCGATGAGCCTGTTCAACTGGCTGATGGCGCATCGGATCGGCGCCGGCGGAATCAGCGCGCTGCCGGGCCGTGCCGCACTGGGCGACCCGCTGGCGGCCGCGCTGCTGCTCGGCGGCGCGATCCTGCTCTTCGCCGCGACCGGCTACGCCTTCGGCCGTTCCTTCCTTGCTAGCTACCAGAAGGCGCGCATGCGCCTCTCGCGCGGGCGCACCGCCAAAGGGGCGATCACCGGCCATTTCCGCGCCGGCCTGTTCGCCGCGATGTTCGCCAAGGAGTGGCGGCTGCTGGTGCGTGATCCGGCGCTCGCCTTCCAGATCGTGCTGCGTCTCATCTACCTCGCGCCGATCGCGCTCGCCGCCTTCGGCCGGGGCGGAGGCCCGCCGCTCCTCCCGGCGCTCGCCTTCGCCAGCGTGCTGATCGCGGGCCAGCTCGTCGGCAGCTTCGCCTGGCTCGCGGTTTCCGGCGAGGACGCGCCCGATCTGCTGAACGTCGCGCCGATCGCGCGCCGGCAGGTCGAGCGCGCCAAGCTCGCCTCGGCGATGGCGATGGCGGCTCCGTTCGGGCTGGTCCTGCCGGTGGCGATCGCCCTTTCCTCCCCGCTCGGCGCGCTGGCGACGGTCGCGATGACCGCGGCCGGCGGCGCCACCGCCGGCCTCATCGAGATCAAGTGGCAGAAGCCCGCGCCGCGCAAGACCTTCCGGCAGCGCCGCTCGGGCTCGATCGTCGCCGGCCTCCTCACCGTGCTGTCCAGCGCCTTCTTCGGCGGCCTGGCTGCCTTGGCGACCTGGATGCTGGGCTAGTCCAACCGCTCGGCCGGTCATCGCCGGTCGGACTCGAACCCTAATGATGCGTCCGCAGCCAAGCGTCGCGCTGTGCGGCGACCAGGCGGAGCAGGTCGCCCATCGCATAGCTGGTGTCGCCGAGATGGAGGCCCCAGCCGGGCACGAGCTGCGGCCCAAAATAGACGTCGCCGGGGATGACGTCGGTACGGGCGTCATTGGGATCGGCATTGACGCTGATCGCCAGCCAGCCCGCCTGACCGTCATGGCGGCATTCGCCCGAGACGAGGCCGTGCGTGCGGAGGAACGGCGCCGGCGCCTCGCCGGCCGTGGACCAAGTGATGACCGGCCCGCCGAACTGGCTCGGCCGCGCGAACCAGATCGAATCGAGCGGCGCGCTGCCGCCGCCCAAGGCTGCGGGATTGGTGCAGGCGGCGGTCATGCCGGGCCGGGTCGCGCGCCCGAGCAGGGCGCCCGGCTGGGGCGGGCTGTTCGCGCGGAACGACATATAGGTGACGACGCAGCCGGTCTGGCCGGCGCTGGTGCAGAGCGGGGTGCGCTGGAGGCTGCCGCCGACCACGCGTCCTTCGGGCACCTCGACGGCATAGCCGATCAGCAAAGCCGAGAGCAGGCGCGCCGCGGCGGGACCGTTCTCGATCTCGGAGGCGAGCAGGCGGGTGAGGTGGATCGTGCCCTGGCTGTGCCCGATCAGCACATAGGGGCGGCCATGATTGTAATGATCGAGATAATGGTGCCAGGCGGCGACCACGTCCGCATAAGCGGTATTGAAGACGGCGCTCATATCCTCGCCCGCAAGCGCGCGCGGGATCATGCTCAGGGTCGCCTGGCGGTAGAGCGGCGCATAGGTCCGGCAGACCGAAGCGAAGCGGGCGAACTGCACCTGCGTCGTCACCACCTCCTCCACCGGCGTGAGATCGCTGTTGAGGCCGGGATCGCGCGAGACGGTCGGGTAGACGTAGAAGCAGTCGAGCGGCGGATCGGCGGCCGGCGCGCTGCTGCTCACCGCGCCATAGCCGGCCGGCTCGAGCTCGGCGGTGGCGAGCGGGCGAGAGCAGACGTCGTCCCGCCCCGGAAGGCAGACCCAGTTGGCCGGGTTCGCATAATCGACCGAAGCGGCGGCCGGCGGCGGCGTCTGCGCATGGGCCGGCGCGGCGGCGAGCGCCGCGGCCAGCAGGACCATCCCCCTCATCATTCCCTCCCTCATTTCCCCTCGAACAGACCGGCCTGCGCGCCCTTGGGCTGCGGCAGGCCGAGATGGGTCCAGCCGGGCCCGTTGAGGCAGCGGCCGCGCGCGGTCCGCGCGATCAGGCCGAGCTGGATCAGATAGGGCTCGATAACCTCCTCGATCGTGTCGCGCGGCTCGCTGAGCCCGGCGGCGAGCGTCTCTACCCCGACCGGGCCGCCGCGATAGATGTCGGCGATCATCATCAGATAGCGCCGGTCCATCGCGTCGAGGCCGAGATGATCGACCTCCATCCGAGTCAGCGCGGCGTCGGCGACCCTGGCGTCGACCTCGGCATCGCCCGCGCCTTGCGCGAAATCGCGCACCCGCCTGAGCAGCCGCCCGGCGACGCGCGGCGTCCCGCGCGCGCGGCGCGCAACCTCGGCGGCGCCGTCCTCGGTGAGCGCGAGCCCCATCAGCCGCGCGGCGCGGCGCACGACCTGCTCGAGCTCGGCGACGGTGTAGAAACTGAGCCGAACCGGGATGCCGAAGCGATCGCGCAGCGGCGTGGTGATCAGCCCCTGCCGCGTGGTCGCGCCGACCAAAGTGAACTTGGGCAGGTCGATGCGGACCGAGCGCGCCGAGGGGCCCTCGCCGATCATCAGATCGAGCACCCGATCCTCCATCGCCGGATAGAGGATCTCCTCGACCGCGGGCGCGAGCCGGTGGATCTCGTCGATGAAGAGGACGTCGCCATCCTCGAGATTGGTGAGCAGGGCCGCGAGGTCGCCCGACTTGGCGATCACCGGGCCCGAGGTGGCGCGGAAGCCGACGCCGAGCTCGCGCGCGACGATCTGGGCCAGGGTGGTCTTGCCGAGCCCCGGCGGGCCGAAGAAGAGGACATGGTCCAGCGCGTCCCCCCGCCCCTTGGCGGCGTCGATGAACACCCGCAGATTTTCCCGCGCCGCCTTCTGCCCGACGAACTCGTCGAGCGTCTTGGGGCGCAAGGCCGCGTCGAGATCCTCGGGCCGGCGCTCGGGCGTGGTGATGCGGGCGGGGTCGGTCATCTCCGCGCCAGCCTAGCCCCATCCGTCATCCCCGCGAAAGCGGGGATCCAGCTTTCCTTTGGGTCGCCGAGTAAGCACAGCGGCTGGATTCCCGCTTTCGCGGGAATGACGAGGAGACGATTCATTTCGCCGCTTTCTTGAGCGCGGTGCGGACGAGCAGGTCGAGCGTCGCCTCCGGCCCAACCTCGGCTTCCGCCTTGGCGACCGCCGCGGCCGCCTCGCTCGGGCGGAAGCCGAGATTGGCGAGGGCGGAGATCGCGTCCTGGGCATTGCCGCCCGAGGGTGCGGCAGCGCCGCCGCCGGCCATCGCGATCGTGCCCGCCTTGTCCTTCAATTCGTGGACGATGCGCTGGGCGAGCTTGGGGCCGACGCCCTGGGCGCGGGCGATCATCGCATTGTCGCCGCTCGCCACCGCGCGGTGGACCTCGTCGATGGAGAGCGCCGAGAGGATGGCGAGGGCGACGCGGGCGCCGACCCCCTGGACCGAGGTCAGCAGGCGGAACCAGTCGCGCTCGGCGGCGGTGGTGAAGCCGACCAGGCGGATGAAGTCGTCTCCGACCAGCATCTCGGTGTGGAGCACGACCTCCTCGCCGATCGCGCCCAGGGCCGACAGCGTCCGGGTCGAGGCGGAGACGAGATACCCGACGCCGCCGACGTCGATCACGGCGAAATCGGCGCCGAAGCCGTCGAGCAAGCCGCGGAGTTTGGCGATCATGGATAACCCTTACCCGTTCGTCCCGAGCGAAGTCGAGGGACACTGCCGAGCGAAGCCGAGGCCCTCATTCTCGCTATGCTCGAAAGGGTGTCTCGACTTCGCTCGACACGAACGGCGGCCTTGCCACGAAGGGATTAAGCCACCCGCCGCGCGGTGGCGAGATGGTGGGCGTGGGTGATCGCGACCGCGAGCGCGTCGGCGGCATCCGCGCCGGCGATCTTCGCGCCGGGCAGCAGCCGCTGGACCATGAAATGGATCTGCGCCTTGTCCGCGCCGCCGGTGCCGACCACCGCCTTCTTGACCAGCCGCGCCGAATATTCGCCGACCGCGAGCCCGCGCCGCGCCGCCGCGAGCAGGACGACGCCGCGCGCTTGGCCGAGCTTCAGGGTCGACTGCGGATTCTCGTTGAGGAACACCTCCTCGACCGCGGCCTCGGCGGGGCCATGCGCCTCGATCACCTGCCCGAGCGCCTCGTCCAGCCGCACAAGCCGCGCCGGCAAGGGCAGCTTCGGGTCGGTGCGCACCTGGCCGTTGGCGACATGGCTAAGCCTGTTGCCCTCCGCCGCGATCACCCCCCAGCCGGTGCAGCCGAGGCCGGGATCGAGGCCGATGATGATCATCAAAGCCCCTCCCCTTCAGGGGAGGGGTTGGGGGTGGGGGAGTCATGTGCCGCAGGCCAGCGATCCGGCAATGCGCGCAAGCGTTCGAGAATGCTGGTCAACACGCCATCCATATTGTCCCGCACGTCGTCATTGGTGAAGCGAATAGTGGTGAAGCCGCGCGTTGAGAGACCCGCATCACGTCTGGTATCAGCTTCGCGGACATGCGTTTCGCCGTCCACCTCGACGACCAGGCCCTTCGCCGGGCAAAAGAAGTCGACGATGAAGGGTGGAATTGCTGCCTGTCGGCGGAATTTGAATCCGCCAAGCTGCGAGTTTGAAAGATGGCGCCAGAGCCTCTTCTCCCATTCCGTCGGCTCGCGGCGCATTTGGCGGGCACGTTCTCGGAGTCTTGGTTCGGCTCACACGTCTGCCCCACCCCATCCCCTCCCCTGAAGGGGAGGGGTTAAATCAGCCCAATTTCTCCAGCACTGCGTTGGACAGTTCGTAATTGCCCCAGACGGTCTGGACGTCGTCATCGTCCTCGAGCGTCTCGACGAGGCGCATCAATGGCTCGGCATCGCCTTCGGCGACCTCGATCAGGGTCTGCGGGCGCCAGGCGAGCTTGACGCTCTCGGCCTCGCCCAAGGCGGTTTCGAGCGCGCGGGCGACCCCATGGAGATCGTCGACCGCGGTCCAGATCTCATGGCCCTCCTCGTCCGATTCGACGTCCTCGGCGCCGGCCTCGATCGCCGCCTCGAACACCTTGTCCGCGTCGCCCGCCGAGGCCGGATATTCGATCAGGCCGAGCCGCGCGAAGCCGTGGGTGACCGAGCCCGAGGCGCCGAGATTGCCGCCATTCTTGGAGAAGGCGGTGCGCACGTTGGTCGCGGTGCGGTTGCGGTTGTCGGTCAGCGCCTCGACCACCAAAGAGACGCCGCCCGGGCCGAACCCCTCGTAGCGGACCTCCTCGTAATTCTCGCTGTCGACCGCCGAGGCCTTGTCGATCGAGCGCTGGATATTGTCCTTGGGCATGGACTGCGCCTTGGCCGCGTTGACCGCGGCGCGCAGCCGCGCGTTCATGTCGGGATCGGGCGCCCCCATCTTGGCCGCGACCGTGATCTCGCGGCTGAGCTTGGAAAACATCGCCGAGCGCTTCTTGTCCTGCGCCCCCTTGCGATACATGATGTTCTTATATTTGCTGTGGCCGGCCATCGCCGCTCACCCTTTCACTCGTCGATCCGATCAGGCCAGGCCGAGGGCGGCCTTGTAGGTCTCCAGCAGGGCCTCCGCTTCCTGGCGGTCGTGCGTCTCCATCTTCCTCAGGCGGACGATGGCGCGCATCGTCTTGGCGTCATAGCCGCGCGCCTTGGCCTCGGCATAGACGTCGCGCACGTCGTCGGCGATCGCCTTCTTCTCCTCCTCGAGCCGTTCGATCCGCTCGATCAGCAGCCGCAATTCGTCGGCCGCAATGCTTCCTTCCGCCAAGGTGTGAACTCCTCACATTCGTCTCAGGCGCTGGCTCTAGGGCCTGCACTCGGGACCGGCAACGGTCGTGATTGCCCGCAGGAGGCTGCTGGCTAGGAGCGCGGCGCAGACGCGTAGCGGTTGCTACGCACAAGCAAGCGACGCCGTCCAGCAGCCTCCTGCGGGCAACCCCTTCGGGGCAGGCGGCTTTTGCCGGTCCCGAGTGCAGGCCCTTACGCCTTGCGCTGCCTTGTCGAGCAGCTATGGGCCTGAGGCCATGGCCAAGGAGACCACGACCAGCCGGTACATGCCGCGCAGCCGCAAGGTCCGCATCCTGGCGACGCTTGGGCCGGCCTCCGACAGCCCGGCGATGATCCGCCGCCTGGCCGAAGCGGGCGCCGACGCCTTCCGCATCAACATGAGCCACGGCAGCCATGCCGACCATGAGAAGAGGATCGCCGCGATCCGCGCGCTGGAGGGCGAGCTGCACCGGCCGACCACGATCGTCGCCGACCTGCAGGGCCCGAAGCTTCGCGTCGGTCGCTTCGCCGGCGACAGGGCGGAGCTCAGGAACGGCCAGAAGTTCGTCTTCGACAGCGACAAGGCGGCAGGCGATTCGAAGCGCGCCAACCTGCCTCACCGCGAGATTTTCGACGCCGTCAGCCCGGGGACGCGACTGCTCGTCGACGACGGCAAGCTCGTCTTCCGGGTCACCGCGGTGAGCGCGGACCGGATCGAGACCAGGGTCGAGGTCGGCGGCACCATCTCCAACAACAAGGGGCTCAACGTTCCGGACGTGGTGCTGCCGCTGGCGGCGCTGACCGACAAGGACCGGGCCGATCTCGTCTTCGCACTCGAGCAGGGGGTCGACTGGATCGCCCTCTCCTTCGTCCAGCGGCCCGAGGACGTGGCCGAGGCGCGACGGCTGATCGGCGGCAAGGCCAATCTGCTCGCCAAGATCGAGAAGCCGGCGGCGATCGACCGGCTCGAAGGCATATTGGAGCTGGCCGACGCGGTGATGGTCGCGCGCGGCGATCTCGGCGTCGAGATGCCGCCCGAGGAGGTGCCGCCCCTCCAGAAGAAGATCGTCGAAGGCGCCCGGCGGATGGGACGGCCGGTGGTGGTCGCGACCCAGATGCTCGAATCGATGATCTCCTCGCCCTCGCCCACCCGGGCCGAGGTCTCCGACGTCGCCACCGCCGTCTATGACGGCGCCGACGCGATCATGCTCTCGGCCGAGAGCGCCTCGGGCAGCTTCCCCTGCGAGGCGGTCGAGATGATGAACCGGATCGCGACCAGCGCGGAGGCGGATCCGACCCATTATGCCCGCGTCCATTTCACCGAGACCCTGCCCGACGCCACCACCAACGACGCCATCGCCCGCGCCGCGAGCGAGATCGTGCGCACGGTGGGCGCGACCGCGATCGTCTGCTTCACCAGCTCCGGCTCGACCGCGCGCCGGGTGGCGCGCGAGCGGCCCACGGTGCCGCTGCTCGTCCTGACCCCCTCGCCCCGGACCGCGCGGCAGCTCGGCATCCTCTGGGGCGCGCATGCGGTGCGCACCAGGGACGTGCACAGCTTCGAGGAGATGGTCGGCAAGTCGAAGCGGATGGCCTTGCGCCACGGCCTCGCCAAGGGCGGCGACCGCATCATCGTCACCGCCGGCGTGCCGTTCGGCGTCCCCGGATCGACCAACGTCGTCCATGTCGCCCGCCTGATCGGCGACGAGCTGGAACGGCACGGGTCCAGCTAGATCGCGCCGAGCAATTCGGGAATCTCGTCCACGATCTCCCGCGCCAGGAAGCCGACCCGGCCGACCCGTTCGGTCAGGATCCGCCCCGCCTCGCCGTGCAGCCATAAGCCGCGCAGCGTCGCAGTCAGCGGATCGGCACCGCGCGCAGCAAGGCCGGCGACGATCCCCGCCAGCACGTCGCCGGACCCCGACGTGGCGAGGCCGATCCCGCCGCCTTCGAAGCGGAAGCCGCGGCCGTCCGGCGCGGCGATGAAGCTGTATCGGCCCTTGACCAGAGCGACCGCATTGTAGGTTTCGGCGGCGCGGCGCACGGCGAGCAAAGGGTCGATCTCGACCTCTTCCGGCTCGCAGTCGAGCAGCCGCGCCATCTCGCGAGCATGGGGAAGGAGCATGAGACCGCCGGGCCAGGCGCGGACCGCCCGGGCGCGGCCGGAAAGCGAACCGAGCGCGGTCGCGTCGAGCACCAGGGGGCATTCGAGCCGGGCATCGAGCAAGGCGTCGAGCAGGGAGTCCATCGCCTGCCCGTGCTGGAGGCCGCAGCCGAACAGGATCGCCTGCGCCTCGCCCGCGAGCGCGAGCAGGGGCGCGGCGGCCGCCTCGGCGAGGCAGAAATCCTCGGTCTCGGCGAGCCCCACCACCCGTGCTTCCGTCAGGGCGATTCCGAGCGGGACGGCGATGCTTGCGCCGGTCGCGATCTGGAGCTTGCCGGCGCCGGCGCGAAGCCCGGCGAGACCCGCGAGCAGGGCGGCGCCGGGCACCTCCCGACTGCCGCCGACGACCAGCAGACGCCCGCGATCCTCCTTGTCGCCATCCTCGGACAATGGCGGCATCGGAAAGGAACGGAGCAGCTCGGCGTCCAGCGTGCTGAATTTGAAGTTCGCCATATTATCGGATGACGCTCGGAGCGAACTTCAAATTCAAGAAGCACGCTGGATTCATTGGATTGCCAGTGTGGCTGGAAGATTGGGAAATTCGCCCCGAATCCTCCACCCAATCTGGCGAATTTCCGAAACGCCATACTGGCCGCTCGACCGCGCGGCTCATCGCGCCGCCATCATCTTGTCGGGCGCCGAGGTGACCGGCGCGGCTTCCGCGATCAGCGGGGCCGCGAAATTGTAGCGGACCAGCTTCGGCACGCAGGCCTTGGCGTCGTCCGGCTCGAATTCATATTCGCAAAGGCCGCAATTGACGACGTCGCCCGCCTTGTCGATCGCGAGGATCGCGGCCTCGTCCAGCTCCTCGAGGATGTAGCGCAGGCAGAGCACCACCACCTGGTGGCAGACGATGAGGACGCGGCGATCGGCATGATGGAGGCTGATCGTGTCGAGCGCGCTGCGCAGCCGCAGGATGACGTCCGCCCAGCTCTCGCCGCCCGGGGGCCGGTGATAGAATTTTCCCATGAGCGCCCGCTGCTCGGCCTGATCGGGATATTTGCGGCGGACTCCGGCCGTGGTCAGCCGGTCCCAGACGCCGAACTCGCGCTCGCGCAGCCGCTCGTCGACGACCGGCTGGCGCGCCGATTCCGCGACGCCGCCCGCCTCGCAGATCGCCTTGGCGGTTTGGCGGGCGCGGACATAAGGCGAGGCGAGGACGATTTCGGGCCTCTCGGCCTCCGGCAGCGCCGCGAACCAGCGGCCGAGCGCCTCGGCCTGTCGCCCGCCGAGGTCGCTCAGCGGCACGTCAACGTCGCGGACCTTGATGTCGATCGCGGCGAGCCCGGCTGCGTCGGCGGCGTCGCGCGCGACATTGCCGGCGCTCTGCCCATGGCGCACGATCCAGAGCCGTTCGGGCCATCTTTGTCTCATCGCCGAAACAAAGCGCGAGCGGGTTTTGGTTCAGAACCCCGTTCAGGCCTTCAAGGGATGGAGATCCTGTACAAGGCGGCGACCTCCTCCTTCTCCTGCGCGCTCATCTCGGGCCGCTCGATGTCGAAGATCAGGACGACCCGGTCCTCTGCGCTCTCGTTCCAGGCCTCGTGCTCGATCGAATCGTCGAAGATCAGGATCTCCCCCTCGCGCCATTCGCGGACCTCGTTGCCGACCCGGAAGCCGCAGCCGGGCGGCACGATCAGCGGCAAATGGCAGGTGAGGCGGGTGTTGTTCACGCCGCGATGGGCGGGGATGCGCGCGCCGGCCCGGAGCAGCGAATACATGATCGTCGGGGAGGAGCGCTCGATCCAGGCCTGCGGCGCCGCCTGCACCGCCTCCCAGGTCTTCGGGCAGCGGGCGATCGCCTCCTCGAACCGGCGTCCGTTCTCGCAGAGGAAGAGCGCGCTCCAATCCTTGTTGTCGAGCAGGGGATTGTAGCGCGGCTGGTGCTCCTCCGACCGGATATAGGGCCGGAAGCCCTCCAGTCCCTCCGCGAGCAGCACGCTGAGCTCCGCGCGGATCGCGTCGGTGGCGGCCTCGACCGCCGGCACCCAGGGGAAATCAGCGGTGTCGAAATATTGGGTCTGGGGCAGGCCGGGAAAATAGAAGCCGGTCGGCTCCTGATAATAGACCTGCTTGCGGCCGGCCATGATATCCAGCGACTGCTGGAATCGCGCGCTTCGCTGCCCGGGCCCGAAGCCCAGGGCCGCGAGCTGCGTCTCGACCCTGGCGGCATGAAGCGAATCGAGCCGGCGCACCTCCTCCTCGACGCGGCGGAGCTCTGCGACTTCGGCTTGCGACAGGGCCTGCCCCTCGCCGAAGCGCAGCGCATTCTTGTAGAGATTGACGGCCAGGTCCTCGTCCCCGGCACGGAGGCGGCAATCGCCCTTCATCACCAGGCCGTTTATGTTCTGCGGCTCGAGCGCGAGCAGCCGGTCCACCGCCGCCTCCTCGGCCGCTCCGTCCTGCTGGGCGCGGCAGGCCATGGCGAGCAGCAGCCAGATCTGGGCATTGGCCAGGCCCGCGCCGGTGAGCGTCTCGAAGCGGCCGCGCGCTTCGGCCCCGCGCCCCTGCTGGAGCGCGATTATCCCCTCCCGGAGCAGGTTCTGGACCTGTTGCGGATCGATCGGCATCGCGCCCTTTAACAATGACCGCCGGGCTTCGCCAACTCCGCCCCCGCCCGGCGCCGCACGGCCGGGTTCAAAGCAGGCCTTCCGCCTCCAGCCGCGCGCGGAGGTCGGCGGCGTCGACGAAGAGATGCGCGCGCATGCCGACGGCGAGCGCCGCCTCGACGTTGATCCGGCGGTCGTCGACGAACAGGGTCTCCGCCGGCCGGAGCCCGAAGCGGTCGAGCGCGAGCCAGTAGATGGCGGGATCGGGCTTGAGCAGCCTGACCTCGCCCGAGACGATGATGTCCCGGAAGCGGGCGAAGAAGGCGCGCTCCTTCTCGTGGAAGGGCGGCCAGAAATCGGCCGAGAAATTGGTGATCGCGAACAGGGGCACGCCGCGCGCGTCGAGCGCCTCGACGAGGGCGTGGACGCCGGGCACCGGCCCGGTGATCGTCTCCCCGAAGCGGTCGCTCCAGGCGGCGATCAACGCCGCATATTGGGGGAATTTCTCTTCGAGCTCCGCCGCAGCCTCGGCATAGGGCCGGCCGCCGTCCAGCGTCTCGTGCCAGGCGTAGAGGTCGACATCCTCGATGAACTTGAGGCGCGCCGCGTCGTCGGCGATCTGCCGGACGAGGAAGGCGTCGGGATCCCAGCCGTAGAGGACGTTGCCGACGTCGAAGACGACGGCTTTCGCACCCACCTGGGCGGTCAGCCCTGGCGCGCCTTGAAGCGGCGGTTCGTCTTGTTGATGACGTAGGTGCGGCCCCGGCGGCGGATCACGCGGCAGTCGCGGTGGCGCGACTTGAGGGACTTCAGAGAGTTGCGGATCTTCATGGCTCGGGACGCCCGTTTTCTTTCAGTGATGCTGATTGCTTGAAAAGCGAAGGCGCCACCTAGGCGGGCAGGACGCCGAAGTCAACCTCCGCAGAGGGCAGCGGGCCAGCCAGCAGGCTTGCGCCATTCCTGGAAGAATCTATCATTCAGGCGTCATTCCAGCGGCGTTATCGCAAATTCCTTCCACGCGAGGGGCAAAATGGACCGTACCGACATCAAGATCCTCTCCATTCTGCAGGAGGACAGCTCGCTGCCGGTCGCCGAGGTGGCGAGCCGGGTGAACCTGTCGCAGACGCCCTGCTGGCGGCGCATCCAGAAGCTC
>Ga0070686_100000180_pt1 | contig 44847 bp, 54 predicted proteins | sample KBSS23LmetaG_FD_65654 | JGI IMG/M metagenome (GOLD analysis project Ga0070686, IMG submission 65654) | Switchgrass rhizosphere microbial communities from Kellogg Biological Station, Michigan, USA - KBS S2-3L metaG | ecosystem: Host-associated > Plants > Roots > Rhizosphere ...
ACCACCGGCGGCGCGCTTGCCGGCCAGCCCTTCCGCATGAATCTGCGCGAGCAGCTGCGCCGCGGCCCGGTCGTGCTCTATTTCTATCCGCGCGCCTTCACCCGGGGCTGCACTCTGGAGGCGCACGCTTTCTCCCTCGCCGCGGCCGATTTCCGCCGCATGGGCGCGCGCGTGATCGGCATGTCGGCCGACGATTACGAGGCGCTGCGCCGCTTCTCGGTCGAGGGCTGCCGCAACGCCTTCCCGGTGGCCACCGCCAGCCCCGACACGATCCACGCTTATGACGTGCGGCTGCGCGACGGGGTGCCGATGACCAACCGCACCTCCTATGTGATCGCGCCCAACGGCCGCATCATATACGCCTACACCGACATGGATTATCGCAACCATGTCGCCAACACGCTCGCGGCGGTGCGCGACTGGCAGGCGCAGCACCGGCGGCACCGGCGCTAGGACCGGGGCCCGGTGACGGAGGCGACGGACGGGGCGGGGAGCGCCGTTCGGCTGCACCAAAGCTGGCTGGCGCCGCTCCGCGAGGAGTTCGCCAGCCCCTATATGGCGGCGCTGAGGAGCTTCCTTCTCGCCGAGAAAGCGGCCGGAAAGCGCATCTTCCCCAAAGGCGGCGAATGGTTCGCTGCGCTCGACCTCACCCCGCTGGACAAGGTGCGCGTCGTCATCCTGGGGCAGGATCCTTATCATGGGCTCGGCCAGGCGCACGGCCTCTGCTTCTCGGTCCGCCCGGGCACCCAGCCGCCGCCCAGCCTGGTCAACATCTACAAGGAGCTCGAAAGCGACGTCGGGGTGCGGCCCGCGCGCCACGGCTTCCTCGAACATTGGGCGAAGCAGGGCGTGCTGCTGCTCAATTCGGTGCTCACCGTCGAGATGGGCCGCGCCGCCTCGCACCGCGAACGCGGCTGGGAGCGGTTCACCGACGCCGTCATCCGCCTCGTCGCCGCCCGCCCCGATCCGGTCGTGTTCATGCTCTGGGGAAGCTATGCCCAGAAGAAGGCGGCGTTCGTGCGCGGCGTCGATCAGGGCGGCCACCATCTCGTCCTCAAGGCGCCCCATCCCTCGCCGCTCTCGGCCCATGCCGGCTTCTTCGGCTGCCGCCATTTCTCGAAAGCCAACCAGTTCCTGGTCTCGCGCGGCCTGGAGCCGATCGACTGGGCCTTGCCTGAAGGCTGATGCCCGGGTTCGACCTCGACCGCTTCGTCACGGCGCAGGACGGGGTCCATGCCGAGGCGCTCGCCGAGCTCAGGGCCGGCCGCAAGCAGAGCCACTGGATGTGGTTCGTCTTTCCCCAGATCGCCGGCCTCGGCCGCAGCACGACCGCGACCTTCTATGCGATCGCCTCGGCCGACGAGGCGCGCGCCTATCTCGCCCATCCCCTGCTTGGGCCGCGGCTTCACGCCTGCGCCGAGGCCCTGCTCGCGCATCGCTCCCTGAGCGCCGAGGCGATCCTTGGCGCCGTCGACGCAATGAAGCTCAAATCCTCGATGACCCTGTTCGAGGCGGTGGCTGGTGAGCCGGCGCCCTTCGCCGCGGTGCTGGACGCCTTCTTCGGCGGCGGACGCGACGCCGCGACCCTGGAGCTGCTGCGTGGCTGACAGCCTCCGGCTCGACAAGTTCCTCTGGTTCGCGCGGATCGTGAAGACCCGCGGCGCAGCCCAGGAGATGGCCGAGAACGGCCGCATCCGGATCGGCGGGCGAGTGGTCGACCGCGCCCACGCGCCGATCAGGGTCGGCGACGTGCTCGCCTTCGCGCAGCGCGGCGCGGTGCGCGTGCTGCGCGTCGAAGCGCTGCCCCGGCGTCGCGGGCCGCCGGCCGAGGCGCGCACCCTCTATTCGGAATTGACGAGCGAAGCGGGCGCGGACTAGGGACTGCTCTCGGGGAGAGAGAAGCGCCAATGACCTACGTCGTCACCGATGCCTGCATCCGCTGCAAATATATGGACTGCGTCGAGGTCTGCCCGGTCGATTGCTTCTACGAGGGCGAGAACATGCTCGTCATCAACCCTTCCGAGTGCATCGATTGCGGCGTCTGCGAGCCCGAATGCCCGGCCGAGGCGATCCTGCCCGACACCGAGAGCGGGCTCGAGCAATGGCTCGAGATCAATACCACCTACTCGGCCGAATGGCCCAACATCACCCGCAAGAAGGACAGCCCCGCCGACGCCGACGAGCATAAGGGCGAGGAGGGCAAGTTCGACAAATATTTCTCGGCCGACCCCGGCGAAGGGGACTGATTTTCCTGCGCCGACGGCCGTTCTATGGGAGGACGGAGAATGAGCGCACGCTTTGCAAGCTACGCCCCCATGATGCTCAGCATCCTGCGGATCATGGCCGCGTTGATCTTCCTCGAGCACGGCACCCAGAAGATACTCGGCTTCCCGCCCGGCGGACCGGACCCGCTGCCGCACCCGATGACCATGCTCTGGTGGGCCGGCATGATCGAGATGGTTCCGGGCTTCCTGCTCGCCGTCGGCCTGTTCTCGCGCACCGCCGCCTTCCTCGCGGCAGGCGAGATGGCCTTCGCCTACTGGATCGGGCACGCTCCGCGCGCCTTCTGGCCGGTCGACAATGGCGGCGATGCGGCGATTCTCTATTGCTTCATCTTCCTCTACATATTGTGCGCCGGGCCGGGGCCGTGGAGCCTCGACGCGGCCATCGCCAGAAGGCGGCCGCTGGCGGGGGAGGATGAGGAGGTCTGAGCCGGACGCGCCGGCGTGAGGTGCGGGGCCGGCGGCGCGTGGGCACGATACGCCGCTGCCGGGCGCCGCGCCGCTGTGGTGCCGCAACGCTGCGGTGCCGCAACGCTAGATTTCCGGCGCATTTCCTGCTATATGGCCCGCTATCGAAGAGGATGCCTTCGCATCCGCAACACGGTGATCGACGAAATATTGCCGCACGACCGGGATTTCGAACTGCGTCTTTTGGGGCGGATGCGGGTTTGTTCCGGGGACAGGCGGCCACATTCCATAGGAAGGTCTTTTTGATGGCAACGAAGGCGTTGAGCTTCGACGTTGGCGATTATGTGGTCTACCCCAAGCACGGCGTCGGCCGTGTGATCGAGCTGCAGAGCACGGACATTGCGGGCATGCAGCTCGAATTGTACGTCCTGCGCTTCGAGAAGGAAAAGATGACCCTGCGCGTTCCGACCAACAAGGCGGAAAGCGTCGGCATGCGCAAGCTCTCCTCCGACAAGACCATGCAGGAGGCGCTGACCACCCTCAAGGGCAAGCCCCGGGTGAAGCGCACCATGTGGTCGCGCCGCGCGCAGGAATATGAGGCGAAGATCAATTCGGGCGACCTCGTGTCGATCGCCGAGGTGGTCCGCGACCTGTTCCGTCCCGACGACGCGCCCGAGCAGTCCTATTCGGAGCGCCAGATCTTCGAGGCCGCCTCCACCCGCCTGGCCCGCGAGCTCGGCGCGATGGAGCAGATCGACGAGAAGGCCGCGCTCGAGAAATTGCTCGACATCCTCAACAAGGCCTCGGTGCTGCACCAGAAGGTGCGCGTCGAAGCCTGACCCGGCCAAAGCCGGCGAAAGTTCGGGGCGGTCCGGTAACGGGCCGCCCCTTTTCCATGGGGAGGCAAATCTGCTTGCGTCTCGCGCATCATTGTGTATTATATGTATAACACAGCTAGGGAGTCTCTCATGCGCAGCCTCGCCATGCTCGGCGCCGCCATCCTCGTCACCGCCTGCCACGCCTCCGGCAATGCCGAGGAGACCGGCCCGGTGGTCCAGCGCGATTTCCCGGTCGCGGGCGCGTTCGACAAGATCGCCCTCGCCGGCTCGCCCAACGTCATCGTCACGGTCGGCGGCGCCGCCTCGGTCCGCGCCGAGGGCGAGGCCGAGATGCTCGACCGGCTCGAGATCAGGAACGAGGGCGGCCAGCTCCAGATCGGCCTGCGCAACAGCGCCGGCAGCTGGTTCTCCTGGGGCAGCCATCGCGGCATCACCGTCCACGTCACCGTCCCGGCCCTCGCCGGCGCCTCGATCACCGGCTCGGGCGACATGCGCATCGACCGTGTCCAGGGCCCGGCCTTCGCGGGCTCGGTCACCGGCTCGGGAGACATGAACATCGCGGCGCTGACCGCCGAGCAGGCGAGCTTCACCGTGACCGGCTCGGGCGACATCAGCGCCGCCGGCCATGCCCGCCAGGCGACGGCGTCCGTGACCGGCTCGGGCGATCTTCACCTCGCCCAGCTCGAAGCCGCCGCCGCCACCCTGGCCGTCGCGGGCTCGGGCAATATCGGCATCCGCGCTACCGAGACGGCGGCGATCGAGCTGCGCGGCTCGGGCGACGTCACCGTCGCCGGCCCGGCCCGCTGCACGATCAGCAAGTCCGGCTCCGGCGACGTCCGCTGCAACGTCTGACATCGCTCTGACCAATCCTCCCCTGCTTTTGCAGGGGAAGGGGAGACCATCCGCAATGAGCAGGTCGCCATGTTCCTCCGGGCATGGCTGCGCAGTGCGGGGCACTGCGCACCTGCTCATGGTGGAGGAGTGCGCGGCAGCGGCGTGAACCGCCTAGGCCTGATCGACGATCCGGAAGACCAGCGACATCACCTTGGTCTCCTCGACCGGACGGCCGTCGACCGTCGCGGGCCGGAAGCGCCAGTGACGCAGCGCCTGCTCCCGGGTCACCCGCCAGAAGGCGTCGCTGGTCGCCGAGATGAGCACGACGTCCTTCACGCGTCCGTCGGGCCCGATCGTCACCCGCACCTGGACCCGGCCGTCGCGCTGGAGGCGCAGCTCGGGCGCCGGATAAGGCGGCTGGAGCTGGCTCGAGGGATCGATCTGGGCGGCGCGGCGGACCGGCAGCGGCGGGGGATCGGGCGGCAGCGTCGGTATGACGATATCATTGCCCGCCGTGTTGCTCGCGATGACGGTATTTGGGTGGCTGTTGTCGACCGTCGGACCGACCGGATGGGTGTCCACCACCGGCTCGACATGGTCGAAGGTTTCCAGCGGTCGCTGCTGTTCCTGGGGCCGCTGCCGCTGGTGCTCGGGCGGCGGGTCGGTCGTGTCGTCGATTAGGGTGACTACGGTCGGCGGCGCGGCGAGCCGCTGGAAGGCAGGCGACTTGATGAGAATCACGGCCGCGATCAACGCTGCGTGGAGCAGGACGACCAGCCCCAGGCTGGTCGGGCTGCCCCTTTTCTGGGCGAAAAAGCCGGCTTCAGTCATGACGATTCTCCTCGTCCACGCGCCGACTCACCTGTCGGCGTTAGGCGATGATATGTTATATCGTCATTTCATGCCATAGGATTAATGCCCTGCCGCTTCCCGCAGCCGCGACACCGCTTCCTCGCGCCCGATCAAGGGCAGCAGCACCGCCATTTCCGGGCCGCTGTCGCGGCCGGTGAGCGCCTGGCGGAGCGGGTGGAACAGGGCCCTGCCGCTGCGCTCGGCCTTGAGGGCGGCGACGAGCTGGGGCCAGGGCGCCCCGGTCCAGTCGATCGCGCCGGCCGCGTCCGCCGCGCGCGCGAGGAAGTCGCGGTCCTCGGGAGCCGCGGCGCGCGCGACATGGCCGTGGAGGATCTCCCACCAGTCCGCTGCCTCGGCGACGCTGCGAAGATTGGGCCGGATCGCCGCCCAGTCGGCCGCATCCATGCCGGCCGGAAGCCGCTCGCCGGCCGCCTCGAAAGGCAGCTGGTGGACGATCCGCGCGTTCAGGGAGGTGAGCTCCTCCATGTCGAACCGCGCCGGCGCCCGCCCGAAGGCCGCGAAGTCGAACCCCTCGATCAAAGGCTCGAGCGACGGGACAGGCTCGACCGGCAGCGAGGTGCCGATCCGCGCGAGCTTGGCGAGCAAGGCGAGCTGCTCGATCCCCGCTTCCTTCATCGCGTCGACCCCGAGGGAGCCAAGCCGCTTCGAAAGCTTTCCCTCCGAACCGACCAGCAAGGCCTCGTGGGCGAAGGCGGGCGGCGCGGCGCCGAGCGCCTCGAACATCTGGATCTGCAGGCCGGTATTGGTGACATGATCCTCGCCGCGCACGACATGGGTGACGCGCATCTCGATGTCGTCGACCACGCTCGGCAGCATGTAGAGCCAGGAGCCGTCCTCGCGCCGCACCACGGGATCGCTGAGCAAGGCGGGGTCGAGCTGCTGATGCCCGCGGATCAGATCGTCCCAGGCGATCGGCGCATCATGGTCGAGCCTGAACCGCCAGTGCGGCCGGCGCCCCTCGGCCTCGAGCCGGGCGCGGTCGGCGTCGCTCAAAGCGAGCGCGGCCCGGTCGTAGACCGGCGGCTTCCCCCGGCCGAGCAGCACCTTGCGCCTCAGCTCCAGCTCCTGCGCGCTCTCATAGGCCGGATAGACGCGCCCCGCCTCGGCGAGCCGCGCCAGCGCCGCCTCGTAGCGGCCGAACCGCGCCGACTGGCGGTCCTCCTCGTCGGCATCGAGCCCCAGCCAGGCCAGGTCCTCGCGGATCGAAGCAACGAATTCCTCGCGGCTGCGCTCGAGGTCGGTGTCATCGATCCTCAGGATGAACTTGCCGCCGGCCTTCCGCGCCCAGAGCCAATTGTGGAGGCCGGTGCGGATATTGCCGACATGGAGCCGGCCGGTCGGCGAGGGGGCGAAGCGGGTGACGACCATGACGGCCGCCTAGGCGCAGATCGATCGCCCTTCAACCCGCGCCCAGGCGCGGCGCTCCGCTGCCGGCGACGGTCGCCTCCAGGTCCTTCGCCTGGCCATCGCCGAGCGTGGAGCGCGGGATGTAATGGAACATCCGCTCATCGAGGAAGAACAGGAAGCACTGGTCCCCTGCCGCCCAGCCGTGAAGGTCCGCCCAGGGGATCAGGCCTCTGGCTTCGGATGTCCAGAAGCCCAGACCTTCCTCCGACCAGGAAAAGCCGACCGGCCGCTGAAGGGACGCCCGCTGGTGGAAGGCGCGGCGGGCCAGGCGCGGCATCAGGACGAGGTTGAGCGCCCAAAGAGCCATCCAGGTCGCCCATGCCCCGACGAAGTAGGGAGCGTAATCGAAGACGTGTTCTTCATAGGCAAGGAGCGATGGCACGTTCGACGCCGCGATCCACAGCAGGACGAGGACCAGGATGACGAAGAAGACGATCAGCCCTGCGTTTCCCGAGCGCGATCGAGTCCGCGCCCAATCTCGCTGCGCCGCGAGAAAATCCGCTTCCTGCGGCACATAGGTCACCTCGCCGGCCACGCCCATCTCCTCTGCCTCTTCCGCAAAGCCTATGGGGAATCTAAGGAGACGGCAACGCGGGGCGAGGAAGGTGGGCCGATGAAGCTGATGACGGGCAATTCGAACCTGCCGCTCGCGCAGGCGATCGCCCAATATCTCGAAATCCCGATCACCGAGGCGAGCGTGCGCCGCTTCGCCGACGAGGAGATCTTCGTCGAGATCCTCGAGAACGTCCGCGGCGAGGACGTGTTCGTGGTCCAGTCCACCTCCTATCCGGCCAACGACAATCTGATGGAGCTGCTGATCTGCATCGACGCGCTGCGGCGCGCCTCGGCGAAGCGGATCACCGCGGTCCTTCCCTATTTCGGCTATGCGCGCCAGGACCGGAAGCCCGGCCCGCGCACGCCGATCTCGGCCAAGCTCGTCGCCAATCTGATCACCGTCGCCGGCGCCAACCGGGTGCTGTCGGTCGACCTCCATGCCGGCCAGATCCAGGGCTTCTTCGACATCCCGACCGACAATCTCTATGCCGCGCCGGTCATGTCGGCCGACATCCAGGCCCGCTTCAAGGGCCGCAGCATCACCGTCGTCTCGCCCGACGTCGGCGGCGTGGTCCGCGCCCGCGCCCTCGCCAAAAGGCTCGACAATGCCCCGCTGGCGATCGTCGACAAGCGACGCGAGAAGCCGGGCGAATCCGAGGTGATGAACATCATCGGCGACGTCGCGGGCCGCTTCTGCATCCTGATCGACGACATGGTCGATTCGGCCGGCACGCTCTGCAACGCCGCCGCGGCCTTGCGCGAAGCCGGCGCCGAGGACGTCGTCGCCTATTCCACCCACGGCGTCCTTTCGGGGGCGGCCGCCGCGCGGGTCGACAAATCGGTGCTGAGCGAGCTCGTCATCACCGACACGATCGCCGCCTATGAAGCTGCGGACGCGAGCCCCAAGATCCGCATCCTCACCATCGCGCCCCTGCTCGCCGAGGCGATCCGCCGGATCGCGGACGAGAGCTCGGTCTCGAGCCTGTTCGACTGACTTCTTTCAGGTCATTCCAGCGAAAGCTGGAATCCCGCTTTTCTTGTCCGGCGGCCGAGAAGGCAGGGAGATTCCAGCTTCCGCTGGAATGACGGAGATGAGGATCGCGCGCTTCGCGTGCTTTCACTGGTCAGCCCCTTCCGCCGAGTTGATTTTTCGCGCGCGTCCCCATATAGGCCCCGCTCTTCCAGATTCTGGAGACACTGAACCGCCCGGCCAAAAGGGCTGCCGTGGCTGTTCTCAAGCGTCCGCCCCCGTGGTGGCAAAGGAGACGAAAATGCCCAAACTGAAGACCAAGAGCGGCGTGAAGAAGCGCTTCAAGCTCACGGCGACCGGCAAGGTGAAGCACGGCGTCGCCGGCAAGCGCCACCGCCTGATCAGCCACAATGCCAAGTACATCCGCCAGAACCGCGGCACCGAAGTGCTCGACCATGCCGATACGGCGCGGGTCAAGCTCTGGGCGCCCTACGGCCTGAAATAGGAGGAACGGCAAGATGGCACGCGTCAAACGGGGTGTAACCACCCGCAGCAAGCATAAGCGCCTCCTCGATCAGGCGAAGGGCTATTACGGCCGTCGCAAGAACACGATCAGGATCGCCCGCCAGGCCGTCGAGAAGGCCGGCCAATATGCCTATCGCGACCGCAAGGTGAAGAAGCGCAGCTTCCGCGCGCTCTGGATCCAGCGGATCAACGCCGCGGTCCGGGCCGAAGGCCTGACCTACGGCCGCTTCATGCACGGCCTCAAGCTCGCCGGCGTCGAGCTGGATCGCAAGGTCCTCGCCGACATCGCGATGCACGAGGGCGAGGCGTTCAAGGCGATAATCGCCCAGGCCAAGGGGGCGCTGCCCGCCGAGGCCTGAGCCAGCCGCTCGGCGAAAAGATCGGGGCGCGAGGGAGCAAATCCTTCGCGCCCTTTTCATTCCGCGTCCGGCGCGGCACTCTCCTTTCCGCATTCGGCGATAGGGGATTGCCATGAGTCGCTACCTGCTGCCGGCCGCGGGCGCAGTTGCGCTCGCCGCCTCCACCGCCTTGGCCAACGACAGCACCGCCACGACCGGCGCCGGCGGGTTGGTGCTCCGCCAGAGCGCCGACATCGACATGGTGTCTGAGGACCTCTACGTCTCGGTCGAGCAGATCCGCGTCCATTATGTCTTCCGCAACCGCGCCGCCCGCGACGTCAACGTCACCGTCGCCTTCCCGATGCCCGACCGCGACCTTTCGGCGATGCGCGAGAGCGACGTGGGCTACCCGTCCGATTTCCACACCATGGTCGCTGGCCGGGAGATAATCGCGAATTTGGAGCGCCACGTCCTCGCCCGAGGCCGCGACCAGACCGCCCTGCTCCAGAGCCTCCACATCCCGCTCGCCCCGGACGCAAACGGCACCGGCCGGATCACAGCTGCTCTGGCCGGGCTCCCCGCCGCCCGGCTGGCCGAGCTGCGGCGGCTCGGCCTGGTCGACGTCGACGAATATGACCAGGGGCAGGGCATGGAGCGGCACTGGGTGCCGATGTGGACGCTCCGCGACACCTGGTACTGGCAGCAGGTCTTCTCGGCCGGGCGCGATCTCGTCGTCGATCACCGCTACCGGCCCGGCGCCGGCTCCAGCGCCGGCACCCCGCTCGCCTTCCCCGATTATCGCGCCTCCGCCGACGGCCGGGCCGAGGCCGCGCTCTATTGCGCCGACGCCGATTTCCTCGCCAGCCTGGACCGGCGCTCGCGCGCGGTCGGCGAAGGCGCCGAATTCGGCGACTATCGTATCGACTATATCCTGACCACCGGCGGCAACTGGCGCGGCCCGATCGGCGACTTCCGGCTGGTCGTGGACAAGGGCGACCCGCGCAACCTGGTCAGCTTCTGCGAGACCGGGGTGCGCCGGATCAGCCCGACCCAGTTCGAGGTCCGCCATCGCAACTGGCGCCCGAGCCGCGACCTCCACGTGCTGATCGTGCAGCCCTACGAATGAGCCGCCGGATCGCCGTCATCGCCGCCCTGGCCGGGCTCGCCGCGGTCCAGGCCGCCTACGGCAATGACAGCTCGGCCGAGAAGGCCGCAGGCGGCCTCGTCCTGCGCCAGAGCCGCGACATCGACATGGTCTCCGAGGACCTCTTCGTCTCGGCCGGCCAGGTCCGCGTCCATTACGTCTTCCGCAACCGCTCGGCCGGCCCGGTCACGACGATCGTCGCCTTCCCGATGCCCGACCGCGACCTGATGTACGAGATGGAGAGCGAGGTCTCCTATCCGGCCGACTTCCGCACTCTCGTCGAGGGCCGGCCGGTGCAGATGGCGGTCGAGCGCAGGGCCATGGTCCGCGGCGCCGACCGCGGCGCCGAGCTCGCCCGCCTCCACGTCCCGATCGCGCCCGGGCGCGGGCAGCGCGCGAACGACGTCGCCGAGATCATCGCCCGCCTGCCGCGCGCCGAGAAGGCGCGTCTCGCCCGGCTCGGCCTGATCGACGCCCAGTCCTTCTCCGCGCCCGAAGGGCAGATCGTGCCGAGCTGGACGGTGCGGGAGACCTGGTATTGGCGCCAGACCTTCCCGGCCGGCCGCGCGCTCAACGTGGCGCACAGCTACACGCCGGGCGTCGGCGGCACCGCGGGCGTGCCGCTGGCCAGCCTCGATTATCGCAATGGCGAGAATGGCCGCCGCGAGCAGGCCGAATATTGCACCGACCCCGAGTTCCTCGCGGCGATCGACCGGATGAGCCGGCGCGCCGAGCGCGACCAGGCCAATTATCCGATGGAGCAGCGCATCCGCTACATCCTCACCACCGGCGGCAACTGGCGCGCCCCGATCGGCGACTTCCGCCTCGTCGTCGACAAGGGCAGCCCGAACGCGATCGTCAGCTTCTGCGGCCAGGGCGTCAGGCGGATAAGCCCGACCCAGTTCGAGGTCCGCCACCGCAACTGGCGCCCGGACCGCGACCTCGCCATCCTCGTCGTCAGCGCCGAGCCGCGGGAATAGGAAACGGGCCGCCGCCGCCGCCCGACCCGATCGGGACGGCGCCTAGCCCTGGCTGGCGGTGAACACCGCCAATTGCGCATCGAACGCGCGCTGGTAGGCTGGCCGCGCCTCGCCGCGGGCGATATAGGCGCAGAGATTGGGATGCCGCTCCAGCAGGCCCGATCCGCCCAGCCTGCGCAGCACCGTCACCATCAGCAGGTCGCCGGCGCTGAACCCGCCGTCGAGCCAGTCCGCATCGCCTAGCCGCCTCGACAGCTCGTCCAGCCGGACGCGGACGCGATCCTCGAGCATGGGCAGGCGCGCCTCGTACCAGTCCCGGTCGCGTTCCAGGACCTTGGCCATCGAGAGCTCGACGATCGGCGGCTCCACCGTGTTGAGCGCAGCGAACATCCAGGTGATCGCGCGCGCCCGCGCATCCGCATCTGTGGGCAGCAGGCCCGCATGGCGCTGCGCGATATGGAAGACGATCGCTCCCGATTCGAACAGGGCGAGATCGCCTTCCTCATAGGTCGGGATCTGCCCGAACGGATGAAGCGAAAGATGGGCGGGCGCCTTCATCCCGGCGAACGAAACGAGGCGAACCTCGTAGGGCTGGCCCACCTCCTCGAGCGCCCAGCGGACCCCCATGTCGCGCGCAAGGCCCCGGCCGCGATCGGGGGAGCGTTCGAAGGCGGTGATGGTGATGGTCATGGTGAAGCTCCTGGCGGTCGCACGATGACCCGCAAATCATACGCCGTCACCGGGATTCTCGGCCCCTCGCGATGCGCGCAGGGACGAAGCGTTCGGTTGGCGCGGTGCGCCGACCCGGCCGGCCCTGTCCGCGTCGGCGAAGCCGTGTAGGGTGGCCGGCATCCGATCCGGGGGGATTCATGTCGCCGTCACATTTCCACGCGCCCGCGCAGCGTCGCGTTTCCACATCATCTCTTCTTCGGATCCTGCAGTCGTTCCTCCTTCGCGCCTTGCTCGCTTTTGGCCTCGCGGGTGCCGCCGCGACGCCGGCCGCCGCCTATCTGCAGTGCGCGCCCTATGCGCGCGCCCAATCCGGCATCGCCATTCACGGCAATGCCGGGACCTGGTGGGGCCAGGCCGCCGGCCATTATCGCCGCGGCGCCGAGCCGCAGGTCGGCGCGGTGCTCGCCTTCCAGCCGACCCGCGCCATGCCGGTCGGGCACGTCGCGGTCGTCGCCGCGGTGGTCGACGGCCGCCATGTCCTGCTGAACCACGCGAACTGGTCGGGGCACGGGCGCATCGAGCGCGGCGCGCTCGCCGAAGATGTTTCGGCGAGCGGCGACTGGAGCGAGGTCCGGGTCTGGTACGCGCCCCAGCATTCGCTGGGCCTGCGCACCAATCCGACCTTCGGCTTCATCTACCGCGATCCTCCGGCGGAGGCCGCGCCGGCTTATGCCTCGGCTTCGACGATCGCCGATCCAGTTTCGGCCGGCACGGACTGAGCGCCTTAACTTTTGCCCGCGCGGCGCCGCTCTTGTAGGGCCGCCTTCATGGCCCCGGACCTCGTCCATATCGAAAGCTGGATCTTCGATCTCGACAACAGCCTCTATCCGCACAGCTGCAATCTCTTCGAGCTGATCGACCAGAAAATGGGCGCCTATATCCAGCGCCTGCTCGGCGTCGACGCGGCCGAGGCGCGGCGGGTGCAGAAGGGCTTCTTCCACGCCCACGGCACCACCCTTGCCGGGCTGATGGCCAATCACGGCGTCGATCCGCACGATTTCCTCGACTTCGTCCACGACATCGATCTCGCCCGGGTCACCGCCGATCCGGCGCTCGTCGCGGCGATGGACCGCCTCCCCGGGCGCAAGTTCGTCTTCACCAATGCCAGCGAGGATTATGCGCGCCGCGTGCTGGGCCGGCTCGGCCTCGCCAATGCGTTCGACGGCCTGCACGACATCCACGCCATGGCTTACGTGCCGAAGCCCGACCCGTCCGGCTACGAAGCGATCTGCGCCGCCTATGGCATCGATCCGGCCCGCGCCTTGTTCGCCGACGATATGGTCCGCAACCTCGCGCCGGCCAAGGCGATCGGCATGACCACCTTGTGGATCGACAACGGCTCGGAGCAGGGGCCGGACCTCGCCGAAGCGGACTGCGTCGATTACAGGTCGGACGACATCGCCGGCTGGCTGGCCGGCGTGCTTGGAGAGGAAGTGGCATGAGCGCAGAGCTGGAGCGGGTGATCGACGCGGCTTGGGAAGGGCGCGACCGGGTCGGCACCGAAACCGGCGGCGAGATCCGCACCGCGGTCGACCGCGCTTTGGCCCTGCTCGATTCGGGGGCGGCGCGGGTGGCGCAGAAGGGGCCGGGCGGCTGGACGGTCAACCAGTGGCTGAAGAAGGCGGTCCTGCTCTCCTTCCGCCTCAATCCGATGGCGCCGATCGCGGGCGGCCCGGGCGGCGCCTTCTGGTGGGACAAGGTGCCGTCCAAGTTCCTCGCGATGAGCGAGGCCGATTTCGCCGCTGCGGGCTTTCGCGCCGTGCCCGGCGCGATCGTCCGCCGCGGCGCCTATGTCGCCAAGGGTGCGGTGCTGATGCCCTGCTTCGTCAATATCGGCGCCCATGTCGGCGAAGGCACGATGATCGACACCTGGGCGACGGTCGGGAGCTGCGCCCAGATCGGCGCCAACGTCCATATTTCGGGCGGCACCGGCATCGGCGGCGTGCTCGAGCCGCTCCAGGCCGGGCCGGTGATCGTCGAGGACGACTGCTTCATCGGCGCGCGCTCGGAGGTGGCCGAAGGCGTGGTCGTCGAGCAGGGCGCGGTGATCTCGATGGGGGTGTTCATCGGCGCCTCGACCAAGATCGTCGACCGCGCCACCGGCGAGGTGATCTACGGCCGCGTGCCTGCCTATTCCGTGGTCGTCCCCGGCACGCTCCCCGGCAAGAACGGCGGCCCGGGCCTTGCCTGCGCCGTCATCGTAAAAAGGGTAGACGCTAAGACCCGCTCCAAGACCGGCATTAACGAGCTTCTGCGGGACTGATGCGGCTGGCGGCCCCCTTGGTCGCGATCACGCTTGCCGTAGGAACGGGGCTGCTCGCGCGCGAACCGGCGCCGCTGACCAAGCTCACCGCCCGGGCCATGCCCGATCGGGTGCTGGCGCGCCGCGTCTTCGGCGACCTCGGCCGCATCATGCGGCCGATCCCGGATCGGGGACGGTCCGGCGTCCGGCCGACCATTCCACTCGGCCGCCTCTCCTTCATGACGATCCCACACGGATCGGGCGTGGCGGGGCTCTGCGAAACCCTCTGGGTCGACGTCCGCTTCGAGCCGGCCGGACCGCTTTCCGGCGCGAACACGCCGGTCAGGCCGAACGGCTTCACCGAACATATTGTCTATCTGGTCGGCGATCTGCCGCGCCTCATGAACCTCGAAGGGGCAGAGGATGACGAGATCCAGCGGCTCGACACCCATTGCGCCGGGATCGATCCGCGAACGGTGTCCACGATCGCGGCAACGGATGGAGCAGCGGCAGCGCGCGCGGTCCGCGTCTCGGAGGATCTGCTCAGCGCGGCGCGCGCCGGGCGGCCGGTCCCGGCGCTCGTCTGCGAGGGGCTGGTGCCGCCCGGGCAGCCGCCCTCGGCCGCTTCCGCCTGCCTGCAATTCCTCTCCCGCCTCAGCGCGGCCAATATCTCGGCGGTTTACGATTGCACTGCGCCGCCCCCGGGCACGTCGTCCTGCTTCTACGTCAGCAATGACGGCATCGCGCTGCGCTTCGAGTTCAGGCCGAACGACGGCTGGCCCTCCAGGATCGTCGCGCAGCAGGAGGCGATCGTGGGCCCGGATCAGATGATCGACTGATCAGCCCCGCCCCCGGTCCCCGGCGGCAGATACTGAAACTCCACGAGATAGACGTTCCGCCCGCTGCCATGCTTGGCGACCTTCAGGAGATCGACGACGCCGAGGAAGCCGGAGCGCCGCGCCAGCTCGCCGGTAATGTCCTCGATCGCGATCGGGCGGATCGATTCGACGATGATATGCCCCTCCTCCATCGGATAGATGCCCCCGACCTTCACGTGCGGCCTCTGCCAGATCCGGACCGAGCAGGTGATCCGGCCCTCGCGCACCCCCTGGCGCAGGCGCTTGGTGAACATCATGGCGTCGGATACCCCATGGATCCCGTCTAGCAGACGAAATCCGTCCGAACGACTGGCCGGGATTGGCCGCAACTTTCGGGATGGCCGCCGTCCCGCGCGCGGCTAGTGCGGCCCGATGGACGTGAACCGCAATATGAGCGCCGCCGACTGGGCGATCCTGCTCGCCCTCGCGGTGATCTGGGGCGGCTCCTTCTTCTTCGTCGAGCTCGCGCTGGACAGCGTCGCGCCTTTGACCCTGGTGCTGATCCGCGTCGCCCTCGCCGCGGCGATGCTCTGGCTCTTCCTGCTCGCGCGCGGCGCGCGGCTGGCGATGCCGCCCCGCGCGGCCCGTTCCTTCCTCATCCTTGCCCTGCTCAACAATGTAATCCCCTTCACCCTGTTCGTCTGGGCGCAGCAATCCATCACCGGCGGCCTCGCCTCGATCCTCAACGCGACCTCGCCGATCTGGGGCGTGATCGTCGCCCATGGTTTCACCGCCGACGAGAAGGCGACGCCGGCCAAGGTCGCAGGCGTGCTGCTCGGCTTCGCCGGGGTCGCCGTGATGATCGGCGCCGACGTCCTCGGCCAGATCGGGGCGGGCCTGCTCGCCCAGCTCGCCTGCCTGGCCGCGACCCTCTGCTACGCCTTCGCCGGCGTCTACGCCCGGCGCTTCCGGCTGATGGGCGTGCCGCCGGTCGGGGTCGCCACCGGCCAGCTCACCGCTTCCTCGATCGTGATGCTGCCGCTCGTCCTCATCTTCGAGCCGCCCTGGCAGGCGGGCGCGCCGTCGCTCCAGGCCTGGATGGCGCTGGCCGGCCTCGCCCTGCTTTGCACCAGCCTCGCCTACATCCTCTATTTCCGGCTGGTCGCCGCGGCCGGCGCGACCAACTCCCTGCTCGTCACCTTCCTCGTCCCTATCACCGCGATCCTGCTCGGCGCGCTCATCCTCCACGAACGGCTCGAGCCGCGCCATTTCGCCGGGATGGCGCTGATCGGGGCAGGGCTGGCGGCGATCGACGGGCGCCTGCTGAGGATCAGGCGTGCCCCGGCGCAGGTCGGGGCCCAGGGCGGAGCCTGAACCTGGACCCCGGCTTTCGCCGGGGAACATCGTGGCTCAGCCGGCGTCGGCCTCGAGCAGGAGCCGGGCCGCGCGCTGGTCCTGCCAGTCCGACATGCCGGTCATCCGCCACACTTCCTCGCCCTGGCTGTTGTAGAGGATCGTGGTCGGCAAGGTGTCGGCCTGGACCGCGCGCATGACCTGCATCCGGCTGTCGAGATAGGGTTCGAGCCGGCCGAACTGGTGGGCGGCGAAGAAGTCGCTCACCTTCCGGCGCCCGTCCTGATCGTCCTGGCTGATCGCGACGACCCTCAAGCTCCCGGTCTCGCGCGCGGCGAGCGCGTCGAGCGTCGGCATCTCCACCACGCAGGGCGCGCACCAGGTCGCCCAGAGATTGACCAGCAGCGGCTGGCCGCGGAAGGCCGAGAGCCGGACCGGCTGGCCCTGGCCGTCCTCGAAGATCATGTCGGGCGCAGGCTGACCCTGGTGCGAGCGGTCCAGCCGGCCGGTCGGAACCGGCGCCTCGGGCGCGCCCGCGGCGGCGACCGCATTGGCGACGGCGGGCGCTTCGCCTTGCGGGGCTGCGGCCTTTTGCCTATCGCATCCGGTCAGCGCGAGGCCCAAGGCGAAGGCGGGGAGACAGAAGATAACGAGCCGCAAGGACCAGCACTCCAACGCCATGTGGGGCGGGCGGTTCGCCGAGGGCCCCTCGGCGCTCATGCGCGAGATAAATGCCTCGATCGCCTTCGACAAGCGCCTCTGGCGGCAGGACATCGAGGCCAGCCGCGTCCACATCGCCATGCTCGCCGCCCAGGGCATCGTCGCCCAGGAGGATGCCGACGCGATCGAGGAGGGGCTCGACCGGATCGAGGACGAGTTCGAGACCGAGGGGGTGGTCGAGGACGAGGCGCTCGAGGACATCCATATGCATGTCGAGCATATGCTGTCCGAGGCGATCGGCCCGGCGGCGGGCCGGCTCCACACCGCCCGCTCGCGCAACGACCAGGTCGCGACCGACTTCAAGCTCTGGGTGCGGGACGCGATCGACGCGGCCGAGGAGGGACTCGCCGCGCTGCAGCGGGCGCTGGTGCTGCGCGCCGCGGAGCATGAAGCGAGCGTGATGCCCGGTCTCACCCACCTCCAGTCCGCCCAGCCCGTGACCCTCGGCCACCATCTCATGGCCTATTACGAGATGCTGCGCCGCGATCGCTCGCGCTTCGCCGATGCGCGTGCGCGGCTCAACGAATGCCCCCTCGGCGCGGCCGCCCTCGCCGGGACCAGCTTCCCGATCGACCGGGAGGCGACGGCGCTCGCCTTGGGCTTCGACCGGCCGACCGCCAACTCGCTCGACAGCGTCTCCGACCGGGATTTCGCGCTCGATTATCTGATGGCCGCGACCCAGTGCGCGCTCCACCTCTCGCGCCTCGCCGAGGAGTTCGTGCTCTGGGCAAGCCAGGCCTTCGGCTATATCTCCCTTTCCGACGCCTTCTCGACCGGCTCCTCGATCATGCCGCAGAAGCGCAACCCCGACGCGGCCGAGCTGGTCCGCGGCCATAGCGGGCGCATCGCCGGCGCGACCATGGCCCTGATCGCGGTGATGAAGGGCCTGCCGCTCGCTTATTCGAAGGACATGCAGGACGACAAGGAGCCGGTGTTCGAGGCGCACGATCTCCTCTCCGTCTCGCTCGCGGCGATGGCGGGGATGGTCGAAAGCACCAGCTTCAACGCCGAGCGGATGCGCGCCGCGACCGAGGCGGGCCATGCCACCGCCACCGATTTCGCCGACTGGCTGGTGCGCGAGGCCGACATCCCGTTCCGCGAAGCCCACCACATCACCGGCCGCGCAGTGCGCATGGCGGACGAGGCGCGGGTGCCGCTCTGGGCCCTTCCCTATGACGCGATCCGCAGCATCGACGAGCGGATCAAGCCCGGCGTTTTCGATGTGCTTTCGCCCGACGCCTCGGTTAAGAGCCGCACCAGCTTCGGCGGCACCGCGCCCGCCCAGGTCAGGAAGCGGATCGAGGCGGCGAAGAAGGCGTTGGGGATGAAGGAATGAACCGCCCCCTCCTGATCCTCGCGCTCGCGTCCGCGGCGGCGCTTTCGGCCTGCGGCCTGCGCGAGCCGCTCTCGCCGGCCCAGGGCCAGCACATGCCTCCGGCCCCGGCCATGGCGAGCCGGGCGATGACCACCGACGAATTGATGAAGCCGCCCGCCATCGCCCGTCCCGAGCGGCTCGACGAGTTGCTGCAGCGCTCCGAGGAGCGGCACGACGACCGCTTCGACCTTCCGCCCGGCGACATCCCGGCCAACACCAATTCCAGCGGCGACGCGCCGCAATGAAGCCCGTCCGCAAGGCCGTCTTCCCGGTCGCCGGGCTCGGCACCCGCCTGCTCCCCGCCACCAAGTCGATCCCCAAGGAGATGCTGACGATCCTCGATCGGCCGCTCATCCAATATGCGGTCGAGGAGGCGCGCGAGGCCGGGATCGAGCAGATGATCTTCGTCACCGGCCGCGGCAAGGACGCGCTCGAGGACCATTTCGACATCAGCTACGAGCTCGAGACGGTCATGGCCGCGCGCGGCAAGCCGCTCGACGCGCTCGCGGGCACGCGCTTCCCGCCCGGCGCCATCGTCTCGGTCCGCCAGCAGGAGCCGCTCGGCCTCGGCCATGCGGTCTGGTGCGCGCGCGACATCGTCGGCGACGAGCCCTTCGCGGTGCTGCTGCCCGACGAGCTGATGCTCGGCCGCCCCGGCTGCCTGGCCCAGCTGGTCGAGGCCTATGGCCGGGTCGGCGGCAACGTCGTCGCCGTGCTCGAAGTGCCGCCCGAGGAGACCCATCGCTACGGCATCGTCGTGCCGGGCGCGCGCGACGGGCGCCTGGTGGCGATCGAGGGGCTGGTCGAGAAGCCGCCGCAGGGCAGCGCACCCTCGAACCTGATGCTGCCCGGCCGCTATATCCTCCAGCCCGAGGTGATGCGCGCGCTCGACGCCCATGAGACGGGCGCTGGCGGCGAGATCCAGCTGACCGACGCCATGGCGCGGCTGATCGGCACCCAGAGCTTCCACGGCTATGCCTTCGACGGCGCCCGCCATGATTGCGGCGACAAGACCGGCTTCGTCATCGCCAATCTCGCTCTGGGGCTCGCCGACTCGGCGGTGGCGCCGGCGATCCGCGCCTTCCTCGCCGACCAGACATGATCTGCACCATCGTCCTGGTCGTCGACGGCCGCGCCCAGCGGATCGCGCCCGAGGAAGCGAGCGTCTATCAGGGGCCGGGCTTCATCTGGACCCATGTCGAGAGCGAGGGCGATCTCGATCTGCCCTTTCCGATGCTCGTCGACGTCCCCGACGTCGCCGCCAACGCCCTCGTCGCGACCGAGACCAGGCCGCGCTGCGACCGGATCGGCGAAGGGGCGATCGTCAACATCCGCGGCCCCGCGGTAGAAGGAACGGGCGGCTCGGACCGCCTGGTCTCGATCCGGATGTGGGCGCGCAAGGGCCGGGTCGATTCGGTCACCCGCCGGCCGCTCGCCGCCACCGCCGCGGTGCTCGCGCAGATGGAGGCCGGCAAGCTGCTCGATCCGGGCGATCTGGTCACCGCTTATGCGCGCGAGATCAGTGGGACGCTCGACCCCCAGGTCGCCGATCTCGGCGACCAGCTCGACGATTGCGAGAGCGAGCTGCAGGACGGCAACAAGTTCCGCCTGCGCACGACGATCACGCGCATCCGCTCCGAGGCGATCGCCTTCCGCCGCTTCGTCGCGCCCGATCGCGACGCGCTGACCGGCCTCGCCGCATACGATTTCGACTGGCTCGAGGAGGACGACCGGCTGCACATCCGCGAGGCCGCCGACCGTTTCGCCCGCATGGCCGAGGAATTGGAATCGGTCCGCGAGCGCTCCGCCCTGCTCCACGAGCAGCTCACCGACCTGCGCGCCGAGGAGATCGACCAGCGCTCTTTGCTCATCTCCGTCGTCGCCTTCATCTTCCTGCCTCTGACCTTCATCACCGGCCTGCTCGGCATGAACGTCGAAGGCATCCCCGACGCCCACGATCCCTTCGCCTTCTGGTGGGTCGTGGCCGTCTGCTTCCTGCTGGGCCTCGCCGTCCTCGCCTGGTTCGTCCGGAGGCAGTGGCTGCGGCGTTAAGCCTCCAGCTCGACGTGCTAGCAGAGAAAGTCCCGGCAGCTTTCGTGGAGATAATTGGGTGAGAAGCTGGTTAGGCGACTATCCCTGTGATGTGCCCTCAACCACCTTGGTCGACCCGCATCTGTATCTCATTGATTTGGAGCAATGCGTACACCAAGGGAGCGTAAGTATAGTAGCTAATCCAGAATGTGGGCACCATCAGCAGCGCTGCCTGGATCATCGGTCGGTCTTGTTTCGTCACCCCTTCCCAAACGCCGAGCAAGGGTACGCCTACGAAGCACCACATCACTAGCCAGGCCAGGCCACCCGTGATCGCCCAGCCCGGTAATACGAGCGCAAACGCCGCGCCATGAATGAATGCGAGGATCATGCAGGCCCTCACATAAAGGGCGCCGAAACCCGGCGGTCTGCTTTGATCTCGGCGCTTATGGGCGTCGAGACGCAACAGCAGGCTGAACGGAACTGCCGCTAGGAAGATGGCCACAAAGAACCATCTAGCGTTTTTCCACCAGTCCTGCTTCGCACCAGCGAGCTGCTGTCGAGCATCGGCTTGCTGGCGCGCGGCCTCGGCGGTTTCCGCCGCCCGCTCCGCCCGGCCGAGGCACGCCAAATACTCCTCTGCGCTTCGCTCGTCGCTACCGCAATTCGGTGTTGACGGGCCCGCGCCGGTCGGGGCTGCTGCATCGGTACCAGACATCATGTCAACGGCCGCGCTTGAGTTCCAATCCATCCCGTCACCGGCTCCGGCTGGCATCGCGCTTTGCGTCCCGGTCGGCGAGGGCCCGGCTGCTGTGGCCGGGATCCAAAGCATTTCACCTTTTACTTGTTCATCGCTGACGATCTCGATTCGGTCGTGGAATAGCGCTCCCTGGAAAGGATCGACGTCAAGCGTGACATGCTGCTCGTGGGTCAGCAGCTGGAACATCTCACCGAAGCTCGTCGGCGCCCGCCTCAGCGTCGCCGCAATGCTGCGGAGCAAAGTACCACTGTTGACCGCGTGAGGGATGCCAATGCTGGCTGATTCCGACGAATAGCAGCCGAGGGGAAGCAAGCCGACGCCAAGGTCGTTGGCGACCCGCGACCAAAGCCTGAGATCGATGAGAATCTGCCGATTACCCTCGCTCCAGGTCATCGTATGGGTCGACTGGTCGATATGGCCCACAAGCATCAGCACCTTTCCTCGATAGGGTTCCAGGACCGCACCGATTTCCGCCATAGTCGGGCGCGGATTGTCGAAGTCATGGCGCATCCGGTTGAGGCCTTCGGATATCGTCCGCCTTGCCGATGGGATGTGGTTCTCAAACATCCGACGCGCCTCCCGCTCAACATCGGGCCTCGATGAGAAGTCGGCGACAAGGATAGTGATGTCATGCGTCGTCAGCGGCGCGGCGAGTGCGTCCCGATAGCGTTGAAGCATGTCGGCCTTCAAAACCGCGTCATAGTCCGATTCGCTACGAGGCAGGCGTACGCGAAAGAAAGGCAAATCGTCGTGAAAAGGCTCTGCACGTCGAAAATCGTCCGGTCGGCTCTCATAGAGATAGCGTGCCCTATCGCGTAGCACGTTGTCGATCTGTCGGCGCTGTTCCCGCGGCGATAACGAGTCCCACCACCGCCTCGACGATTCGGCGCGGGCGCGCTGAACTTCGGCGGCGCGTCGAGCCACTTCCCCCGGTCGCGCTTCCGGCCGTTCCATCCGGGATGTGCCGGGCGTGGCGCAGAACAGGAGGATCGCGGCCAGTATGGCGGCCAGTATCGAGATTCGTCGGCCCTCCAGAAGTTTGATCACTCAGCCGCCCCCGAATCTTGGCCCGACGTCGTGGCCGAGATCGATGAGAATGCTGAATGTCTTGCGCGCGAGATCGTTTGCAGCATCGACCATCGCTGCCAGTCCAGCGCGGTCGCGCGGGACGGCATTTCTCGTGGCGATGAGTTTGCCGCGCAAAAAGGCCGCCTCGATGCTCGCCTCTTTGAGCGCGCTATACTGCTTCTGTAGGCCGCTGGGGTCGGTGATCGATCCGCGCATGAATGAGACGATCAACGGTATTGCAGCTGATAGGAAGCTCATGCTCGCCAGTACGATTGCTTCGCTGCGATGATCTATCAGGGCCGTGCTACGGAGCAGCAATGCGATGAGGGTCGCGGCGCTCCCCAGCGCCAGCAGCTTGCCGCCGAGTTCAACCCATTGCGCTATGTTCAGCGTCCTCCGGGCGCTCCGGATCGCTGCCAGCGCCGCATTGTCGATTGCAGTAAGAAAGGCCTCCGCAGTGTCGATGGCGGCGTTGAGCACTGTATCGTCGCCACCTAGGACTGCGCCGTCCGGCTGCAGCGCCGCTTGCGCACTCGGATCCGGATTCGCCTCGCGCAGACGAGCGAGCCTCGCTGGAGCAAAAGCAGCAAGGAACCGCACGGCGTCACCCACATGGACCGGCCGATCGACGGGCAATCTCCCCCCATTCGGTACCAATCTTGGACCTTTGAGTATCCTGCAATACGAGTCCTGAAGGCGCAAGCAGATCTCTACGAAAAGAGTCGCAGAGTGCGCGTGTGAAAGATCGAAGAAAGTCGAGACCTCGCTTGAGAACGTCGTTGGGTTGACGATAACGCCCAACGAGGTGGCTCCCAACCATCTCGAAGTCCCACATACGCCGCGACAGGTGAATTTATTGAAGCGTCTATTTAAGCTTGAGCGTATCTCTCTGGTTGGCCCGAGGGCCTTCGCCCTAAGCCTCCAGCTCGACGTCCCAGTAGAGATAGTCGCGCCAGCTCTCGTGGAGATAATTGGGCGGGAAGCTTCGGCCGTGCTCCTGGAGCTGCCAGCTGGTCGGGCGGAACGGGCGCCGGCGAATCTGCATGCGCGCCTGCTGGGGCGTGCGTCCGCCCTTCCTGAGGTTGCAGGGCGCGCAGGCGGTCGCGACATTGTCCCAGGTCGTGCGCCCGCCCTGGGCGCGCGGCAGGACGTGGTCGAAGGTCAGCTCGCGCGGATCGCCGCAATATTGGCAGGAGAAGCGGTCGCGCAGGAACAGGTTGAACCGCGTGAAGGCCGGATATTCGCTCGGCCGCACATATTGCCGGAGCGCGATCACGCTCGGCAGCTTCATCGCCAGGCTGGGGCTGTGGACCTCGCGCTCATAGGCGGCGACGATGTCCACCCGTTCCAAAAAGACCGCCTTGACGGCGGTCTGCCACGGCCACAGGCTGAGCGGATAATAGCTCAGCGGCGTGTAATCCGCGTTGAGCACGAGGGCGGGACAGCCTTCGGGGTGCCGGAGAAGATCGGGATGGTACAAGGCCGAACGCGCTCCCGTTTTTCGGAAAAGCCCGCCGAAAAACGTCGCCCCACGAAACCTGTCGCACCCAGAACGCGGGAGACTGGGCCTTTCGCCGTCCTCTCCTGGTCCGCCACGCTCTTGCCTGTATGCGTGACGCCCTCATGACACCATAGTCACCGACTCGCGGTCAAGAACTTATGCAGCCCGTCACCCGCTTCGCGCCAAGTCCGACCGGACTATTGCATCTCGGCCACGCTTATTCAGCGGTTCGCGCGCACGATTATGCGCGGGAGCGGGACGGGACCTTCCTGCTCCGGATCGAGGACATCGACCCCGGCCGGTCGCGCCCGGAGCATGTCGACGGGATCCTTGCCGACCTGCTCTGGCTCGGGCTCGAATGGGACGGGGAGCTGCTCTACCAGTCGGAGCGGCTGCCGCTCTACGCCGAGGCGCTGGAACGGCTGAAGGCGGCGGGGCTCGTCTATCCCTGCTTCTGCACCCGCGCCGACATCGCCGACAGCGTGGCGGCGCCTCAAGGTCCGGACGGGCTAATCTATCCCGGTACCTGCCGGCATCTCGCCGAGCCCGATCTCACCCGCCCGCACGCCTGGCGCCTCGATATGGCGAAGGCATTGGCGTTCTTCCGCGAAAGCGGGAGTCCAGCTTCGGACTCCGATCTGGGCTCCCGCTTTCGCGGGAGCACATTGATGTGGTGCGATGACGAGCGCGAAATCATCGCCACGCCCGAAATCTTCGGCGACGTCGTCCTCGCCCGGAAGGACGCGCCGGCTTCCTATCATCTCGCCGTCACCGTGGACGATGCCGCGCAGGGCGTGACCCATGTCGTGCGCGGCCGCGACCTCTTCGCCTCGACCCACGTCCACCGCCTGCTCCAGGCCCTGCTCGACCTGCCGACCCCCGCCTATCACCATCATGCGTTGCTGACCGACGCCAAAGGCGAGCGCCTCGCCAAGCGCCACAAGGCCCCGACCCTCGCCGACCTTCGTGCCGGCGGCATCGACCCGGCCGCCCTCGTCCAAGCGCTGCGGCAGGGCGAATTGCCCGCTGGATATTCGCTGGCCGAAGCGTAAGAGGCGGCGCCATGAGATGGATTCTCGCCTTGCTCCTGGTCCTCGCCGCCGGCGCGACCCTCACCATCCTGGTCAAGGGCGTGATCGGCATGGCCCAGCAGAAGGACATTACCGGCCAGCGCTCGCAGGCCTTGATGCAGAAGCGCATCCTCTTCCAGGCGATCGCGATCGTCATCGCCATCCTGCTGCTGCTCGTGCTGCGCAGCGGCGGCTGAGGGCCCGTCTCCTGGTCCGGCTCAACAAGATCTACACGCGCACCGGCGATGCCGGCGAGACCGGGTTGGTCGACGGATCGCGCGTCTCCAAGGCCGATAAGCGCATGGCCGCGATCGGCGACGTGGACGAGGCCAATACAGTGATCGGCGCGGCTTTGCCTTCGGTCGAGCACGAGGCGGCGCGGGCGATGCTCGGCCGCATCCAGAACGAATTGTTCGATCTCGGCGCCGATCTGGCGACGCCCGAGGGCATCGAAGGCGCGCTCCGCATCGTCCCTGCGCAGGTCGAACGGCTCGAGCGCGAGATCGACGGGATGAATGCCGACCTCGAGGATCTGCGCAGCTTCATCCTGCCCGGCGGCGCCGGCGGATCGGCCGCGCTCCACCTCGCCCGCGCGGTGGTGCGCCGCGCCGAGCGCGCTGCGGTCGGTGCCGGCGCGGAGTTCAACCCGCACGCCCTTACCTATCTCAATCGCCTCTCGGACCATTTGTTCGTGCTCGCGCGTTGGGTGGCGCGCGATCGGGGCGGGGACATCCTCTGGCAGCCGGGAGCGACGCGGGGCGCGTGACTTCCCTTTTGGGGTGACGCCTGTTCCCCTTTTGTGCTAGGCGCCCGGACACGGGAGGCGAAAGATGGCGACACAGGCCCGGCCGGAGACGAGCGACAGCCTCGCGGCGCGCTACCGGGCGGTCCGCGGCCTCAGCCTCGACCTCGCCGCGCCGCTCTCCGAGGCCGACGCCTGTCTGCAGCCCATGCCCGACGCCTCGCCGGCCAAATGGCATCTCGCCCACACGACCTGGTTCTTCGAGACCTTCCTGCTCCGCGACCATCTGCCGGGCTACCGTCTCCACGACGAGAGCTGGGCCTATCTGTTCAACTCCTATTATGAGGGCGAGGGCGAGCGCCATCCCCGGCCGGAGCGGGGTCTGATCAGCCGCCCCTCGCTCGACGAGGTCCGCGCCTGGCGCGCCGCCGTCGACGCGGCCCTCATCAAGGCGATCGACGATCTGCCCGCATCTTTGATCGAGTTGGGGCTCAACCACGAGCAGCAGCATCAGGAATTGATGCTGATGGACCTGACCGCGGCCTTCGCCGAAAATCCGCTCCACCCGGCACTCTGGCCGGCCGCGCCGCGCGCGCCGTCCGCCCTGGCGCCGCCGCTTCGCTGGATCGAGGGCGCCGAGGGGGTCGCCGAGATCGGCCATGACGGCGCGGGCTTTGCCTTCGACTGCGAGGGGCCGCCCCACAAGACCTTCCTCCATCCACATGCTTTGGCCGACCGCACGGTGACCAACGCCGACTGGCTCGGCTTCGTCGCCGACGGCGGCTATGCCGATCCCTTGCTCTGGCTCTCCGACGGCTGGGCCTGGGTGCGGGAGAAGGGGATCGAAGCGCCGCTCTACTGGCTGCGCGGCGAGGAAGGCTGGTCGCGTTTCGGGCTCGACGGGCTGCAACCGCTCGACCTCGCCGAGCCGGTCTCGCACATCTCCTATTACGAGGCCGACGCCTTCGCCCGCTGGGCCGGCGCCCGGCTGCCGACCGAGGGCGAGTGGGAGGTCGCGGCGCAGGGCCTGGATCCGGATGCGGGCAACCAGCTCGACGCGGCCGGCCCGGCGCGGCCGCTGCCGGCCGACGGCACGGGCCTCCGCCAGATGTTCGGCGACGTCTGGGAATGGACGCTCAGCGCCTATCTTCCCTATCCGGGCTTCGCGCCCGCGCCGGGCGCGGTCGGCGAGTATAACGGCAAGTTCATGTGCTCGCAGATGGTGCTTCGGGGCGGCTGCTGCGCGACCCCGCGAGGCCATCTGCGCGCCTCCTACCGGAACTTCTTCTACCCGCATCAGCGCTGGATGTTCTCCGGGCTGCGCCTGGCCCGCGACGCCTGATGGCCAAGGCCGACCCCCCGCCCCGGACCGCGGATCCCGCCTTTCGCGCGGACGTGCTCGCCGGCCTTGCCGCGCCGATCCCGGCCGTGCCCGCGCGCTGGCTCTACGACCGGCGGGGCTCCGAATTGTTCGAGGAGATCACCCGCCTGCCCGAATATTATCCGACGCGGACCGAAACGGCCCTGCTCGAACGCTATTGCGGTGAGATCGCGGCGATGCTCGGGACGGACGAGGCGGTGGTCGAGTTCGGCTCGGGCTCCTCGATGAAGACTCCGTTGCTGCTGCGTGCGGTCCACCCCGCCGCCTATGTGCCGATCGATATCAGCGGCGATTTCCTCCGCGATGCCGTCGCGGCCTTGCGCGCCCAATTCCCGGACCTGCCGATCCATCCGGTCGAGGGCGATTTCATGCGCCGGATCGAGCTGCCCCCCGAAATCGCGTCTGCGCCGAAGCTCGGCTTCTTTCCCGGCTCGACGATCGGCAATCTGGTGCCGCGCACCGCGGTCGACCTGCTTCGGACGATGAAGGAGACATTGGGCGAAGGCTCGCGCCTCGTCATCGGCATGGACCGGACCAAGGACGTGGAGGTCCTGCTCGCCGCCTATGACGATGCGGCCGGGGTGACCGCCGAGTTCAACCTCAACCTGCTGCGCCGGATCAATGCCGAGCTGGACGGCGACATCCCGGTCGAATCCTTCCGCCACCGGGCGATCTGGAACGATGCGATGAGCCGGATCGAGATGCATCTGGAGGCGCTGCGCGATCTCGCCTTCACCGTCTCGGGGCGGCGCTTCACCTTCTCGGCGGGCGCCACCATCCACACCGAGAACAGCCACAAATATGGCTATCGCGACAGCCGCCTGCTGCTCCGCGCCGCGGGCTGGGGCGTGGTCCGCGACTGGACCGACGAACGCGAATATTTCTCGATCATCCTCGCCGAAGCCGAGCCGCCCCGCTTCGCGCCTTGAGCCTGTGAGTCATCCCGGCGAAGGCCGGGACCCATGAACATTGTCGTCTGAGATAGAGGCGAGAACCTGGCGCTGGAACTTCAAGCGCCGGTGTTCGTGGGTCCCGGCCTCCGGGATGACTAGAGGGTGCTTCGCCCTCGGATCATTGCCCGTCAGACCCGCCCCCGCTAGAGGATCGGCCAGCGTCGCGGAGGGTCCATGCTGCTGTCTCTGTTCACGATCCTGGATTTCCTGCTCCAGGTGCTGATCTGGATCATCGTGATCCAGTGGATCCTCAGCCTGCTGGTCATGTTCAACGTGATCAACACCTACAACCATTTCGTCGGCGCGTTCGTCAACGCGCTCGACCGCATGACCCGGCCGCTCTACCGGCCGATCCGCAAGATCATGCCCGATCTAGGCGGCATCGATTTCTCGCCGACGGTCGTCATCCTGATCCTGATCCTGCTCCGGCGCCTGATGGCCGTGTGGGTGCTTCAATTGCTGAGTGCCGGCTACTCATGACGGCTGCGATCATCGACGGACGGGCGTTCGCTGAGGAGCTCAAGGCGCGGGTCGCGGCCGCCGTGCCGGCCTTCGTGGAGAAAACGGGCCGGGCGCCGGGGCTCGCCGTCGTGCTGGTCGGGGAGGATCCGCCGAGCCGGATCTACGTCCGCTCCAAGGGCAAGGCGACGCTCGCCGCCGGCATGGCGAGCTTCGAGCATCTGCTCGACGACGATACGGGCGAGGAAGCCCTGCTCGCTCTGGTCCGCAGCCTCAACGCGGACGAGCGCGTCGACGGCATCCTCGTCCAGCTCCCGCTGCCGGACCAGATCGACGAGAAGGCGGTGATCGACGCGATCGATCCGGCCAAGGACGTCGATGGCTTCCACATCGAAAATGCCGGCAGGCTCGCGGTCGGCGAGGAGTCGCTGGTCCCCTGCACGCCGCTGGGCTGCATCATGATGCTCAAGGACCGGCTCGGCGACCTTTCCGGGCTGGAGGCGGTCGTGGTCGGCCGCTCGAACATCGTCGGCAGGCCGATGGCGCAGCTCCTGGTCCGCGAGAATTGCACGGTCACGATCGCGCACAGCCGCACCCGCGACCTCCCCGCCGTGGTAAGCCGCGGCGATATCGTCGTCGCGGCAGTCGGCCGCCCCGAGCTGGTCAAGGGCGACTGGCTGAAGCCCGGCGCGACCGTGATCGACGTCGGCATGAACCGGAGCGAAGGCAGGTTGCTCGGCGACGTCGACTTCGCGAGCGCGAGCGAGGTCGCGGCCGCGATCACGCCGGTGCCCGGCGGGGTCGGCCCGATGACCATCGCCGTCCTTCTCCGCAACACGCTCGTCGCGGCGCATGCGCGCGCGGGGCTCGCCCCGCCCGAGGGCCTTTGAGCGCCCTGTTCGTCTCGGCCTTCGTCACCTTCCTGGTGGTGATCGATCCGCCCGGCTGCGCGCCGATCTTCGCCAGCCTGACCGCGGGCACCGGCCCCGAGCATCGCCGCGCCACCGCTCTGCGCTCGGTCGGGATCGCGGCAGGCATCCTTCTCTTCTTCGGACTGCTCGGCCAGGAATTGCTTCACGCGCTCGGCGTCTCGCTGACCGCCTTCCGCATCGCCGGCGGCATCCTCCTCTTCCTGATCGCGGTCGACATGATCTTCGAGAAGAGGACGGAGCGCCGCGAGAACAGGGCGGAGGAGGTCAGCGCGTCCCATCACGACGACATTTCGGTCTTCCCGATGGCGATCCCGATGATCGCCGGCCCAGGCTCGATCGCCTCGATCATGCTGATGATGGCGCGCAGCGAAGGGGTGGTGGAATCCCTGATCGTGCTCGGCGCGCTCCTGCTGACCCTGCTGCTCACGCTGCTGTGCCTGCTGCTCGCCGGGCCGCTGATGCGGCTCATGGGCCATCGGATGGAGGCGATGCTGACCCGCCTGCTCGGGGTGATCCTCGCAGCCTTAGCCGTCCAGTTCGTGCTCGACGGCCTTCACCGCAGCTTTACGATCTGACCACCCGCCACATCCGGTAGGGCGAATTGGGCGGCAGCGGGACCGGAGCCATCCAGGCGGGGACCTTGCCGCGGAGCAGATGGGCGTAGAAGCCCTGCGGCGCCTCCGACTGGTAGATGGTCGATTCCGAGAGGTTCGGGCAGATCAGCACATAATCGACATGGTAGAGCTGGACGGTGCGCAGCGCATTGGCCTCGTCGCCGCGCCAGGCGTGCATCACGTCGAGGATCTGCCGGGCGTTGCGATGATAGGGGCCGGTGATCGCGTCGTGCGGGGTCACCGTGATCAGCCGCGGTCCGAGATCGACGAAGGTCAGCACCATGCCGCGCGGCTGCCGCGCGACCGGCGCCAGCGCCCAGAGCGTCGGACAGCCATTGTTGGCGCGGTTGATCGCCTTGCGCCCTTCGCTGAGCGGCGCGCTGTAGAGCCATTGGGTGAGAAAGCCGCTGGCGATTCCCGAAACGAGGATGAAGACGAGGACCACGCCGAAGACGCGCACCAGCATATGGCGCTGCCCCATCAGCCAGATCGTGGCGAACCAGGCCAAGGCGGTCGCGCCCGGTATGGCGAGCATCTGGGCGGCGGGTCCGGCGCGCGTCTGCCACATCAGCAGCCCGACGCCGGCCGCGGCGAGCAGGGCGACCGCCGCCCAGCTTATCAGCGTCTCCGGCTCGCGCCGGCTGCGCCAGACCATCAACGCATAGCCGATCAGGCCGGCGACCGGCAGCGTCAGCGTGTCGATCGCTGTCTCATAGCCATGCTGCCAGATCGGCATCGCCTCGCGCACCTTGGAAAGCCACAGCCGGTCGAGCTCGGGCGGCGCCTGCTCGAGCCGGCCGATACATTGCGGCGCCCCCCAGGCGAACAGGCCGGCCAGCATCGCCCCGCCCCCCGCGGCGAGGGCGAGCCGCGCCAGCGGCCTTTGCGGGCTGAGCCAGGCGAGGACGAGGGCGATCGCGCCCGCGCCGAGCATCGCCGAGAGCCAGACCGGGGTCAGCGCGTCGCACAGGGGCGCCATGTTCGCTTCCGAGGTGAAGACGAGGAAGCCGAAGGCGCAGCCGCCGCCGAGGCCGATCCCGTAGGCGGCGAGCCGCCGTGCCTCGCCTGCGTCGCGGATCCACATCAGCACGACGATCGCCCCGGCCGCCGCGAGATAGGGCAGCAGCTCCAGGCCTATGACCAGCGAGAAGGCGGTGGAGAGACCCATCATCACGCCGCCGAGCGCGCGCCGCGGCTCGGTCAGCGAGGCCATCGACCAGGCCAGAGCTGCGAGCTGCCAGCCATGATGGTCGATCCTCAGCGGCTGCCACATGCCGGTGGTCGAGCCGGCGCAGGCGAGCAAGGCGAGGGCGAGCGGCCAGGCGATCGGTGACACCATCCGCCGCACCGTCACGCAGAGCGCGGCCATCGCCACCAGCATCGGCAGCATCGGCGCGACCGCGACCGCGATCTGCTCGGCGATGCGCCCGCCGACGATCGGCATGAACAGCAGCTTCAGCGCCGCGATCGGCACGTCGACGAGCCGGGACCAATGGATGTTGGAGCCGGCCATCCGGTGCTGGGCGAGGTCGTGCCAGCCCTGGCCCGCGAGCAGGCCGCGGACCTGCATCATCCGCATATTGTCGTCGGTATCGCCGAGCGCGAAGATCCGGATCGCGCCCCAGCGGTCGTAGAGCATGTAGGCGGCGAAGACGAGCCAGAAGGCCAGCAGCCACCAACGCCAGCGCCGATCCAGAAAGTCGAAGGTCCCGCCCGCGGCGCCGGTCATCGAGGTTTCTTTTCTTTTCAAGCCCGGTCCCGCGCATTAGTCGCTGTCCGCCAAAGGGCAAGCGGCGCATCGTGACGACAATGAAGCTGATCAGCGAGCATAAGGAAATTGCGGGTCAGCTCGTGCGCTACGGGCTGACTGGTGGCCTTGCGAGCCTCGTCAATATCGGCGTCTATTGGGTGCTGGCCGCGGGCGGCATGGACCCCAACCTGGCCTGGACGATCGGCTATCTCGCCGCGGTCGCGGTCGGCTATGTCGTCCACAGCCGCTGGAGCTTCCGCGGCCATGGCCGCCGCGACAATCTCGCCCGGACCGGCGGGCGCTTCTTCGCCGTCTCCCTGGTGAGCTTCGCGCTCAACCAGCTCTGGGTCTGGCTGCTGGTGCGCGAGCTCGCCTTGCCGCTCTGGGCGCCTTACCCGCTCGTGCTCGGCGTGACCCCGCTGATCATCTTCTCGCTCAATCGGCGCTGGGTGTTCGCGTGACGGCAGCGCCCGTCCTCAGCCTGATCGCGCCGGTCAAGGACGAGGAGGAGGCGATCGCGCCCTTCCTCGCCCGGGTCGCGCCGATCCTCGACGGCCTCTTCGCCGAAGCCGGGCCCGAGGGAGCGTGGGAGATATTGTTCGTCGACGACGGCAGCGAGGACAATACCCTGGCCGCCATCCTCCAGGCGCATCAGAAGGACAGGAGGGTGCGGGCGCTGTCGCTGTCGCGCAATTTCGGCAAGGAGGCGGCGCTGACCGCCGGGCTCGACCATGCCGCCGGCCAGGCGGTGATCCCGATCGACGTCGACCTCCAGGACCCGCCAGAGGTGATCGGTGCGATGCTCGCCAAATGGCGCGACGGCTATGAGGTCGTCTACGGCGTGCGCACCAACCGCGAATCCGACTCCCTGCCCAAAAGGCTGACCGCGGAATTCTATTACCGCGCCCACAATTACCTCTCGTCGGACAAGATTCCCGAGCATGCCGGCGATTTCCGGCTGCTCGACCGCTCGGTGGTCGACATCATCAAGCAGATGCCGGAGCGCAACCGCTTCATGAAGGGCCTGTTCGCCTGGTCGGGCTTCCGCCAGGCCGCGGTCGAATATGAGCGCGCGCCGCGGGCGGTCGGCACCACCAAGTTCCGCTACTGGAAATTGTGGACGCTGGCGCTCGACGGCCTCACCTCGGCCTCGACCATGCCGCTTCGGATCTGGTCCTATGTCGGCCTGGTCATCGCCTTCTTCACCCTGCTCTACGCCGTCTATGTCGTCGCCCACACCATCCTCTTCGGCAGCGACGTCGCCGGCTATCCCTCCTTGATGGTCGCGGTCCTGTTCTTCGGCGGGCTCCAGCTCGTCTCGCTGGGCGTGCTCGGCGAGTATGTCGGCCGCATCCTGATCGAGACCAAGCGCAGGCCGCTCTACGTGATCCGCAAGAAGATCGGCCTCGGCGAGGACGGCTGATGGAGCGTGAAGTCTTCGACCGGATGGCCGAGCAGGACCAGATCCATTGGTGGTACGTCGCGCGGCGCCGGATCCTCGCCGCCCTGATCGAACGCGAGGCCGACCTGCCCGAGGATGCGCGCATCCTCGAGATCGGCTGCGGCACCGGCCACAATTTCGAGATGCTGAAGGGCTTCGGCCGGCTCGACGCGCTCGAGGTCGACGAGGAGGCGCGCGCGCTGGCCAGCAAGAGGCTCGGCCATGCGGTCGGCGATGCGCCCTTGCCCGGCCTCCCCGGCATCCCTGACGCAAGCTACGATCTCGTCGCTTTGCTCGACGTGCTCGAGCATGTCGACAATCGCGCGGACTCGCTCCGCAGCATCGCCGCCAAGCTGAAGCCCGAGGGCAAGATCCTCGTCACCGTGCCCGCCTATCAGTGGATGTGGAGCGCCCACGACCTCGCCCATCACCACAAATTGCGCTACTCCAAGGCGGGCCTGAGACGCGACGCCGAGGCGGCCGGGCTGAAGGTCAGGAAGCTCGGCTTCTTCAACTCGCTTCTATTCCCGGTCGCCGCGGCCGTGCGCCTGCTCGGCAAGCTCGCCGGCAGGACGTCGAGCGACGACAAGGTCCCGCCGCGCCCGCTCAACCTCCTGTTCGAGAAGATTTTCGGGCTCGAGCGTCATATGATCGGCCGCGTCCCGCTCCCCGCAGGCGTCTCCCTCTTCGCATTGCTCTCGACCCGGTAGAGCACGCTCGTTCCGCTCCGCCAGACCGGCACAAGGTCCTCGGTCAGCTTGGGATCGTAGGGCGGCGGATCGATCAGCCAGACATAGTCGAAGGCGTCGCGCGGGAAGAGCTCGAGCGCCGCGTCGATCGGCCGCCAGACCTCGCGCGGGCAGCGATAGGCGGTGACCACCTGGGTGGCGTCGCGGATGAACGGCCAGCCCGGGCGGTAGCGGACATGGAGCAATTGCGCGCCGGCCATGGTCCACTGGTCGTTCGAGAAGGCGTTGTTGCGCACGATGGCGAGGCCAGGGAGGTGGAGCAGGCGGGACATCCCCCAGGGCTCGACGCAGGGCCGTCCGACAAAGCTCACCATGCGCGCGCCGCGCGGGACATGGTCGAGCGCGGCGAGCTCCCGGTCGTAGCGCTGGTCATAGAGCCAGGCGCTGACCGTCGAGCCGCCGGTGCGGACCAGGAAGAAGGCGAGCCCGGCCAGAGCGATCACGCGCTGGAGGGTGAAGCTCGACTCCTCCTTGAAGCGGATCGCGACGATCGCGATCGCGAACAGATAGGGCGCGAGCCGCATGTCCGCATAGGCCGAGCCGAAGACAATCCGCGGCAGCAATATGTAGACCAGGGTCAGGAACAGGAAGGAGGCGGCGAGGTTGCGCGACCAGGTGACCTTGCGCCAGGCGGCGATCGACCAGAGCAGGAGCAGGATCACCAGGACGAGCGCGCCGACGTCGAACCATTCCCAGCGGTCGCGCAGCGCCATGGTCAGCCAGTCGAGCTTGCGCCGCCAGTTGAAGAAGTCGGCGGTCTGTCCGGCCGCGTTGCTCCGCCACAGGAACATGAGCACGATCGGGGGCAGCAGGGCCAGGCAATGCAGCCCGGCCCGGAAGCCCGCGGAGAAGAAGTTGCGGCCATGATCGTGCTGCCGGACCAGCTCGGCCGAGAAGCAGAGCACGCCCAATGTCCCCCAGCCGAAGGCGTGGACGATCCAGAGCAGGAGCGAGATCGGCGCGAACAGGGCGGCTCGGAGCCGGACATGATCGAGCCGCCCGAGCCGCAGCCACAGGCCGAAAGATACCAGGGCCAGGGCCATGGCGAGCGCGAAATTCACGAAGCCGAACAGGAACGGGAAGCAATAGGCGAAGGGCGCCGCGAACATCGCGGTCGGCGGGATCCGGCCGTGCACCTCATAGGCGACCCAGAACAGGCCGCCGACGGTGAGCGGCGGGATGGTGAGGATGATCAGCTTCACCGCCGCTTCGAGCCCGATCAAGGGCGCCAGCGCCTCGACCAGCAGGTCGACCCCGAGATTGCCGATCACCTGCCAGTCGAAGCCGAAATATTGCTGGAGGTCGGGCGAGGTGGCGAGATCGAGCTGGACGCGATAGCGGCCCATATGGCCGGGCAGGTCGAGCAAGGGCGGGACGTCCGGCCAGAGCAGGGGCACGCAGGAGAGCAGGACCAGCGCCAGCACGAAATCCCTGCGCTCCCAGAATGCGCGGGGAGCCGGACCGGACGGGAAGGGCTGTGACGGGTGCATGGTCCGACGGAAAGGGCTGGAAGATGCTGACTTGTGCCAATCCGGCGAAACATCAACAGGAAAGTGCGCAAGGGCGGCGAATGTCCCCTGAAGCGACAATACGCCCGATTCCCACGCGCGCGGTCCGGCGATAAGGGAATGAGGATGGTCTCGCTGCTCCGCGAACGCCCCCTGGTGCTGCTCGGCTGGGCCATCGCGTTCGCGCTCGCCCTGCGCTATCTCGGGCCGGATCTCGCCCACGCGCTGGCCAGCCCGTCATGGCAGGTGGGCGAGGGCACCCTGCTCGGCCGCGACTTCGCCAACGTCTACACGGCGGGCCATCTCGTCGCGGGCGGGCCGCTACACGACATTTACGACATCCCTGCCTACCGGGCCCATCAGCAGAGCCTGTTCCACGGCGCGGTGCTCGGCCACAATTATTCCTATTCGCCGGTCTCCTTCTTCTACGTCTGGCTGTTCGCGCCCTTGCCCTATGTCGCCGCGCTCGCGCTCTGGCTCGCCTTGACCGGCGCAGCCTTCATCGCCGCGGCTCGGCCCTATCTCCGGGGCGCCGGCCTTCCCGCCTGGCTCGCCCTCGTCCTGCCGGCGTCGCTGATGAACATCTGGGCGGGCCATTACGGCTTCCTGTTCGGCGCCCTCTGGCTCGCCGCCTGGCACCTGCTCGAGCGACGCCCGCGCACCGCCGGTGTGCTGATCGGGCTGATGATCGTGAAGCCGCATCTCGCGCTGCTGATGCCGCTCCTGCTCGCGCGGCGCGGCGCCTGGGTGCCGTTCCTGTTCGCCGCGCTCACCGCTTCCGCTTTGGTTCTCGCCTCGGGGCTGGTCTTCGGCTGGTCCTATTGGGCGGCCTGGCTCGGCACCACCCTCTTCGCCCAGGCGGCGATGGTGGGCGACACCGGGCAATTCTTCCTGCGGATGATGCCGACCGTCGCGCCGTCTCTGCTCCTGGCCGGCCTGCCGGCCTGGGCTGCCTGGACTCTCCAGGGCGCCGCGGCCCTGGCCGCGGCGGCGGCCTTGTGGCGCTTCATGCCCAAGGAGGGGCCCCGCGCCGGCCTCGCCGGCGCCTGCGCCACCTTCCTCGCCCTGCCTTATGCCTTCGTCTACGATCTGACTGTGGTGAGCCTCGCGGCCCTGCTGGTCCTCGACCGCGGCGGGCCGGAGACACGGCCGCTCTGGCGCGCGCTCGCCTTCGTCGCCTTCCTGCTGCCTTTGCTCACCGTCCCGCTCAATGGTGCCGGCGTGCCGCTCGCGCCGGCGCTCATCGCCGTCCAGCTCTTCCTGCTGCTGCGTCCGGAAGCTACTCCGCGGCCTGGCTGAGGTGCCATTCGGGCGGCTCCTCGCTCGCCCTCAGCCTCGCGCCTTCCTCGTACATATAGTCGCGGGTCATCGGGATGGCGTCGCGGCGCTTCACATATTGAAGCTGCCAGTTGACCAGGCCGCCATGGCGGAACGCGGCCTCGGCGCCCGCCAGGTAGAATTGCCACATCCGGAAGAAGCGCTCGTCGTAAAGCGCCGTGATCTCCTCCTGGTGCATCATCGTCCGATAATACCATTCCTCGAGCGTGTGGGCATAATGGTAGCGCATCGCCTCGACGTCGGTGACGATCAGGTGATTCTTCTCGGCCTCGGCGACCAGCTCGGAGAGGGCAGGGATATAGCCGCCGGGGAAGATATATTTGCGCGTCCATTTGTCGGTGACGCCCGGCATGCCCATCCGCCCGCAGCAATGGGAGAACATCACGCCGTCGTCCTTCAGCAGGCGGTGGGTGTGGGCGAAGAAGCCCGGATAATGGGGCGTGCCGAGATGCTCGATCAGGCCGACGCTGGTGATCCGGTCGAACTGGCCGGTGACGTCGCGATAATCCATCAGCTCGAACTTGACCCGGTCGGCGACGCCCGCTTCCTCGGCGCGCTCCTTGCAGAAGGCGATCTGGTCCGGCGCGAGCGCCACGCCGAGCACGTCGACGTCGTAATGGCGGTGCAGGTACATGGCGAGCCCGCCCCAGCCGCAGCCGATGTCGAGCACCTTCATCCCCGGCTTCAGGTAAAGCTTGGAGGCGATGTGCGCCTTCTTGTCGAGCTGGGCCTGCTCGAGGCTGTTCGACGTGTCCCGGTAATAGGCCATGGTGTACTGCCGGTCCTCGTCGAGGAAGAGCTCGTAAAGCCGCCGGGTGAGGTTGTAGGTGTGCTCGGCATTGCGGCGCGAGCGCGTCCGCCAGTTGATCTGGTCGAACTTGCCGACCGCATAGCCGATCGCCTTGCGGATCGGTCCGCGCGGCCTGAGATCGTCCTGGCTCTCGGCCGGTGCATTGTAGCGGATCAAGAGGATGAGGTCGCGGATGTCGGCCGGCGGCTCGATCACCACGCGCCCGTCCATATAGGCCTCGCCCGCGCCCACGCGCGGATCCTTGGCGATGTGGAAGGCGGCGCCCTTGTCGGTCAGCCGGGCATGGACGGATTTGACCGAGGGATCGGGTGCGCCGTAGCGATAGACCTTCCCGTTATGATCGGTGACGACCAGCTCCCCCTTGGTAATCACCTTGCGGAGCATCTTGTCGAGAAGCCACATTTCTAAAATTCCCCTTGTCGCCCGTCTTTCAAGCGGGGCTTGATCGGAAGGTCAAGACGGGATGGTCTCCACCTGGATCAATTTCGTCAGGCGAGCGCGGCCTGCTTTTCCGCCGCGATCCGGTCGAGCTCCGCCCGGCTCTTCTTCTCCGCGGCGGACTTCAATTGCCCGCAGGCGGCCATGATGTCGCGCCCCCGCGGACGTCGGATCGGGGCGCTGATCCCGGCCTCGAACACGATCTCCGAGAAGCGCCTGATCCTGTCCTCGTCCGAACATTCGTAATCGGCGCCGGGCCAGGGATTGAACGGGATGAGATTGACCTTGGCCGGCAGCCGATACTTGCGGATCAGGCGGACGAGCTCGCGCGCATCCTCGTCGCTGTCGTTCTTGCCCTTCAGCATGACATATTCGAAGGTGATCCGCCGCGCATTGTTGGCGCCCGGATAGGCCGCGCAGGCTTCGAGCAGCTCCTCGATCCCATATTTGCGGTTGAGCGGGACGATCTCGTCGCGCACCTCCTTGGTGACCGCGTGGAGCGAGACGGCGAGATTGACCCCGATCTCCTCGCCGGCGCGCGCCATCATCGGCACGACGCCCGAAGTGGAAAGCGTGATCCGCCGCCGCGAGAGGCCGAGCCCATCGCCGTCCATGACGATCTTCAGCGCGTCGCGGACGGACTCGAAATTGTAGAGCGGCTCGCCCATCCCCATCATCACGATGTTCGAGAGCATGCGGCCCTCGGGTTGGGACGGCCATTCGCCGAGCGAATCCCGGGCGAGCATGACCTGGCCTACGATCTCGCCGGCATCGAGGTTGCGGACCAGGCGCATCGTACCGGTATGGCAGAAGCGGCAATTCAGGGTGCAGCCGACCTGGCTGGAGACGCAGAGCGTGCCCCGGTCGGCGTCGGGGATGAACACCATCTCGAAATCGTGGCCGTCGGCCGTGCGCAGCAGCCATTTGCGGGTGCCGTCGGTCGAGACCAATTCGGTGACGATCTCGGGCCGCGCGATGGTGAAGCGCTCGGCGAGCCAGGCGCGCTGCGGCTTGGCGATGTCGCTCATCGCCGCGAAGCCGGTGGCGCCGCGATTGTAGATCTGGTGCCAGAGCTGCTTGGCGCGCAATTTCGCCTGCCGCTCGTCGAGCCCCGCCTCGGTCAGGGCCGCCCGGATCTCCGCCTTGGAGAGCCCGACCAGATTGATGCGCGCGCCCTCCGCCTCCGCGCGTGGGCGCGGCAGGGGGACCGGGTCGATATGACCGGGGATGGACATGAAGGCTGTCATGAGGGCGTGCATGTAGGCGGAACAGGGCGGAATTTCCATCCCGCTCAGTGTGGTTCGAACGCATCCCCCTGCTCGAGCACGCGCTCGCGTCCGTCCACGATCTCGGCGATCGCGCCCTGCCGCAGGCCGTCGGCCACCGCGGTGCCGCAGCCGAGGCGCGCCGCGCCGCCGGTCATCAGGCCGCGCAGCACCCGCGACGACATGCCGTGCATCACGACCAGCTTGTCGCCTTCCTCGCCCGCAATGTCCGCGAGCCAGCTCCGCAGCCGGGCGGCGACCTCGTCATAGGTCTCGCCGCCCGGAGGGCGGCGGCTGAACAGGCCCGTGGCGGGGTCGAGGATCGGGCCGTTCTCGGCGGCGAGCTCGGCATAGGGGCGGCCGCTCCAGGCGCCGATGTCGATCTCGCGCAGCCGTGCGTCGGTCCTGGCCGCGTGCCAGTCGAGCTCCAGATGCTCGGCGATCACCGCAAGGGTCTGGAGCGCCCGGCCGGCCGGCGACGCCCACAAAGCGAGCTTCGGCTTCGGCCCCAGCAGCATCCGCAGCAGCGCGCCCATCTCGTCGGCCTGGGCGAAGCCGGCGCGGGTCAGCGGGGTGTGGACCGCCTCGCCCTGCATGCGCGCGGCGGCGTTGAACACGGTCTCGCCATGGCGCGCGATGAACCAGCGGCCGGTCACGAATGTGGCGATTCGGAAATTCGCCCTGTCGGAATGGAGCGCTCCGAGCGAATTTCCGAATCTCCAGCCACACTCGCAACCATAGGATCTAGTGTGCCTTTTGAATTTGAAGTTCGCTCGGAGCCCTATCCGACGATCTGGCGAACTTCAAATTCGGCACACTAGCGCGGCGCGCAGGCGATCGCGGCGGCGTCCATCGCGGTGGCGGCGCCGCGCAGGCGATAATGGTCCCGCACGAGCAGGCCTTCGGCCGAGCGCGTCTCGACCGCCATGTCGATGCCGGTGCGCATCGCCGCCTGGATCTCCTGGTCGGCGCGGGCGTCGGCCGCCCAGGCGTCGCGGCCGCCGCCGAGCAATTGGAAGCTGCGCCCGTCGATGCTCAGGAGGACGGCCGACCCTTGGCGTTTCGCGCGGCTCAGCCGGATGTGCAGCTGCCCGCCGCCGCGGCGCGCCGGCCAATGGCCGATCGAAGCGAAGGGATGCCAGCCGGCGGCCGGCGGCGCCTCGAACGGCTCGGTGATCGCATAGCAGCGGCCATTGTCCCGGAAGGCGCCCCAGCTTCCGAAAATGCCGAGCGACTGCGGCTGCGCCGCGGCGGGCGCGGCGACGGCGGCGGCGAGGACGAGGAGGCTCCGGCCCGGTTTCACGCGCCGCACATCGCGCTCCAGAGGGCGGATTGGCAACCGGAAATCCGTTTAGCCGGGGTTCATCCCGCCTGCTCCAAATCCTCGCCCGGCTTCGGCCGTCTGGGGGAAAAAGACAGGGAGAAGAAGGAAAGGGACCTTCCTAATGCGCAAATTGTTGATCGCCGGTCTTCTCGCCGGCCCCCTCTCCACCGCCGCTTTCGCGCAGGACAGCAGTCCGCCCGCGGGCGGCTTTCATATCGAAGGACTGGGCGGCTACGACAGCGCCCGGATCGAGGACGACAAGGACGGCGGCGTGCTCTACGGGGTCGGCGCCGGCTATGATTTCCGGGTCGGCCGCGCCCTTCTCGGCATCCAGGGCGAGGCGAGCGAGTCCACCAATGACGGCTGCGTGTTCGGCCTGGCGGCGCCGGGAGATTCTCTTTGCGCAAGGGCCGGGCGCGAGCTCTTCATCGGCGGCCGCGCCGGCTTCATGGCGGGGCGCAGGATCCTCCTCTACGGCACGGCCGGCTACACCAACGCCCGCTTCCGCATCGATTATGCCGCCGGCACCGCCGCCGGCACCAACAATTTCTCCGTCGCTCAGAATCTGGACGGCGTCCGGGTCGGCGCGGGGGCCGAGTTCGGTATCGGCAGCCGCGCCTTCCTGCGGACCGAGCTCCGCTATTCCAATTTCGAGCAGGGAAGCGACCGCGGCCAGGCGGTCGCCGGGTTCGGTTTCCGCTTCTGACCCCCGAAGGGGTCATCCCCGCAAAAGCGGGATCCACGCGAATGAGGAGGGCCGGAGCGGCGACGCTCCGGCCCTTTTCTTCGCACATTAAGCTGGCGGCCATTGCAACGCCCGCTATAAACCTTCCTCCGACCTGATAAGCGCGGTGAAGCAGGGGTTTTGAATGAAGGCGACGATCGAACGGGCCACCCTCCTCAAGGGCCTCGGCCACGTCCATTCGGTGGTGGAGCGCAGGAACACGATTCCGATCCTCTCGAACGTCCTGATCGAGGCGGAGGAGGAGGGCGGCCTCCGCCTGATGGCGACCGACCTCGACCTCCAGATCAACGAGACGGTCCCCGCCGACGTCACCGAGCCGGGCGCGACCACGGTTCCCGCCCACACCTTGTTCGACATCGTCCGCAAGCTGCCCGAGGGGAGCCAGGTCGAGCTGATCGCGGCGGAGGGGCGGATGCAGGTCAATGCCGGCCGCGCCCGCTTCACCCTCTCGACCCTGCCGCGCGACGATTTCCCGGTGATCGCGGAGGGCGACCTGCCGACCGCCTTCGAGCTGCCCGCGGCGACCTTGCGGCAGATCATCGACAAGACCCGCTTCGCCATCTCCACCGAGGAAACGCGCTACTATCTGAACGGCATCTACCTGCACGTCTCCGACGAGGCACAGCCGGTGCTGAAGGCGGCCGCGACCGACGGCCACCGGCTGGCACGCGTGACCGTGCCGCGGCCCGACGGCGCGTCCGGCATGCCGGGCGTGATCATCCCGCGCAAATGCGTCGCGGAGCTCAGGAAGCTGCTCGACGAGCTCGACGGCACCGTCGAGGTCACCCTCTCCGTATCGAAGATCCGCTTCGGGCTCGGCAACGCCGTGCTCACCTCCAAGCTGATCGACGGGACCTTCCCCGATTATAGCCGCGTCATCCCGACCGCGAACGACAAGCTGCTGAAGCTCGATCCGCGCAGCCTCGAGGAAGGCGTCGACCGCGTCTCGACCATCGCCAGCGAGCGCACCCGCGCGGTCAAGATGTCGCTCGACCGCGACCGCGTGACCCTCTCGGTCACCTCGCCGGAGAACGGCACTGCCTCGGAGGAAGTGTCGGCCGATTATGGCGCGGACGGGCTCGAGATCGGCTTCAACGCCCGCTATCTGCTCGACATCCTCGGGCAGATCGAAGGCGACGTGATGGAGGTCCATCTCGCCGACGCCGCCGCCCCGACCCTGCTTCGCGAGAATGACAAGGCGCCGGCGCTCTACGTGCTGATGCCGATGCGGGTCTGAGGTCCCAAGAGGACGAATCGTTGACTTTTGGGGGGGATGAACCTACGTCCCCCGCCTTTCCCGAACACCTCAATTTGAGTGGAGCTGCCGCATGGCGCGCGTGACCGTCGAAGATTGCGTCGACAAAATCCCCAACCGATTCGACCTGGTGCTCCTTTCCGCGCAGCGCGCGCGGCAGATTTCCGGCGGCGCCGAGCTCACCATCGATCGCGACCGCGACAAGAATCCGGTCGTCGCCCTGCGCGAGGTCGCCGAGACCACGGTCAAGCCGCGCGATCTCGAGGAGAGCCTGATCGGCAGCCTGCAGCGTGTCCAGGTCGACGAGGACGACGTCGCCGACGAGGTCGGCTCGATCAGCGCTTCGGCCGAGGCCCTGCGCCTGACCGCCGCGGCGCCGCAGCGCAACAACAATGCGGGCGCCGATTACGACGGCTGACCTTTTCGCCACACCGCTGACTATTTCGTGGGCGGGATCAAAGCCCGACTTGACTGCGGCCGGGCTTTGCGTGTTAGGACGGGGAAGCAATGTGCAAACAGGCGCTGGGGCGCCTGCTCAAGGGAGGCAGATGTGAAGGCTAGAAGAGCAACAACGATGCTGGCTGCGGCCGGCCTGGCAATTTCGCCGGTGGCCTCCAATGCGGCGTCTTCACTGAGCATCGCGCGCGCTGCTCCGCAGTTTACGGGCGCCAGCTACTTGCAGGACGACGAGGATCATGGCCGTCGCGGGACCGCGGTCATCCTCGGCGTTGTCCTCCTTGTCCTGATCGGCGCGGCCGCGATCGCCGGCAACGGCGACAATCCCAGCAACAGCCCCTGATTCGCTCAGGCGCGCCGGGCCAATAGGGCCGGACGATCGGGCCGGCTGAGTCGATTTCATCGGCTCAGCCGGCCCGAATCATTTTCGGAGGAAGCGCCGAGTCGCTGGGACAGGCCCCGTCGGGCGTGTCAGCCGCCGTCGGTCCCCAGCTCGGCGCGGTCGACCCATTCGAGCTCGCTCAAGTCCAGATTACGTCCGTCCGCGGCGCGCACCGTCATTGGCGCCACCGGCCGGCGGTCCTGGCGGTCGACCAGCACCGGGTTGCTCGGCACCCCCGAGATCCACTTCTCGCCCCATTGCCGGAGCGTGATCAGCACCGGCAGCAGCGCCCGCCCCTTCTCGGTCAGCCGATAGGCGATCTTGCGCCGGTCCGCGGTATCGGGCTCGCGCCGCAATATGTCGTGCTCGACCAGCCGGGCCAGGCGATTCGACAAGATGTTGCGGGCGATGCCCAGCGTGGACTGGAATTCCTCGAAATGGGCGAGGCCGTTGAAGGCGCCGCGCAGGATCAGGAAGGACCAGCGCTCCCCCACCGCTTCGAGCGCTCGGGGCAAAGCGCATTCCACCAGGATCGCCTTGCGATGATCGGGCCGGATCATGGGGCGCAGACTAGTCCAATTCCATAAGTTGTCATCTGCTATCGGTTTCCCGTTGCGAATCGCTACTAACTATCATATAAGTTGTTATCCAAGACTAATCCAGGAACCACCCTCCATGCTTCGCTTCGCCCTGCTGTCCCTGAGCCTTGTCGCCACGCCCGCCTTCGCCGCCGGCCAATTCGAAGCGCAGCCGGTCACCCGCGCCGCCCACGAACGCTTCGTCGCCGGCGACAATGCCTGGCGCTGCGGCGAGGCGGGCTGCATCGCCGCCCGCAACGCGACGCGTCCCGCTCTGGTCTGCTCGCGCCTGGTGCGCGCGGTCGGTCCGCTGCGCAGCTTCAGCGCCGATGGGCGCCCGTTCGACGCGGCCGCGCTCGAGGCGTGCAACGGCCGCGGGCGCTAGGTCCGCACCAGGCGCGCACTTTTCCGTTGCTCCCTGAGGCCCCGCACCCCATTTTGGGGTGTGCTCAGGCAATATGAACTGGTCGAGAAGGTCCGGGGCTACGATCCCGACGCCGACGAGGCGATGCTGAACCGCGCCTATGTCTTCTCGATGAAGGCGCACGGCTCGCAGACCCGCGCCTCGGGCGATCCCTATTACAGCCACCCGATCGAGGTGGCCGGCATCCTCACCGACCTCCATCTCGACGACGAGACGATCGTCACCGCGATCCTCCACGACACGATCGAGGACACGCTGGCGACGCCGGCCGAGATCAAGAAACTGTTCGGCAAGAACGTCGCCCGCCTGGTCGACGGTGTCACCAAGCTCTCCAAGATCGAGGCCCAGAGCGAGAGCCAGCGGGCGGCCGAGAATCTGCGCAAGTTCCTGCTCGCCATGTCGGACGACATCCGCGTGCTGCTGGTCAAGCTCGCCGACCGGCTGCACAACATGCGCACGCTCCACCATCTCAAGGAC
>Ga0070686_100000181_pt1 | contig 44461 bp, 49 predicted proteins | sample KBSS23LmetaG_FD_65654 | JGI IMG/M metagenome (GOLD analysis project Ga0070686, IMG submission 65654) | Switchgrass rhizosphere microbial communities from Kellogg Biological Station, Michigan, USA - KBS S2-3L metaG | ecosystem: Host-associated > Plants > Roots > Rhizosphere ...
ACGCTGACCGGCCCCGGCAGGATCTGGTTACAGTCCATGCCCATCCTCAATCTTGCCGAGGAGATCGCGCGCCATCTTCCCTCGAATGAAGCCGCCGATGCCGGCATTGGCGCAGGCGTCGGGCGAATGATCGGCGGCGGTGCGGCCGGCGCCGCCATCGGCGGTATTCTCGGTGGCATTCTGAGCAACGAATGACCGCAGGCTTGACCGCTCAGCGCCCTAAAGTCGGTCATTCTCCGCCATTCATGGAGCGCTGAAAGCGGGCGTCCGTTCGACTCACGCTACTCTATGTTGTTTAGCAATCGCTCACGTCAGTGGAGGTTTGAGCCCTTTGATCGCCGACGGAATTATGCGCCCATATGCGTCAATATAGCGTGGCGTCGGCTCGCGTTTAGGCGTTTGGTCGGGCAACTCGACTTCGACTTCATCGACAAAACACCAGCCCCAGCCTTCGGGTGGATCATATCCTTCAATGATCGCGTGACGGGTCGCGTGAAAATGCGCGGTGGCGTGGCGATTGGGTGAATCATCGCAGCAGCCGACATGGCCACAGCTCCGGCACAACCTGAGATGTACCCACCAACTGCCGCTGGCGAGACATTCGGCGCAGCCCAGCGTTTGCGGCGTCACCTGATTGACGGTGTCGAGATGGTTGCAACCTTGGTTCATCTCGGTGCAGAGTATAACAATTTGCTAGAATGTCGACTACAGCGCTGTACTGGCGTTGCGCCTTCAGAGCGATGTAAGAACGCGCGTGACTGACCGCATTCTCGTGTTTTACGGCTCGTACCGCTCGAACCGGCAGGGCATCCGGCTTGCTGAGTATCTGGTTCGCGCCTTTCGCGGACGGGGCGAGAATGCCGAGTTGATCGATGCTATGGCGATCGGCCTGCCGATCCTCGATCGCATGTATAAAGAATATCCGCGCGGAGATGCTCCCGTCGCGCTTGAGGCACTGGCGAGTAAGATCAAGGCGGCCGATGCGTTCGTCTTCGTTACGGGCGAATATAATTGGGGCATTCAGCCGGGCCTGAAGAACCTTACCGATCATTTCCTCGAGGAATGGTTCTGGCGGCCGGCGGCGATCGCCAGCTACTCGGCAGGCCGCTTTTCCGGCGCGCGGGCTGCATTGGCGTGGCACGGGACGCTTTCCGAAATGGGCATGGTTGTGATCTCCAGTTCGCTTGCGGTCGGCGGTATCGGGAATTCGTTCGATACCGAAGGCAATCCGTCCGGCGAGGGCGGCGCATCGCTTGCGCGCGCGTTTCCGCGCTTCGCTGATGATCTCGCCTGGTGGAGCGAAGCGGCGCGTGTGCAACGCGGCAGGAAGGCGCCTCCATATTGATCCATCAAACACTGATCCGTCGACGCAGCATCAGTGAGAATTAGCGGCGCGATGATATCGATTGACAAGTGCAGTGTTGGCGGGCGGCGGAAAGGCGCCCTATAAACGGTCATTCCCGGCGGACGCTCCCGGATACCGAAGGCCGCCGGTCGGCTTTGCTCGACCTAAGGACGGCTATGGGGTGGGAAGCGGAATGGCAGGTTTGAGCATTCAACTGCGGGTAAGCTGCCATCAGCGCTTCATGATGGATAGTCGATCGGCGACCTCCTGCGGCGTCATGTCGTAGCCACTAGCCATTTCTCCGGACCAATTAATTCCCACGAGCAGGCCATCCCTTCGTAGACCCGGCAACCAAGTCTTCGCGAATTTCTCCAAGGGCAGGCGTTCCACCTCGAAGGTCGCATAATTTTTCACATTACCTATGACTTTCCGAGCGCGGCTTTCTTTTGACCAGAACGGCATGGCTGTCTCGTCGGAGGCGTTTGTCGAAGTTGGAAATCCGCCTTCGTCGCGGATAGCCCATACCTCACCAGCGGCGGTTACTTCGTTAAAGAAGGTGTCGGCTTGTGCTGCTGCAATACTCATTGGTTCAATTCAGCATATCGGTCCGACGACGGCTAGAGGGTTTTCGTCGCGCAGCGTGGGATGGCTATAAGTGGGTCGCTTGTTACCCACGCCGTGAACCCACAAATGAAGGCGCTATAGTTGGCTCTTGGCCCGCCCCCGATAGAACCGGTGCATGGCCCAGACGATGAGAGGACCAACTATTCCAGCCGCTGCCGACAGATATCCGTGAATGAAGTAGGCATCGCCCAATTCAGCACGGATGGCGGGACCAACAAAGGGATCATGGAGTTCGTCGATTTGGCCCCAAGCACAAAATAGCGCGATGGGGAGAAGGAGAAGTGCGAAAGATGGGCGCTTCAGTCCGGCAATGATGGCAATGGCGGTGATAATTCCCGGGGTCATCCATAGCTGAGGGATCGTCGGTTCCTTGTCTGCCACCTCTGCCAAAGCCCGTGATGATAGGCAGATGAGCAATCCGATAAGCGGAACGCGCGCGTTAACTATCGATATTGGGTCCATCTTGGACATGCTTTAATTTCCCACGGCACCTCGAAGTTGGCAAGTAGTCGCATGCCGACGGAGGGCTTCCCAATCGCCCGCAAATGCGCCGATCGATGATGCGTCCTGATGGCTTTTCGTCCATGGGCGTAATGAACACGGCTCTTCCAATGTCCGCCAATCAAGAAACGAAGAAGGTGCGTTGAACGGCTCGATTTGGGTCGCAAGCTGCCAATCGTCTTAAAATCCTGCAGTTATGGCGACTAAGGTGATAAGTCGGCAGGCGGCCACCGTGCCGAGAGCTGCCTATGAGCGGCGTTCCTTGCCTGCGGCGTAGCGTGGCAGATCCTCGATAGCCGATGAGAACGCCTCACGTATCTCCGTCTGGCTAAATCCCCGATCCCATAGTTCGGTCATTAGATAGTTCATGGCGGCAGGAAGCAGAGGAATGTCCGGCCAGGGATTTGTCCTGTGCATTGCGCCCAAGGTCTCGCCCAGGCTGTACACTTCAGCTATCCAGCGATCCTGCCACTGATCGTTTGCATCTTGATTGGCCATCCCGTGGTTGTGCCGCTACGAATGAAGGCCCACAATAGGCTGTCTCACGAGATTTAACGGCAGGAAGGGGGGCGCTAACGGCTCCGCCGAATTAAAATGTCCGCCACCATCGCTGAGCGACAATCACGACAATGCATGTGAGGCAGACGGCTGATAAAGCTTCTATACCGTTGAGCAGCGATGGACGGGCGATAGTGCGACCGATCAGGATGAACGTGCCAAGGCAACTTGCAAAGAGGATACCAAGGACAATCCTTCCCATTTGTTGATAGTCATTCATCGGTTAAGATTACGAGCATATGGGCCTGAAGTCATGTCTGCTTTGGAATGATACCACAGCGAGTTGCCATGACCGTTTCTGGGGTCGGAAGCCGTCGCGGTCGGCCGGAACCGAGTGGAAGGACGTTAGCGCGAACATCTCCACGGCCAATCAAGGCCATGGAGAAGAGAGATGGGACATTCGCACTTGGATCCTGCCATGCAGAACCGGCCTGCATGGAATGCAGGTAAGATGGTCGGCACAAAACGGCCGCTGACACAGAAACAGATCTGGGCAGTGCGGTTCTTCCTTGATCGCGAAGAACGGCTTCGGGATCGAGCGCCATTTGATCTTGCACTCGACAGCAAGCTGCGAGGCTGTGATCTGGTAAAGATCAGGATTGGTGATCTCATCTCCGGTGGGGAGATCCGGACCAGATCGATTATCATCCAGCAGAAGACAGGCAGACCCGTGCAGTTCGAGCTGACCGCGGATGTGAGAGCAAGCCTGCTTGCCTGGTTGGAACGTCGCGGCGGCACGGTGGATGATTATGCTTTCCCAAGCCGGGTCGATCAGACGGGTCATCTGAGCACCCGGCAATATGCGCGCCTGGTCGATGAGTGGGTCACCGCAATCGGCCTACGAAGAGCGGAATATGGAACACACTCGCTTCGGCGCACCAAGGCGGCAATGATCTACCGTGCAACTGGTAATCTGAGAGCAATCCAAATCCTGCTCGGACACACGAAAATCGAAAACACCGTACGATATCTGGGCGTGGACATTGAGGACGCCCTCATACTTGCTGAGAGAACAGAAATCTGATTTCGGCGGCCCATCAGGGCTGCTGACGGGCCGCTCAGTCGGGCGAGCTGCTATGCGCCCCATGACCGGACGTTCCGCGGCGCTGGGCCGCTACTCAAGCGGCCGCCCGTTCATCCGCCGAAGGACAAGCTTACCATGTTTCAACGGCGGGGCATGGCGGTGAGGGACCGGACGAAGGACTTTGCCTGCTCGTCGCTCGCAGGCTCATGGCACCGTTGCCCGTCCGGCATGGAAACAGCTCGACTCCCAGCGTATGGGGCTGCGTACCACAAGGATGGAGAAGCACGGCATGTCTGACGACGATTACGTCTATGACGAGGATACCGGCGAGTGGCTGCCGGCAGCCGAGCTAGCAGCCAAGCGCCAGCTCGCCGAAAAGGTAGAGGTGCGCGATGCGGTCGGCAATGTGCTGGTTGACGGAGATCAGGTCACACTCATCAAGGATCTCGATGTAAAAGGCGCTGGCCAGACTCTGAAGCGCGGCACGCTCATCAAATCGATCCGGCTAACCGGGGATCCGCAGGAGATCGACTGCCGTTACGAGGGTATCAAAGGCCTCGTGCTGCGAGCCGAGTTCGTCCGCAAGCGCTGATGGCAAGACCGAAGCCCGCCATGCCGTCCAAGGCGGCGATCCTTGCACTTGCCGACGCGGACGGACGACTAGCGGTTCGAGTGTCACCTGGTGCTTCCGCCGATACGATAGCGCTTCCTACATCGGGAGGCACACTTGCCGTGCGGACCATCGCTCCGCCCGAAGCTGGTAAAGCAAACGAGGCGGTCTTGCGGCTGCTGGCCAAGCGCTTGATCGGCCTGTATCCACGTTGGAGCTGGTTCGCGGTGCCACCAGCCGGAATAAACTGATTGGGCTGACGCCTTGACCCAGATGCACACGCTTACGTCTCCCTTGCCGCCTCCCCAGTACCAGACGTTCGTTCATCCCCGCCTTGGGGGCAGCTGAGCGCCTTCATTTCAGACGTAGAAGACCGCGGCCAGCTGCCGCTGGTTGGATAGCGGCTATGTCCGACACTCCGGAACGTCTCGTTCGGCTACCATAAAATCGATTAACTGCCGTTCGTGCTGGATGTGCACCTTCAACTGCTACGCGCGCCGATCCCTGGTATTCGACGCAGTCAATGGGATGACGCATGCCGATAGCCTTGCTCCAGAGATGACCGCATCAGATCTTCTATGCTCGTGAACTGTTCAAGCCGCCCATGGCGCGCGCGAGCCTGAATATCTCAGCCTGGGCCAGCGCATCGTGAAGTGCGTCATGGTCGCCGTGCAGCGTCGCGCCAAGCCGTTTGCTCATTACGCTCGACCTTGTGTCGTGCCAGCTCGTTCCCGCGACACCCATATAATATGCCTTGATGTCCAGTGCGGTGAAGCCGAACGGATTGCGTCCAAGGAAACGGTGGAAATAGTAATTCACGAACGACCAGTCGAATGGGGCGTTGAAGCCTACCATAATCGGCCGGGCGTCGCAGCCGGCGACTTCGCCAATCCAGTTTTCGAACCTCGACATGGCCTCCTGTGGGGCAAGGCCAGTTTGCGCCAGTGAGTCTAGGGAGAGGCCGCTCACTTTTAACGCCTCGGGATCGACCCCGTCGGTAATCGGCTTCAACAGGCATTCGAATTGTCGATCAGGCGCGTCGATGGTGCAGGCACCGATCGACAGCATGCTGAATTCTCCCGGGATGGGGCCAGAAGTCTCGACATCGACAGAGATCAGGATTTCAGAATTTGTCATGAAATAAGGGGCTCCGCAGAGACAAGCGGCGGCCGATTGCGGATCGCCTGCCAATGCGTGCGAAACGCCTCGCGCCGGGCCGCAAGCGTATCGCTATCCGTCCAGAGCAAGCCCGACAAGGTGGTGATATCGAAGGGCAACGGGGTTCCTTCCTGTGCCATCACCATCGTTGGGTGCCCACGCCCGAGCGCATAGCCGAGTTCGAGGAAGCAGTTGGGACGCACACCGCTCAAGTCGGCGAGAACCACGCTGCTCTTATGAAGCTTGGCGAAGATTTCCTCGTCGATCCGGGCATGATCATAAGCCTGCTGGCCATCGATGACCGTCAGGCGATAACCGAGTTCATCCTCGATGATCGGCTTCACGACAGTTTCAAAATGAGCTTCAACTGCGGCAAATTCGGGGAGCTTTGGGTTGAGCAGGCGGACCGCGAAGGCGCGCGGAGGCTCCAGCGCTTCCAGCAGGTCAACCAGCTGCTCGACACGATCCGGGATCGCCTGGCGGGCCGGAAAGCGGATACGATTCAGCCACGCATGGGCGTCCTGATCGCCAGCGGTTCTGAACAGCCGAGTGGTCTGACTGCTGGTAAGGCCGAACGCGTAGAGGCGGCGCGAGCCGGTGGTCTCAGGACATAACGGCAAATCGAGGGGGATCACTGGCTTGCCTGCGGCATGATAGAGGTTGGCGAGATACAGGACGCCTTCGGTCCCACCCAAGGTGATGAGGATGTCGCCGGCACGTGCCTGCGCTTCCATCCGCTTACTGGCCATGTTCCAATGTGCTGCATTCTCGATCGCGACGTGCGGCCCGGAACGCAATTTATCCCATAGCTCGACATAAGCCGAAGGGATCTGATCCTCCGACTTGTAATGTTGGACCGCAATCGCGAGCGGGCCGGGCACATCGGCGGGGCGCACAGCGAGATTGTCGAACAGGCTTTTCCAGACGATCCAATCGAAGCAGATTGGGAGGCCGTCGGCCGGCCGAACCGGTTCAGCGTCGACCGGCACCACGAAGTTGGCGCCGCGCTTGATCAAAACTTTGACAAGCGCCGCCACCAACTCCTGCGCACTCTTAACCTCTGCAGCGCCTGCTATCGCCGGGTCGGCGACGATGCTGCCCGCGATGTGGATGCGCCGGCCGTACAGCGAAGACTTGGCCATCAGCGATCCTCCATGACTGGCGAGGGCCGCAGAGTCTTCGCTGCATGCTCGAGGTGCTCAAACGTCAGGGCGTGGTCAGGATAGGCGCTCGCAAGGGCGGTAGGGTAGAGGCGGGTGCGAAGATCCGAATAGGTCCACACGGGCTCCTCCGCCCGCGCGCCGGTCAGCGTGACCAGGGTCTCGAGCTGCTTCGGCGAGACCGCGAACCCGGCCAGATCCATTTCGAACAGCGCGCGGCGTTCGGCGTCGGAGGGGCGCTTGAACTCCTCGATGATCGCGGCGCGGCGCCGGATCGCGGCGTCGAGCACGGAGAGCCGATTGGTGCACAGGAACACGACCACCCGGCCGCCATGATCGCGCAGCCGATCGATGCCTTGGATCAGCGTGTTGACGCCGACCTTGTCCTCATGGTGGCTGTGCTCTTGCGCACGCGAGGCGGCAAGACTGTCACCTTCGTCGATGATGAGGATCGCCCGGCGGTGCTTGCCCGCGGATTGGGCGACCTTCTGGAACGCATCCGCCAGCCCAGTGCCCATTTCGCCGACCATCCCCGTGCCGCGAACCCGATTGCTGAGCTTGAACAGAATCGAGTCCTCGACCTTCGCGTCCGCGACGAGGCGGTTGGCGATGCATTCGGCCATCGCGGTTTTCCCCGTGCCGACATCGCCATGAAAGACCACCAGTGGATATTGCTCAGCGACCAGCGCGACCAGCGCGAGCTTCCCCTGATGATGCTTTTTGTTCCAGGCCTGAAGCTCGCCGCTATGCAGCAGAAGGCGCAACTGGTCCCGGACACGGGCATATCGGGACGCAAAGCCGAGGAGCGTCATCTCGCGCGCCAAGAGCTTTTCATCCGGTAGCGCGATCTCGCTCTCGAAGGGACTGGCCTCGCTCATGCGGCCCAGTCCGTGCGCTGCACCCCGTAGCTGTTGCTGGCATAGTCACGGCCACCGGCCTTGGCGAGGCTAGCATGGCTGGTGTCCTCGTTGGTCGCCACCCAGCCAATCTTCAGCTTGGATTTCATCCCGGTACGCGCGGCTTCGGTATAACTGCTCGTGTAGGACAGAATGATCCGCAGATAGGGATTATCAACGCGCGGCCACCGCACGCCGCCCGGACGGCTCGAAGTCCAGCCAGAGGCTTCGGTGTTGACGACGAAGCGCGTTGCGCAGACCTCTACGCCGTTGTCGAACAAGGTCACGTCAACATGCTTGAGGTAACCGGCCTTAGCCAATTCCTCGATATCATGTGAGTAGTTACGCGTCTTTTCCGGCGTCCAACCCCCCGTGCTATCGCCTATCATCATGAGATCTGCCCGGACACGGGTCACGACCTTCTCGACGTCCGCGACGCTATAGGTGGCAGTGCGGCTTGCAGTCTGGCTCATCGCTCAATCCTCCGTCTTGAAGCGAGGGCCGAAAATCTCCTTCCAGACCTCATTGTCATTCTCAGCCGCCGCGAAACTCGCGGTCTCCCAAGCGGCTTCGGCCGCTGCGACGATTTCCAACCGCTCTGCCTCCGAAAGGCGGCTCGCGACGTTGTTCTGACTCGCAACCGGGTCGAGGATGATGACCGGATCATCGAAGGTGCCGAGCGGGAGGCTGTTCTCGGGGAAGCTGATTTCGTCCTGCAGGCCCGACTGGGCGATGTAGAGAAGAAAATTGCGGAAGCGCTGTTCGATGCTGCCGGCCGATCCGTGCAAGTCCAAAATGTGCGCCATGATCAGCTCGATCGTGAAGGACTTGAGCTTGCCGATACCATTGTGATTGCGCCACTTCTTGGCCATCCGCACAAGCGTTCGGAAATCTCCGTCAGCATTCTTGCGATCGCGGATGAACTTGATCTGGCCGGGCGCGCAGGTGTCGACCCGGTCTCCGGTTTCGAGATCATATTGCCAGCCATAGCCCGGACGGTCCGGGTCCTCGATGACCGGAACGATGTCGACACTGAGGCCAGTCCCAACGAAGGTGACAGTGGCCGCCTTACGCTGGATCTCGAAATCCTCGACCGACTTGTTGGGATATTGCTCGATCAGCAGCTCGTAAATCGTGTCGTTCAAAGTCTGGAGCGTCTCGTGATCGACGTCCTTGCCAGCGATGTAGAAAACGAGGTCCACGTCCACCGGATCGGTCGCAGTCTTCCGCAGGATCGTGTATTTCGCGAACGAGCCTGCCTTCACGACCTTGGTGATCGTGATGGAGGTCTTGTAGCGGATGGACTTGCAGAGCTCGGCGATCAGCCGGTCGACCTGCTCGTGATATTCCTTCCGCTTGTCGGCGGGCAAGCGCAGGACGTTGCTGTCGTAATAGCGCAGTGCGGTATTGCTCAATGCCATGGCTGGCATCTCCCTGAATAGCCGCGCGTTGCCATCGCCTCTCTCATGTCGATGGCACATGGCCCAAGCATGAGGCGCCTCAGCGCGCGTCGGTTTACAAATTTGGACCCTGTGGGATCTATGAGCGTGACATGGGCGTTCATTTACCAGTTTCAAGAGGTTTCAGTTTACAAAAAATGATCCATATGGCATTTTGTAAACCGTAGCAGGAGATCGAGATGATTGGACGCAAGCTAAAGGTGGCACGATCTGCCGCCGGCCTGTCGCTGCGCGCCTTGTCCGATGCGATCGGCAATCGGGTCTCCGCGCAAGCAATCGGTAAATATGAACGTGATGAGGACATGCCCGGCTCGGGCGTGCTGCTAGTGCTTGCCGAAGCGCTGGATGTCTCGATCGATTATCTGCTGAGCGCAGAGGAACTGGCCCTGGAGGGTGTTGATTTCCGCAAAAAGGCGGTCGCATCGGCGCGGGAAGAAGCGAAGCTCGAGGCGCGCACGCTCCATCTGCTTGAACGCTATCTGGCGTTGGAAGACCTGCTCAATCTCCGGAGCGTCGATTGGGAGCAGCCGCGTAGCGCACCGCACCCAGTCGCCGACATCCGCGATGCGGAGGATGCCGCGCGATCGGTGCGCGAAGACTGGGGACTTGGTAATGACCCGATCCCGAAGTTTGCCGAGTTGCTTGAGGAACGGGGCATCAAGGTGCTTTCGGTCGATCTAGACGATATCGACGGACTGGCAGCCAAGGTGCGTCGGAAGGACCGCGATGCGGCTCGGGTTATTGTCATCAAGAAGGGCTCGTGGTCCGAGCGTAAGCGCTTCAATCTCGCGCATGAGCTTGGCCACATGGTGATTGCGCCCGAGGCAGGCGTGGATGAGGAGAAGGCAGCGCATCGGTTTGCCGGCGCATTTCTCATGCCCGCGGACGTCATCCGTTCGGAGGTCGGTGCACATCGTTCCTCGATCAGCATAGCCGAGCTGGTCGCGCTCAAGGAGCGATTTGGCGTCAGCATCCAGGCGCTGGCCTATCGCTGCAAGGATCTCGGGATTCTCAATCAGGCCGCGTTTGGTAAGTTGTTTCGCGTTTTCTCGGAGCGTGGCTGGCGTTCGCCCCCCTACGCCGAGCCCTCGCTGATGGAACCTGAAGTCGAAGAGCCTCGCCGATTTGAACGGCTATGCTATAGGGCGCTTGCAGAGGGCGTGATCGAGGAAGCGCGAGCGGCAGAACTGCTTGGGATATCCGTTCGCGAACTCGACGCGCGATTGGATCAGAATATGGTGTAAGCCTTGCCCGTCCTCGTTTCAGACACATCAGTCATCATAGATCTGGAACGAGGCGGCTTTCTCGAGAGCCTCTTTTTGCTACCATATGAGTTCGCCGTTCCCGACCTCCTGTTTGAGCGCGAACTTAAAGGAGCGCTCGGCGACCAGCTCATCCAACTGGGTCTTCGCGTCGAGGAACTTGATCCTACGGAGCTTTCACGGGCAATCGTCGTTCGCCGTGAGCGCACCATGCTGTCGACGCCAGACACGTTCGCCTTCGCCATCGCCGAGACTCGTAGCTGGCCGCTGCTGACCGGCGACGGCGCTCTCCGCCGCTTCGCGCTCGACCAAGGCGTCGCGACAAATGGCGTGCTGTGGATATGCGATCAGTTCGAAGAGCATGCTGTGCTCGAAAATGCTCTCCTCCACGCCGGACTGACGGCAATTTCAAATCACCCGCGATGTCGGTTGCCGGCTGAGCAAGTTTCTAGTCGCCTAAACCGCTATTTGGGACTGTGAGAGTAAGCGATCGCTTACGACACAAATTCGGTCGATTGCGTGGCGCTATCGCGGCTGAACAGACGGCAGTTTTTATGGAGACATCCCCTTGGCTCCGACGACCGCTCTGTTGGCGACTTTAGACCACGTCTGGCGCTATTTTGAAACGCTCCCCTTATGCATCTCTGATCGCTGTGAGGTGCCGTCAGGTCAGGTTAGCAGTGGGCAGGCAACACTGCATGCCTAGGGCACCCATCGATCGCCTGCCTGACCTTAGACGTCAGGATCGTAAAGGATTGCGTCCAGCATCGCAGCGCGACCGTCCCAGACGGCCCGCGCGGTACCAGAGGCCGGAGCTGGCGCATTCCACCATTCGGAAAGCTGGATGCGCTCAATGACCTGGTCCCAATAGCCTTCATAATCTTGCGTACTGATCGTCACACCAAAAGCGTCGAAGAGTCGCCTCTTATTGGGCCGGTCTAGGCAAAAGAAATAGTCGGGCCTCTTCATGGCGAGCAATCGCGTCGCAGTGCCAAGGCCGTGCCGCTTGTGCTTGCCGTCCTCAAACGGGAAGGCCTTCAAATAACGCTCGGCGAACGCGAGAAAGTCATCCCGCGTCACAGCGCGGTCGAGCGGTATCTTGTCAAGGGCATCGCTGATGCCATTTGGTGCCTCGTTGACCAGATTTTTGAAGACGCCCGCGCTCCGCATACTGCCGAAATAGCCCCATGACACATCGTGTTCACCCAGATAACCGCCGAGCCCCTGCCGCTTTTGAAGCGGGATGGCGGCAAAGGACGGATATTTGCGGAAGATGGCGCGTGCGGCCTCTAAGACCTTCAGTCGTTTTCCTATCTCATGAACAGGGTCGTCGTTGACCTGATCTTGGAATGCTTTCCAGCTCATAGTGAGGATATCGACCTCATCGAGAGGGCGGCCGGTTGCCCTCGACCCGAAAACACCAGCAGCCTGATTCAGCTTCTTGGCGAACCGCCTGGCGAGCTTTGTGTAGCCGTCGATGTCGATGGTCGAGCCCGGAACCCCTATTTGCCAGTAGCTTTCAATCGTTGCTCGCGTCTCGGCGAGGATTGACCCGCCCGCATCGTCCGCACTGGTAAGCAGCAGACAAGCTTCGTGGTTCTTGATGAAGCCACCCCTCGTCAAGTTTGCGCTTCCGATGAGGCATGTCCAATTACCGCCCTTTCCCTCAAATAGGAAAATCTTGGGATGGAAAACACCACTGGTTTCCCGAACGAAACGGACGTTCGAGTGCGTAGCGAAAGCCTCAATGAAGGCGGGATCGGTTTGGTAGAAGTGGGTCCCAATGATCGCGGTGTCGATCTTATCCTGCGCTTTTCTGAGCGCTTCGTATTGATCAAAACCAGTGCTTGCCCAAGCGACAGCAAAGCTCACGCGTTCGCAGGCTTCAAGATGCGCGAGAAAGACATTCCTAAGCGTAGCTGGCGAGGCGATAAGCTGCATGGATGCACTGTGTGCGCTCAGCCACTCATTGTGCAACAGGCTAAGAAGTGATTGGCAGCTTTTGACGAGCCGATTCTGATCCGGGAATGACCGACATATCGGCGCCTGCTGACTGATCATTGGTCGGAGCGAATGTCAGCTTTTCCCAATCCTGCGTCTTACTCCGGACAGGCAGGATACGGCCCAGCTACAGTCGCCTGTCATGCAGCCCGTCTCTCGATCCAGCTTCCCCCAACGCCCTTGAGCACGGTAAAGCCGTTCGGGACCGCCTGAACGAGTGGCACGTGCGATATCAATCCCACGGCTCGGCTCGCCCCCACGATATCCTGGAGAACCTGGAGGACACGATCCAGCGTTCCGCTGTCGTTCTCCGTGTCCAGGCTTCCAAAGCCCTCGTCGATGAAGATGGTGTCGAGACGGATCGCGCCATGACTGGCCTCAACGATTTCTGAGAGGCCGAGGGCGAGAGACAGCGCAGCGATGAAGGTCTCCCCGCCGGAAAGAGTGCTGAGATCCCGCGGGCGCCCCGTCTCAATGTCATGAACGCGGATGTCGAGACCCCGCTTGGTTCGACCGCCGGCGGACTCGACGTCCCGCTCTAGCCGGTAAGGACCTGATGTCATCGGCTCCAAACGAAGGTTCGCTGCCTCCAGCACCTGGTCGAACATGGCACCGATTGCGAAGCTCTCGAGCGCAGTGTTGATCTCATTCTGCCCCGAGAATGCGTCCGCCAGCGCTCGCAAGGGGCCGGTTTCCTCCTCGATCCGCTGCCGACGGGTCAGCTCCTCCGATAGCTCCGTTCGTAGGGCGACAAGTCCGTCGTACCGGGCACGAGCCGCGGCAATTTCGTGCTTTGCACCGTCCGCTGCTTGGCGTGCCGCGTCGATCCGCAGCCAACGCTATGTTCCCTCTGGGCGCTGCGATCTCTTTTTTGTTCCAATGGGCGTCGGGTTCAAACCCGGCGCCCATTGTCATGCTCGGCCTCCATGTCTTCCGCCGGCATCCTTAGTGCCGCTGTACGGGGTCTTCCAATGTAGGAACAAAAGAAGAACAATGTGACGATCATGGAGTCGCTTATGATTGTCATTGATGGAACATTGCTCATTGGTTTGTCTGCAATTCTAACGAGCCTTTCGGCTTTGATATGGTCGATCCGCAGAAAGGCATGACGTCGCGGTATGAGGAATCTCACGGTGGGCGCCTGCGAGGCTCGGCGGTATATCCGCCGTTGGCGCGGGCATCGGCGTGGTCCTGCGCTTATCGGGTCCGGGTGCCCATTTATGCAGCGTTCGACAGATCGGTGATCTTCTGGAACTCGCTCAGCAGACTGTGATGGTGCTGCGCCAGATATCGAACGACGCGCGCATTGGCGAGCAAGCTTGAAATATATCCCGTGGCCAGAACAAGATCGAGATGGTCAGCGCCAAAGCTTTGCTCGATGAGCCTGAATTCTCGATCAAGATCGGCGGATTCGCGCTCCATCAAGGCGGCCTGGGCTTCAGTCAGGCCCCGAGCCGGCTTGCGTTTGCCTTCGACAAACTGGTCTTCCCGCGTCCCAGCGACGATCGATATCGCATAGTTGGTCGAGTAGCGGTTCATTGCTACCATCATCTCGGCCGCAGCAATTTGGCGCATTGGTTTGAGCTTTCGCAGTTCCTTGAACGTGTTCAGCGGCACATGCTTGTCGCGCAACAGGTCAGCAACCTCTGGGCAGATGCCCGACAGCAGATTTCTCTTTTTTCGAATAAGTGCCACGTTGACGTTCAAAGCGCGGGCAAGCCGCTCTTCGGAGACGCCCTTCTTGACCGCATTCAAGATCATCTTGTGTTCCTGAATCATTGCGAGCCGGCTTATGCGACGATTGTAAGTGAATGCTTCGTCCTCGGTGGCAACGAGGCACACCACCTCGCTCTCCTGTCGTTCGCGGAGGACATCGATGCGCAAATGCCCATCGAGCAAATGAAACTTGCTGGGTTTAAGATGATCACGAACCACGACCGGAGGCTCAATGATCCCGACCTCAGCGATCGATGCTACGATCTGAGCATATTTGGCCGATTTGCGGACCGCGCGCGACACTTCGCGCAAGGGGAGGATGTCAACTAAGGGGATGCGCAGCGTCGCATGTTCAAAGGCGAGCGCGACTGGTTGGGCGGGTTTGCGCCTGCTCATCGCTGCAGGTCCATGTTCGAACGAAGGCGTGCGGCGATATTCTCGGGCATCGTCGCCAAATTTTCGTCCTCGAGAATGGCCAGAAATTGCTCATCTCGTGATAGCCGTCGAAGTGCCTCGGTGATGACCAAGAGACGGGTGCGGGTCGATTCGTTCCTGCGGATCATGGCACGCTTGCGATCGGCGCTTTCCTGATAGGCCTTCACCAGAGCCTCGGCCGATACGCGGTCGCGCTGCTTGTTATTACTATTCTTGCTGAACTCTTTGCCGCGGCGCCGGCGCATCTCGACGAGCTTCTTGGCAGCGAGCAGCTTGCGGCCTTTGAGCAATCCGCGTTCATAGGCATTGGATAGCGCGGCTTGCACCTCATGATCGTCCGCCTCAGCGATTTCGACGGCGACACTGACCGGGATTGTTCCGTTTTCGACGGATTGGAGCAAGCGTTGCTCGCCCCTTTCGAAGAGCCGAGCGACGCCGCTGACATATTCCAAGGACAGTCCGGTCTTGCGCGCGATTTCGGATAGGGAGTAACCGCGCTCCCGCATGCCGTGGATGTCGTGCAGAAGATCGATGGCACGATGATGACGCCTGGCGCAATTTTCGACAAGGCTGGCGACGAGGCAGTCCTCGGGATCGGCCGTGACCACGAGCGCGGGCACCTCAGCTTGACCTAAGATCTTATAGGCCTCGAGGCGTCCCTGTCCGCAGACCAGATCATAGAAGGGTCCGCCGGCTTCAGCTCGGCGCGTGACCGTGATCGGCTTCTTGAGGCCGAGCTGCGCGATATTGTCGACGATCTCCTTGAAATTCTTTTGGCTGCGAACGCGCGGATTGAGGATGGTGATGCGCTCGATCGGGATCATCTCCACACGCTGGGCGGGCAGAGCAGAGGTCACGCGGCGGCCCTTAACGAGGCACGGGCCGCCATGCGGTAGAACATGTCCAATGTTTCGAAGCGATAGGCATCGAGCGAGAGACCATTATAATCTGCGAGCCTCAGTACGGCTTCGTGCATGTCGAAGCGCGGCAGCAGATAATAGTCTTTCACCGCCTCATTGGCCGCATCCATCCGCGCGGCTACGGTAATATCCGGCTTGAGCGCGGTATCGAGGCGCAGTTTCCAGCGCGTCGAACCAGCTGCCGTCTGAAAACAGCGGACGATCACGAGCGACGCCGTAAATTCCCGATTGATGGTCAATAAGTCGGTTGCGGGATCTTGGGTAACATGTCCGCCGGCACGGTCGATACCGTCCAGGACCATCTGCAAGATCGATGGGTGCAAGGCACGCAGTTTGCGATTGGTCTCGAGATAGCGATAGTCGCGATCCGGGGAAAAGCCGACCAGCGCATAGGCTCGAAGCAGACTGCCAAAGCGCGTGCGGAAGGCGCTGCTTGATGGGCCGTCTTCGAACTCGTCGATGATGAGCCCCGTCAGATAGCCGTGTTGATCAAGGATTTGCGACAGGAGCCTAAGCATATGCTCATCGCTGAGTCGGTCAGAGCGAGCAGCGATAATGGCCTGAGCCCGCGCGAACAGATCGGGGCCGATAATTGGAGAGAATGCACCATCCGCGCGGATCCATTCCTCAGGTGCGTTGCGGACATGTGCGCCTTTGAGCTTGTAGGATGTTTTGCCCCACACATTGTTGCCGATATATTTCTCGTTGATCAGCAATTGATGGACAGATCCGCGGGTCCATGCGCGGTCGAGGTCGGTTTTGATGCCGCGTCGATTCAGCAGCTCGGCGATTTCGCGTTCCTTTCGGCCTTCATCGACAAAGAGGCGATATACCTCCCTCACGATGGCGATCTCATAATCCGGCCCCGGCACGAGGATGACACGGTCGGTGGCAAGGCTCTTATGCTCGCCCTGCGATAGCGTTGCCTTCGGACTTCCTGAGCGATCGACCAGAACGCGGCGCAAGCCAAAGCCGGAGGGTCCTCCTTGGCGGAAACCGAGGCGGATCAGATTGGCTTGGCCGGCAAAAACCTTGACCGAAAGCTCTCGGCTATATTCGCCTGCCATGGCCCGCTTGACGGTCTTGATGATGGACGAGCCGATGCTGCCGTCATTTTCAAATTGCTCCGCGCAATAATGGACATGAACGCCTGCTCTTCGACAGCGAAGCTCATAGGAGGCCGCTTCGTCTGGGTCCTGGAAACGTCCCCAGCGGCTGACGTCATAAACCAGCAATGCCGTAAAATCGGCACGCCGGCATTCAACGTCATCGAGCAATTTCTGAAGGGCCAAGCGCCCGCCCAGATTGAGCCCGCTTTTGCCTTCGTCTGCATAGGTCCTGACGATTTCGTAGCCGCGACGCTCGGCATAGTTGCGGATCACCTCCTCCTGGTTATCGGTCGAATATTGCTGATGCTCGGTCGACATGCGGACATATTGCGCCGCCGGCACCCTCGGCGGCGGAGAAGCACCTGATTCGCTGGTCTGCTTCCAGTCAATCACCATCGCCGATCTCGATTGGTGCGTTTGCTCGCGACAGCACGCCATAGACCAAGAAAGGCGGAACCATGGTTCCTAAAAGCGGAACGCGACTTCCGAAAACGCGGATTTTGCTGTCAGATATGGAATTCGCGGCGGCAATCGGAAATGCGCTTAAGGAGGATCTGGGAGGCAGCAGGCGTGCGTCCAAAAGCGTCATGGCCTGGACCGGCGTCAGCGATCACACGGCTCGCGCATGGATCAATGGTCATGTCAGTCCGAGCGCTGTGCATATGATCATGCTGGCTGCGCAGTGTCGGCCGGTCATGCGCGTCATGTTGCAGCTGACAGGGAATGATGTCGCCGCCCTGGCGGTCGAACTGGAGGCGATCGAAAATGCGCTCGAAAATTTACTGAAAGCCGCACGTCGGCTTCGATCGCATGGTTCTTAATAGGACATCGCCCTTTTCGCCTCGGCAAGGCAGGTTCGATATTTCGCTGAGCACCTTGCACGTCGATCGACGCGAGTAGCCCGATCCTTCCGACCTCAATGTCCGCTGGCCGTTCAACAGGTCCCGGCCCGCACTATCGTACGCATTAAAGCGTAGATTCCAGCACACACCTCGGTATTGCCGACCTTGAGGATCGCCCGCACAAGTTCGGCGGGCACCACGGCAGGCGTCCGCGTCCGGGGACGAGCGCGCTGTTGGCGTACATTCCTGGTTTGAATTGATGTTCGGCCGGTGGACGACCATATGCTCAAGCGCACGCAGCGCGCGAAGCGTGCCATTTCGGGGCAGGCATAGAAATTAAGACTTTTTAAACGGAATTTGCACACCATGGCAGGGCCCGTCGCGGTTATTGGGAAAGCGATCGCGGGCGGGGGCGCACGCGGTCAGGGGTCGCCCTGGAGCGGAACGCCAGGGCGAGAGGGGCAAGTGATGAAGAAGATTTTCGCATGCGCAGCCGTGGTAATTGCCGCCAATGCCGCGCTGTACCTCGCGGACCACACGGGCAACGCTTCGGCCCAGCGCGACACGGTCGCCCACGCCGCGCCTGACCAGCAGCAGGCCGGCCCCGAGCAACTCGCCGACGCAGCGCCGCTGACACCGGCACTCGCGCAAAGCACGGCATTCCACCCCGACGCGCAATAACGAAGGCACGGGTGCGCGCTCGCAAGCGCGGCCATGCACGAGCAGGTGGCTAAGTTTCTGCAGGACAATACGCGCGCTGGGGTGCAAGCGCCGACAACTAAGTGCGTGGGCAGTTCAATCGGCAGCTTTAGCCGGATCATGGCCTAAGAGCCGACAGGCAGCAATCGGCCCAGCTGCCGTCATCGACGAGTGCCTGAATGTAGGGGAGCTTTTGGCGACCCAATCCGAAGCCCAGAACGTCGGCTCGTCGGCGACTACCAACCGATCGTTGATCCGCCCGAACGTCAGCTTTTCGCGATCCTGCGTCTGGTTCCAGACAGGCAGAAGACAGCCCAGTTCCCACCTTTTCGGTGCAGTTGAATCTACGGCTGCCTCTGGGATGGGAGTCGCGGCTTTCGGATAGACGCGCAGCAGCTGGACCGCGACCACGCCGCCCAGCACGCTTCCGATCGGAAAGCCAACCGCCATCAGGACGACGACAAGCGGTCGTCGCCGCTCATTTGCCGCTTCGGCGACGCCGGCATTCGTCGCGGCGAGCATGCCGCCGATGCCGAAGCCGGTCAGCACGCGTCCGATCGAAAGCAGGGCGACGTTTGGCGCGAACGCCGATCCGAACATCCCGGTGCTCATGCAGGCGAGGCAAAGCAGAATCGTCCAGCGGCGGCCACGCGCATCCGCCAGCCCGCCGAGCAGCAGCGAGCCGAGCGTCATGCCAACAAGCTCCAGCGACATGACCACCCCGAGCGCCGCCCGTGTGAGGCCCCATTGGGCGAGGATGCCCGGTGCGGCAAAACTGATCGCCAGCGCATCGAATCCATCGAGCGCGTTCAGGCCGAACATCACCGCCACCACCGCCCATTGCATGCCCGACATGGGCGAGCGCTTGAGAATTTCGATCGGATCCTGCGCGGCCTGGGGAGCCTGGCCGCTCACGCGAAGGCCGCAAAATGGGCGATGGGTGCCGCACCCTGCACCGCCTCGGCATGATGTAGCGCCGCTCGTCCCTCGATCCGGTCGAGCCAATAGCACCCGGCGGCACGCATACGTTCGAAGGCTTGTCCAGCGCCCGGCACGGTCACGAAGCGCGCCGCGACCCATCCGGCACTGGCCTGCATTGCTAGTTCGAGAAACGCGGCTGCGCCGGCGTCCTGGTCGGCGGGGCTTGCCGCCTTCAACGTCGATGCCGCGGCCTCCAGCAAGTCGAGGCAGCGTGCCAGCGGCATGTCGCCGGCGTCGGCGCGTGCCAGCGCAAGAAACGCCCGCAGGCCGGCGTCATCGCGGATCACGCGGCGCTGCAGCAGGTCGATCGCCTGGATACCGGAGGTGCCTTCGAACACGGAAAGCACACGGGCGTCGCGCAGCGCCTGCTCGACGGGCCATTCGCCGGTGTAACCCGCTCCGCCCAGCACCTGGATCGCGCCGCTCGCATTGGAGAACGCGGAGTCTGCGCCGAACGTCTTAGCGATGGGCAAGAACCACTGAACCAGCACGGCGCAACGCTCTCGATCGGCCGAATCCTCGCCATGCGCCGCCAGCTCGGCAAGATTGGCGATGTTCAGCATCAGGCCGCGAAGCAGTTCGGTGCGCGCGGTCAGTTCGAGCAACTGGCGACGCACATCGGCATGCGCAACGATCGGCTGCGGGTCGCCGGGTTTGCCGCCCTGACGCCGCTCGCGCGCATAGGCGAGCGCCACGTCCGACGCGGCACATGCGATGCCCAGGCCCATTGCGCTGACCGCCAGGCGCATCTGCGTGATCATTACGAACATCTGCGCCAGCCCGCGCCCGCGCTCGCCGATCAACGTGGCCGGCGCCTCGTCGAACGCCAGCGTGCAGGTCGGGGAGCCATGCAGGCCCAGCTTTTCCTCGATGCGCAGCACTTGCACGTCGTCCGACCCTGCCACGCGCGTATCGACGAGAAACAGGCTGATCTCTGGCCGCGCCGCCCAGCCATCGTCGCTACGCGCCAGCACGCAATGCACGATGTCGTCGGTCAGGTCGTGATCGCCAAAGCTGATCCAGGACTTTTCGCCCGAGATGCGCCAGCCAGCCGGCGTCTCGCGCGCGCGGGTGCGCATCTGCATGACATCGCTGCCGGCTCCGGCTTCCGAAATGCAGATCGTCGCACCCAACTCGCCCGCGGCCAGAGCAGGGAGCAATGCCTCTTTGACGTCTTGGGTGGCGAAGGCCGCGATCAGCCGAGCGGCCGAACGCTGCGGCACGGGCAACATGCCGAACGCAGGGCAGGCACGATCGAAGATCTCCTGCACCGCAAGGCAGAGCGGCAGCGGCAGCTGCTGGCCGCCATAGTCCGCTTCATGATCCATCGAGGGCCAGCCATTGGCGACGAACGCCGCCCACGCCTCGCGATGCCCCGGCGCGGTGTGAACCCGCCCGCCGCGAAGCTCCACGCCATGAGCATCCATCGTGCGATTGAGCGGCTCGAGCGTGTCGATGGCGAAAGCCGCCGCCTGCTCGAGGATGGCGATGATCGTCGCCTCGTCGAGCACGGCGTAGCTCTCCCGCAAGTTCACGACCTCGTCAAAGCGGAACGAGGCGCGCAGCTGCTCTGTGCTCTGCGACAGGTCGAAACGGGGCAGGTCGGCGCGCATCGCCTGGCTCAGCGGGCCATGCTGACGATACGGGCGTCGACGAATTCCTTGAGCCCAGCCTGGCCCTGTTCACGACCCAGCCCCGATTGCTTGACCCCGCCGAACGGTACGTCGAAGCGCAAGTCGAGATGCTTGTTGATCCAGACCGTGCCGGTGTCGATCGCACGCGCGACGGCTGCGGCCTTATCGAGATCCTTGCCCCACACCGTACCGCCCAGCCCATAGTCGCTGGCGTTGGCGCGCGCGAGCACGTCCTCGATCGTGTCGTAGCTGAGCAGCGGAACGAGCGGGCCGAACTGCTCCTCGGTCACCAGCCGCGCATCGCCGGCCAGATCCGATCAAACCAGTAGCGCGCATCCGCTCCCCAGCTTCGCCGGCGCCCGTCACCGTGACGACCCCGCACCGAACACCCGCCGGCCCTGGCAAGCAGGGCCGAAGCGGGGAACGCGACGGCGCCGGCCTTCTGGTTCTCAGGGCTGGACCCCTTCAACGCCGACGCGGCCATTCAGCAAGTCGAGGCAGCGCGCCAGCAGCTGTCCCGCGCATCATCGCTCCGTCACCGATTCCGAGCGAGACTGAACCACGAGGTCGGGCGGACGTTTGCGCGGCACCCATTCCCCTTTTCCAGGAAAGTTTTTCAATATTTCTCCATCCCACAATCGGATGGTACGGCTCGCGAAGAGCCACTCGCCGTCAATCCGGACCAGTTCATCAATGTAATAACCGGCGAAACGCAGAACCATTGGCGGTTCGCCATGACATTCGGTGACGAACACAAATGAGCGCGAACCGACATGGTCTGCGTCGCGCGGGAAATACTGTGGCATGCTGAGGTGATGCTGGCGGCCCGGAAAGTTCGGCGATCGCATGAAATGCCGTCCGAGCGCGCGGATGCCGTCGCGGCCTTCCCAGACATCGGCGTCCTCGAACACTTCTTCGATCACTTTGCCATCGGGCGCGAAAGTCATCACGAGCGCGTCCGGATCGCCGGTATCGAGTGCCCAACTATAGCGGGCGAAAAGATCCTCGATGGCGAAGCGATCTTCTACTGGCAGTGCGTTCATCGTACATCCTCCCGTACCATCGCCCGCAACGCATCACGATGTCGAGCTATGAAATCTGAAAACCGTTCGGGCGGGCGACCCAACAATGTTTCGACGTCGTTAGAACAGATGTCGAAGTGACCGCCGCGAATAGCCTGCTCGAAGGACACCATGTCCTCGCTCGACCATTCGAAACCTTGCACCGAATGGTCATCGATCGCGCTGCGTGGAACGCCCATCGCGTCGAACATCGCGAACAGCTCGTTAGCAGTGATATCCTGATAATCGATCGCCCGATCCGCACAGCGCGACAAGACTTCGGCGACATCACGAAAGCGAAGACGCTCGGTGCCTGTGATGTTGTAGACACGATTTTCGTGACCGTCGCCCGTCATCACGCCAACCGCGCACGCAACGCAATCATCTCTCGTGACAAACGCGATCCGCCCCTCTCCAGCGGTCGAGCGCCACGTCCCACTGCCAAGCGCCATCGGTGCCATGCCTTGCACCATGGCGTCCGCATACTGGCTATCACGAAGTATGGTCCAGGTCATGCCGCTTGACCGCAATAATCGTTCGGTTTCGCGGTGATCTCGAACGACGATCGCGGGATTGTCCGGGTCGTCAACACCGACAAACGAAGTATAGACGATGTGCTCAACGCCTGCTTTTTGAGCGGCTTCAATCGCCCGCGCGTGTTGCGGGATGCGCGAGCCTACCCGTCCCGTGCTGATCAATAGGAGCCGATCGACATCATGCAGCGACGAGACCAAATCGGGATCGTCGAAATCCCCTCGCCGGACAGCGCAGCCATGACCATGAAGCGCAGCGAGCTTATCTAGCGATCGGCTGATCAGCACCAACTCTTGAGCTGCCACCTTAGACAGTATCTCAGCGGCCGCTTGCCGCCCGTATTTTCCGGAGGCTCCAGTTATACCCAGTTTCACGGGGTGGTCCTTCCATGGTCTCCGATACCGATCATCGATTTTCATCCAACCTCTTCGCGAGGCAGCTGCGTACGCCCACGGATGAGATCGGACGCCTTCTCGGCGATCATGATGGTCGGGGCGTTAGTGTTGCCCCCTGGTACGGTTGGCATCACGGAAGCATCGACCACGCGCAGCCCCTCCACTCCACGCACTTTCAGTTCCGGATCGACGACGCTGCGTCCGGCTTCGCCCATGGCGCAGGTGCCGACAGGGTGCTGCGCCGTAATGGCGGTATCGCGAATATACTGGTCCAGTTCTGCATCCGACTGCGCGTCGATACCCGGCGCGAGTTCGACGCCAGTCAATTCGCCTTGCGCGCCGGTTCGATAAATCCGGCGGGCCGCACGCAGGCCGCGACGTAGCGCATCATAATCGCGCATGTCGGTAAGGAGGTTGGTCTGCACCCGCGGCAGGTCCTGTGGATCAGCCGAGCGCAACGTGACGAAGCCGCGGCTATAGGGATGCAGGCCAACCAGCCCGGCCCAGAATACGTGCTTTTGCCGTTTCCCAATGCCGGGGAACCACGGACGCGATTCAAAACGGATTGGGTTCGACATGAACTGCACGTCAGGACGATCCAGCGATGGGTCGGTCCGGATGACGATGTTGCAGCTGTTTATCTGACTGGCGAGCGGCCCTTTGCCGCGGACGTACCAATTCAGAGCCGACACGGCCAACCGATCCCAGCGCAGTTGGCCCAGGAAGGTGATCGGCTTAAGCGCTTCGAACTCTATCGAAACGTTATTGTGATCGGACATATTCTGGCCGACGTGCGGATTGTCGTGCAGCACATCGATCCCATGCTCGGCCAGAACTGCCCCTGGGCCAATACCCGAAAGCATCAAGAGGTGTGGACTGTTGAAGGTGCCTCCACAAAGGATGACTTCACTGCGTGCGGCGGCAACATGCAGATTTCCGGCTATGCTGTACTCGATACCGGTGGCCCGACGTCCCTCGAACTTGACACGATGGACAAGAGCACCAGTACGCACCGCCAGATTGGGGCGGTGCAACGCTGGCTTGAGATAGGCGGTCGCGGCGCTGGCCCTTCGCCCGCGCGGATCGATCGTGACTTCACCGACCGCAAAGCCCTCGGGGACGGGGCCGCTCAAATCGTCGCTACGGCTGAAGCCTGCTGCCTCGGCAACACTCATCAGCGGCTCGTGCACCAGTCGTTCGACGGCGATCCGGCTGACATGGAGCGGGCCATCGCCGCCGTGATACGGCCCAGCGCCGCGCCAGCTTGTCTCCATGCGTTTGAAATAGGGAAGGACGTCCCCATAGCTCCACCCGCGCGCGCCCATTTGCGCCCATTCCTCAAAATCGAGGGGGTGCCCGCGCATATAGAACATGCCATTGATCGACGAGCTGCCGCCGATCACCTTGCCGCGCGGTAGCCAAAGGCGGCGGCCGCCGAGCCCGGGTTCGGGTTCGCTCTCATATCCCCAGCTGAAGCGCGGGTTGAACATCGCTTGGAGAAAGGCGACAGGCATGCGGAGATGCACGTGATCATCCTTGCCGCCCGCTTCAAGCAACAGGACGCGCATTGCCGGATCTTCGGACAGACGCCCGGCGATTACGGATCCGGCCGAACCGGCGCCGACGACGATGTAATCGAACTCATCCATGATATATTCTCATTCTGTGGCGCGCAACCACGGGGGAGACGTCCGATAAGACCGCTGCGACGATCGGCACCGCCGCTGCTGCCTGACCACCTGGCAGCTTGCGCAGCGCCGAGAAGGTAAATGGTACGCAAGCTGTCGCTCGAACATTGCCCGACCTACACACGCCGGTCATGCCGCGACGCGCGCGCGCACGAGATCCTGCCGACGATTGTCCTGTTTGATCGGTGCCGGATGAACCGTCACGCCAATGCGTTTCTGCGCTTTGCCGGGCTCGCCCCAGATCAGCGTCAGCCTGGTGCCTGGGACCGCCTTCTCGGGGACGATGTAAGCCAGCGACAATACGCGTCGGAAATGCAGCGAGTATCCCGGAATGGAGGAAACGCCGGCGAATGCACCGCCGTCGTCCTCGACTCGATCAGACCAGGCGATCCAGCGCGGCGAATGTGGAATGTCGAGGAATGTGAAGGGCTCTCCGTCGCGAAACAGCGACGCATAGACATCAACGATATCATCGACATCAAACTCGAGGGTCACGCGATGGAGCCCGGGTGCCTCGATTTCGTGCTGCAACGCCTCGCGGCCGGGAAAATCGTGGTCGAAACGGATGCTCTTGGCCCAGCCAAGCTCGATGGGACTGCGGCAATAGTCGGCGATATCCTCCGCTTCGTAGCTGCCGCGAATGGCTGGAACCAAGGTGCCGATATCGAAATATTTGAGCGTGTGCTCGTAAAAGCCCTCACATTCGGGCGAAAACATATCGGGCACGTAATGCCAAAGCCCGGTCGGAAAGGCGGCCTCGAGATGGTTGATCATCGCGGTGCGATGCCCGAGCCGACGAATTCCGAACGGCTGGCCGGCTTCGAGAACTGCGGAGTGGACGGTAGGTGCATTAGCCAGATCACCATGGAGCTCGAAGCCGATCTCGCCCGCCATGCCCTGCCGAAGCGCATACACCTCGACGCCGGCGATCTTCACCTTCCGAAAACGCAGAAAGCCCAGGTCGGACAGGCTTTCGCCGCATGCTGCCTCGCAAGTCTGCAGCGCGGTCGGTCCCTGGACCTGGAACTGAAAGGTGTTGATCGGCTTCCAGGCCGCGCGCCAATTTTCCTTTTCGAGTAGGAAGCTCGACCACATGGCGGTGGTCGACTGCGTACGGAAAGCATCTTCGGCAATGCGCATCAAAATGCCCTCGCCGACGACTTTGCCCCGTTCGGTGCACTGGACAAGATGCTTGGCTTGCCCAATCTCAAACTTGGCAAAGCCGTTGATGCCCGTGTCCTGGAAGAATTTGAGGGCGTCTTCGCCCGTCACCTCGACATCCATCAGAAACGACCAGTCGCCGATGTAGCAGGTGCGCTTCCACGACATCTGCTCATCCTGCCAGGACGTAAATTCCGGTCCGCCCCAGCCGGGATGATAGCCGGGAGTGGTGTTGCGCATCATCGTGATGATTTCTCGGGACATCGTTTGTCCTGAGCTAAAAGGCATTGGCTGGGATCGGACGCGCACGATCGAGTTCGGCGCGGGGAACCCAACAGCCATGGACCTGCTCGCGCGTCACGAACGGCATCAGGACGCGAGCCACAGGCCCTGCTTCCAGATCGTCGGCAGCCCAAATCCATACTTCTTGTTCATACCGGTCATCGGCAATTTCACGATCGACGGCGGCCATCAACCATCCGCCATGACCAGTCGCCGCGGCCGGAATATGAACCGGCTCGTTCACGGCCAGCTTATCGCCAATATGATATTGGGTGATTTCGCCCGTTGCCGGATTAGCGCGGATAATGAGGTTGGCGGCCATTCCGACGGGGCCGTTATGAAGCGGTTTGCTGAGAGTCGGATCGATCGAGAGATACCAGCCACGGTCATAAGCGAGGCCGCGGTCCGCATCCGCGATGACCGGCAGCTCGCCGAAAGGGCCGATCTCCCTGACCACGACGCCCTTTTCAACGTCGTCGAGATCCATCGTCCACCGGACCAGGCCACCCTCCAGCTCGATCTCCAGCCCGGAATCCTCTAGGATGAACGGCAGCATGTTCGTGTTGGCGATGCACATGTCGAGATGGACCTGACGCCCCTCTGTGAAGGCATTCATGACGTGATAGGCATGGGCACCGGCAGGCCCCTTGAACCACACCATCTCGTCGACCGAGCCATAGCGCGGCATGATGCCGATCCAGCTGTCCCAGTCCTGTTCGTGCCGCCAGTGCGGCTTGCCGGCCTTCAGACGCTCGATATCCGACGTCGTCGGGAAAACCGGGAAAAGAGCATGTTCCGCAGTGACCGCGAAGTCGTGCATAAACGAACAATAAGGCACGCTGAACCATTGCTCGGATCGCAATGTGCCGTCGGGATCGACGATGCCATAGGCAACCGTGCGGGAGCATAGTTCGTCGGCTTCATATCCGAAGATGAACATCTCGCGCGTCCGCGGATCGATCACTGGATGCGCCGTATGCGTCAGACTGCGGAGCGCGCCATCATAAGTATAGAGGCCGACGGTATCGAGGTTATTAGGATCAATCTGGTAAGGCCGCCCGTCTTCTTTTGTCATCAGCAACCGACCAGCGTGCCAGATCGGCGAGGTATTGGCGACTTCGCGGCCGATACCGGCAACACTGGGATCGTCTGTGAACGGGTTGCGATAACGACCGAACAGGCTGCGCCCCGCCTCCTGCTCGGCCAAAAACCGCGCCGTGCGGACATATTTCAGATCGTAACGAACGCGCCCGCCGCGGAATTCAATCTTGTTAATCGCGCCATCGGCCGAGAGAATATTGTCATCCGCGAGCATCGGCGGAAATGCAGGGTCGGGCACGGCCCGGAAGAAGGCGCCTTCAACCTCGGGCGGAATCGTGCCGATCACGGTCAGATCGTGCGCGGAGCCCTCGATGTGTCGCGGCGTGTTCAGCCCAAGATAATGGACCGTGTTCGGGTATTGCGTCATAGACCGGCAGCCTTCTCTGAAATCGGACGTCCCCCGCTTTGCTGCTCGACATGCTTCAGGTAGGTGCTGAAGTCTTCGGTGGGACCAATCGCGTTGCTGGCAGCGCGCCATCCGGCCGCTGCCGAAAGCATGACTGGCGCATCCACGTCGAGCGCCGCTGCGAGCGAAGCTGCGGTTGCGACATCCTTAGTCATGAGGCCGAGTTGAAACCCGACCTTGAACGAGCGCGGTAGCATCTGTGACTTGAAGATCGTTTCCGAGACGCCACTGCGGCCAGTAGAACTATTGATGACGTCGAGCAGGATATGGGGATCGACGCCAAACCGTTCTCCGACAACGAATCCCTCGGATGTTGCCGCGATGATCGTCGCCGCGATGGAATTGTTGATCGCCTTGACGGCATGGCCGCTCCCGGCCGATCCCACCCGGACGATACGGCTGCCCAGCCGCTCCAGGATCGGCATCACCCGGTCAATTGCGGACGGCTGATCGGCACCGACCATGATCGTGAGCTTGCCTTCGGCCGCAGCGCCCATGCCACCCGAAACCGGCGCATCGACCAGGGCATGGCCTCGCGCCGCAAGCTCGCCCGCAAGCTCGCGTGTGCCGAGCGGGTCCGACGAACTCATGTCGAGAATGACCGCGTCTTGCGCCACATGGTCGAGCGCGGAGCCCCAGCCCAACACCACGTCGCGTACGATCTTGCCCGTCGGGAGCATCGTGACAACCACGTCTGCGTCGCGCGCCGCGTCGGCCCCGCTCTCCGCGCCGCGCTCGCCAAAATCTGCGAGGATGTCCGGGCTCGAGTCATAGACGGTGACGTCAAACCCGGCATCGATGAGCCGGCGGGACATCGGACCGCCCATCTGGCCGAGGCCGATAAAGGCAACCTTCATAGCGACTCCCCTGCTGCGGCGAGCGCCTCTTCGGCGGCGCGCATGCCCCCGAGCGCGGCCGGAATGCCGCAATAGGGAATGGCGTGGAGGATCAATTCCTGAATTTCGCTTGGCTTCACTCCATTTGCGAGCGCGCCACGAACATGAATTTTGATCTCCTGCTCCCGGTTGAGCGCTATGAGCATGGCAAGCGTGAGCATGCTGCGGTCGCGCCGGCCGAGACCATCACGCGTCCAGAACTCACCGAAGCAATAGCGCGACAAAATCTCGTGAAACGGCGCGGCGAAGTTGGACGCGTTGCGGACCGCATCATCCGACCCCGGGAGACCGAACATCTCACGTCGAACTGCCAGCCCCCGTTCGCGCACATCGTCAAAATCACCCATGTTTTTTCTTTCGCTAGATGCTGGTCAGGCCAGACGGATGCTGACCGACTTGAGTTCAGTGAAGGCCTCGACGCCTTCGCGACCGTTTTCCCGACCGAGGCCGGACTGTTTGAATCCGCCGAACGGCAACGAAAATTGCATCGGCGCGCCGCCATTGATCTCGATGAGACCGGCATCGATGCGCCGAGCCAAGCGGTGTGCGGTAGAGAGATCGCGTGTGAAGATACTGGCCGCGAGGCCATAGCTCGTGTCGTTTGCGGCTGAAGCGACAGCATCCAGATCACCGCGCTTGAAAGGCACAGCGACCACCACCGGGCCAAAGATTTCCTCACGCGCAAGGGGCGAATCCGGATCAAGGCCCGTGAACAACGTAGGCTCGATGAAGTACCCGCGATCACCAATCCGCCGACCGCCGGCCGCTGGCGCTGCGCCGGAGATGTAGCTTTCGATGCGTTCGAGCTGCGCGCGGCTGATGACAGGCCCCAACATCGAGCCAGGCTCCAGTCCGTCGCCGACCTTAAGATTTCGGATGAAGCCGGCAACGCCCTCTACGACTTCATCGTAGACTGTTTCCTCGACGAACAGGCGAGAACGCGCCACACAGATCTGTCCCGTGTTGAAGAATACGCCCATTGCCGCTGCTTCGATCGCCGGGCCCAGATCGGCATCACCAAAGACAACGGCGGGCGACTTTCCGCCAAGTTCCAACGTCACTCGCTTCAAATCGTTCGCCGAGGCCCGCAGGATCGCCTTGCCGACCGCGGTCGAGCCGGTGAAAGTGATCTTGCGCACCAGCGGATGATCGACAAGTGCTTGACCTGCGACGCTTCCCAGCCCGGGCAAAATATTGATAACGCCCTTGGGGAAGCCGACCTGTTGGACGATGCGCGCGAGACGCACGGCACTTAGCGGCGCCTGCTCCGCAGGCTTGAGCACGATCGTGCAACCCGCTGCCAACGCCGGCGCAAGCTTCCCGCAAGCCATCGACAATGGGAAGTTCCATGCCGCGATCGCGGCGACGACCCCAACTGGCTGTCGCAATGTGTAACTGAACCACTCGCCAGGCGCTCCGCTCGGCAGCGTTTCTCCGCCAAGCTTCGTCGCCCACCCGCTATTGTATCGCAAGGCATCGACCGCCATCGGCACAGCGGCCATCAACGCCTGTGCATAGGGCATGCCGTTATCAAGCGTTTCGATCAGCGCGAAATCGTGAGCGTCTGCCTCGATCGCATCGGCCAGGCGCCAGAGCAGCGCCGCTCGCTCGGTGGCGGGCATCGTAGCCCAAGGGCCGTCGTGCAACGCCCGATGCGCAGCGCGAACCGCGGCGTCCACGTCGGCCACGCCGGCGCTCGCCACCTGCGCCAGATGCTCGCCCGACGCGGGATTTTCGACATCGAGCGTCGCGCCATCCGAGGCGGCAACGAACTCGCCATCGATGAACAGATGGTCCGCGCTTGCGGCAAGCTCTTGCTTTGCAGCTGCAATATGGTCTGCGGAGGGAAAAACGAAGGGTGGGGCGTTCATGCGCGAGAGATCCGACGCGACCGGGCGTTCAAGCAACGCCTGCCCGGCCTGAGCTAGCGGTGACGAGACAGGCCGATGCGTTACTGCCCGCTGACTCCAGCATGGCCCCCTCCAATTATTGTTTCCAAGCCGAGGCTATAACAGCCACCTGCTGCCGAGAATGAAGCGCCGCCATAAGCAGCAATAAGGTCAGACTTATTGCTTGACCGCATGTTCGGTGATAGTGCGCAGGGCGTTGGCAGCGCACCGAACTTGCCGCGTTGCCAATGCGGCCATGTGCGGCCATGTGCGGCAAGCGGGATATCGCTATGTTAACAAGGCATAACAAAGCTTGGACCCGAGTGGTGACGCCAGTATCGAACACTGCCGCATCCGACGCGCTGGTGGAGTGGTCGTGGACCCGCATTTACGGTCATAGGCCGTGATACCGATCACCCTGCGACAACTGGAGATATTGGTTCAGATCGTCGAAGCGGGAAACTTCAGGCGATGCGCTGAAAGGATCGGCGTAAGCCAGGTCGCAATCAGCGAGCATGTCCGTGCGCTGGAAGGCGCAGTGGGTGGCAAGCTGTTCATGCGCGAGCCAGGGCTACCGGCGACACTGACGCCGCTCGGTGCCCGCGTCTGCGAAAGGGCGCGTGAGATCCTCGACTCGATCAGCATGATCCTCACCGAAAATTTCGAACATCACGGGAGTGGCGAACGCAGCATTCTGAAAGTTAATGCACCGTCTTACATTATTGGTCGCATTCATCCGCTCATCACCGAGCTTCAATGTGACTTTCCCGATTTCCGGATCGACTTTGTACCGAAGAGGTTTCCGATTGCCGATACGGACCATAATTTAGCGACCGGAATAGCGGACGTCCATTATGGCTTTCGAGCCGCAGATATGCGGGTTGAAGGCGGGCATCGTGTGTTTGAGGAAAAGCTGGCATTCTTTGTGCGGGTCGGGCATCCGTTACTTGACGTTCCCGATGTGTCTCTGAGCATGCTGGGCCAATACGACACCTTTCATCTCGCTCCGGACAATCCGCTGCGTGATCTGGTGGATCGGACGTGGGCGCACGCGGGGCTGCAGCCGAAGTCGATCCTGCTGGAATCCGATGACTGGAGTTTGCTGATGGCGAGCGCGGCGCAATGCGATGCGTTCGTGTGTATGTTCGGGAGCGCCGGTGAGACGGTTCCTGGATCTTTCGGGCTGCGCAAACTCAACGTCAAGGCTGATCTCCTGAAGCCGATCGCGATATATCGTTTCTTGTCGCAGCGAGCGGCTGGCAACGTCTCCGTGCGTCGCATCGTGTCGAGACTTGACGAAAGATTGCGCGAAATGCGCCCGGCCTTCGAGGGGTGACGCCGCGTCTTGTCCGTGGTGTAAGACGCGAGGTGGTGTCCATCAAATGACCGTGCTAGCGGAAGATCTACGAACGACGCCGTTCAGGGAGCGGTATAAGAGCTTCGCGGGCGGAAATTTCCGTGATGTCGTCCTTCGCGCCGCGACGTCTCCAAGAGGATCTCGCCTCCTTGAAGCGCTCTCTTCAGTTGACCGCACGCCCTTGAATACGTTGCTGCGCCGTACCAGGTCGAAGGAACGGTTCGCGGATTGAGCGATGGCATATGCCCCTCCTCGCTGTGGCGTATAGCGAGGAGAGGCTTTTGTGGTTCGCGCTACGACCACGAATTGCGGTAAACATGACCGCGGCGCCGAAGCGGCACCATAGCGGCAGGAAAATCGCGTCTGCGCCATTTCGCTTCTTCACGCGATATCCTGCCGCCTCAGTTCATCGGGCGTATCATATACCTTCAACGCCTTATCGAGAACTGCACCGCGACGGTCCTCGGCGGATCGGTAAGTGCATAGGTCGAACCAGGGAAGAACGCGCTGGAACGGAAGCTCGCCGTCGTCCTATCGGTGAGGTTTCGGCCGATGATCGAGAATTCCCAACGTCGATCCGCCGGGCCAATCGCCAACGTGGCATCGAACTTGATGTTGCCGGACTGTTCAAGCAACGGATCGGCGGTCGGCGCGACAAAATATTTGCTCGTAAAATAGGCGAGAGGGCTAAATCGCAGTTCGGCATTTGCGAGCGGAATAGTCGCCGTCGCCCCAAAACTTCCCGACCATTCGGGTGCGAACGCGCGGCGCTTGCCGGCCATGTTTTGTACGCACGCGGTCCCGCTTGGTGTCGCAAGCTGCTGTGCTATGGTGCAGCTGGCATTGGGATAAGAGCGATACCGTGCATCGAGATAGGCAGCGTCAAGGTTAAAGCTAAGCGCTGGGCTGACACGGTATGACAAGCCGCCTTCTACACCCTTGGCGCGCGCAGCGGCCGCGTTGTTGATCACGGTGAGGATCTGACCGTTCACGAACAACGTGTTCGATTCCTGGAGATTGTTGTAGTCGCTCAGGAACAGCGCCAGGTTGACGTTCAGTCGCCGATCCAGAAACGATCCCTTCGCGCCGATTTCATAGGCATTCACCGTTTCGGGATCGAAGATGTCCGGGCGCGTGCTAAATCCGTAGCCGCCAGCCTTGAAGCCCTTCGTATAGCTCGCATAGACCATCACATCCTTTTGGATGTCATATTGCAAGCCGATCGACGGCATGAATTTCTTGTCGGTCCGGCTGGGGCGCGCGAAAGGTAGCGAGTCCGAGCCCGTGATCGCCGTATAGAATGCCGTAGCGGCTGGCGGTCCGGCGACGAAGTTGGTCGACGGGTCGGCACCAGCCGTTCCGAAGACAACCGAACGTGCCGCGCTTTTGTCGACCGCGGTATAGCGAGCACCTAGATTGACGCGCAGACCAGGCGTCGGACGAACTGTGACGGACGCAAACCCAGACTTCGTCTCTTCTTTCTGAGAGGTCATCAAATTAACGGTGATCGGCGACGCGGCATTATATGCCGCAGGAAAAAGCTGCCCGAACTGAAGCAAGCCGAACGGCGTCCTGACGGGGAAACGGAAGCCGGTATAGAGGTTGGTGCCGAGATCGCCGTGGAAATAATACCCCCCGATCATCCACTCGAACACACCGCCGGCACGTGATTGCAGCCGAATCTCCTGGCTATAGGATTTATACGTCTCCGCCGTGTAGACCGGCAGCAGGCCGCCGCCGCCAACGCCGAGCACGGGTGCCGGAATTTGCTGGGTCAGCTGGCTGAAGTCATGGTCGAAATAGCCGGTAATGGCGTTGATCGAGACATCGCCGAGGTCGAGCGAGTTCGTCCACGCTACCTCTTTGAAATCGTAATTGCTGTAAGTCGGCGGCGAAGCCGTCCGCTTGTCCAGCTGGTCGTCGAAGCCCGGCACTCGCGCGCCGCCAAAGACGCCGCATGCCCCCTGCGGGCAATTGAGCAACTGCGCATTATATGTTTCGAGGTTCCGATTGCGACCGCGATCGAAGCGCAGCGTGGAACTGAAATTGTCGGTCGGCTCCCAAACAACGGCGACGCGGCCGATCAACTCCCGAGTGTGCGGTCCGCTGAGGCCTGTGAAACTATTGCTCACATATCCATTCGAGCCGTTGTACCGGCCGGCGACGCGAACGGCGAGCGTGTCGGTAAGAGGCACCGACACACCGCCTTGCAGCTGGAACTCGCCGTACAGGCCGCCGAGTGCCGAGAAATTGTAGTCGAATTCCCGATCGGGCTTGCGCGTGGTGATGTTGAGCGCGCCGGCAATCGCGTTGTTGCCGAAGAACGTGGTTTGCGGACCCTTGAGAACCTCCACCCGGTCGACATCGAACAGCGCGGCTCGCGTAGCGCGGGATCGACCGCGATAATTGCCGTCGACGAACGTCGCGACCGATTGCTCGAAACCGGGATTTTGGCCGGAACCAACGCCACGCACGTTGATGAAATCGGAATTGCCGCCGGAGGTGATCTTCACGTTCGGCAAACGCTGCGACAGGTCGCCGATATTCGTGATACCGGCCTTTAGCAGTGCATCGCCCGAAACGACGGATACCGAGACAGGCACATCCTGCAGCCGCTGGGTTCGACGCTGCGCCGTGACGACGATGTCGTCGGCACTGCTCGGCGCAGCGTCCGCTTCCGCAGTCGCGGTGGGCGCGGCGGGTGAAGCCGGACTGGTCTGAGCCGACGCCGCAACAGGCGCCAATATGGCCAGGACGCTGGTTGAAAAGAACAACGGAATCCGCATTGATTTCCTCCCCAAAATATTTCGCCCGAATAGCCCAGGTCGTTCATCAGCACACTTAACAAGATTCGGCAGATCTAAATCACATCATTGCAATGTATCTTTCAAATTTAAAGTATAGGCTGAAAATATAATCTACCTAATATTCTATCGTCATATCAGCGGCAAATGCGATGTTCGCAGTTCGATGATGCGTATATTTATAGGGGTAACCGATCGCGACATTGATTGATCGCGATGCGCAGGATTTTGTTTGGGTCATCTTCAGGCATCAGCCGTGATGCTGGCGGTCAGCACCTGATCGTTCCGGCCTTCAGTCAAATAAGGGAACCGCTCGACTGTCGCCCGAACATCCTTGATACGACCGCCATGGTCGCCCCACTGAACGGTGACGGGCGTACCGATCTCCGCGACGTCAAGATCGATCACGGCCATCGACATGTTCTGGCGGTAATAATAGCTGTAGATCGTTCCCGATGAATAACCGACCTCTCGGCCATCCATCAGGATGTGATCGGCATGCGCGAGCACACCCTCTACCCAGGTCGGCGATGTCGGCAAATCCAGCGTCTTGTATTCCTGCCCCTGCTGAAACAACGACGCATGGATGTCGATCACGTCCTCCGCATTCCAGACGAGCGTAGCGACTGTTCGCTTCGGATCGGCGGCCTCGCGCTCAAGCGCGGCGCGGCCAATAAAATCATGGTCGAATTTGACTGCGTTCGACCACGCTAACTCGAATGGCGTGCGATAGCGGGCCCGCATATTTGCCGGATCAACACTACCCGAAACGTTGCACGCTCTCCGGAACGGTGGCACGAAATCGAAGAAGCCGGGGTCCTCGAGTCCCGCGCTCTGAAAGGTCCAGTTCTGCTGCGGAAATCCGCCTTCGACGTGATTGACGAGATAGGTACGCCAGCCCAGACGCTGGATCCCCAGATCGTGTCCGGCGCGATAGATGGTATCGTAGACGGTCGGCCCCTCCGCCAGCGGGCCGCGCACTTCGTACGCGAGGTTACCCGACATGCCGACGCGGCCGATCTCCACATCATGCCCGCCGATACGGCTCTTGCGGGTCCGCAAAAACTTGATGTCGTCCAGAGATTCGCCGGTCGCGCGCTCGAGCACGGTGAGCGAGGTGGGACCCGCCACCTGGAACAGATAGGTGCGAACCGGCTCCGCCTTGACGTCGAGCTTGGACTGCAACGCGTGATACAGTGGCCATGGACCGCCTGCGAAGAAGCTCACGTCCGTATCGTCGTTTCGCTGAAGAATGCCATGCATCGCGATCAAGCCTTCGCTTGTGCACATCACCGCATGTTTCATGGCGCCGATCGAGAACTTGGCAAAACTGTTGGTGCAGATGCTTTCGAAGAACGACAGGACGTCCTTGCCGGTAAATCGTATCTCGGTGTCGGAAAGCCCGGCATGGATGTAACAGCCTGTCTTCCACGACATGCTTTCCGTCTTCCAGCCGCCAAATTCCCATGCCGTCGGTTTGCCACCGAGCACCAGATAGCTGATGGGTTCATCGTAAAAGGGAAGACCGCGAAGGTCGGAAAAAGGGCTGTCGGTCATCCTCGATCCATTTCTTGATCAGTTAAGTGCAGCTTCTCACGTGCGCTGAGTCAGGCCGCCGCTGCGCAGCAATGACGCCTCGCCATCTCCGGACGGCGGTTTTCCGGTCGGAGGCGAACCGTCCGGCACTCCGAAAAAACGAAGTTAGTGTCGGCTCTGCGCTTACGCGGTCGAGCGGGAGGCAGCGCGGCAAATTGCTACGCAGGGAGCCGGTCGGCGTACACCGACCCAAAGCCGCCATGCTGTGCGGCACGGGCGTGAAATCATCATAGCCGTCGAAGCAAATGAATTGCGCATGATTGCGCGGCCGCTCAATGCGTTCGCAGCCCATCGATCCTCCCCAACTCTGTTATCAATACGAGTTTACGGATGAGCCGGGCTGCCGTGAATTAAGCGACAACCTTCAGAGTGATAAGATAGAACCTCACACTAACGAGCGCACCACCGTTCTCAGCCTGCGGTTCCGCAAGGCTCTGTCAGAGCGTTGTATGAGCAGATGCATATCTTGTTAGCAGGCCGTAATTACCGAGAGCGGATGGCACGCTCGCGTAAGCTTCGCTACCCATTCCGCTAGTTCAACCCTTCACCGTGGTCATCCGTTTGGTCGCGCGGATATACAGCGGTTTCCGCTGTCGCTTCGGAAGGTTGAGAACCTACTGTTCGAGCGCGTGATCGACGTCTGTTACGAAAACCGTGCGCATGTGGTGGAATCGCTTCGATCCGCTGTTCGCCGGCGACATTCAGCCCGAACGAGTCTACGGCCGTCATTGGCCGCAGATTGACGGGGTGAGCGGTAGTCGACGCTCGGCAAGTTTGCGTCAGGTGTGACGGAGAGCTCCTCAACGGCAAAGCCTGCCGTGCCGAGCCGCTCGCGGAAAACTTCGTCGGGATAAGCTGACCATACTGCCAGGATCCCGCCCGGCCGTAGCGCGGCATGTGCGGCGCGCAGACCCCATGCGCAATAAAGACGTTCGTTGGCGATAGTAACCAACCCGTCTGGACCGTTGTCGACATCGAGCAGGATCGCGTCGAATGCGTTGGCAACCCCCACGATCATGTCGTGGACGTCCCGCATGTCGATTAAGACCCGGGGATCGTCGAGCGAGCCGCGAAAGAGGTGCGCAAGCGGACCCCGCGCCCAGGCGACAACGGCTGGCACGAGTCCTGCCAATACGATCACTGCTTCTTTCGAGAACACTGATCGGGCCGCGGCAAGGGTAAAACCCATACCGAGGCCGCCGATCAAGACGTGACGCGCCCGCTCGCCTAACCGTTCATAGACCAGCGTTGCCAGTGCCTCCTCGGAACGGCTTGCCCAGCTCCCCATAAGCTGCTCCTCGCCTAGCAGAATCTCATAATCTTCGCCGTAGCGCATAAGATGGAGCTGCCCGCCGCCGGGGATCTCGCCGATGTCAATGAGGACGCCTGATGCGCTGTCAGACTGTAAAGTCGGGAGTGGTGCGGGGAGAGCGACGATCAAGCCGCCATCCCGTCATGGGCTACATTCCAGCGCCCAACACCTGCATAATGGGCCGCATGTAAAAAATTCTGACGCGGGATCATGGATTATCCTAATTTGCAGATGTGGAACCGCTGGAATAGGGACATGCAACGTTAACGCCGGCCGGCGCGCATCTTCCGAGCAGCATAGCGCGTATCACGTGCCGCTTTGCGATCAGCTTCCGTCCACGCTTTTCGATGCTCTTGCTTCTGAGCTACCGCTTCCGCTCGAGCCGCGGCAGCCGCTTCTGCTTGTGCTCGGGCCGCGGCCTCTACCGCAGCAACAGCCTGGCGCTCTTGCTCACGCTTTGCCTCAGCGGCCTCTTCCTTCGCGCGAAGGGCTTCCGTGCGCTTCTGCACTTCGGCCGCCTCGCGGGCGACACGGCGGGCTATCCGCTCAGCCATTATCGCTTCGCCAATGGGAGGCTTGGCACGATAGGCCGCAAGTGCGGCATTCTTCGCGCGTCCAGCTTCTTCTCGACGCTGTTGAAATCCGGGATCCTTAAATGCTGGCATCTTGTCGTCGGGACTTTCTAGTAATGATCTTCGCGCCGACGACTGGCGCAGATGGCCCGACGTAGCTTCGTGAAGTCAGGAAAGGGAGAGTTATTTGGACGCGAATTGCCCAACCTCCGCGCCGAACTCCAGCTTGGCATGCGCCCGGGCGGCCACTGCAGTCTTAAAGCTCTCGGGCTGCAAGCTCGCGGTGACTATCGGATAATTCTGGGAGTTGAAGCGCGTGTTGCGGATCGTGATCCGAAACCGGCCTTCCTCATCCTTGGCAATCAGAAATGGTGCGACGGTTTTTTTCGACATCGACAGTCTCATGTTGCGGAAGAAAGGTCTTTCTGGCGGGGCATGACCCGACCGAAAACGCACGCGAACACGCGTGCGAAGCCAGTCGAGACAGGCAAGCGGCGGACGCTAGTGCACCCGCCGCTCATTGTTAGGCGGCCTGCAGATTCACAGCAGACGTCTTGCCGCGACGATCCGTTTCAAGCTCATAGGACACGCGCTGGTCCTTATTGAGCGTCGTCATGCCCGCGCGCTCGACGGCCGAGATATGGACAAAGGCGTCGCCGCTGCCGTTTTCCGGCGCAATGAAACCATAGCCCTTGTCGTTGTTGAAGAATTTTACGGTACCAGTAATCATGAGAATATCCTTGTCCCATGCATGACGGGCATGCACCAACAGCGGCACATCCCGGCGTCTTGAAGCTCGAAAGGGACAAAGGGAGGAGCCGAGGCGGCCCATTATCCGTCGTATGCGACGTTCAGCACGCGTCACATAGGATATGCCTAGCGAGAAATCCAGCCCTGCTTGACTGTAATCGTGATTACGCGGCTGACTTCTGCATGATCGAACATCGGCACCTCAGTGCGTGATTAACTTTAATGCGCAACCCGGTGCGGCCCGATGGCCGCTATCGGCGTCCGGCGCGCCGGGAGAAGACGGTCGGCAATGTCCCCAAGCCTAGCCTCCGTACCCGACGCATTGTCGGATGAAGGAATGGCAAGTTACAGACTTTAGATCGGTGCAGCCGAACATCCGTTATGGCGGCGGCAGCCGAACGGCACCATTTCGATGCGGGTTTCCCGCACGCGGACCGGCATCACCTTGAACCGCGCTTGCCGAATCGTTCTTGTTATGTTCTCCTGTTCGACATGCAGTACCGAGTCGCTGATTCCGAGCTTTCCCTGACGCTGGAGGTGGCCCTGAGCGGGGCTCCAGCCTTCATGATCGCTGATCTCCAGCACCGTGATCGTGTGCGCAGGAGTGCGGCTTTTGCCGCCTTGGCTGGCCATTTGGCGGCACGCATGCGGTGTTATGACATTCGTGCCGAAGAGCCGCGTCCGGTCGGTCATCCTTCCTTGTTCGAGGAGTGCTGAGATGTCGGACGTTACGTGGCACGCTTTGCAGCGCATATTCGATGATGAGCCGCCTCTCACCGTTTGGCGCGAGGAACGCGGCTTGAGCCTTGATGAACTGGCTGAGCAATCGGGCGTAGCGGTCGAGCGGCTATTACGGTTCGAGGCTGATATGAGCTTGGCGACCGATTCCGAAGTCGATCGGCTTGCTGCTGCCCTGCGGGTACCGTTCGAGTTCCTTGCCGTCCCTCGTGTGACGGCGGCTGCGTGATGTGGATGATCGCGACCACCTCAACCGGAAACTGCGCACGCTCATGCACTGTGCGCTCAGCCGGACGACGCTGCGGCTATCCTGCCGAAGGTGCCGGCATTCAGTGCTGTACGATGCGGTGCCGGTCTGGTGGCATTTCCACCGCAAGGGGATCGACGATCGCATTCCGGAGGTGCTGGAGCACTTCTACTGCACGCGATGCTGGCGGGATCGGCAGACGGTCTCGCGCCCCAAACTACAGATCACCCGCACCATGCCGGATACATGCCCGCTGCCTTACCCCGATCAGCAGACGTGGAAGAACTTCATGTCGCGCTATCGCTCTTGAGGAATGACCATGGATACTCCAGCCGCCGCCAACGACCGGTTTGCTGATCCCAGTTCCATCGCAGAGAGCATGGCGACCGGCATGATCGATGATATCGACCTGATGATGATCGCCGAGCTGACAGGCGATTCCTACGCCATGGACGGCTTCTTCGGGTTCGATCCCTATGGCGGGAAGAAGCCGGAGGACCTGACGATCTGGACGAAAGAAGGCTTTCTCCCTCCGACCGAGGGACCGGCGCATTACGAGCTGCGCTTTCCCCATGTGGTGAGCGACATCGGCCAAATCCACCGCTTATATGGTCCGCCGCAGCGGGTGCTTGTTCCCGGTCCGGCGCTTGACAAGGTGGAGCTGTCGTTCTCGACTGATCGGCTGTTCGAGCTTGAGGAGTCGGGCGATCTGCAATCTGTACAATCTCAAGGTGAGGCGCTGGGAACTGACCGCCTATTATGAGGCCGAGGATGCCTGGCGGCAGGATCTGGAAAAGGATTATGTTTCGCCGGGGCGCGAGGGCTACGTAGCCATCAACCACGGCGGAAAGCGCGAACTCACCGCAATGCGCTGGGGATTTCCCCCGCCGCAAAGCGCAAGCAAGCCTGTGGTCAATGTCCGCAACTATCAAAGCCCCTTCTGGCGTACCGCACTCAGGAATCCCGAGCGGCGCTGCCTCGTGCCGGCCACCGAATTTCAGGAATGGTCGGTCGAGGCCGATCCCGTCACCGGCAAGAAGCGGCCTTACTGGTTTTCGATACCCTCCCGGCCGATCTTCACATTTGCTGGCGTTTGGAGGCCGACCGACAAGGGCCCGGCATTCGCCTTCCTCACCTGCGGCTATGAGGGCGAGCCTTCGTCGCACGTCGTGGGCGCGATCCATCCCAAGGCCATCCCAGTCATCTTGCATGACGAAGATTATGACCGCTGGCTCAGCGCACCGATCGAGGACGCCTTGCAGCTTGCCTGTGCCTTTCCATCCCAGCTTATTGCGGTGGCCTGATGCTGTGCCCTCGCTACCATGAGGATAAACCAGGAGCGGCTGGTCTTCCTCGCGCTGGCGGTCCTGAAGGAAGCCGCACTAGCGTGCAAACCCGCGCCGCTCACGCCATCGCTCGGTCTGCGCATGGCGATCAGCTTCTTGTGGGCGCATAGTAAGGGGCCACGCTTCCCTTACGATGATTTCTGGAAGGCAATTCGCGATCCAGGCTTGCCCAATCAGCATGAAAGCATGCAGCAATATCTTCGGACCACCTATGCGGACAGCGGCCTGAAGGGCATCATCCGCTCGGTTGGAATGCCGGAGACAGTTGAGTTTGATCAGCTTTTGAGGGTGGCGGCCGGCACCAAAGAGGATCGCAACCGCTACCGCATGTCGCAAGCGTTCAAGCAGGTGATCGAAGAGAAGCGGCTGCATGACGAGTGGAAACGCAGCAAGCGGCAGTGCACTTTGCGTGGACAGGCCTGATAGCGTGGTAACGATGACGCGAAACCAGCCCCGTGCGCCAATGCTTAATCGATCCGGCGCATCGTGTGTTTTGCGGTGCTGACCGTTCGTTTCCCTTCGGGCGCTGCTTGTTATCGGATCACGGGGGCGTCGGGCTTAGGTTCGGCGCCCTTTTTCTTGCTCACCGACCGTGCGCCGACGGAGCTGATCCAGCCGCTGCGCTATAGCCTTCCACGTAGTGACGCCGTCTTGGTCCCCTGCGACAGCTAAAGCGCCGATGCGCTCCGCCACGAAGCGCGGCGCATCGTCTCCGTGCTGGCGTTCAACTTGAATGGCGCAGGCCCAAAGCTCGCGATCATCCGGGACCATTAAAGGTCAACACCATGGCTCGCGATGGCCGACCCAAGTGCGGGCAAGACCTTCGCTTACAAGCTGATCGCCAAGTGAATTCTCGTTTCGCATCACGATGCGTAATTTGCGGCCGTAGCGATCCTCATCCCGATCCGGCAGCGATTCCATCGAGAACGGTCCCTGGTTCAGCAGATCGTGAAGACGCACAGTGGCGCGCTGCCCGAGATCAGCTTCATAGGGACAGCGGGGTGGATGGGTTTCCGGAGCATCAATATCGGCAACCCTGACCTTCTGCCCCTCAATCCAGAAGGTATCGCCATCGACCACACAGTTCCAGCCGCCCCCTGTATAACAATGGCCAAACGACATCGAATGACTGCTAACCGTCGCCACGCCAACGGCCGGGCTATCCGGAGTTCTTAAATGGAGCGCTTCCCGCATGCGGCCCAGTTGGCTCCCCGGCTCTGCCTGAAGCAGGACCATTCCCATCGCGCTCGTGAACACTCCTGCGAAGATCAGAAAAGCCGCCCGCCATGGCAGCGTACTACCGCTCTTCTTCCGCGGCCTTGCCTCAGGCCAGATTTGATAGAGTTTGGCGCTTCGTCTCCGCTTCATCACGCCACGGTCTTAGCGCCGAAACGTTAATTCAGCCATCATGCAGCCGATGCTGTAAGCCCGCGTCGGGCTGAGAGGCGTCTATGTGCACTTCGTAAACTGACCCTTCTTCGGACCCGAGGCGATGTGGCACTTGCCCTTTGCATCCTTAGTGATGTTGGCAGAGGTCGTAGTGCTCTTGACTGTCGCAGGGGAGCATTTCGTGAACTTGCCCTTGGCATCCTTGCAAGGCGCGGCATTCGCTGCCCCACCGATGAGCAGCGATGCGGCAGCGATCAGGGCAAGAGATTTCATGGCACGTCTCCTATTGGCGACTCGGGGCGAGTCCCACCTAAGCTAGCGCCAGAAAAGCGGAGAAGGACAGCATCGTGGCTGGCTTGGCTCTCGGATTTTGCACATTTGGGGGAACTGGATGGCGTAACGCCTAAATGGGTGCGAGTGAAAGCCATCTCGGCACTGGACCAAAATGAGAAAAATCGTGACGTGGGCGTTTGCGCTCCTGCCCGCTGGCAATGCTCAAGCCGCTTGTCAGTGGAAATTTAATTGTACCGGCGAACAGTGCCGGCAAGTCCCCTTGTGCGACTCCCCGAACTCGATGGTGCCGATCCGCCCGCTCCACTCGGACGCCCAACGGTGCCGCCGATCGGCATGCGGTCATGCTCTCCTCGGAGATTTGTAACAGCACCGGCAGTGCAGCTGGCAGACCGTCTGTCAGTAATTCGTGGCCTCCGGAAGCCGACCCGAGCTATACCTGTGGGGCCTGGAGCGTCGCCTCTTAAGTTCGCGGTAGCAACGACAGGCCCAATTGTCTCGTATTGAGGATCGCGCCCGCAGGTAGCAGGCCGACCGTGGCTGTCCGCGAGTTGTTGGTGTACCAGCTTTGCTTCTTGGTTTTTTTGCGCCGTTGGCCTTGCGGCGTTCTTGGCGTTCACGGCTGAGGTAATGCTGCAGTTCATCCTAGCCTATCATCAACCGTCTCCAATGAAAGGAACCGGATCGCCTTGTGACGGGCGTCGAGCGTCTCCCGTTTGAAGGCGCGTCAACGGCGTCGGCGCACCATCGGACTGGACAGGGAAATGACGAAGATAGACCGGCTGCACTCACATAGGTCATCAACTAAGGCTGTCTGCAAAGACCATAAGCCTGTTCAAATCCAGCTATAGTCTGGAACGGGCCAGTCGGGGACGGCCTCAGCGCGAGTGACTATTAGCTGTAATTGGCGCAGTAGCGCGGAAATTGGCGATACGGTGCCGGCAGGGAACTGATCTGCCCGCCACCCTGCATTTCCAATCAAGCGCCTTCAATTAAAAACAGTCACGCCGGATTATAAGGGTCGTTGATCGCGGCGGGACCGCTTGGCGATGATCATCTGGCAAGATCCTGGATGATTGGCGCTCGGCGTCGCGCAATTTTGCTCCCTTGGAGCAACGGCCCTGGACGCGTCATGAGCTCCTATTTCCTGTTGATGTGCGTTTCGCTTGCAACTCCTCTGATGGTCATTCGAGTTTGCACCCTATCGTAGCGATCGTATTCAGCTAGCATTGGCCGCCTGAATCCGGCTCCGCATGGGCGGGCCCGACTTCGCTGCACCGGATTGGGGGGATCCGTCAGCCTATGCCCATTTGATGGCCGGCGACCGTTGTGCCTTTGCCTGGGAATGGCTGCGGCGCTCGCCGGAGTATCGCGCAGCGGCCGTCACGCCGTCATCCTCGCCTGCGCAATTCGGTCTCTGCCGTTTCGAAGATCCGGCGCTTTCCGCCGGCGAGAGCTGTCCGATCTGGCGTAGCGATTGCGACCCCTCGGTCCTCAGGGCAATTGCGCACCCGGTTTGCGGCGGCGCGGCGTTCGACGTAACCGCTTTGGCCCGCTGGACGGCCGTGCAGATCGATGCTGAAGGCGAACATTGGCGGATCGGTCATGACCTCCGCTCGATCCGGCTCGACATCATCGAGGGTACGCTGCGCGATGGGCCGGTCCAGCTCGAATATCGGATCGGCGGTCTCGAGAGCGCCATTCCCGCCGT
>Ga0070686_100000183_pt1 | contig 43960 bp, 64 predicted proteins | sample KBSS23LmetaG_FD_65654 | JGI IMG/M metagenome (GOLD analysis project Ga0070686, IMG submission 65654) | Switchgrass rhizosphere microbial communities from Kellogg Biological Station, Michigan, USA - KBS S2-3L metaG | ecosystem: Host-associated > Plants > Roots > Rhizosphere ...
GGTGCCTGCACAGTATCGAAAAACAAGTCTTTACTGACTACGAGATCATTCTCCTCAAATACGGTCGTGCTGCTGAGACGCAGAACCGCCTCTTTGAAATGGCAGAAGGTGAACTCATCAAAATCCTCCACGCTGATGACTACTTCTCCGACCAGTATTCTTTAGGGGAAATAGTCTCCAACTTTAGTACACTCGACTACTGGCAGGTCAGTGGTTGTATGCATAGCGAAAACTTCAATGAGCCAAAATACCCACATTTGGCGCGGTATTCTAGCGATATCCACACAGGCAACAACACAATAGGGGCTCCGAGCGTGCTAACGTTCAGAAATGACCTCGGAGTCACTTTTGATGCAGACTTGGACTGGCTCTATGATGTGTCCCTCTACAAAAAGCTTTTCGACCAGTATGGACCCCCTGCCATCTTGGACAAGTTCCCAGTCACCATTGGCTTACACGCAGGGCAACTTACCCATCGCGTCCCTGACGAGCGAAAATTATCAGAGATTCAGCTAATGAGAAAGAGATATGCATAAGCGAGTTTTACTCAGTGGAATAGGAGGAAGTATTGCTTCCCACTTCCTTGCTCATTTCATGACGAATACGGACTGGGAGGTAGTGGGGATTGACTCCTTCAGGCACAAAGGCTGGACCGACCGGGTCAAAGTAATGCTCGACGCTCATCCTGACTGGCTCCCGAGAACACATATCATCACCCACGACCTCAATGCGCCGATTAGCCCCATTATGGCAGAAAAGATCGGTCACATTGACTACATCATCGCGATGGCTTCTCTTTCTGATGTTGAAGCCTCGATACAAAATCCAGTTCCCTTTATCCAAAACAATATAAACCTAACCCTGAATCTACTTGAGTATGCCCGAGTCGCTAAACCATCAACCTTCATCCAGATCTCTACCGACGAGGTCTATGGTGCAGTGTCTTCAAAGCATGATGACCTTAGAGTCGAATGGGATGCGATTATCCCATCAAACCCGTATGCGGCTTCTAAAGCGTGCCAAGAAGCTATCGCTATCTCCTACTGGCGTACCTATGGAGTTCCCGTTATCATTACCAACACAATGAACAATTTTGGGGAGATGCAGCAATCAAGCAAATACCCCGCAATGATTCAGAAGTGGATTTCCCAAGGTAAGAAAATAACAATACATGGTAAACCTGGTCACATTGGGTCTCGCAGTTATATACATTCTCGTAACTTTGCTGATGCTATTCTTTTTCTTCTCAAAAATACCAAGCCTTATTTGCACACGCCAAACACCGCTGATAGGCCCGACAGGTACAATATCGCAGGAGACAAGCAACTCGACAACCTCGAACTAGCGCAAGAAATTAGCCGACTAATGGGGCAGGAGAGTCTCGATTACGAACTCGTGGACACGCATACGCAGCGTCCAGGTCACGACCCGCACTATGGCCTCGATAACACAAAGATTACAAAGCTTGGGTGGAGGCCACCAAAAACCTTCGAGGAGAGCATGAAGTCAACCATTGAATGGCAGGCTGAGAACCCTGAATGGATGAGAAATTAGTATGCAAGCAGCACGGAACAGAATTGGAGGACTCGGGAACTTGATGTTCAAAGAAGCATTTCTCATTGGACAGGTACTGGATGGCGTTCTTCCTGATACTTATTTACAGCAATACAGCCGTTGGTGGACGCATTCTCCTGAGATTCGTGCTACCTTTATGGAGGGCATAACTCCAGGAAGTATTGATAAAGTTTCCCTTCATATACGTCGAGGGGATTACCTAAAAGCCAAACACTTTTACGTTGATTTGACCGAGACTGACTACTACCAGAAAGCGGTCAACTGTTTCGATAAAGATGAGCAGTTCCTGGTCTTTTGCAAAGACAACCAGGGCTGGGAACAAGATAAAGCAGACCGCCAGTGGTGCCGTGACTTCTTGGACACCTTTATTCCTGGTAGGTACGAACTAGTGAACAAAGACAACAAAGAAGAGGAAGATTTGAATTTGATGGCTTCGTGTAAGGCTCACATTGGTGCCAATAGCTCCTTCTCCTGGTGGGCCGCGTTTCTTGGTGGTGGAAAAACAATCATGCCTAAACAGTGGTTCCACGAAGGTGTTCTTGCTCGAGAAGTCGAACTACTCCCTGAATGGGTGAAGCTATGAAGATACTTATTACTGGGGTGAATGGTTTGGTTGGCTCTGCCTGTAGAGAACTATTTGACGCCAGAGGCTGGGAAGTAACGGGGATTGACAACAACCAGCGCAGTAAGATGTTCGGAAGTGAAGACAAGTCCGGGCATGGAGAGTACCTCTACGACATCAGAGACCAAGACGGTATAGGAGCACTATTCCGGGGCACCGGGCCCTTTGACGCAGTCATTCACGCGGCTGCTCAGCCATCACACGACTACGCAACGGAACATATTATGGAGGATTTTGATATCAATGCCCGTGGCACAGTCATTCTTTTAGAAGCAACCAGAAAATACTCCCCTAAAGCAGTCTTCGTCCATGTCTCTACGGATAAGGTGTATGGGGAGAATATGTATCCTAAAGAATATGGTTTTCAGGAAGAAGAAACTCGATATATTCCACATCTATACCATACGAAATACTATAAAGGATTTGATGAGTCCCTTGGGCTCGATTTCGCGGGAGACCGTTCCTTCTTCGGTTGCTCAAAAGCAGCCGCAGATATGTACGCCCAACAGTATGCAGCCAGAGGCCTTACCGTAGGCATATTTCGACCCGGCTGCATAACAGGCAAGAACCATGCTGGCTCCCGCTGGCATGGTTTCTTGGCCTACTTAGCACAGTGCATTAAAGAGGGAAAGCCCTACACCATTCATGGCAACGGAAAACAAGTCAGAGACCAGATACATGCTAGTGACCTTGCTGCCGCGTTCTACAGTTTCATTCAGTCGCCGAAAGCGGGTGCCGTGTACAACATCGGAGGTGGCCCAGATAGAAGCGTGTCTGTCCTTGAAGCCATTGAACTCATCCAAAAGGAACTCGGCATAGATACGTGGCCCCAGGAAGCACAGCCTGCACTCTTCACGTCCGGCCCTGAAAGACTCGGTGACCGTCGTTGGGATGTCCACGATGTCTCTAAGTTCCGTAGTGACTACCCTGAATGGGACTACAAATACTCTTTAGCAGATATCATTAAAGACCTTGTATGAAAAAGCGGAGACTTTCCTATGGCGGTATGCTTCTGGGCAAGGAGGAAAAGCAAGCAATTACTAAGGTTGTAAACAAGAACTGGTGGCCATCAGGTCCTGAGACCAAGCTCATGGAGGCTGAAGCTGCTAACTATTTAGGAGTGAAACATGGAATACTTGCAAACTCTGGATCTAGCGCTGGGCTTCTTGCTCTTGCTGCTCTTGAACTCCGACCCGGCTCGGAAGTCATTATCCCCGCGACTACGTTTCCTACTATCTTTAATATTATCGTGCAGCTTGGCCTTATTCCTGTGGTTGTGGACTCCAAACTTGGGACCTACAACCTAGATCCAGACCAGATTGAAGAAGCTTTTTCTCCGTTGACTCGCGCCATTATCTGTGTCCACGCCGTGGGGAATCCCTGTGACATGCCTCGGATCATGGAAATAGCTGATAAACTTAATCTATATGTCGTTGAAGATAACTGCGATGGGTGGGGTGGGTCTATCGGTGGTAAAAGAGTTGGGAGTTTCGGACATATCAACTTTACCTCGTTCCATGCGGCGCATATTGTTTCAATGGGTCAAGGTGGGGGTGTCTTTACGAATAATGGCGAACTTGCCAGAAAAGCTAGAATGTATAGAGATTGGGGACGTCAATCTGACATCACGCGGCGAACTAATGGAAAGAAATGGCCCACGATCCCGGAAGACCAAGACGCGAGGTTCATCTACGAAAAACTTGGCTGGAACCTTAGCCCACTTGAACTCCAAGCGGCAATGGGACGTGTCCAACTTAGAAGGACCGAGAAGATAAAGAAACTGCGTCGTCGTAACTTTGACTACCTCTACAAAAACCTTAAGCGCTTTGAGGACTTTGGACTCTACTTACCTACCTGGGACCCAAAGGCCGATCCCTCGTGGTTCGCTTTCCCCCTTTCATTCCCTGAGCGGGGAAAACTGGTTGCTCACCTCGAAAAGCATGGTATTGAGACTCGCTCAATGTTCGCAGGGAATATTCTTAAACATCCTGGGTACAAAGATGTCCCTCACCGGGTTGGGACCTCTCTCGAGGGAGCTGACTACATCCTAGAACACAGCTTCTGGATAGGCGTCCACCCATCGTGGAAAATGGAGGACCTCCGCTACATTCAATGGGTATTTAATAAATACTTCCATGCTTGATTTATCACAAGTTACCCTTATTGCACTTACCTCTAAAGACTATGAAGGACACAAACGAGCACTCGATGAAGCGTCCCGAGATATCAAATGGGGCGCTCGTAAGATTATTTTTGATCTTGACTGCACTTCAATTGATATCTGGAATTACAAGATTGTGTACGAGCTTACGCACTATGTTCAGACGCCGTTCGCCTTCCTCTTCCACGCCGACGGCTACCCCATCAACCCAGAATGCTGGCGTGACGAGTGGCTCGACTATGACTTCATCGGAGCACCCTGGCCACTTCCACAAGACAACTTCAGTTACTTGGATGACCTCGGGAGGCTCCAACGAGTGGGAAATAGTGTTTCCCTCCGATCAAAAAGACTCCTGGATGCCCCCACACGTCTTAATCTCCCTTGGAGGGCATATTACGGGTACACCAATGAAGACGGATTTCTCATGTGTCACAACCGAAGCATCCTTGAAGCACATGGAATCCGCGTTGCTCCGCTCGAAGAAGCGTGCCTCTTTAGTAAAGAGCATCGCATCCCGGAAAATGAAAGCATCGAAAAAACGTTCGCATTCCACCAAGTTGACCAATAAAAGACGTCATGACCGTTGAAGATAAATACCAGGCACTTTTAAAGACTCCCTCGGATGTTAACCTTCTCTTTCCATTGATCCGTGAGAGTGTCACCGTGGGAGATTACGTGGTAGAGCTGGGAGTCCGTGACTGTGTTTCAACCTGGGCACTTCTTGCCAACAAACCGAAGTTCATGGCCTCGGTTGATGTTATTTACCCTCCTGAAGAGACAATTGTTGAAGTGGGTCAAACAGCACACGAGGAAGGTATCGCCTGGCGCTTTATTCTAGGGGATTCAACTCAGGTATTATTTACGACCATTGATGTCCTCTTCATTGACACCTTGCACCTCTATTCCCATATCGTGAAAGAACTCTGGCGTCACTCTGAGTTCGTGCAGAAACGCATCATCTTCCACGACACCAAGATCCCTGAAGTTAAAGCTTGTATCCAAGACTTTCTCTACAATCCTAACTGGAAGCTCGAGAAAGAGTCTTCTGAGTGTAATGGTCTCGCTGTCGTGAGAAGGATCTCAAAACCATGATTGAGCCATTTATCATCAAAAAAGGGCAGGTGTGGAAGAACAAACTTTCCGGGAAAGAGTTTGTCATTGTGCAAAAGAAAGGTCCTCGCTGGAGGGCGCATGAATTGACCTCAAAACAAGGCGTCTATGCCTCCACCCACACTTTCCTTCCCTTCATTCTTAGACAGAAGTTTACTCTCATATCATGATCATTGGACTGCATACATCCTGGCTGTGGTATACTGGAATCATGAAAAACTCAGGTCAATTTGAGAAAGGTTTCATTCCGTGGAATAAGGGCAAGAAAGGGCTTCACCTATCTCCAGCCACCCAATTTAAGAAAGGGCACGGTTTTGTACCTGTCCTTGAGCGATTGATGGCGAAAATTCAAAAGACCACCTCTTGCTGGCTTTGGACAGCTTCGTTGAATAATCAAGGCTATGGGAGACTTGGAATGAAAGGTCAAAAACGAACGAAGCTGGCTCACAGGCTCATGTACGAAGAGGTCGTTGGCCCCACGAATGGGCTTGATGTTTTGCATACATGCGACACGCCACATTGCGTGAACCCTGACCACCTCTTTCTTGGGACGCATAAAGACAACATGCAGGATATGTCAAAAAAGGACCGATGGGGTAATCAAACCCGAAAACGATTATGATTGTGGGGACTCTGCACCCTGGTAGTGGCGTAGGAGACCAGCTCTTCTGTTACTTGGCTGCCCGAATCACTGCCGAGAGACTCGGCGTTCCCTTTGGGATGGCAGGGGAGTTCAAGGGCAAAGACTTCATTCAGTTGGAACGAGGGGTCGAAATCCCGTTTCCGTATCGTGTTGAACTCCCCGCCGGGAAGATAATAGTTGATGCTCCGTTTGCTTTGTATGAAGGGAAACCTGACTTTGATCCTGAGTTCTTTTTTCTGTCTGATAACACCATCGTGGATGGCTGCCGACTTCAGGATGAGAAGTACTGGGATGATGCTGACTTATTTAGTTGGCTAAAGACTGAGCCGATTGGAGTACCTGATGACCTCTGCATCATTGGCTTTCGTGGTGGGGAATACGCAGCAGTACCTGAACTATTCCTGACCAAAGACTATTGGGAGGCTGCCACCAATAAGATGCGTGAAATCAACCCTGCCATGCGTTTCCGTGTCGTTACTGACGACCCAGGGCTTGCTAGAGTATGCCTGCCTCACTACGAGATTACCCACGATGTTTCCCAAGATTGGCGGCAAATTCGTTATGCTCGATACGCCATCATTGCCAATAGCGCATTCTACATCCTGCCTCGTCTCCTAAAACACTACGAGTTGGAAGGTTGGGATGAGGACACCGTCACCGTCGCTCCTCGCTACTGGGCGCGAAGAAACATTGAGCAATGGTCAACAAGTCAGAACTTTTATAAGTCATTTATTTACCTATGAAATGTACTCTTTGTTCAGCGCAGAACTTTGTTTTCCTTGACCTAGGAGAGCAGCCAATGGCCAACAAGTACCCGAAACGTGTTACGGCCGAAGAAGAATTTTACCGGGTTAAAGTGTACTTCTGCTCTAAGTGTAAGAATATCCAGCTCGATACTCAGGTTTCACGGGAAACCATGTTCGTTGACTACTACTACCTTTCATCAGTTAACGAAGCACTGGTCAAACACTACGAGGACTTTGCTCGTAAGAAACTGAAAGACTGCAAGTTCGTGGTTGATGTCGGCTCAAATGACGGCATTTCACTAAAGCCTCTAAAAGAAATGGGCATCAAAGCTCTGGGCGTTGACCCGTCCGTAAACGTCGGGAAGATCGCCAATGCCGCTGGCTACGAGACATTGGTTGATTTTTTTAACCGAGAGTCCGTGAGTTTCATCAAACAAAAGTACGGCAGAGCGGATGCTATTACTGGGTTGAGTATGTTCTCGCACTTGCAGGACCCGCATCAGTTCATCGAAGATGTGAAAAACCTCATGACCAGGGACGGTAAATTCGTTGTTGAGGTTGAATACAACGTGGAAATCCTAAAGAAGCTTGCCTTTGAAAGGTTCTATCTCGATCGAATCTTCTACTTCTCCGTCACCTCTTTCTCAAAACTCTTTGAGATGCATGGTATGTACCTCCAGGATGTTGAAGTCACCGAGATCCACGGGGGCTCCCTACGAGTGACCGCGCAAAAAGCTGACTGTGGAAAGAAGCCTACCCCTCGGGTTAAAAAACTCTTGAAAGAAGAAGTTCGTTTCCTTACCCATAAGAGGGTGAAAAAGTTTGGTCTTGACGCGAAAAAACAAGTCCTCGCTTTGAAGAAGAAGCTCATAAAATATCAAAAACAGGGCTTTTCAGTCGCTGGTTACGGGGCTCCGGCACGTCTTTCCACCATTACGAATTTTGGGAAGATCGGCCCTGACCTTATATCCTTTGTAGTGGATGATAGTCCGCTTAAACAACACCGCTTCTCTCCGGGGAGACATATCCCCATCGTGACCAACGACTTTCTCTTAAAACAAAAGCCTGACATTCTGGTCGTCTTTGCCTTTGACTACTTTAGTGATATCAGGAAAAAGATCACCTACACACCACGTTTCCTGTTCCCTATCCCTCCTCGGGAGGTTTCATGAGGATATTTCTGACGGGCATGTCAGGGGGTATTGGCTCAGCTATAGCCGAACGGCTCTACGGACATGAAGTCGTTTCAGTGGTGAATACGGAGATAGGAGGATTCGACTGGCTCATCTTTGCTCATGGAGTCATTGGAGAAGAAAACCCCATGTACACTTTCTCGGTCAATACTCTTCTTTGTATTGAGTACGTGGAAAGACTTTTACCTCGACTAAAAGAAGATGGTGGCATCATTTTCCTCTCCTCGACTTCAGGGATCAAGGGAAATACTAAGTATCCTATCTATTCTGCTTCAAAGGCAGCTCTCAATAGCTACGCTGAGACTTTAGCCCGGTTAAAACCCAAGCTCCAAGTCCACGCTCTCTGCCCAGGACCGACCGACACCAAAATGTGGCGCTCGTTGGGCCTCAAAGGGAAAGCACAACCACCTGAGCGAGTTGCCGACGTTGTCATTGACATAATAGGCGGCCTTCATCGGAGTAGTGTTATCATCACTGTACGGGACAGCACCGTTGACTATGTCTAAAGTAAAGTACGCTTGCCTGGTTAATTACAACTACGATCCCCAAGACTGGTGGCGGGACTACGACATTCAAGCCATCATGTACGATCGCTCCGATGATGGAGTCAACCGTAAATTTGATGCCAACGTACGAAAGACTGAAAACCGAGGAAATGTTGACTTTGACAAGCTAGACTTCCTAGTGGAATTTTATGATGACCTTCCAGAGATCTTTCTCTGGTCGAAGACTAACCTCTGGAAGTACTGCGATCGAGATACCTTTGAACGTGCTCTGGCTATAGGTGAGTTTAGCCCTCTTATCCGTCCAGATCATAAGACCTACTCAGATAAGCTTGGGGTTGTTTGCCGCTGGGGAGGAAGTGGTTGGTACGAAGAGCGTAATGATAGCTGGTACTTAGGGCCGCACCCTGCCAAGAACATCCGCAATTTCCAAGAGTGGGCACAATTGTTCAACCTCCCCTGCCCTGACTTTATTCCCTTCGCACCAGGTGGTTCGTACCTACTTACTAAAGAGCGGGTACACCGCTATTCAAGAGACTTCTACGAGAAGATGCGTGATACCCTCCCTTATACCCAATTGCCTGGAGAAGCGCAGCTAGCAGAGCGTTCATACGGCTTGTTATGGCGGTAGTTGACCTCTTTTCATTCAATGGAGAATTTGAAGTACTCGAGCTACGTCTCAATATCCTCGATAAGGCTGTAGATCAGTTCATTCTCTGTGAAGGAGATGAGACAACCGCAGGAGTACCGAAAGTACGCTATTTTGAGTCCCAGAAGGCCCGCTACGCGAAATGGCTCCCAAAGATCAAGTATCACGTCATGACACCCTTTAGCGACCCTCTTATGCAGGCTTTTGCCCAAGCGTACCTACCTATCCCAATCGAGCAGCACTGGTGGCACCGGGAGTTCATCCAGAAAGAGTCAATGCGCTATGCGCTGACCCATTTACGTGATGATGATACAGTGTTCGTAGGAGACGTAGACGAAGTGTGGGATCCCACCCTTACCTATCCTCCTGGTCGCTGGGAGCTGGAGCAGACAGTGTATACCTACTTTTTAGATAATAAGTCCAGTGAATACTGGACTGGGACTTCAGTGATGCCGTATAGAGACATACGACAGAATACTCTTGATAACCTCCGAGCCTACGACGAACGCAGAAGACATATGTGGGCCCCGAAGATGAAGTCTGGCTGGCATTTTACGAATATTGGGGGAGCCGAGTTCGTGAAACGAAAGATTCGCTCCTACGCACACCAAGAATTTAACCACCCGCAGATCCTTGCTGGTGTTGATAGGGCCATTGCCCTTAATAGGGACTACCTTGGCCGAGATTTTCAACTTGGGGTTGATACCAACGACTGGCCTGAATACCTCAAAAAGCACCGTTCTGACTGGACGCATCTCTGCAAAGGTGTTGGCATCAAGGTCAATCGTCGGCCAGGAGTGGTTCCTGATGAAAATTAAGTGAACAGGTCTGCTAGAATTACCGTAGGCCCTTTGAAAAGGAGACAAACATGGAGGAACCAAACGACCTCTTTGGTAAGCACGATAACATCCTGCTTATCCACGATCCTGACGACCCCCCGCCGAAAGTCACGTATAGTGACCTTCACTGGTGGTTTCTCAACCGCTGGGCAGAGGCAAGTATAAGATGCTTTCGTTTGCTTGGCTTAATCTAGGAGGAGAAGATGGATGCGACTAACCGACGCCGCGCCTTACTTACTTCAGCGAGGGATACCGTTCACTCTCGAAGTAGAGTGCGCGGGAAAGTGTACGAAGAAATTCGCCGTCTCAAACGGCTTCGCATGGCCCTGCAAAGTGCCTCAAGAAGAATCGCCCATGATGGTGTTCTTCTGCTCGCCTACCTGCTTGTTGGCGGTCTTACCGCCCTCATGCTGTGCTCAGGCGTAAATGCTTCGCCAGTCTGTCACGAAGTACGCGATGCCTATCGGCTCGCACTGGCAGACATGCAGGGAACCGGGAATGAGAAGTGGGCAGAACTCGTTGAAGCAGGCGACTGCGCTGACGTACCTGCCACCTACCTCTACACTCTCGATACGTACACCTCTGACGAAGAGACCCGTGTCGTGGCGATGCTTGCGTACAAGAAGGTGATGTGGGGTCTTATGACCTCGCTACCATCCTACTTACGACTTGCAACCTGGAAGCCGGAGTACGCACAGAACAATCCGGCAGTCAGGGACTGGTACCGCTCACGAACCATGACGGAAGATACGCGCAAGCGTCTCGGGTGGTCATGGAAAAGCTGCTGCGACCACGGCGATGTTGTGCATACGGACATCCGGCGCACGACAATCTTCGGAGTAACGCAGTGGTACTGGCTCGATGGAGCGACGTGGAAACAAATACCCGCTGACATAGTGCAGTACGGGCAGTTTCCACCGAACAACGAACCAGTTCTCTTCATCTACCAGGGCGAAGCTGTGTGCTTCTTCCCGCCTGATGTAGGAGGCATCTAGTGAGCAACTCGAATCTCTATCTTGAGGCAAAACGCCTCGAACGAGAGATGCGACATAAGCGCCGCATCATTGCTGCCATCAAACGTGAAGACAGAAAGCGGGAGGAAGAAATGTCAAACGCCCTTCCAGTGCGAATACCGGAGTGCTCTATGTGCAGAGAGACCTGTACTATGGGCACCTACCGGGTCAACAAAAACCCTGAAGTCTTTTGTAGCCTTCAGTGTTGTCGTATCTTCTACGGACGCCCCAACAGCCACATTAGCGTCCACCGCAAGGAGGCTGCTAGTGAAAAAGCCTGATCGCTGTGAGAGTTGTAGGGGGAAACTGGGCCTCGTACGCCACAAGTGGCTCGGCTACTCTTTTTGCAGGAAGGCATGTAAGGAAGACTTCCTTGCCGTGCACCTGAAACAGATCGAGGGCTTGAAACGGTGGCTCAAATCTCCAAGCTGACTCCTTTTTTCCAAGCGACTAGTAATAGCCGCTTGGTCTTTTAAAGACTATGGAAGCGCACAACCGATACGTTCTAGTTCTTATTATGCTGGCTTTCATACTCAGCCCTATTGCCTTTATCCTCGCCTTTTTGAATATCTTCTTTAACTGGATATAGCAAAGAGCCCTCCTCTAGGCTTGAGGGGGCTCTTGCTCTCTTACAAATCGTTTGACTTGTAATCTTCTTATTGTACTGCTGCCTTGGTACCGCTGTAAAGACCGGAAGCGGAAAGGCCTATGATGATGCCATCGAGCACGATTCCTCGCCACCCGCCTGCATCGGGAATGAGGCACGCCAAAATGATGCCAAAGAATACCGAAACCAATGCTGCATATTTGGCATCCAAGTACATCTTGGCAAGGGCGACCAACGCGATATCAACCGGGATGAGCGCCAGAGCGACTGCTGGGATAACTAAATCCATAGCTGTTTCACTTACTAATGGGAGGCAGAGAGCCGACCAACTTCTGCAATATTAAAATGAGAGACTGAAACTTCTCAATCAAAGTGTCATAATCCTGCGCGTAATAGTGCGTGTAATACGGCACTGGGTCAAATGAGTTGTCCGCATCATTTTTGTCTAAAAGCGCCCCATTATCTGAGATTCGACGGAGCATGAAATGGGTATGTGGTCCAGTGGAAAAACCCGTGTTATCTGGGATTCCAGCACAGGTTCCCACATCTACCACTTGGCCTGGTTTGAGAGGAGATTGCTCCTTTAAATGCATCATAATTATATCTACCCGACATTCCACTCCATCAGGAAAGAGATATTTATCATTCGTGGTAGCTTTGATGCGCCAACCCGTTGCTTCACTAAATGCCGTATCGTAGATAGTGCAGTTATGTATTGGCCACCAGAGCTTCTTATCGGTACCTATCGCATTATCCTCCCCATTGTGCTTCGAGTAGCCAAATTGTTGATAGGCTGGGTTATAGATGCCCCACGCCTGAGTCACCAAATGCGGCTTCATTATGTAGTAGATCTCGAGTTTATTTGCCATTGAAGTGAGGGATAACGATCGCGACTAATGCACCTAAAAACCCGGTTACGATAATGAGTACCGCCCCGTAAACTATCTTGGTGGTGAGGTCAGAGCGCTGCTGAAGAAGTGCAAGTCCTTGATTTAGGTCAACTAAAGTCTTCTCGATTCGTTCTCCTCGTAAATTGATATTCTTTATATCCTGACAAATATAAGGGACTCGGGCAAGGATGATAGACTTCTCCTGTTCTGAACCTGTCGCCAGTACGTTTTCCACCTGATGCTTCACGATAGTTGCCATTCTCTCTTCGTTCACCGTAACAGCCGCCGCAAGTTGCGCCGCACGAGCACGCTCAATAGCCTCTGCGGCGTTCTTGGTAGCGTTTATTGCCTCTGCTGACTGGCTCTCTGCTAAGGTTGTCTCGATCTCTCCCATAGTTGCTTTCTACTTATAATGTGGTACAGTTGCTATCTATGCTTATATTTTTTATAGTGGTTGCGGTGGTGTGGCTCCTGGCTGTGTTTCTTGGCTGGTTAGGGACTTGAAGAGTGCAAGGTCACCCAACGTCCTTGCTCCAGCTTCTCCAACTAACTCAATGCCTTGCCCTACACGGTAAACTGTCCGTCCTGCGACGGTTGCTATAGGTACTAACGCTTTATTTTTCAATGTTTCTAAGGAGAAAAGAGATTTATTATTCTTCCCTGATGTCTCCTGATCAGCCAGCTTTTCAAAGCTTTTGAGATTACCGTAGTCAAAGAACGCTTCTTTAGCATCAGGACCTAAAAGGTCGTAAAGACCTGTTCGAGCTTTATCAGCAGCAAGGTTCTTTACTTCGTTAAATGCTGGGCCAACTTCCTGACCCTTGAACGCTTTGTTGGGCAGGTGCTGTGCCCATGCCTCTTTGAAGTCTTGTAATTTTGATGGACTCACGAGGTCAGTTCCCTTGTAGTCTTCCTTTAAAGCTTCAAGGCCATTTAGTAAATCATTCCGACGAGATGGTTCAGGATTATCAACCGTGATGTCATGCTGAAGTTCGTCAAAAAAGCTGGTCATACTGACCTTGTGCGTCTTATCTGCTTCTTTGAAGGCAGGTTGTAAAACCTCTTTCCAGACTGCATCCTTCCCTCTTGTTGCTTTGACCCCTAATGCTCCTTCAGTTCCGCCTCCTTTTGTCTTATCAAACAAAGAATCTGCCATTGTCTTTGGCGCACCTGATTCTTCTCCCTTGAGAGCTGTAGCAATTCTCTCAGGTAGCGGCGTATTGGCTTTATACATTCTGAGAAGAGCCGACTCCTTTTCCGACTGTGGCAAGAAAAACTTATAGAGACTTTTGCCTACTCCTTGGATTCCCTCTCCGACTTTATCTGCAATATTTCCTAGTAGCGTCCCAGGGACAGCAATACCTGCTTCTCTTGCGAGACCTGGTGCAGCCCCCATTGCCTCCTTTGCGAGGCCAACTCCACCTGGACCTCCTAGTGCGACTTCAGCCATTCCCGTCTGTGCTGCACCTTGTGCCTGTGCCAGATTAGTTGGCTGCGTTGCAGTCTTCAATCCTTCAAATGCAGGTTTAAGGCCCGGTGCGGCGTCAAGCATCCCCTGTCCAATTGGGCCAGCATTTTGTGCCCCAGCTGAAGCAAAGTCACTGATCGCTTGCTTGCCCGCCCCAATTGCTGATTGAAGGTTATCGGCTCCATTTCCAGCGGCAATGTTGTGGAGAGGAGAAGTAAAAACGTTGTTTGCCTTCTCAAGAAGAGCTTGCGAAGTACTTAGGTTCCCTTGAGCATTCGATAGCTGACTAATATCAGTCTTGGGAGCTGAAGACGGTTTAGAATAGAGGTTAAATCCTCCTGATGTCGGAGTTACCAATTGTGCGTCTTGCAAGTCTTTAATATCCATACTATTTGAGGGTTATATTGCCCCATAAACCAGATGGAGCGATTGTCGAATAAGGCAAAAGCGAGTGACCATCTCCTTGGATCACGTACATGGTCCCGTCATTCCCAGAGACAATGTCGCCTGACTTGAAAGCGCTCGTCCCTGAGTTAGGCAGCTGCGCCGTATTCGGTGGTCCAAAAATCGAATCGTAGACGTTGTTACCGCCCATGTAGGTGGCGAGCTGTGCACGGTTATTTGAGTTGAAAGAATCACGAAGAGCCGCAATGAGCGAAGTGTTGAGGGTGTCCACGTTGGAGATACTGGGAAAAATGGACCCGTACTCTTTAGCCTCTCCTGGAGAGAACGCCACCCCCGTCATTGAGCGACGGTAGGTCTGAAGTGCTTGAGCAATTCGTGAACCAATATAGTTAAGATTCGTGTTCGGAGATGCTCCAAGCTTCTTGGAGACATCCACAAGCGATCCAGTCAGAAGATTCGTCTCAATTCCTTGCGCTTTTGCCGAAGCTAACAATCCTTGAATGTCGTTTAGGGCCGCAAGCGCTTCATTACGCCCGTTAATCGTTGTCTTATCCTGTGCAGGAATACGTTGTATTGCCAGGCCCGTAAGGTAGTTCTTCGCCCCTTCTAAGTCACCTGTCTTCATGTAGTTGTCAAAGTTAGCCTGGACTGAAGCGAGTGACTGTGGCCCTACACCAATAGTGGCATTAGCAAAGGCATCGTAGTAGGCCTGATTTGCACCATTAGCTCCTCCTGTTGAAGCGCCCCCTCCACTACCAGTCCCTCCACTCCCCCCCATAGGGGAAAAGGAACCTGTATTGGGGTTAAAGACTCCAGCTTCTTGATTCTTGGTCCCTGAGATAAATTGAAGTGCTTTATCTCCTGTCCCCATCGCCTGTTTTGCGAGTGAAAGAAACGTCTGGTTTGAAAGTGCTCCACGAGCAAGACCGAGGCTCTTTTCTGCTTGTCTCAAAGAGTCAGGTGACCCTGAAAGACCCGCTGCCAAACCATCGTAGCCAATATTCTTTACAAGGCTCTGTAAGTTACTGGTCGTAGCATTGTCGAGATTCATCTGAACCTCTGCTACTTTCTCGTCAAGACCAAGTTGCTCTGAAACCTGCTTATCAGCTTCCGCGTAGTCGGCCTGGGTGAGGCTCACTATCTGCTTTACATAGTCTTCTTTCATCTGAATCTGGTCCTGGAGCTGTGTCGCCTGATTCATGAGAACCTTATTCCTTGCAGCCGTGAGTGCCAAGACCTGGGAGTTGGTGGCAAAGCCACCTGCTTTGGTGATCTCGTTGCGAATATCATCCTCCGTACCTTTCATGACGTTGTTGATGTTCATGAGGGCAAGCTTGTCAGCCTGAAGTCCTTGGTCGGTATTCAGTTTCGTAAATTCATCTACAAGAGACGTACGAGTACTCTGGGAAGATATGAGGGTCTGGATATTATCGAACATCTGTTTCACGACCGGGTTCATGCTCGCATAAGCGTCAGCTGCCTGGGCCAGAGGGTCAGGTTTTGTATCAGGTGCGTGCTGATCGAGCGCTGTCTGAAGGGCATCACGAGCTTGGCCGCCATTCGTCGGAGGAGGAGCGTTTTTTACTGCATTAAAGGTGGCGTTGTACTTATCCGCAGTTTTAGCACCCAGATCAGGCGTCGTCGCTTTGGTGCCAAACTTCGCCGCAAACTCAGACGCCGTATTCATCTGCGGCGTATTCATGATCTGTGTCGGTGTCATCGGGGTGAGACCTGGAATAAGAGAGCCGCCTGGCTGCGTGAGTGTGACTGGTGTTCCGGCCGACCCTGTGGGGAGTGCGGTGGTGTTCCCAGTTGGAGACAAATTATTCGATGGCGTAGGCGAGGGAAGCGTGGTCGCCGGTTGAGTTGCTCCTGCTGACCCAAGCGCATTGACCGGGGTACCGAGCGAAGTCGTACCGCTCTGCTGGATGGTAGTTGGCGTCGTCGCCGTAGCGAGTTGCCCTGGCTGGAGTTGGACGCCACCAGTTCCACCGCCGAGTCCTGGGAGCATTGGAGTTGAAGTTGCCATAGAGTAATTCTACCTTATCGTTAAGTTTTGATTAAAATCAGCTCATCATTGTCTTCGTGTGTACAATCCAATTCAGTACCGAAGAAGTCAACCCCTTGATCTCTGGGTATAAAAACGTGAGGTTTGAAGGACCGATTCCCGTCACCGAGCCGATAGTGACATTGGCTCCTGGTAAGTCAGCGGTGACGTTCATGTCGTACTGGAGAGTGCTGGAAGGCCTTACCGTCGTTGGAGGATTATTAAAGTCTGTTGTAAATACCCCACGAACGACCCATCCATCTGCTAAGACAGGTGGAAAAGCGGGATCAGTTGAAGCTGTGGCCCGCACCTCCATCAAGAAAGTAGTGCTTGCCCCTGCGACTACTGCTTGTGCCTTCACAGGAGTGACCGTTGCACCAGCAGTACTGGTTCTGTAAATTGTCTCCAATACCTGACTTCCCCCATTGGTGATTGATTGGATAAGCTGTACGCCTCCTATTGCTCCATATACCGAGCCATTACCAACATCAGACTTGCCTGCAAGAGCAATGTTACCATTCTGTGTTGGTGACGCGGTCACCCCTGCCTGGAGACCGAGGTTACTATTCGATAGTCCGTCAGCAGTACTTATGAACGGAGCTATGCCACTGTTACCATACGGATTTTGGATATTAGTGACCTTCAAGCGATGAGCAGCAGCATCATAATTGAAGGCATTGGGTGTTGTATCAGCGCCAAAAGCACCCCCATTGTTGAATTGAACATCCCCGTTCGACCCAGCTGGGGTTGATGCATGGGCATCCACGTACTTTTTGGGTGTTAATTGGTTAGCATCAGTAGGCGTGTCACCGTACTTTTTGACACCAACCATGAGTAAACGCCGCAGCTGTTCATCAATGTACTGTTTAGTTTCAAGATCCATATTATTTTCCAGACGGTTCCACGTCAATCTCTACCTTGTTGATGGTCATGTTCGTCGAGCCAGCATTGGTGAAGCGGAGCCCCACCCCATAGGTGGAATTGACGGCAGGATTGAAATTGATGCGGTCAAGTGAACCGGTGAGGCTAGTCGGGTCTGAACCACTGGCAAAAGTGTAGGAGAAGCTCCCGTTGGTTATCTTCTTACCATTCGGGCCAATGATGTCGAGATTGAAGCTATTGTTTGATATTGTCGGGTTGGTGTACACGCGGATCTGTTTCACCGCCACCTTCTGGGGGAACATCTGAGTTTGCGTCTCGTAAACGCCAGCTACCGCACCAGTCCAACCTCCGGGGGAGTCATCAGGAGGAGCAACATAGAAAATGAAGAGTTTCTTATTGGTCGAGCCAGCATTACCCGAGTAGTCCACCAAGGAGTAAAGGTGTGTCCCGTTTGAATCAACTTGGAGAGTTGCTGATGTATTGACTGAGATGTACCGGTTAGTGGTGTATTGGTTGAACGGAACTTGGTAAATGACGCCTCCAATCGTTGAAGCCTGTCTATTTACTCGCCAAAGACCGACCGGCGTGTTCTCGTCTAGCTGCCCGTAGTAGTAAATAGAGCCATAGAGTGCACCTGCCTGCGAATCTTCATTCCAGAAAAAGTCAGGATTAGCCCACACGACGAAGTTTCCTGCACTTGTGGTTGCGTTAGGAAATGGTGACTTCTGATCACGAAGGGTCCAGCGTTTCTTTTCACCTTCATAGAGCGCAGTACCAAAGGTGTCATACATGAACATCATTTGTTTACCGGAAAATGATTGCGTGGCCGTGATACCAAAGCCGGGAAGCGCCGTTCCTACGGTTACTCCGGCATCTGTCCCATTCCATTGAAAGAGGTCAGAGGAGCCAGCAGCGGTATTCCCAAAGTCGTTTACAGGAGCAATGGCTTCAGGGGCCGTTACGGACTGTGATATCAAAAGGTAGGTGAAATCAGACGAGTTGTCGAGATCACGCACGTACGTACCGATGGGGAGTCCTGGCGAGAGTTTGACTGGTGTAGTGATGAGGTTCGTGGTATCAATTTCACCAATATTTACATGTGTTCCGTCATCCGTCCCGTTACCATAATAGAGTTTTCCTGCAAACTCTTGCAGAGGTCGGTAGGTATTCTGAATATAATTCGTTGTGTTCCAGGTTCCCACTACAGTCTCACCAGTACCGTCAAAGTTAAGGCGGGTGATTCCCTTGTCGTGGCCGATCCAAATCTTCCCGTTATAAGGTCTAATTGTCCCCCCGTAGGCGAAAGTTGGAGTTCCGGTTGAAAGCGACGCAAGGTTTGAAGCACCGCCGCCTTCTCCTGAGATCTTCCACACTTTTCCAGAGTCAGAAATGGCGTAGGTGTAAAGAGTTCCACTCTCAAAGCGTTGGAAGCCATCGAGGACGAGGCTCGAGTCCGTAATGATAGAACTCACGTCCCCTGGTGCTTTAAACCAGGTCAACTGACCAACATTAAAAAATGGGTTGTAGCCCCACGAAGTGTCGTACTTTGCAAGACCAGAGTTTATCTTCCCGAAGTCGTTACGGGTCAAGTTTCCTGTCCAGTTATCAATGATGAGAGTTTCAATTGCCATATCAGCCAACGCCGAGGAGGGTTAGTGCTCGTGCATCTCTACTTGTCCCTGCTGCGGCTGTCGGAGCAAACGAAGCATTGACTCCTGCCCATGTATTACCCGGAGCACTGGCCGCCGTTATCGTCACCGGAGATTGAGAGCCAGTACCGACCGTTGCATTGGTATCGTAGAGGTTACAGTCAAAGGCATTGGTTCCTCCACGGTTTACTCCACCTGAGATTGATTGAAATGCATCACCGGTACTGCGGTAAATGCCGACAATCCAACAATTTGATGCAACTACTGTGGTCGAAGGGGTAAAGGTAGCGGAAGCGGTAGAAGAATCTTGGTGAGACGAGTCAGGGACACCAGTTGTCGCGGCACCAATGTAGGTTCCAGAGCCTCCCGTGGTGTTATCTTGCGAGGCTGCCCAGGTGACTGAGACCGAATGGCTGCCCGAAGCAGGATTCACGAGATAGTAGAGCCAGACGCGGTTCGCAGGAGTCGGAGAATCTTGCTTGTTGATGAGGGTCATGGCGACACTGTTATACGTCACCGAAGAGGGATCAGTTAACGAGCCAGTCGCCCCATTGGACATGAACCCCGCGAACATGATCGTCGCACTTGCACTGGTGACATGGGTCCAACTGAGAGTGGTTCCTGACTGTCCTGCTATTGCTCCACTTCCCGCATCAAAAGAAATCGCCATACATTAGAGGTAGCTTGCATTGAATCCAGAGATTACTGATGATTTAAGGTTGTTGAAAGTAGTGTCAGCTGTTGCAACACCAAGGTCAATGAGTGTTTGGTACTGCTTTAGTTTAGCTAAATTGGTGAAGAAATTCGCCTGTTCCACCTGCGTAGGGGTTGCTGTTACTGCTGGAGCAGGAGTAATTGCTCCGAGTGGGGTGCTGATGAACTCTTGCCGAAGCGACTCGAAGTTCGAGATCTCATTCGCAACGACTTGAGGGAGATCAAAGTTCCCAAAGAACGTGTATTGCTTATTGATGGTCCTTGGACCATTCACATACTGCACGAAGAGCGTCATGCTTCCGTCAGTCTTTATGTCTTTATCGAGAAGTGCAGCAGACCAGGCCATATTATATTTTCGCTATAAAGCCTTGCGCTGAGACCAAGACCGAAGCCGTGCCACTAAGTGAGGCACTAAACTGCGAGTTCGCCCCCGTTTTCAAGGCATTCGGGTAAATGATGTTTGAACCACCGCCCGCTGGCGCTATCGTGTAACCCAGTATTGAGCCAAGTCCTCCCGCGAGGGTCACTAAGACCGAGGCTGAACCCATGTTTGCTACTTGTACGGCCGTGACGTAGGTAAAGACCGAAGTTCCTTGTGCAGCGAGGACGGCAACCGAGGTTCCAAGGACGGTTCGCAAGTCAGCGGTTCCTTGTATCCACTTAGTGATAGGGGAATTTGCTGTTATTGCCTCACCAACTGGACCAAGCGCGATGGCACCGTAGTCACCATCAGCAGAGGTGACACTCGCCATTGTGTCGTTACGAACACTGAGAGAAAGAATACCTTTATCACCAGAGGTGTGGGCAGCATCTTCTGCGTAGGTGCCTACAACGGAAGGAGACTGACTGAAGAGTGTAACCACTGAACCAACCACCGTATCAACGGTTATCACAGAAGCACTGTCTGTTCGTACTGCAAGAATAGACCCAGCTGCTGCCGTTACTGTGCCTGCAACCGCAAGGATTGACCCTGCTGGTTGCGTCGTTATCACCGATGCGTTATCAGAGCGAATAGCAGTGATTGACCCTGCGGGGTGGACAGTTGTTGCAATGGAGCCAGCAGGTGCTGTAACTGTTCCTGAGATGGCCAAAATTGAACCAGCTGGTTGTGTAGTGATGACGGAGGCACTATCCGTGCGAACTGCGGTGACTGACCCTGCCGTATTCGTGATATTGAATGAACCCGAAACAGCCATCACGGAACCAGCGAGTTGTGCCGTCATCATGACAGAGCCAGCAGGGGCAGTAACTGCACCTGAGACGGACTGGTTGGCAGAAGCTGCAAAAGTCACCGCTACAGAGCCTCCCGCAATGACCACATTCGGAATACCAAGCACTGAGACATTGATCGAACGATCAGGGTTAACTCCGAGGACACTGGTCGAGCCTGTTTCTCCTCCTATAACTTTTATCTGTTGGTAAGTATGGGTGCCGATGGTCTCAGCGGCTATACTTGCCTGCCCTTGTCCGTATGTAATGGGTACATCTGCCATAAATAATGATTACTTAATTAAGTTGCTTTCGGCACCGTGGTCCAGACTTGCCCCGATGCTTTGACGATTCTCGTCCAGTTGTCTCCTCCCGCAGTCACTGACGACTGTGAAGTGGTAAGGGCCAACAAAAGTCCAATTGGGACGCCCCCCGTAAAGGAGATCGTGCTCGAAGTGCTGGTTGGTTTGGGTACGGTTGTCCATGTATGCGTCATGTCAGTAGTTCCAGCCTGTTATTTGTAAGGGAGTCGGCTGCGTTGGTTGCTGGCTTGAAGGTGCAAGGATATTAACGAGGTCTTTGAGCCTTGTCTGGTACTCGTTCTCGTAACTCGTCATGATTGAGACCGTGTAGCGATTCTTCATGCCTGTCTGATTCTGCGAGAGTGCGTAGAGAGCGGCAACTCTTGCTGCGAGGCAGCGATAGTCAAGTGAAATCGGATAGACAATTGAATCCGATGTCGCCGTGTACTCGGTCGGCAACTTGAAGTAAAAGATACGGATCAACGTGGAGACCGTCGGGGTCGGGAAAAGTTCCCCCGTATCCCCACGGTTATCAAACAGTGGCCAGGTAGTCGGCTGATTGACCCGTAGGTAATCGAACGAGACGAATTGTATGTTAGAGACATCCACGGGCTGCGCCTGAAGGTAGTTGGTCTGCGCTGAAGAGTTCCAGTTCACCTCGACGGTCTTTAGTGCGTACATATCGCTCGGCCACGGGAACTGGCCAGGAGGATTATCGCTGGGAAGGAGAGTCGTATACGCTTCACCTGTCTGCGCGGCGTCAATGCCGCGCTCAAACATCGTCCTCGTAATGTTCTCAAGAGCGTCGTTTGCAAACGCAAGACCAAGCGTGTCAGTCAAGCCGTTTGAGTCGGTTTGTAAGAGTTGTCGAGCGTATGTGAGTGCGTTTGCAACGGTGATAGCCATGATTATTCAGGGTTTATGCCCTGTGTCCTGCCCAGGGTACTGGGCAAGGACAGAGCACAAGCGAGGTTTAAGCGCTTGCAGCTGATTCGATGCGGATGATGCGTTGGACTCCCGCAGTATCCTCGAATCGGGTCGCGCCGAGGGTGACCTTACCACCGATTGAGGTGAAAAGGTTCAAAGCGTTTCCTGAGTCTGGACCAGTGACGAGAATCGGAGTTGGCTGTTGGAAGTAGCCCCAGCCGAACGACTGATCACCCACGAGAACGGTCGGGAAGACCGCTGTCGTTGAGTTAAAGTAGTTGACGAAAGCTGATTCCAAGAAGCGTGCCCCACGGAACTCATTCATCTTGCCTGCACGAAGATCGTCTACCGAGGTGTAGCGGCCGATGTCTACCCACGCACCCGTTTGAGTGTTGAGCATCAAGTCTGCCATTACCATCGGATGCACGACTGCCGCGTAGTACTTACCATCGAACGGCATGACACCTGCGCCATTTGAAGAGCGAAGGTTACGCACCGCACGCACGACGTCGGTCGTGGTGATGATGTCACCCGCAGCAAGCGAGCTTCGAGAGGTCTTACCACCAGCGTAGATCACGCCGTTGACGCCTCCCATGACCACCGTTTGAATGGCGGCATCAACGAGGCGTGCAAGCGCGTTACGGACCTGGTAGGTGCAGGAATCCACGACTTCTACGGCGCTGTTATGCACCAAGAGGTCAGAAACCTGGACGAGGATACCGTACTGGGTTGGGCCAGAAGCATAGCTAGTGGCACCCCAGGTGATAGCCGATGGGTTGGAACCTTCCGTTATCGCTGCAACACCAGCGGAGCTGGATACTGGAGCGCCAGGAGCGACACCCGCGTCGCCCATGACGGACGCACCTGCTCCGAAGACCGAGCCACCGACGTTTGCACCAAGTGCAGAACCGCCGGAAGAAGGATTCGGGCCTGTGACGTTAATTTTGACAGGAAGCTGGTTGGTCTGAGGAAAGAGTATTCTGTCATACCCCTTCGGCGCATCACGCTGGACGCCAAGACGTGCAAATTGCAGGTCTGGTTCCAACACGCGGATCTCTCCGGTGATGTAGGCCACCAACAGTTCTGAGACGTTCGTTGAGGAACCGCCCCAGTTGGAATTTCTTACTGTTACTGCCATTTTAGTGGCTTTCTAGTTATGCGATATTGCCTTTTTTCACTTCTTCGAGGAATGCAGCTCGCAGTTCTTCACGCGACATATTTTCGAGTTCTTTGTTGCCTTGGATGGTTATCGGCGTTGCGGCCGAGCCACCGGTGATAGGAGTTCGGGCCACCTGTGGTGTTCCGAGCTTCCCAGCGGCACCTAAAACTGCATACGTTGCGTCTTGAACTGTATAGCCCGCAGAGACTTTTGCTTCGATCTCGGCTTTGTGGTCTTTCGCCGCCGGGTTAGCGACAACGACGTCCAAGAAGCCTTCTGCGAAGGCAGCCTTTTTCTGGGCTGCGTCTGCTGCGGCTTTTGCCGCGTCCCTCTCTTCAGAGGCAGTTTTCACTTTACTAGAAAGGTCTGTTATCCGCGCTTCAACAGGGTTCACTCCTGGCGGAGGATCCGCTGGAGGAGGAGCTGCTGCTGGAGGCGGGGTTGTAATTGGTTCATCAGCCATATTGTTTTATTTATTTTGTCATGGTTCCAGCCCGGACGAGGGCTGGCCCAGTTAATCATCTCTTACAGTATTTCAGTGGATGAGGTCTGAAACACGAGTTAGACGGTTGCTTTGCTCCACCGTTTGAAGTGGGCATCCGTACACGAAAAGGAATTGCACCACATGATAAGCGTATTAGGGTTATCGGGGTGCGTTGCGACGTTCAAATTCGCATGGTAGGTGACTTCATCAGGGTCTTTGTTCTCCGGGCAGTAGGTACAGCGGGCCGTCATCCCACGAAAGTGGGAGCAGAGCTTGTACTGGTACTGCGCGGGGACATTTGGATCGAGTACACCGCAAAACTCACACGTTCCACCGCGTATTTGCGGCCAACGTACGGTCATCGGCACACTCAAGTTCCCTGAACGCTCTACGCGCATGTTCCTTGGAAGAACAGGGGCCGCAGGAGGTGGCACATAAGACACTTCCTTCGACTTCTGGGCCTCCGCGAGGAGCTGTTGGCTCTTGGCGAGGGCATCTTCTAAGGCTTTTGCCTCGACTTCGGCTTGTTCAGCCTTGGCTCTGAGCGCTTCTACCTCTGGATCTACTGGACTTGCGGTATCTGGAGCCGATTCCTGCTCCGTCAGGGGTCCCTGGGGCTGATTTTCATCAGTTGGGGCCTGGTCTTTCTTCTTTGCCATAGATTATTTCAGTTGTTTACGAACATTAGTGAGTTCAGTCATGAAAACATCAGCGAGTTTGTTCAAATCGCTGTATTTCCTGGCCCAAGCGAGTTGCCCGGTGATGTTCGTTAATTTCAACGGGTCTGGTTTGGTACTTTCAGCTTCGCTTTTTTGCTGTCTTTCGAGAGTCTGGACGACTCCGTCAAACAACTCTTTTTTCAAAGAACTCCAATCTTCACTTCCTGCCACCCTGCGTAATGTCTCGACGAGTTTCACTAGAGTTGCTTCTCTCTCCTTGAGCCAGGGAGTCCTATCGGGTTCCTGGTCAACGTTGAAGCGCTCTAGGGTTATCTTCGCGTTGTTCATTACGCGGTCGCTGACTGACTGTTCACTTTCACCTGCGCGGTCATCGTGTTTGATGCTGCGGAAGTGACGTTTCCGGAAATGATGAGGAACACGCGGGCTGCCTGAGAGAGGATCGGGAGTCCTGAAACCTGCCTTTGGGAAAGCGTGGAAGCTGGTGCCCTGCCGATGGTTCCACCCAAGATGGAGCCTGAGTTAGCCGTTGAGTTAACGATCGGGTTAATGCCTGCGCTGATGACAGGAGCGGAAATCCACTCTTCAAAGCCTGCGGGCGTGTTGGAAACAAGGGACGAACGCGCTACGTCGTACCATGTCGTACCACCATCATCCGTCGTCTGGAGGGTCGCAGAAACTGCTCCTACCATCGAGGCCGAGAACTTTACCACCACGTTATCCGTGTCCATTGGAAGCGTTACGGGTATTGCAATACCACCTGCGGCCGAAGACGTGCCTGTTTCGTTGGCGAAAGTCTGCGATTTGAGGTTTATAGGTAATCTAATTGCCATAGTTATTTAAGGTTATTTGTTAAAGATTCGACCGACTGACTAGTTTGATTCGGGCTGCTCACCTGCTGGTTGAACAACTTCTCCGCTTGATTCTCCAGTGTCTGCCGGAAGCGGCTCTCCTTCTCCTCCTTGGTCATTTTGTATCCCTTTTTCATCTGGTTCCATATTACTTTTAACTATGATTTCTTGATAAACCTCCTTCTTTCAAGGCGATGGCAATTGCTTGCTTCCTTGATTTTACCACGGGGCCTTTCTTACTCCCGCTGTGGAGTTTGCCTCCCTTGTACTCTTTCATGACTACCCCGACTTTTGCTTGTCCTTTTGCCATATTATTGAAATTCACTGCCAAATATTGAAGCGGCAGGAGTTGTTTTCCACGCAAAGCGCCTATAAAGCTGGTTTGCGAAGTTTGCTCCCATGAGGGAGTTCTGCGCGGGAGTGCCGAGCGTGTTATCAATCGGAAGCACGAACCGCCTCCACGAGTTTGCTGGGACAACGTGGTCAAAGTTCGGTGAACCAGCCACCCCAATGACTGAAGCTTGGGTGTCGGTTGAGGCTACCCATCGCATGAAGACGGGGGCACCGACCGCCGCGATCTCGATAGCCGTCGTATCTTGCGTGACGGTGATGACGCTCGAGGCAGAGGCGTTTTCCGTCATGTAACGTGCAATGGCAGAGGCTTGAGGAGTCGCCGTCTGGTACGGGGTCCCACGTTTATCTATTGGCAACGGTGCGGCAATATCTTTACTCATGTTATTTAATATTACTACTTGCTAAATTATTCTTCATTGGTGAATTGGCGGTCTCTTGCTGAAGAGGCGACGCAGCTTGGAGCGGATTTCCTTTTTGGACTCCGGGGGAAGGTTGCTTCGCTGATGCCATTGTAGCAGATGCGCCTCCCTTAGCTCCGGGAGCAGCACCGAAAGCAGCTTGCTGCACACCGTTATCAGCGCCCATCCCCATAGTAGCCTGTATCTGAGCCATTTGCTGCTCCATTTTCTTCTGTTGTGCGAGGAGGTCCTCATGCCATGCCATGTGTGTCCACGTTGCCCAGGTCTTCTTTGCCATCTGGTGGACGATCAGATGCTGCTGGTGGTTATCGGTTTCTGCGACCTGCGCGAGCTTATTTTCAGCCAAAGATTCATTCTCCTCTTCCGCTTTGATCTCATCAATCGTCTTCGGGAACATGTTGTCAATCGCTACCGGGTCTTTCACGAAGAGCGGAAAGAACTCATACTTATTGAAATTCCGCATACCATCCGGGTCCAAGGTCGCCTGGAGGGCCGGATACATTTCCATGTAGTCACGTCGAAGAACTAGTTCTTTATACTCCGCGTCTTTTGCAGAGTATATCAAAACTCCTGGAGGGAACTTGGTGTTCATGACACCAAGGTTAATTTTCTCCCAGGTGACTCCCTTCACGCCGGTAATTGTGGCTATCTTCTCATCACCTTCCTTCGTATAGCGGCGGTAGCGGTGGAACCAGTCAATCCAGAACTCCTTCTCACCGAACTGCATGACCTTGCTTTGAATTGAGGTCGCCATGTCGTTTAGCTGTTGTTGGATTGCATCGTGCGTAGCAGTTTGTACCCCTTTCTTCGCAGGCGCTGGCTCAAGTCCTGCCCCCACCGGGTCTGAAGCCTCCTGGGTCAGGAGCGTGATAAAGGCCTGGAGTCCGGCATCCATTGGATTCTGGGTATTCAAAGGCCACATTGCCTTCTCGTCATCCATCGGAATGTGTTGGGAAATCTGCCTCGAGAGTAGCTGGGAGACATCTTTTATCTTGTCGGGATTGTACCCATAGAGCGGGTTTGCCTTATCTTTTGCAGCGTATAAAGCAAGGTTCAAGAGTACTGACTTTGCACGGTGTTTATCGTCGAGTAAGTCAGCGACTGAAAACGGCACTGAGGAGTGCGGCTCCCGGAAGGCTTCTTTAACGACTATCGGCCACTTACTGGTGCCGTTTGGGCCATCTTGGAGGTCGAGTACTTCCTTGTAAAGGATCTTAGAGAAGTCCTTATCCGTCCAGATGCAGCACTTTTCACCATTCTCGTCGTACTCGAACGACTCCAGGATCTGGTAGACATCCGCTTGTGCGGAATCGGTCGCAACGGCAACAGCACGCCTGGCCTGGTCACGCCTTACCTTAAAGTTCCAGAGGAAAGGCTCCATGCCTGAAGGAATTTCCGTCGAAGACTTGATACCAGTTATTTCATTAGCCGAAATTAGACGTTCAATGTCCCATTTACTCTTGGAGAGCCACTTGTTGTAATATCGCCACTCTTTTGGATCCGTGAAGTATGGGTCGTAGTTAAGGGCCAACGGGTTGATGACCTCAGGGCAAAGTATCTTTCTGTCGGTATCAAAGCGGTAGGTTTCAAGGAAGCCTCTCCCAAAGAAGAGCGTGTCCCACTGCCAGTCGTACTCGTGCTTATCAAATTCCATTTCCTGATAGTCAGACTGGGCGAGGATGTTCATTTCTTGCACTGCACGGTTACTCATCTCCTGGCCGGGGACAAATTTAACCTGCTGCTTATCATCATAATGGGTCGCAAGCGTTCTGAGGAAGAGTGTCACTAGGAGAGTACTAGCGATATTCTCGTCTCCCTTCTGGAGGTTATTTAAGAGGATTAGTTGGGAGACCTGGCGTTGCTTCCTATTCCAGAGGAACTGCTGGCTTTCTTCGTAGTGCTGCTGGATTTGCGCCAGCATGGTTGAGTCGCTCATGTTTTATCCGTTGTCTTTACCTTCTTCTTGTAGTCGTTCGTGGAGAGGCTTCGAGAGTGCATCAATAGCGTAATCAGGGATACGGTTCCCTCTCTTCGCCTGGCAGGTTGCCCAGACACTGAAGCCCTTCTTCGTGAAAGTCACCTTAGGGAATTGTATCATTTCCAAGTTGTCGGCCCACAGCATATTCTCCAAGTGAGAGACGTACTCCTTGGTAAGGATGTCACTCTTCTTGGGTTTGCTCTTCTGCCAGGGAGCATATTGAAATTTGAACTGCCGAAGAATAACGGGCTTTCCCGTTGCCGGGTCTTCAATCTTCTGCCGTTCTGTCTCGAGCGTCGAGCCATACCAGCCTTCTTCGTCTTTCATCCTCTCCATAATGGTGGTTCAGGTTTACTCTCTCCTTGCATCGCAGGCATCCTCATCATATCAGACCAGGGATCGTGGAATGCTGTTCCTCGACTTCTGCGGATCTTATCCTGCCGAATTGCGTTTAACGTTACCGCTTGGGTCAGTACCGCCGCATCCACCACGTTCGGTGAAGCGAAGCCAAGCTTCAAGAGTTCTTGCTTGGGTTGGATCATAATGAGGCCATTTGCCTCCTTCGTCTTGTACTTGATACGGTCAAACTCGTACCAGGCGGGGTTCTTGAAGAGCCGCCCTCCGCCGAGCATCCAATTCCGCTGCCGCCAATAGAGTTCCGCTTTGAGGTTCTGGAACTGGTCATCCGTTGAAGGACTCTCTGAAAACGCGATGCCTCGTACCGGGAAATCCATTTCCTTGAGCCTTCGGTACACCCCTTCACCTATTCCTGTTCTATCCACAAGGATTAGAGACGCCCCAGTTGCTCTATACTGGTCAGCGGTAACTCCCACCAGATCCATTATGTCAGTCAACTGCTGGTTGAAGAGGATCTCTTGGTAATTGGCTGATTTTAAGACTATGGCTGAATTGTCACCGCCAGCCGCAGGGTCAACCCCGAGAATCGTTGGTCCCGCGTGTGGCACCTTATCAATAAGGGTTTTTCGGAGTTCTTCATCAGTTACGAGTTGCACGTAGCCATCTTTGCCCATCGCGTTAGCATCCGGGAACTTACAGCCGTAGAGAATATCGAAATTGGGCTTGGTTCTCGCCTCTTCAATGAAGTCAATATCATACCGGCCCTCCCTTATTCCTTGCCGGTAATCAATGTTTATTTGCAGGTACCGGTCGTCAATGGAGCTGCGATAGAAGTGGTTCCGATAGAAGGGGTTACTTATCTTCACGTACATGGCATCTTTGCCTTTTCCAGCTATCATGCGGAAAATAGTGGACTCGATCTCATCCGGTATAAGGCAGGATTCATCCTCAATAATTATCCGGCTTCCTTCTCCCATGGCCGCTTGAAAACCCTTATTTGAGTCCCCGGCATGGACGGAAAGAATGAAAATGCCCCCTCTGTTTTTTAAGGTGAGCCTGTCTCTCGAGGTCTCCATCACCAACCTATCGAGCTTGTCTCCCTTCTCAAGTTGGCTATAGAAGACAGGGTGGTCTCCCAAATGCTGCAAGTAGTAGCGCATAATGATCCTAGCCTTATCCTCGCTCGGTGCCGGAATGGAGACCATCTCCCCGTCAATACAGGAGAGAATAAGGCAGGCGAGCGCCACAATAAGGCTCTTCCCATACTGGGTAGAGGTGATGATGTTAATGCGGTTGGACTTCTTCAGGACAATAGCAGCAAACATCTGCAACTGGCCCTCGGTTACAAGTTTATCAACGGGGGTGCCCTCAATCTTGAATAAAGAAAGGAGCTTAAGGCAGTACTCACGCTCTCCTTCATTCCAGGTGAACTTCATATTTCATATAGTGTAACACCTCCCTTTTCTTCATCTTTGGGTCCCATCCAGGGTGGAAAATAGAGAAAATCCGGTTCTTAACCGTTCAAAACAACTTACAAAGTACTTGTTTCCTTTCCTGGGTACCCCCACCCATGAGTTTCTAGACCACCGACTTCGTTTTTTGTCAATAGGCATTTGCCTTGGATTCATGGGCACCATCTGCTCTGGGTATCTTGAATTTATGGCTCTACTTAGCCCTGAAACGATTTAAATCATCGAGTATTGCCTTGCGTAAGTCCTCACTATTGACGTTCATGTTGATACTCTTTTCTGCGGCGAACGTTCCATGCACTTTAAAGATTAATTCCGCTGCTTTTAAGCGGTCTTTATCCTCAGCAAATTTCTTATCTAGTATCTCTGCTACTACCTGCTTTGCTCTTGCTTCAGTAAATCCTTGGCTTTCTAGAGCCACCTCTATTGCTTTTTTTGTTCCTTCTTGATTAAAAATGACTTGAGGACTTGCTGATGCCGTTATTTCACTATAACCAGCGGCAACAAGTAGTTGTTTCTTATTGCGAGGCTTTTTGGCTTCCACTAGGTCTTTTGCTACTTCTCTGCCTAGTTTCATTTGTTTGATGGTAGATACCGACATGTGACGGATTCTAGCACAATGCCTCGCACGAGTGAATTTAGGTGGCTAAAGCGATGGTAATATTGACAGGATTATTCGCAGTTGTATACTATTATAGGTCTGTTGACTTGTCTACATAGGGATAGTAGGATTACCTGTATTAAAGGTTAATAGAATAATGTATGTATACCAAATCAATGCGAGAGATTAATCGGGAGCGAGCTGCACGAGCGTGGGCAAGCTTGCTAGGTGATTTGAGCCATGGCATGAACCAAAAGACGTTGCTGAATGCAGCTATCAATATCGTTCTTGCTATCGGTTTAGTCGCACTATTTAGTTTTAATGGAATCTACTCCTAGTATGGCATTTATCCTTATCTGCGTTGGCCTGTACCTTCTTTTTGCAAAGTAGAGCGCTCTTCGAGCCTATTCTGTAGGCTCATAAGAGGGTTTTACAACTCTCTGCATCATGTGATTGTGGTGGTGCTCATTGAAAATGAAATATGGTTAAGACTGAAAGGATACAAGCCTTAAATCTTGAATTGATGCAAATAGCATCATTCAACGATTTCGATGGCGAACAAGTTGTTAAAGACTTAAAAGCGAATAGAGACTTGTGGCGCGGGGCTGTAATGGATAGAGGCGCGTATAGTGCCGCATATCAATACAGCAAAGAGGGCATGAAAGCTCATTTAGAGCCGATTGACCTCATCAAATTGCGCGACATCCAAGAGGGTTGGAACGTGGACACGCTCTACATTCGGCCAGTTATCGGACGCGAAAAAGACCTCGAAATGCTTGCAAGAACATGGGGCGCTGATGAGGTGTCATGGATTGCACCAGAAAAGGCACAAACATTACTCGGTGGCACACTGGACAAAGTAGGAGACTTCGGAATCCTACGGGTCTGGTGGGACTAGTATGAACCTCGAAAACATCTACAATCCCGCTATATGTCCCAGCTCATTGAATGAAAACGGTGAACCAATGACGGCGGGTGAAACTAGCCACAGATGGGACGAATCCACAGACCCACATACATGCGCGGAATGTGGCACTACTAGAGAAGAGGTTAAATGCATTTGTGCTTGTGGAAATGAGCACATGCGCTACGAAGACTAGTATGAAACTCTACGCAACCGTGACAAGCGAACGCGCAAGCAAAGGACAGGGGGGAAATAAGTGGCTTGATATTGACGTATTTACTGGCTCATCAGACAAAAGTGAGCACCAGATACGCATATCAGTTCGAGAAGATGCCATAACCATTGACGGCCACGCAATGAAGGGAAGGATTGAGACGATTCTACTAAAAGGTGAAAAGCAAAAAGGCGAGATAGTGAGCCGTGATGATTACTACGGCCCACTAGCATAGCCAAAAAGCAAAAGACCGCATACGATTACACAATCGCGTATGCGGCTTTTTTGTTGGTTAACTTGAGTTAACCTATACCACAAAGCCGCGTTCAAATGGATCAGGACCCACTAAATACTCGTTGTAGTGGGGTATTGGCTGAGATCTTTGGGCTCAAGAATGAGCCAGGGATTGGTCTGGTTCTTCACGTACTCCTGGTATTGTGGCAGCTTCTTCATCTTCTCAAGCCGCTTCTTTGCTTGTTTCAGGCGCTTTTTGCGCTGTTTGGCGATTTTCTTGTTGTATTCATCAAGGTAGTCTTGGTAGGTCTTTACATCCTGCATACCTCTAACCCAGCGTTTTTCACCTGATCGCTTCATGTTTTTGCTCCTCCATCTCCTTTAGGGCAGTGAGAACATCAAATAAAGCTCTTACCCAACCAATTTCAGCCGCTTCTCGTAACTCAGGTGTCTCAAGTCCAGAATGGAATTTAAGCGCCTCCACCTTCTCCCGCACCTCCTTCAGACAAAGGGATTTACCTTCTGCACGGCCTTTCTCAAAACTCTCCCGGTGGTAACGTATACTATCGCCACCTTTTTCGTAGCCTTCCGTATAGCTTGCATCCAATTCCTTTCGGATGAAGCGCTTCACAATATCAGCGTTAATTGCCTTCATTCTGCGCCAGTCATCTATTTCCTGCGTCGTAAAGTCCCTATCGAACTCTTCCTCCCAACTCTCCCTAGAGGATGGTGTGGCGTCGAACGTCGGCTGGCATTCACAAAAAGGATTTTCGCAATGACCTTCAGCGTCTACTGTGTTGCCTCTGTGGTTCATACAACATCCTTCTTCCAATCTGCTAATTTCAACCTCGCCCGCTCCATCTCTCCTTTCAAGAACTCCGCAAAGTCAGCGTCCTTCTTTGCCTGCTCTTTGGGGTCTAGGGGTTTGTTTTTCATATACCAAAGATATGAAAGTGCTTGATAATCTCGGTCGTAATTATTGAGGCCAATACTGCCGTCACTATCGTCACCCAGTCTCTGCTGTTTAGTTTCATACCTCAAAAGGGTATGTCGTCAGGGTTAATCTCCGGGTGATCTTCTTGAGTCGGTTTTATATCGGTTGGCGTCTTTACCTTTTGCTTGGTTTTCTTTGCTTCTACATATTGTTCAGGAGTCTGCTTCTTCATCTTTTCAGCGAGTTCTTTCTCTTCTGCAATAGTCACTTCTTCTTGTTTCGGGCTTGCTACCAGCCGGTATTTGGCCTTTGGGTCATCGTTATCCGGGTCGTAAGTGATCTTCACGTCGTAGGGCATGGGGAAGTCGCTGAAGGCAAAGTCAGCATCTTCTTGAAGATCGTTGAGACTGTAGCTAATGGATAGGGGTAGTTCAGCCATTTTTATCTTTCCATCTTTACGATCAATCACATAGGTCGCCAGCTTTATGCTTGGCTTTTTATCTGACTCTTTGTGGTACTCACAGCCTTCCTCTATACCGACACATACTATACTGGGATTTCCTTTACCAAAGAAGTGCGTCGCTGTCACTTTAGGCTGATTGAGAATGCGTATGCGATACACTCCTTTGTCCTCAAATTTAAAGTAGTTGGAATCACTCCCACCTCCGTACTTTTTACTCTCATTCTTCACGTCATCCATAAAACCCATAATTTCATTCTAATTTGCTTCCTTTAAAAGACTAATAAGCTTCTTCGCACATTTAGAGTAGTGATTTCTCCTAGCGGCGTCGGCGGCGTCGGCGGCGGCGTAGGCGGCGGCGGCGGCGTAGGCGTCGGCGGCGTCGGCGGCATCGGCGGCGGCGGCGGCGGCGGCGTAGGCGGCGTAGGCGTCGGCGGCGGCGGCGGCGTCGGCGGCGTCGGCGGCGTCGGAACGCGCATCTTCCCAAGTCTGTATTTCGACTTGCTCTCCCGCGATCACCTTTGAATACAATTCGGCAACGCGAGTAATTGCTTTAATGGATTTATCTGACTTCGCGTATTGTAGTACGCCATCTTTCTTATCAACCAGTAACCAGACAGCGAATTTAGGCCAGACGAGAGAAAGGTCAGCGCCTGGTTTTATTGCGGCAGCGAACTGAGCAGGGAATTTCTTTGCTTCCTTGACGTCTAATCCCTCAAATATTCTATCCTCAAGACGAGCGATTACCCTTGGTATCCCCAGCTTTGTCTCGTAATCGGCATGTTGGTTGTACTCGGTCACTAATGGTTCTTTATTGAGTATTGCCAACGATCGCAACGAACAAGCAACGGCACAGCCTTTCCATTTGCCGTTTTCTCGACCGTAGGTTCCTTGAAGGATAGCGTCAGCTTTCTCGTGTTTCTTTATCTCTTTGAGAAGAGCAGTTTTAAGCTTTCTATCTCCTTTATAAGCGATCAATTCCATACTAGTTATTTTTGTTCGGCTAAATTAGTAATCAAAAGAAAGTTTTAATGCTATCGAGTACAGCACGAAGTTGAAGAAATCAACGAAAAACCAATAGTCATGCGCATGAAGCGTAAACATCATTAATGGCGAGTACAGGATAAAGAAAACACACCAAATCCTCCAGAAGAAAGTCATACGGGCTTCTTTCTATTACTCGCATTCTTATAGCACTGTAACACTCGTTTTTGAATAGGGTGCATAGTCTCCCATACATCAGGGCTATTCGGGATGCCATTGAGCGCGTTGTAGATATAGTCAGTTAGGTCTTTGTCACTCATTACATTCTCCGGTTTCTCAGCGAAAGCTGAGAGAAGTTCTTCGTGTTCTTCCCGGTATAGCTTTGGGTCAAATGCACCAGCGACTTCTTTCTCTATCTCCACATACCCATATTGGGTCGTAGGTATTCGGTGAATGATCTTCATAGATTCTCACTAACCTTTTCCTCTAATTCTTGGATGAGCAGATCAATGGTCGGCACCATGCCTTTCTCTTCATAAGCCTGTTTCTTGGACTTTAAGAAAGGAATTAGTTTCGTCATGATAAAGTGCTGTTCGTCTCTCATAATTCTGAGCGCATATTTAGCGCTTCTTTAAGACTCTTGGCATCGTCAACGCTCAGTTCAAACATATACGCATCACCTAAATGCTCCGTGGTCTTACGGACTTCGTAACCGATTTCCTGATTCGTCTCTTCACCCCGAGTAACTTTTAAGATTTTAAGCATGGTCGTTTTGTTTGGCGGTTAACTCTCTCTCTAAGACTTCGGCTGAATCGGGATTGATATCCCGCACATCTTCGATGATCGAGCGGGCAAGCGCCCAGTTCTCTGTTTCCACTGCCTCTTCAAACCACTCCTTGGCTCTCTCAAGCCATTCGGTATTGAATCTATTAGACATATGAGGTGAAAATGACTATGCCCAGTAAGGCGACCAAGAGTCCGAGGATGAAGGCGGGGGCAAGTTGTTTGCGTGCTTGCTCTGCTTTTGCTTTCCACTCACTCGCATCCATTTGCCATGCTGTTGCCGCTATGATTGCGTCTTCGAGGAGTCTCTCTTCGGTACTCTTTTTCATAGGTGCGCCAGGTAGATTAATGCTACTAAAATAGCAGTCATGGCAAAGAATAAACAGAGAGCTTGGCTCAGTGCCATCCCTTCTTTTGGTTCCTTCTTCCAGCCCGTGTATTTGACTTGAGGTTCCATACTTGTGGTTACATTGATAAATGCTTTCCCTCTAGCCGCTACTCGACGACGCGTAGGCATCGAGAAGCAGCGGCTAAAAGGCGCGTTGACGTGATTTTGTCCAGCTAAACCACTAACTCTACTAGGTCACGTACTGGCACGCATCTCTCTGCCTGTGGTCTTACGAGTGCCTAACCAGCCGTCCCTTTTGAGCTGTGTATAGCATATACCCTCTCTGTCGCACTGTCAAGCTTGACACAAGTGGATAAGTCGTTTACACTAGCTCAATGGACAAAAATAAGCTAACCAAGCAGGTACGGATTTCCGTGTCAGCTTACGAGCTTCTCCGGCGAGAAGCCTTTAATAGGCGTGTATCAATGACTGACTTGATATCAGATTTAACGGAAAACTACTTTGCCGTAAAGGAGGTATGAGCATCGTCCCCGCTTTGGAGAGTCCTTACATTGAACTCACCTGGATCTCAACTGGCTTTAGCCAGTTAAATAAACTGATGGGTGGCGGCGTTCCTACTCGTCGAATCACCGAAGTCAGTGGCAACTATTCAGTTGGGAAGAGCACCCTCGCTCTCCAAGTGGTCTCCAAAGCGCAGGAAATGGGCATGGACGTGCTTTGGGCTGATACTGAGTACCAATTCACCACTCCTTACGCAGAATCGCTTGGCGTTGATTGTAGTGCGTTACAGCTCTTGCAAACCCGCTTTGCTGAAGATGTCTTGGATGAGATCGAGAAGTGGGCAACGGAGCACCGAGACGCCCTTATTATTTTAGACTCAGTGGGAAACCTAGTGGTTCGGGAAGAAGCGGAGAAGACCGCCGAGGGCCGTACCATTGGAGGTCTTGCACGGGCTATTGCTAAGTTCTGCCGAAAGATGACCCCTATTCTTGCTGAGAACAATCTTGCGCTTTTGGTTCTAAACCACCAGGTAATAGATATTATGAGCGGCCGTATCAAGACTTCTGGTGGCACTAAACTCGAGTACGCAAAGAGTATCTGGATCAAGCTTCGTTGGACGAACCAGAATATCATGAAAGGCGATGAGCAAGTCGGGAAGGTCATTGAGGCTGAAATCGGTAAGAACAAGTTGGTTGGCACCCTCAAACAATCTTGTGAACTCTCTATGATCTACGGACAGGGGTTTAATGCGGAACAAGACAAATTACAGGAAATGATGGCAGCAGGCACCATCACCAAACAAGGAAGAAATTTCTTCTATCAAGGAGAAAAGGTCGCTTCTTCTATGGCTGATGCAAGGGAATGGATTAAGAGTTTAGCTGATTCAAAATGATTTCCTACCTTGATAGAGCTTTTTGCGGGAGCAACGTTAAGAAGCATACGTGCGGTCGCGAGTTCACCAAAGAACACGCCAAAAGCGCAGAGAAGTGGTGGGGAGGTCAAGACTACCCTGTAGCTTACGGGAACTTCTGTGATGAGATTAGAAGTTAAGGCGTAAAAGACTGTTTTTGCGACATGTAACCATGACCAAGAAAGAAATATACAAGAAAGTAATAAGCGAACTTCAAAAACACGAAATGATGAGCGTGATTGGGTATGCGAGTGGCTTGAAATATTATCGGGTGGTCGAGATGAAGCGAGTACGAGAAGCTTTAAAGGCGTTATGAAGAAGCTGTCTTACTCAAAGTTGCTAGCAGAGAACAGGTTGCTTAGAAAGCAGATGGATTTTGTTGACCGAGTGTACGGGTACGAGGGGCCGAGTGAGGCGTTCAAAATAATGGCAGACCTCGCATACAATAACAAGATTGACTGGAAAGAACTGGCGGGGGCGATGCGGTTTGTAGAGTTCTTTGATGACCTGATTAGTAAGAGAAACGAATGGTCTTATGCGAAAGAAATCGGAATTGAGATGCATCCATGGGCCAAGTCAATGCGATTTATGACGCCAACAACTAAACTGGATTAGTCGCACAATCTGTGATGTGCGACATGAAATATGGAAACAATTAAACTGAACGAAAAGGAAAAGAAGATACTCGCCGCTCTTGTAGAGGAGTGGGATAGCTGGGGCGAAAGCGGATATTTTCCTTTCAAGAGCATAGCCAATATCTCAGGCGTCGACTTAAAAGATGTGCGCCGAAACGTGCGGTCTCTCGCACGGAAGGGGCTTGCGGAATTTATGAAGGGGTTGGTAGACCAAGACGGAATTCCGGCCGGGGCTGGATACGCGGCGACGAAGAAGGGTGTGCTGCTACTGAAAGCGTGCATAGAATGCAAAGCCGAGGTTATGTGCTTTGACGATGGTCGCTGTGATGATTGTTGGCATGGACGTAAATGTTTAAAATGCGGCAAGCCCTACAGGGAGCATGAATTGAAGAACGGCTATATGCAGGAATTTGAATATCCTGAGGCAGGGCCGGTGTTAAAACAGGAGCCGATTACATTCTGAGCGTCGCACAATGTTTACCTGACGACATGAAAAACACGAAACACACTAAATATTATGAGTGGCAACTAAAGATAAAATCAGGCACTGAAAAATGCGTTAAATGCGGCGACACGAGGCGACTCTCGTTGGAGCATATCGTGCCAACTCACTTCCTTATAGGACTAGGGCTCGACGAGAATGAAATCAGATACAATTTTGAAGAGAATTTCGAGATACTATGCGGGTACTGTAACCAAGAGAAAGCAGGGCGACTTGAACCTCGACACCCAAAGACTTATACGCTTCTGCGTCATTTTATTGATATAGCCCAAAATCAGGCCTTCCCTTCAAATGAAACCAAAGAAACAACCCCGTAGTTGGACTCATTGCTCAGTGGACGATGAGCCTTATTCTTTTATGAATTGCCGAGTTACTTTCAGTGATCGAAAAGATTATTGCTTAAAACATGCGATACAAGTGATGTCTACGCCCCACCGTACGTCCCCTGATCCTACGCAGGAGCAACTGAAGCTCTTGTGAAGTTATCCACCTATCCACAGGATATCCCCAACATTTCTTAATTTAGTCAACTAAAAGTATGTGGTAGTGTATTTACATGTTCTCGCCGGACTACACGAACTTAATCACGGCCACCGCTCCGGCGAGAGGTGGCCTTTATTGCGTTTGATATATGGCACTCCTTAATTACACGACGAGAATTGACCCTGACAAAACTGCGGCTGAAATTGCGAAGATTCTTTCTATGCATGGCGCTACCGCAGTGATGACCGAATATGACAAGGAGGACGGTGCGGTCACCGCACTTTCGTTCAAAGTTCAGCTTAATGACAAACAGTTGGGATTTCGGCTTCCCTGCTCTTGGGAACCAGTACTGAGAGTGCTTACAGAACAATGGCGGGCAGGGAAACTGAAACAAAACGGCAGCAAGGCACCAGACCGACTACAGGCAGTCCGTGTAGCGTGGCGCATAGTTAAAGACTGGGTTGAAGCACAAATGGCGCTCGTGGAGACGCAGATGGTGGAAACCCACGATGTTTTCCTGCCTTACTTGGTACTCCCCAACGACAAGACGCTGGCTGAGAACCTCAAGACTAATCCGAACTTCTTACTCGGTGACGGGAAATAGATATGGCACAACGAAGAATGTTTAGCCCAGAGATAGTCGAAAGCGAGGAATTCCTATCTATGCCCGTTTCTTCTCAGGCATTGTATTTCCACCTTGGCATGAACGCCGACGATGACGGATTTATCCAACCACAGAAGACCATGCGTCTCGTGGGTTCAAACCAAGATGACCTGAAAGTGCTTCTTACCAAGCGCTTTATCTTACCCTTTGATAGTGGAGTCGTCGTCATTAAGCACTGGCTTATCCACAATATGATTCGCCTCGATAGGTACAAGCCGACTCGATTCCAAGAGGAGAAAAAACGGCTTGGAATAAAGGAAAATAAGGCATACACAGACAATCTTCATGTTGGTTTACAGTCTGGCAACCAACCGGCACCACAGGTTAGGTTAGGTAAGGATAATAAATACACCGCTGACGCGGACTTTTTCTACGAAGAAGAAAATCCTCGCAAGAAGCCAGATAAGGCTGCTACTTCAGAGTATGAGGAGATGTGCCGGTGGGCCGAGAAGCGTAGAGGCTTCCCATTTGTGCGTAAGCTGAAGCAGTATTCTTCTTTGAAGGTGGCAAAAGAGAACAATATCTCCAAATCCCGCCTCAAGGAGCGTTGGATAAAGCAGGAAGGTGAATCTTGGCGAGAAGGTAAGGTTGATTGGACTACCGTCATTAGTAGTTTTGACAAAGAGGCATGAATACCAAAGAACTCCTCAATTCCCTAGAGAAGGAAATCAAGCGGGAAAGTGACTCTCTCGAGAAAGACCAGCAGTTGTTGCGTTTACAGGAGATAGCCAAAGTTTATGAAGGAGATGACCGGGTTATTTCATCAGACGAACTGCTTGAAGAGGTTAAAAACCTACCAGTAAAGCCAAAATTCAAGTCTGGATTTTCTTTATTGGACTCCAAGATGGAGGGGTTTACCACCGGAGAAATGATTTTCCTTACCGGGATCACCAAACACGGCAAGACCAGCTTCTGCATGGAACTGTCCGTTCGATTCAAAGACCAAGCTCCTCTGTGGCTTTCTTTCGAAGAAAGGGCTATTGACCTCATGCGGAAGTTTATTGATAAGACTCACCAGATGCCCCACTTCTTTACTCCGAGACAGAACGAACAGCCGACTCTTGAATGGGTTGAGAAGAAGATAGTGGAGGCAAAAGCCAAGTACGACTCCAAAGTGGTCTTCATTGACCATATTGGGTTCATCTCCGACGCCGAGAAGGGCCGTGACGATACCGAGGCATCAAGACTTGAGCGGATCTCTCGTGCCATACACTCACTGGCGGTGAAATGGGATGTGCTCATTGTCCTCATGGGGCATCTCACGAAAGTACGCACTGACCAAAATCCTGACATCGAAAACATAAAAGGATCGAGTGCAATGGCGCAGGAGGCAGATCTGACCATTCTGGTATGGCGAAAGACCCAAAGGATTGGAGGACGAGTTGAGATAGGCAGTGAGACCAACATCTCACTGCAAGCTAACCGCAGAGGCCAGACCGGGAATATTGGCTATAGCTACCGAGAGGGGAGGTTTCTTGAAGAGGCATGGGACTTATCAGATAACCAAGAAGAGGTATGGCGATCGTAGATGAAGAAAAAGTATTTATACGGGGAGTACGCACTTCAACCATGAAGATCATGCAGAGTGCACTCAAGATGTACGAGAAGACAGGCGATGAGAAGTTTCTAAGTTACGCGAACCATTTTGCCGAGTTCAGCAAAAAGCTAAAAGCACGCCTATGACTATCCTCGAACAGTGCAAGGAAGTATTCCAGAACGCCCGTAAGAGTGTCTTCGAGGGGGTGGCGCTTCTCTACGAGATCTCAGAGAAAAGGCTTTGGGAAGGGACTTATTCTGGCTTTGGGGAGTATGTCGAGGCTGAGTTACAGCTCCACCCTACCCAAGCATCTCGCTACCTGAAAGCCTACGAACACTTTGTCTTGAAAGGGAAGCAGGATTTAGCCCAACTAAATCAGATAAACCCTGAGAGGCTCTACACCGCGATGGCCCTTTCAATGCCCGTCGAGCAGCAGCTAACCCGTGCCGCAATGTGGAGCGTACGCCAGATCAAAGATGAACTCGCCTCAAACGAACATGGCGACTGCCAGCATCTCGAAACTATCCACCTGTGTGTTAAATGTCATAAACGCCTATGACCCAGCAATTTCTCAAAATTATCGAAGGTAATATCAAAAATATCGAAACTCGCATGAACACCTGGTTTGAAGAGATGTACAGAGAGAGATTCAAGATCGCCAAGACCAACTACGTCATCAAAGATGATAAAGTCACTGCCTTTATCCAGTACTATGCTACCCATGAGTGACCTCGTTGTCGTCGAAACACCGCGCAGGAAGCGTAAAAAGGCACCTAGGACGAAAGGAAAGTTGAAATCCATCTCCAGACTCATTCGTGAGTGCGACGACGCCATGAGCCGCAATGTACGCATGATAGGTGCATGGGAAGTGGACGGGGTTTGGTACAACAAGTGCTACACCCACGATGTCGAACAGTACCGAGTGATGCCCATTAAAAAACTCCAGTGCGGTCACTACCTCACGCGCTGGTATAAGGCGGCGCGATGGGATTACGATAACTGCCGTCCTCAGTGTTACGTGTGCAACATGCGTAAAAAGGGAATGTCCGTTGAGTTTAGAGCAAACCTCATCAAAGAAATTGGCGTTGAGCGAGTTGAAGCAGTTGAGGCTAAACGTCGGATCTCCGTTACCTTGACCAGGGAATACCTCGAGAACTTACTCGTAAAGTTATCCACAGATTCTTAATCAAGGCTTCACAAAGCCATCTTTTTATCATGAAAATAGGTATCATCCAGATATGTCTTAATGAGATCTTCTGGCCTTACGCACAGGACATGCTTGTTGACGCTCGTAAGCGCCTTTTCCCCGGAGAAGACGTCGAGTTCATGATGTGGACCGACATTCCCCAGAAAGGCTCAGAGCGAGAGAAAGAGTCCCTTGCTAAGTGCCAGCCAGAAGCAACCTTGAAGCAGCTTGCCTCGAAGCCCCTCAGTGACCAGGAGTTCAGTGCCCTCGTTAGTATCCCTACCTTAGAGAAGACCCAGGCAGCTATTGACTACTTTGATCTAAACCCGATCACCATTTTCCCCATTGACGCAACTCCATGGCCCTACCCGACCCTCTTGCGCTACCATCTCTTTCTACAGCAAGAAGAATACCTCCAGAAGTTCGACAAGTTGCTCTACATTGATGCTGACATGCGGGTGATGCAGGATATTAAGACCGACATCTTCGGGGAATGGCTCACCTGTGCCAAGCACCCCATGTACGCGCTCGATAGGCGTTTTATTCCTCCGTATGAACCTAACCCCAATTCTTCTGCTTTTATCCCCCGATTCGGTCAGATCCTCACTGACCACAAAAAGCTCTGGTTTGATCCCGTCTATGCCGCAGGAGGCGTACAGGGAGGAGCGACGAAGCCTTTCCTTGAAGCCATGTGGTGGATGAAACGCAGCATTGACCGGGATTTGCAGAACAACTACATCGCTATCTGGAATGACGAGAGTCACTGGAATGCTTACCTCTCTTCACACCCCAACGACCAGCTCGTTGTCTTAGGACCTGACTACGTCTACCCCGATTCCTTGGTCAAGGAGTACTACGAGCCCATCTGGGGAAGGACTCACGAGCCCAAGATCGTAACCATTACCAAAAGACATTCTCTCTCTCGAGAGGCAGGCAGAGAGTTAGCGAAGTACTCTGGGAAACACGTCATGGAGCCTCTGCCACCGATTGTCTGCCCTACCTGCCACGACATCCTCCAGCATCCTCCGGGGCAGCAAATTGGAAAACTAACCAAGTGTAACGGAGCTGGTAAAAGCCACGACTGTGAATTACTCGTTATCGCTACGCCATCAAATACGTGCCCTACCTGCGGGGATTACCTACCCGCTCCTAATATCACCAAGGTAACTTCCTGTGGCGGCGTTGGTGGTTTACACCACATTGAAACTGCGGTATGAAGGCAACGATAAAGAAAAAGAAGCGCTGTACCCGCTGTGGCAGAGGTTTCTGGGCACGAGGAGCGCATCGTGTTTGTTATGGACTTACCTGTCGGAGACAAAAGATATGACCTCCTTTTCCATTATCATTCCTTCGTACAACCAGCAGGAGTTTCTTCCAGATTCCATTGAGAGCGCTCTTGAACAGACTTTTGAAGCAAACGAGGTGATCGTCATTGATGACGGGAGCACCGACCAGTCTCTCCAGGTTGCTCTGACGTATGCGAAAGCACACCCAAAACTCAAGGTCATTTCACAAGTCAATAAGGGGCTCGCTAGTGCCAGGAACACAGGGATCTTGAACAGCTCCTGTGACTACGTCCTTCCGTTGGATGCAGATGACCAGCTAATGCCACACTGCCTAGAGAAAATGACTGCCGTCGCCGAAGAAACAAAGGCAGACATCATTGCCCCTTCTTTCAAGAACTTTGGCGTCATCAACTTTCCCGTTATTCTTGAGAGTCCCCCTTCACTCGAAGACTTTAAGACCGCTAATCGTATTCCCTACTTTAGTGCGATCAGACGAGAGGCCTTACTCGAGTGTGGTGGCTACTCCCCCCGAATGACGTGGGGGTACGAAGATTACGCGCTGTGGTTTGACCTTCTCTCTCGGGGAAAGACCCTCGCGGTTATTAAAGATGTACTAGTACTTTATCGGACTAAAACAGAGAGTATGCTCACCAAAGCAGTGCAGCACCACGACGAACTCATGACACAGATCGTTAAAGATTTCCCCGAAATCTTCACTCTATGAAAGTCTCGATCGTGATCCCGTTTACCTTCAGTGCTCAGTGGTCACCGCTTCTTGCACGGTGCCTGCACAGTATCGAAAAACAAGTCTTTACTGACTACGAGATCATTCTCCTCAAATACGGTCGTGCTGCTGAGACGCAGAACCGCCTCTTTGAAATGGCAGAAGGT
>Ga0070686_100000185_pt1 | contig 43835 bp, 37 predicted proteins | sample KBSS23LmetaG_FD_65654 | JGI IMG/M metagenome (GOLD analysis project Ga0070686, IMG submission 65654) | Switchgrass rhizosphere microbial communities from Kellogg Biological Station, Michigan, USA - KBS S2-3L metaG | ecosystem: Host-associated > Plants > Roots > Rhizosphere ...
GAACGGAGGGAACGGAGGGAACGGAGGGAACGGAGGGAACGGAGGGAACGGAGGGAACGGAGGGAACGGAGGGAACGGAGGGAACGGAGGAGTGCCTGCGCGCGCCCTCCGGTCCCTCCGTTCCTCCGTGTGACCCCGTCGTTTGGGAGATTGGACGACTCGAAAAAGCCGCCGGGAGCGCGTCAGCCGCGCTTGCGGCGGCGCGCCAGGCGCTCTTCCCTTCGCTCGCGGCCGGCTTCGTAGCGGCGCTTCTCGTCGTCGGTCTCGGCGAGCACGGGCGGCACCCGCACGGGGCGGCCGCCGTCGTCCAGCGCCACGAAGGTCGCGTAGCAGGTGTTGGTGTGTCGCTCCTCGCCCGTCACCGGGTTCTGCGCGAACACCTTCACCCCGATCTCCATGCTGGTGGTGCCGGCGAAGTTGACCGACGCCTTGGCCACCACCAGCTCGCCGATGTAGATGGGCTCGTTGAACTCCACGCTGTCCATGCTCTTGGTCACCACCGGCCGCCCGGCGTGCTTCATGGCGCAGAACGCCGCCGCCCGGTCGATGAAGCCCAGCAGCACCCCGCCGAACAGCGTGCCCGCCACGTTCTGGCTCTGCGGCTCGGCCAGGTCGGCGAACGTCACCTGCGAAACGCTCACCGGCCGCGGCACCTGCGGGTCGGGCGGCGCCGACTTCAGGTAGATCTCCACCGGCCGGATCATCCTCTCCGCCATCTCCCCATCCTCTCGAATTCGTTGGGCACTTCCACGAAGGCGGCAAGATCGTCCCCGCGCCACGGTGCCGAAAGGGCGAGGCTCACCCGGGGCCTCCTGCTCATCCCGCACAGCCGGCAGAGTGATCGGTCGCAACCGCTGTTGACTGCTGCCTCTGCTGACCCTGCGTGAGGCAAGCCCTTTCCCGGATCCGCGATGAGAGCTTCCGTCGCGGATGATGGAAGGACCGGAGCCTGGAGTGACGCTCCGGCGGATCGGAAGCACGGGAGCACCGAAATCCGCCATCGGCCAGACACGATGTTCGTGAGCTGGCGAATTGTGCGCGCGATCCGTTCGCGAGCGACATTCGTCCCGCACCTTTCACGACCGCCGGCGGAGCAAGGATGGCGAGAAGGGAGCGGCAGGTGGCGGGAGTGGTAGTGTACGAAGTGAACAGGGCCCCTTACGTTGAAGGGCGCGGGGTTTTTCGCCCCGAGTCATTCCTCTCCAACCCTAAGGAGCCCGTATGCGCAAGCCCGTCTACCTCCTGGCCGCCCTGGCGCTGTTCGCCGCCGCCGGCTGCACCCGCACCGGCGATCTCACCGCGCCCGAGCGGAAGGCCACGCCGCACGTGAACGACGCGGGCGGAAACGGCACCGCCACCACCAACACCACCCAGGCCGACACGGTCACCCGCGGCAACGGCCTGATCGGCTCCGGCGGCTGAAGGCCGGGCCGGCCGCGGCCGGTCAGTTCGCCAGCTCGGCCGCCAAGTCGAAGCTGAGCGCCTCCACCAGGTCGGTGGCGAAGTCCGGCTCCGTGTCGTCGACGGGGTGCTCGTCGACGCGGGGCCGCGGCTTCGTGATCACGCCCCTCCTCACCTTCCGCAGCGACTCGAGCACGCGCTCGGCGGCCAGGCGGTGCTCCGACTCGTTGCGCTGGACGGCCACCTTGAGCGCGTGGCTGGCCGCGAGCTGGCCGCGGTCGGGGTCGCCCAGCAGCGCCGCGCCCTCGGCCAGCGTCACCAGCGCGTTGGGCACGCCCTCGCTGTCCTCGTAGTCGTCCACCAGCTGCCACGTATCCTGCCACATGGCCGCGAACGTCAGCCGGTCGCCCAGCCCGGCGGCGGCGCTGGCCATGTTCGAGATCACCAGCCTGCGCTCGGCCACCCGCTCGATGTGCGGGATCACCGCGCGGAACACCCGCAGCGCGTCGCTGGGGCGCCCGTCGTTGAGCCAGAAGCGCGCGACGTCGTGCGCCAGCACCACCAGCCGGGGGTGCTGCGGGCCATACGCCTTGAACGCGCGCCGCGCCCACCCCTCGGCCTCGTCGCGCTGCCCGGCGATCACCGCGATGCAGAACAGGTCGTGCATCGCCATGGGCCGCACGTCCCACAGCCCCTTGCGCCGCGAGGTGCGCAGCGCGCGGATGAACCAGACCCGCGCGGTGGGATAGTCGCCGCGCTGCCGGTGCAGGTTGCCCAGGCCGATGCAGGCCAGCCCGTAGTAGCGCCAGTCCTCGCCGCGCCGGGCCAGCGCCAGCGTGCGCCTGAACCACGTCTCGGCGCGGCGGTACTCGGCGTTGCGGCGCGACAGCAGCCCCACGTTGTAGGCGGCCGCCGCGCGCTCGGGGTTGGCCAGCGCGGCGCTCTGCGCGAACGCCAGCGCGGTGCGCGGCCACCCCTGCTCGCCCGCCCAGCGCGACACCCCCTGGCAGGCGCGCATCAGGTGCACCCCCGACTGGCGCGGCCGCCCGTCCAGCGCGCGGCAGAGCGCTTCCAGCCACTCGCGCAGCTCCGTGGCCCCCGCCCCCACCGCGGCGAAGCGCTCGCGGCGCCGGCTGGGGGCGCGCGGAGCGAACAGCCGCGGGCGCATCTCGGGCGGCGCGCCCGACCACAGGTCGGCGTCGCGAAGGAACTGCCAGAGCGCCACGCCCAGCGACGAGCGCACCTCGTCGAGCACGTGGTAGCCTGAAAAGGGCTCGCTGAGCGATTGCAGGCCGGGGGGCACCACCCACTGCCGCGATGGGCGGGGGGGGCGTTTTTCGGGCGGGGATTCGTCCATGCGGAGGCTCTCCGGACACGCGGGTTGAGGGTTTCATGGCACGGCCAAAAACACACGTTAATCGTTGGGCTTTCGCGCGGCAATTGGACGAAGTAAACCGCACTCAGTGCACGGAGTAGACACCGCCCGCCAGAGACACGTCGGCTTGTTTGGACTGGATGCATGTCGTGTGGGGAGTGGGCGGGTCGTGCCCTTCCGGTGGGCTGCCGGAAATGACCGGCGATGAAAGTGGACAACAATGGGCAACGTGGACACCTGGAGAAACCGGGCGGGGAACGGGTGGGGTCGTGGGCGGGGGTGAGACGAACGGCTTCCGGGGGGATCAGACGGGTGCGCGGGCGGAGCGGGTGGCGGGCATGCCCGGCGGGACGAGCACGGTGGATCGATCGCGGCCGCCGGCGCGCGACCGCCTCCGCAGCCGGATCGCGACTTACGTGTCTGGAGGGGAGCGGCGGGGAGCGCCGGAGTGATGCCGGCGGATCATCAACCGATGGTGGATTCGGCCGCGATCGAGCCCGATCTCACGCAGAGGAGCAGAGCAGCAGAAACCAGAGAAAAGCAGATGACGAGGGAGTCCGACCGAGTTCCACCGCTTCTCTCCTCTGCTACTCTGCTGCTCTGCGTGAGACGATTTGCGGATCCCGACCCTGAACGGAGCTCCGCAACGTTGTATCCGCGCGGATCGGCCTGGTGGATGCCGGCGGGCGCCGGGGGGGGCAGACGCGCGAAGCCCCTCCGCCGGGGGGCGGAGGGGCTTCGGGGTGCCGGGGCGCGCGGGCGGCTTACTTGCCGAACACGCCCACGCCGTAGCGGCACGGCTCGGCGGTGCAGGTGGCCATCACCACCTTCACGCGGTAGGTGCCCGAGCGGGGCGCTTCCACCGACACGATCGGGAAGTCGTCCATCTCCACGTCGGTATCGATCTCGTCGCCGTTGGGCGAGTACAGCGTCATGTCCAGGTCGCTGCAGTCCTCGTCGCAGGCGCCCATGATCTGGTACTGGGTGCCCACGTCCAGCCGCAGGGTCACGAACTCGCTGGTGCGGTTGTTCAGCGAGCCGGTGTAGATCTGGTGCGTCATCGAGTAGCCGCGCTGCTCGAACGTGCGGCCGGCCTGCTGCAGAAGGCGGCGAACCTGCGCCACCCATTCGTCCTGGTGGGCCGGGGCCGCGGCGGCGGTGGACACGACGAGGCCGGCCATGGCGGCGAGCGCGAGGGCGATGCGCTTCATGGGAGGTTCTCCTGGAACTGTGGGTGGGGAGAAGAGCGCCGCCAGGGGAAGGACGGCGGATTGCCAGGTGGGATGCCCGCGCGGAAAAACCCGACGAGCAAGCGGCGATTCAACTTGCAGCGCGTCCTTCCCAGTGTCAACTGCTCCGTCTGGGCGAAGCAGAGGGGCCCGTTCCGCCACGGCCGTGGTGCCCGCGCCCTGGCACGCGACATGCTTTGTAACGCAAAGCACTTGACATCCGGCCGCGCACGTCGCATCATCGGTGCACCATGGCGAAGATCATCCCCTTCCGCAGGCCTCCCGAAGAGGAGGAGCCCCCGCTCGAGCTGCACGAGCGGGCGATGGACAACCTGCAGTTCATCCGCCGCACCATGGAGCGGGCCGGGTCGTTCACGGCCGTGTCGGGATGGGGGCTGGTGGTGATCGGCATCACCGGCGCGCTGGCGGCGTGGCTGGCATCGCGGCAGGGGAGCACCGACAACTGGCTGGCCAGCTGGGCGATGGCGGCCATCGTGGGGATGGGGATCGGCGTGGTGACCACCGCCATGAAGGCGCGGGCCATCGGCGAGCCGATCCGCTCGGGCCCCGGGCGCAAGTTCATCCTTTCGCTCGCGCCGCCGCTGGCGGCGGGCGCGGTGCTCACGGGGGTGCTCTTCCACGCGGGCGACCGCGGGGTGCTCCCGGGGATGTGGCTGCTGCTGTATGGCGCGGGGATCATCACCGCGGGCACCAACTCGGTGCGGGTGGTGCCGGTGATGGGGTTCAGCCTGATGGCGGTGGGGGTCGCGGCGCTGCTTTCCCCTGCCGGGTGGGGCGACATCTACATGGCCGCGGGGTTCGGCGGCCTGCACGTGATCTTCGGAACGCTGATCGCGAGGAGGTACGGTGGCTGAGGCAAGGCGAGCCGCGCGCGCGGCGCCGGCCGACGAGCTGCGCAGCCTGGCCGGAGGCGCCGAGGCGGGCGCCCCCGAGCTCGACCGGCTGATCCACGAGCGCGTGCGGCTAGGGATCGTGAGCGCGCTGGCGGTCAACGACTCGCTGGCCTTCAACGAGCTGAAGGACATGCTGGCGCTGACCGACGGCAACCTGAGCGTGCACGCCCGCAAGCTGGAGGATGCGGGCTACGTGAACTGCAGCAAGACCTTCGAGGGGCGCGTTCCCCGCACCGAGTTCCGGCTGACCGACGCCGGCCGACGCGCGCTGGAGGCGTACCTGAACCACATGGAAGCGATCATCCAGGCCGTCCGCGACCGCTGACGGCGGCTGACCGCAATTTTTTTTACGGGGGCGCTTTACGATGCAGAGGACTTTGGGTGTGGAGCGGGGCGGGCTGCACGTGGCGGTGATCATGGACGGCAACGGGCGCTGGGCCAACGCGCGGGGGCTGCCGCGGGTGGCCGGGCACCGGCAGGGGGCGAAGGTGGTGCGTCGCATCGTGGAGGCCGCGCCCGAGATGGGCGTGGGCACGCTCACCCTCTACGCCTTCAGCAGCGACAACTGGGGGCGCCCCCCGCGCGAGGTGGGTGCGCTGATGCGGCTGTTCCGCGGCTACCTGGCCAGCGAGACGGCCAGGCTGGTGGAGAACGGGGTGCGTCTGACGATGATCGGCCGGCGCGACCGGCTTCCCGAGGTGCTGGCGCGCGCCATCGCCGGCGCCGAGGAGGCCACGGCCGACGGCACGCGGCTGCACCTGCGCCTGGCCATCGACTACTCGGCGCGCGACGCGCTGGTGCGGGCCGCGGCGCTGGCCGGCGGGTGCGATCCCACGCGCGACGAGTTCGCGCGCCTCCTGGGCATCGCCGCGGGCGCGGCCGAGCCGGCGCCCGACGTGGACCTGCTGGTGCGCAGCGGCGGCGAGCAGCGCCTGAGCGACTTCCTCCTGTGGGAGTGCGCCTACGCCGAGCTCTACTTCACCCCCCGCATGTGGCCCGAGTTCGACGCCGGCGCCCTGGGTGAGGCCATCGCCGAGTTCCACCGGCGGGAGCGGCGGTTCGGCCGGGTGGGCGAGAAGGTAAGCGCGTGAACGGCAGTGCCCAGGGCCCAGTGCCAAGTGCCCAGGAGGGCTCGTCCGCTCTCCCGGGAGCGCCGGAGCCGTAAGCCCTCACCGGGCACCTGTTCCCGGGCACTGGGCACTGGGCACTGGGCACTGGGCACTGGGCACTGGGCACTGGGCACTGGGCACTGGGCACTGGGCACTGGGCCCTGGAGCCCTGCAGATATCCTTACATCCCGAAGGAGCCGTCCCATGCGATTCAACCTTGGGGAGCCCGGATGAGCGACTACGATGCCGTGGTGGTCGGTGCGGGGCTGGCGGGGCTGGAGACCGCCCGGCGCCTGGGCGAGCGCGGGATGCGCGTGCTGCTGGCCGACGCCAGGTCGTCGGTCGACCGCGCGGTGCACACCACCGGGATCTTCGTCCGCCGCACGCTGGAAGACTTCGACCTCCCCGACGACTGCCTGGGGCCCCCCGTCCGCCGCGTCGTCCTCTATTCGCCCCGCGATCGCCGGGTGACGCTGGAGAGCCCGCGCACCGAGTACCGCGTGGGCCGCATGGGCGCGCTCTACCGGCGGATGCTGGAGGGGTGCGTGTCCGCCGGCGTGGAGTGGAGCCCGTCCACGCGCTTCGCCGGCGTGCTGGACGACGGCGAGCAGTCGGTCGTCCTCCTGGACGGCGGCGAGCGCGGCCGGGGCGTGCGCACGCGGTGGATCGTGGGCGCCGACGGCGCCTCGTCGCAGGTGGCGCACGCGCTGGGGCTGAGCGAGAACCGCGAGTGGATCGTGGGGGTGGAGGAGGTCTTCCGCTTCCCCTCCTCCGACGTGCCCGCGTTCCACTGCTGGCTCGACCCGGTGCTGGCGCCGGGGTACCTCGCCTGGGTGGTGGCGGACGGGGAGGAGGTCCACGTGGGCGTGGGCGGCTACGCCGACCGCTTCCGGCCGGCCGATGCGCTGCGCGGCTTCCGGGCGCGCATGGACGCCCGCTTCGGGCTGGCGGGCCGGGTGGCCGACGAGCGGCGCGGCGGGCGCATCCCCGTGGGCGGCGTGCTGCCGCGCATCGCCTGCCGGCGCGGGCTGCTGGTGGGTGACGCGGCCGGCGCGGTGTCGCCGCTCACCGCCGGCGGGCTGGACCCGTGCATCCGCCTTTCGGCCCTGGCCGCGCGGGTCACGGCCGACTACCTCGACGGCGATCCGTCCGCGCTCGCGGGCTACTCGGGCGACGGGTTCCGGCGGCGCTTCCGGTCGCGGCTGGCGCTGCGGCGGGCGCTGTCGTCCATCTCGCGGCCCTGGGTGGCCGAGCTGGGGTGCGCCGCGCTGCGCTCGCCCTTCCTCCGCCCGCTCGCGGCCCACGTCTTCTTCGGCGCCGGCTCGTTCCCCGACACGGGCGAGGAACGCGGAGTGACCCCCATCCACAGCCGCTCGCCCGATGGGGAGCGGCCCTCTACCGATCGCGAGGAATCCGTAGCATGAGCGTGGAATCGATCGCCGCACCCATCCCCGCGCGCGCGCCGCTGACGCCGCGCACCCGCCACGGCCTGGGCGTGGCCGCCGCCGCGCTGGCGCTGGGCGCGCTGGGCGACGCCCTGCTGCGCCCCGCCCCCTGGGGGCTGAACCTGACCCTGTGGGCCGCGGCGCTGATCGCCGCGGCGGCGGGGCTGCAGAAGTGGGCCGAGACGGAAGACGCGCAGGTGGGGTGGATCCCCGTGGCGCTGGCCGTGAGCGCGCTGATGGCCTGGCGCGACTCGCCCACCCTCAAGGCGCTGGACCTCACTGCGCTGGCGGTGATCCTGGGGCTGGCCGTGTACCGGGCGCGCGGGGGGAGCGTGCGCGTGGCCGGGCTGGGGCGCTATTGCATGGGGATGCTGGAAGCGGCGGTGGACGCCACCTGCGGCGCGGCGCCGCTGCTCTTCCGCGACGTGCGGTGGGGCGAGATCCCGCGCGAAGGGTGGACACGGCACGCGCTGGCCGCCGGCCGCGGCGTGGCCATCGCCCTGCCACTGCTGCTGCTGTTCGGCTCGCTGCTGGTGGCGGCCGACGCAGCGTTCGACTCGCTGGTGAGCTCCACCTTCAACCTCGACGTGCCGCGCACCCTGTCGCACCTGATGCTGGCGCTGGTGTTCGCCTGGGGAGCGGCCGGGGTGCTGCGCGGGCTGGTGCTGCCGCCTGCGACCAAGCCGGACGGCGCCGCGGCGGCCGCCGTGCCCGGGTGGGAGCCGCGGATGGGGATCGTGGAGGTGGTGACGGTGGTGGGGCTGCTGGACGTGCTCTTCCTGGCGTTCGTGGTGGTGCAGCTGCCGCACTTCTTCGGCAGCTACCAGCACCTGCTGCAGCCGGGCACGGCGACCTTCTCGGCCTATGCGCGGCGCGGCTTCTTCGAGCTGTGCGCGGTGGCGGGGCTGGTGCTGCCGCTGCTGCTGGGGTTGCACTGGCTGGTGCGCGCCGAGGGGGGCCGTGCCCAGCGCGTGTTCCGCTTCGCCGCGGGGGCGATGGTGGGGCTGGTGTTCGTGATCATCGTGAGCGCGCTGCACCGCATGCGGCTGTACCAGAGCGCCTACGGGCTCACCGAGCTGCGCGTGTACACCTCGGCCTTCATGCTGTGGCTGAGCGCGGTGTTCGCCTGGTTCTGCTGGACGGTGCTGCGCGACCGGCGCGAGCGCTTCATCTTCGGCGCGGTCACGGCGGCGGTGGAGGCGGTGATGCTGCTGCACGTGGCCAACCCCGACGCGCTGATCGTGCGCGTCAACGCCAGCCGCCAGGAGGCGCCGGTGCGCTTCGACGCCGTCTACGCCGCCTCGCTCAGCGCCGACGCGGTGCCCAGCCTGCTGCGCCGCCTGGGCGCGGTGCCGGCCGACGCGCGCTGCCCCGTGGCCCAGCGCCTGCTGCACGACTGGAGCGGTGCGGACGAGGACTGGCGCGCCTGGAGCCTGGGCCGCTCGCGCGCGGTGAGCGCCGTGCACGCCCGCGGCTCCGAGCTGCGGGCGATGTGCCCGGCGCCGGCGCCTGCCCGAGCTGCTTCGGCGCCGGCGCCTGCCCGGGCTGCTTCGGCGCCGGCGCCTGCCTCGGCGAGTTCGACGGCGGCACCGAACACGGCCGCGGTGACGGCACCTGCCGTCGTCCCCACGGCGGCGACCTCCGCAGGCACCGCGACGGGGAGGGAGCCGTGAGCGCCCCGGCCGCGGCGCCGGTGCTCACGCTGCTGCCTCCGCAGCGTCCTTCCCTGCCGTCGCCGCGCGAGCTGTCGCCGGTCGCGCGGCGGCGGCAGGTGGTCGCCCGGCGCGTGATGACGGCGGGGTGCGTGGCGGGGGCGCTGCTGCCGCTGGCGTGCGTGGCCGCGGGCCCCTACCTGGGTCCCGTGGTGTACGCGGGCCTGGTGTTGTCGTGGGCGTTTCTGCTCCCCGGGTGCGGCCTGGCGCTGCTGCTGACCGCCTCCTTCGGCCGCACGCGCGACGACCTGCGCGCGCTGGTGCTGGCGGCGGTGTCGCTGGCCGTGTGCGTGGCGCTGATCGGCCCCGCGGGCCGGCTGGGCACCGAGGCGTTCGTCGCGTCGCACGCGGTGGAGATGGACGCGATCGCGGCGCAGCTGGTGGCGTCGCATCCGTGGGCGGTGGGAACGAACGGGGTGCCGCAGATCGACTACCGTTTCGAGGACACGGCACACGGCCGCGCGTTGACGAGGCTCGGGCTGCGCACCCCTCACGCCGTGCGCGGCGGGCTCCTGTTCGCCCCCGACGCCCCGTTCGCCCCCGCCGTGCTCTATGCCGATGCGTCGCTTGACCAACTCGCCAACGGCTGTGCCGACCCGAGGGTGAGGCCCATCGGTGGGCGATGGTTCCTATACGAATGCCGTGGACGGCGGACGGAATCCGAAGACTGATGCTCGCCAGGATGTCGATGCGTCCAATCACCCCGGTGCGGCTGCCGGGGTGATCGCTGTTTCAGGGAGATGCGGCGCCATCCGCGTCATCTTCCGGAACTCCACGGGAGGGAGGGACCTGCCGTCGCGCCTCGCGCAGTCTGCGAGGCTTTTCGTCGTTGTTGCTTTGGAAGCTTTGGATTCAGCCGGCGGACTGAAGCCGGCCTGCCGACTTCCGTCCGGTCCGTCGCCGCGCCGCATCCACATCACCCGTAGACGATCGTAGCGAACGAAGAGTACATTGTCGTCATCTACCGTAGCCCTTCGTCAGCAGGAACCCGCACCGCCGTGATCGTCGTCCACGCCTGCATCACCCCCACGCAGCTCTTCCTGTGGGCCGAGTCGTCGGCCCGCGGCCCGTTCGCGGACGGGCGCGCGAGCACGCGCAAGCCGCGGCCGCATCCGTTTGCGCTGCGGGTGGGTGAGCTGGAGGAGATCCTGGGCAAGCTCGGGTCGATCGAAAAGGCACACGCGTTCGACGCGACGCTGCATCTCCCCTCCTTCAAGCGTGGACCCGAGCCGTCGCCGCAGCTCGTGCGGATGGACGTGCCGCAGCCGGGCGAGCACGTGGGCGTGGTGCCGTGGACGGCGTACGTGCTGTCGATGGTGCACGTGGACGCGGCGGATTTCCTGCTGGATCTGCCCGGAACCGCGCCCGACGGGGTGGTGATCGGCGACACGCTGCGCGCGCTGGGCGAAGTGGCCAAGCTCGCGCTGGAGCTGGTGGCGCGCGGCCGGGTGCTGCCGTGGATCGAGCTGGGGCACGCCGGCTACCGCGCCCGCTGGAAGCCCGCGCTCACGGACGAGGGCGACGTGGCGCGCATGGCCCTGCTGCGGCGCGCCGTGCCCCGCGCGTGCGGCGCCGCGGAGGGGCCCGACGGCGCCACGGTGGCCGACCCGGAAGCGGTGGCGCTGGAAGCGATGGTGGACGGCTGCGTGCGCCAGGCGCTGCTCGGGCACAAGCTGATGCCGGCGCGCCGCGGCCGCCGCACGCCGGGCGAACACTGGCTCGCGGCGCTGCTTCACCGCAACGGGTACGGCGCGGGGCTCACCGGTGATGAGGCGGTGCCGCTGCAATCGGCCGCCGCGGCGTGGCAGCGCGCGGTGGCACCGGTCGCCGCGCACGGGCTGCGGACGCTCTTCCGCCTGTCGCCGCCGCCCGAGCCGACGGTGGACGACGCATCCGCCGCGAAGCCCGCGTCTGCCGACGAAGAGACGTGGCGGTTGGACTTCCTCCTCCAGGCGGCCGACGACCCCAGCCTGATCGTGCCGGCGGACGAGGTGTGGAAGGCGAAGGGGCCGCTCAAGGTGCTGCGGCGCACGGTCGACAACCCGCAGGAGCGGCTGCTGGAAGACCTGGGACGCGCGCTGCGCATCTTCCCCCCGCTGCAGCCGGGGCTCAAGACGGCGAAGCCCACCGGCTGCAGGCTCGACGCGGAGGGCGCCTACCGCTTCCTGCGCGACGGCGCGCCGCTGCTGGCGCAGGCCGGCTTCGGCGTGCGCGTGCCCGGCTGGTGGGGGAAGCGCGCGGCGCGGCTGGGTGCGAAGCTCGAGACGCGGCCGTCGCCCAAGAGCGAGGCGGAAGGGCGCTTCGGGATGGAGGCGCTGGTGGCGTACGACTGGAAGCTGTCGCTGGGCGACGAGCAGGTGACCGCGGCCGAGCTGGAGGCGCTGGCGAAGCACAAGGCGCCGCTGGTGCGCTTCCGCGGCCAGTGGGTGGAGATCCGTCCCGATGAGATGCAAGCCGCCCTGCGCCTCTTCCAGCGCGGCGCCAGCGGCGAGATGACCGCGGCCGAGGCGCTGCGGCTGGCCATGGGCGGCGGCGACGCGTCGGCCGGGGGGCTGGAGGTGGCGGGCGTGGAGGCGCACGGGTGGCTGGCCGACCTGCTGGCCGCCGGCGGGGATGCGAAGGCCGAGGCCGCGCCCGAGCCGCCGGGCTTCGCCGGCACGCTGCGGCCCTACCAGAGCCGCGGGCTGGGCTGGCTCTCGTTCCTCGACCACCTGGGCGTGGGCGCCTGCCTGGCCGACGACATGGGGCTGGGGAAGACGGTGCAGCTCCTGGCCCTCCTCCTCGCCGAGCGCGCTCCTGTCCGCGGCCGCGGGAAGAAGCGCGCGAAGCGGCCGGCGCCCACGCTGATGGTGTGCCCGATGTCGCTGGTGGGCAACTGGCAGCGCGAGGCCGCCAAGTTCGCGCCCGGTCTCGCGGTGCACGTGCACCACGGCGCCGAGCGGCTGGGCGGCGACGCGCTGCGCCGGGCGGTAGCCGGCGCCGACCTGGTCATCACCACCTACGCCCTGGCCGCGCGCGACCAGGGCGAGCTGGCCGAGGTGGCGTGGGGGCGCGTGGTGCTGGACGAGGCGCAGAACGTCAAGAACGCCGCCGCCCGGCAGTCGCAGGCGGTGCGCAGCTTCCGCGCGCCGCGCCGCATCGCGCTCACCGGCACGCCGGTGGAGAACCGGCTGGCCGAGCTGTGGTCGATCATGGAGTTCCTCAACCCCGGCCTGCTGGGCAGCGCCAGCGACTTCCGCCGCGCCTTCTCGGTGCCCGTGGAGCGCTACCGCGACGCCGACGCGGCCGCCCGGCTGCAGCGGCTGACGCAACCCTTCATCCTCCGCCGCCTGAAGACCGACCGCAGCATCATCGCCGACCTTCCCGAGAAGGTGGAGATGAAGGTGTTCTGCAACCTCACCCGCGAGCAGGCCACCCTCTATCAGGCCACCGTCAACGAGATGATGGAGAAGGTGGAGAGCAGCGAGGGGATCGAACGGCGCGGGCTGGTGCTGGCCACCCTGATGAAGCTGAAGCAGGTGTGCAACCACCCCGCGCAGCTCCTGCAGGACCGTTCGGCCATCGCCGGGCGCTCGGGGAAGCTGGCGCGGCTGGAGGAGGTGCTCGAGGAGGTGCTGGCCGTGGGCGACCGGGCGCTGGTGTTCACCCAGTTCGCCGAGATGGGCCACCTGCTGCGCGCGCGGCTGGAAGAGCGCTTCGCGCGCGAGGTGCCGTTTCTCCACGGGGGCACGTCCAAGACGGCGCGCGACGAGCTGGTGGCGCGCTTCCAGGGGCCGGGCGGCCCGCCGGTGCTGCTGCTGTCGCTGAAGGCCGGCGGCACCGGGCTCAACCTGACGGCGGCCAACCACGTGATCCACTACGACCGCTGGTGGAACCCCGCGGTGGAAGACCAGGCCACCGACCGCGCCTTCCGCATCGGCCAGCGGCGCGACGTGCAGGTGCGCAAGCTGATGTGCGCGGGCACGCTGGAAGAGCGCATCGACGCGGTGATCGAGGAGAAGAAGGCGCTGGCCGGCAGCGTGCTGGGCACCGGCGAGGCGTGGCTCACCGAGCTGAGCACCGCCGAGCTGCGCAGCGTGGTGGCCCTGGCCGCCGACGCGGTGGCGGAGTGAGGCGGCGATGAGCGACTGGTTCAGCTGGAGCGAGCACGGCCCGCGGCGGGCGGCCAAGGACGGCATCCGCGCGCGCAGCCAGAAGGGCGACATCGGCGAAAGCTGGTGGTCGCAGCGCTTCCTGGCGGCCATGAAGGAGGTGACCGACGCCGGCCGCCTCTCGCGCGGGCGCAGCTACGCCCGCACGGGGCAGGTGATGGACCTGAAGGTGGAGCCGGGCCGCGTGACCTCGCGCGTGCAGGGCTCGGCGCTTACGCCATACCGGGTCTCCATCGAGCTGGCGCCGTTCAGCGACGCCGAATGGGCGCGCGCCGAGAGCGCGCTGGCAGGCGAGGCGCTGTTCGCCGCCGCGCTGCTGGCGGGCGAGATGCCGCGCGACGTGGAGCAGGCCTTCGCCGCGGCGGGGCTCACGCTGTTCCCCACCAGGCCGCGTGAGCTGCGCACAAGCTGCTCCTGCCCCGACGCGTCGAACCCCTGCAAGCACGTGGCGGCCACCTACTACATCCTGGCCGAGGCGTTCGACGAAGATCCGTTTCTGGTGCTGGCCTGGCGCGGCCGCCCGCGCGAGCGCCTGCTGGAGCGCCTGCGCGAGCTGCGCGGCACCGCCCCCGCCGACGAGCCTGCGCCCGCCGCCGACGACGAAGCGCCGTCCGAGGAGCTCGCGCCCGCGGCCGACTTCTGGCGCGCGGGGCCGGAGCTGGCCGAGCTCCGCTTCACCCCGCGCGCCGCCGAGACGCCCGACGCCATCCTGCGCGAGCTGGGGCCCCTCCCCGACGCCGCCGGCGGCGCCCCCGTCGCCGCCGCGCTCGCCGAAGCCTACCGGATCTTCACCGCCCACGCCGAGCGCCGCGCGTTCGGGAATGCGGGCGAAGATGGGATTGCCGATGGGGAAATATGAAGGGCGGGATCAGCCGGCGTCATTGCGGGTGGGGCGAATGAATTCGCTGCAACAACGGCACAAAGTCCGCCTTCGCGGACTGCTCGCAGGCATCGCCGCGCGCTAGAGGCTCCGATGCCGGCGCGGATGGCGCGGCCACAGCCTCGCGCGGTTTGCGAGGCTTCCCATTTTTCTAGCCTGCGGCTTCAGCCGCCCGTGATGATGATGGCATCCGCTCGCGCTCGGAGCTCGCCCGGGGACGTGGCAGACGCGGTCGATCGGGGATATCCGCAAACGGAAGAGGGCGCCGGCTCGTGCGAGCGGCGCCCCCTTCTTCATCTCAACCTGACCCGTCACCCCAATCTGCCGAACCTCAGCGGAACCGGTAGGTGACGCCGAAGCGGGCGGTGAGGATGTTGGACGAGCTGTAGTCGTAGTCGATGGCCACCGGGCCGCCCAGCAGCGCCTCGCCCACCACGGCGTCGCGGGCGCGGAAGTCGTCGGTGTTCCAGAACGCCAGGTAGTCCTGCAGCCCGATCGAGAACGACCACTTGTCGCTGCGCCCGATCCGCGCGGCGGCGTCGGCGCCCAGGTTCAGCGCGAAGGTGGTGCTCCCCTCGTTGGCCGCGTCGGGGAAGCTCTCGATCTTGCTCCAGTGGGTGCCCACCAGCGCGGGCGCCACCGTGATCAGCGCCGACGGGTGGAAGCGGCGGTTGTCGGGGGTGGGGTCGGCCAGGCGCACCTGCACGCCGGCCCGCGCGAACCAGTACGACGGACCGTCGGTGCTGCGCTCGTCCAGGCTGTCGCCCGAGGCGTCGGCCAGGCGCAGCACGTCCTGCGTGCTGGCCGAGAAGGCGCCGCCCAGCAGGAAGTGCACGGGCCCCACCATGTGCGCGGTCACGTCCACGCCCGCCATGGGGCCGCCGCCGCGCTGGTACGCCAGCAGGTAGGCGTTCCCCTGGTTGTCCACCAGCACGGCGTCGCCGGTGGTGAACGGCACGCGGGCACCCACGTACGGCGTGATGGAGAAGCGCGACTCGGGCAGGCGCTCCCGGGGCGGCTCGCCGGCCATCAGCGACCGGTCCTGGGCCGCGGCCGTGAGCGGAAGCGCGAGCAGCCCGAGCAGGGCGAGCGCGCTGCATTTCATGGACTCCTCCTGGTGTGCAGGGGGGGTGTGTGGTGCGTTCCGGTAGGTGTTGTCCGGGGGATTGAACCCGAAGATAATCCGCCATCGTCCATTGCGGAATACGTTCGCGTTTTTCGACGGCGATGCGCGCGTGGAATTCGCTATCGGTGCAGTTGCACGGAATCACGAAAAACTTCGAATTACCGACTGCGCGTTTACTGCACGACGCTGAACGAATTCCGTTCGTGGTGAAGCCCTTTTCTGATTCGAATGATGCTTCCCCGACGTGGAAGGTTGCGCCCGGGGCGGCTTGCCACCCTCTTGTCGCGTTCGGCCGCGAGTGATTCCGCATGGCCTCCGCCTCGACCCGGCGGCCGGCAGCATCTCACGCGCGTGTCGATGTAGCCACTGCTCCGCGATCCATCATCATCTGCTGAACGACTTGCCCCAGATCACCCGACGCACGCGAAATCCCGCGATCGGCCGCGCCGCTGCCGCGCTGCTGCTGGCGTTCGCCGCCTGCGCCCGCCGGCCGTCGCCGTCACCCGCGCCGGTGGACGAGAGCGGGATGGGGCCGCGCTACGTTTCCGCCGACACCATGCCCGGCCGGCCGCCGGTGGTGCGCGACTGGGAGCTGATGGGCACCCTGCTGCGCATCAGCGTGTGGGATGCGGACACGGCTCGCTCCCTCGCCGCGCTGGACGCCGCGCACGCCGCCGCCGTCCGCGTTGACGCGCTCACGTCGGCCGACGGCGCCGGGAGCGAGGTGGCCGCCGCCAACCGCCGCGCGGGCACCGACGCTGCCACGACACTGTCGCCGTGGACCGCGGACGCGCTGCAGGGGGCGTTGGCGGTGGCCGCCGCGTCCGACGGGGCGCTGGACGTGACGGCGGCGCCGCTGTTCGAGGCATGGGCATCGTATCGCGCGCGGAACGCCGTGCCGCCGCGCTCCGTGCGCGACTCGCTCGCCACGAGCGTGGGCTGGCGGAGGTTGCGATTCGACCCGGCGACGCGGGAGGTGCGGCTGCCGGTGCGCGGGATGCGGCTGGACCTCGGCGCGGTGGCGCGTGGCTATGCGGTGGACCGCGCGGTGGACGTGCTGCGCGCGGCGGGCGTGGCCAACGGGCTGGTGGACCTGGGCGGACGCTACCGCGTGTTCGGCACGGCGCCGATCGGCGCGCGGTGGATGCTGGGGCTGCAGGACCCGCGCAACGCCAGCGACGTGTTCGCCGCCGTGCAGGTGGACAGCGGCGCGGTGGCCATGGTTGGCGGCTACGACCACTTCGCGGTGGTGGACGGAGCCCGCCACTCCACCGTGATCGACCCGCGCACCGGCCAGCCCGTCCGCGGCGTGGTCGCCGTCTACGTGATCGCCCCGAACGCCGCGACGGCCGACGCGCTATCGGGCGCGCTCTACGTGCTGGGCCCCGAGGCCGGCTGCCGCTACGCCCGCGCCCACCCCGGCGTGGAGGCGGTGTGGGTGCGCGGCAACGGCGAGCGCGAGGAGCAGGAAGACGACGACGTGGGCCTCGACCCCGACCTGGTGGTGATCACCGACGGCCTCGCCGGCCGCTTCGAGATCCTCACCGAAGAGCCGGAGGATGAAAAGCCCACGCCGTGCAGTGCGCTCCTGCGTTCAAGGTGATGCGGAGGACGATGGTCCCCGGCGGATACGATAGGATTCGCCTCGGACGACACGTTATCCCTCGCGTCAGACCAGCCGGCGCGAAGCGCCCCATGTCCCTCTCCCAGGTTGTTTTGGGAGAGGGACAGCCGCGCAGCGGCAGGGTGAGGGCCCCCGCCGGCGCCCGCCTCCCGCCGCTGAACTGGGAGCTGATCCGAAGCTGATCCGGAGCTAACCTGGGATCTTCGGGAGTTCCACCGATCCATCCCCGCCGATCGACCCGCGATTCCCCAAACGCCAGCGGAGCCGCATCCACCGTGGATGCGGCCCCGCTGCCGGCGTTGAAGCCCTCAGGAGCTCTTCGACCCGGAGCTCTTGCTCCCCGAAGACTTGCTCCCCGACGACGAGCTCTTGCTGGACGAGCCGCTGCTCTTGCTCGACGACCCGCTGCTCTTGGAGCTGCTGCCGCCGCTGCTCTTGCTCGACGAGCCGCCGCCGCTCTTGGAGCCGCCGCCGCGCGACGACGAGCCGCCCGACGAGCTCCCGTTGCTCTTCGAGGCGGAGCTCTTCGAACCCGAGCTCTTGGAACCCGAGCTCTTGGACGCGGTGCTCTTCGCGCCGCTGCTGCGGGTCGAAGAACCGCTGCTCTTCGTTCCGCTGCTCTTGCTGGACGACCCGCCGCTGCTCTTCGAGCCGCCGCCACTCGAGCGCGTGCTGGTGCCGCTGCTCTTGCTGCTCGACGTGCTGCGCGAGCCGCGGGTGGCCGCGTTCGCCGCCGCCGCGCCCAGCGCCGCGCCCGCCGCGGCGCCGGCCGCCGTGGTCAGCGGGTTCTTGCGGCGGCTGGTGCTGCGCTGCTCCTTGAGCCCCCGGCCGGCGCTGAAGCCCACCGTGGTGCGCTCGGGGATCTTGATCTCCGTGCCGGTGCGCGGGTTGCGGCCCGTGCGGGCCGAACGGGTGCGCTTGGTGAACTTCCCGAAACCCGGGATGGACAGCGACCCCGCGGCGTGCACCGCCTCGGAGATGGCACCGGACGCGGTGTCGAAGATCGCATCGACCACGCGCGCCGCCGCTGCCCTGGTGAGCTCGGCCTTATCGGCCACCATGTCGACGAAGTCCGACTTGTTCATGTGTCCGCTCTCCCGATCGGCGGTGTTTGCTGCGCGGCCCCTCCGCGCCGAGTGGCCGCTTACGCAACATCGATACCGCACGATCAAGAAGCTACAAGGGATCGGCTCGCATTGGACGGCGGGCTACCCCCGCCCGAACCCCGAGCGGAAGCCGTCCACCATCTTGCGGGCCTTCTCGGCGGCGTCGCCGAAGGTGTCCTTAGCCGTGTCGCGGTAAGACTTTGCGGCCTCCTGCACGTCGTCGCGGTACGAGCCCTCGGGCTCGCCGCGGCGGCGGTATTCGCCCGCCATGATGCGCTCGTACGCGCCGCTCTCGAACCAGTTGCGCATCTCGGCCACGCGGATCACCGGGAACGGGTGCGTGGCCCACAGCAGGTTCATCACCTTGAACACCTGGTCGACCAGCTCGTTGTTGGCGCGGTACTCCTCGGCCTGCTCGATGAACGCCGCCAGGTTGGTCTCGCTGAACTTGCCCCCCGCGAACTTGAGCATGGTGCGCAGCCCCGGCTCGGGCGCCTGCACGGCCAGCAGCCCGGCGCGGTCGCAGCTCAGCTCGGCCTTGCGGCTCCACTCCAGCAGCGCCAGCAGCACCGGCAGCGCCGCCAGCCCCACGATCCCGCCGCCCACCCGGTTGATCAGGTTGAGCAGCAGCATCAGCATGGTGTTGTACAGCGCGTGTCCGCTCATCACGTGGCCCATCTCGTGGCCCAGAACGAAGCGCACCTCGTCCTCCTCGAAGTCGCGCAGCAGCTCCGAGTGCACGATCACGAAGGGCTTGTCCATCCCCAGCGCGGCCGCGTTGTAGGTGGGGTTCTGCGTCACGTACAGCGGGTACTGGGCGGGCGCGTCCAGCGTGCGGTGCACGTCGGCCCACAGGCGGTGCAGCGTGGGGTGCTGCGTGGGAGACACGCGCACGGCGTTGGCCAGGAACATCAGCCTCACCTGCCGCTCGCCGATGGCGCCGAAGAGCTTGCGCAGCACCTCGTCGAACACGGGGATCTTGCGCAGGGCGTTCAGAGCGGCGCGGTCGGCCGGGTGCTCCCAGCTGCGCGGGTCGATGTCGGTGAGGATGCGGGTGGCGCGGGCCTGCTCGGGCATATGGCCTCGGGTTGGGTCGGGAGATCGCGGTGCGACGGGAAGCCGGGCGGTGGTGCGGCGCGGCGGGGGTGCTGACGCGGTGGTACGCGCGGGCGGGCGCCGGGGTTTCACGAAACATCCGCGTACCGGGCGGTGTAACCCTGCTCACGCGAACGTTTTCCGCCGCCCTACCGCGCCCGCGTCGCGGCGCGTAGATTGTGCGGCATACCCCAGCCTGGCCGGCGTCCTATCCGCGCCGCGCACCGCAGCACCACCATCCCTGCATCTTGGAGGCACGACCATGCGCCGTCAACGGACTCGCACGCTTCTTCTCGCGCTCGCCGCCCTCGCCCTTCCCCTGGGCGCGGCCACTGCGCAGGAGTCCACCATGCGCGGCACCTTCACCCTCGACCGCGCGCACAGCGACGACGTGAACCGTGCCATCGAGCAGGGCGTGAGCAAGATGAACTTCGTCACCCGCCCGATCGCCCGCGGCCGGCTGCGCCGGACCAACCAGCCGTACCAGCGCGTGGTGATCAACTTCACGCCGCAGCAGGTGACCACCACCTTCGACCAGCGCCACGCCATCGAGAGCCCGGCCAACGGCCAGCCCATCAAGTGGCGCCGCGAAGACGGCGAGACGCTCGACCTGAGCACCGAGTGGCAGAGCGGCCGGCTGGTGCAGGTCTTCCGCGCCGAAGACGGGTCGCGCACCAACACCTACAGCATCTCGCCCGACGGGCGGACGCTGACGATCCACGTGACCGTCCGCTCGCCGCGCCTGCCGGCACCGGTCGAGTACAACATGGTCTTCAACCGCGCCTCCTGACGCGGCTGGCCAATCGGCGGTGAACGAAGGGAGGGCGCCGGCTCGCGGATGAGCCGGCGCCCTCCTTCGTTTCCCCTCCCGAACAATCCCCACCGGTCTGCGCTTCGCGCCGTCGACGCGCACATCCAGCTGTCGCCTTCATTCCAGCCGCCGATGATCGTCCCGGCGTCGCTGCCTCCGATCACCGCGCGGGCACCAGCCTGGGGCTCAACCGCTCAGCCGCCCCCCGCCGCCCCCGGCTCGTCCCTCCACGATGGGTGCGGCGGCTCGCCGGGGCTGCCCATCGCGGCCGGGAGCAGCGATTGCACCACGCCGGCGCCGGTCTCCCACGCGTCGTAGACCTCGGCGTAGCGCAGGCCGTGCGGCTGGGCGGCGGCGCGCAGGCGGCGGTCCACCCACTCGGCGTTGCCGAAGCCGATGCGCTCGTAGTAGAAGCGCGCCAGCTCGTGGATCTTCTCCACCCAGGGCTCCACGTCCACCGCCAGCGCCGGCAGCTGCGAGTAGGCGCCGCGGAAGGTGAACACCGGCGCGTCGGCCCGGTGCGGCGGCAGCGGGTGCACCACCTTGGCCAGCCGCGCCAGCGTCACCGCGTCGCGAAAGATCTTGCCGCACGCCTGGTGGTCGGGGTGCCGCATGCCGCGGCCCCACGCGTCGCCCCAGGTCAGCACGCCGTCGGGCTTCACCTCGGCGATCAGCGCGGCCACGCGGCGCGCCGCCTCGGCCGTGGCCTCCACCTGGGTGTCGCGGAAGTCGAGAAAGCGCGTCTCGCACCCCAGGATCTCGCCAGCCATGCGGCCGTGCTCCTCGCGGATGCGCGACACCTCGGCCTCGCTCACGGGGCCGAACGCCTGCGTCATCTCGCCGCGGGTGAGCCACGCCACCACCACGCGGTCGCCGCGCGCCACCTGCGCGCAGATGGAGCCCGCCGCTCCCACCTCGTCGTCGGGGTGCGCCATCCCCACCAGCAGCGTCTTCCCGGCCATCCGCCCCCTTTCGCCTCGATCTCGTTGCCGTCTCGAACTCGTTGCCATCTCCAACCCGTTATGCCCTCGCCGCTTGCGGCCCGAACGCCGCCGCCCGGCCAACGGGCAAGCACCGCGCCGTCCGCGTCAGGTCTCCACCGCCACCGTGCGCACGCCGGCCAGGTTCCCCCGCCCGTCGCCGCCCACCACGTAGCAATCGATCTCGATGTGGCCGATGCGGAAGACGCGCACGTCGCTCAGCTTCGTGCCCAGCAGCGTCTTCAGCGCCTCGTAGCGCGGCCGGACTTCCTGCCCGCGCGCGTCGGAGGGATCGACCGACTCGATGTGCGGCGCGAAGAAGCGGTCGAGCGTGCGCTCCTCCACCGGCGCCCCGGCTTGGCCCCCGATGCGCCGCGCGAACTCGTCCGCTCCGTACGGCCAGCCGGCGGCGCCGCCGGGCAGCTCGAACCACTCGAACGGGCGGTCGCTCTCGCTGGTGTACAACAGCCCGTTCGACAACGCCTCTGCTTCAGATCGTAGATCGCTGCTCATCGTCTGCTTTCTTCCATCACTCGGGAGGCACCGTGGACTTCGGCGCGGTGCAAGCGAACGGCGCGGCGGCGATGGGGCAAGAGTGAGACGTCGTCGATGCAGCGAATTTCCCCCACATTCGCCATTCCCCATCCGACGGCGGAGAGAAACCGTTCTCCACCTCGAACCCTGATCTCCCTATTTCTGGATCCGGATCTCCCACTCACCCGCCTCACCTCCACGCCCGCGCACCTCGCCGCACGATCCCCTCATCTCGCTGCAAAGCCGTAAAACGTCCCGTTCCCACGCGTTATACTGGCGACCAGCGCGGGCGGGCTCGCGGCGCCGTATCCGGCGTGGGCAGCACACCGAAACGCATTGTGGAGGGGGACGTGGAGATGAAGAAGGCAGTGATCGCGGCCGTGGTGCTGTCGTCGGCCGGCGTGTGTGCCCAGGCGGTGCGGGGGCCGCTGGGCGAGGCCGCGGCGCAGGCCCGCGCCGCTTCGTGGCGGGTGGACCTCAAGGCCGAACGCGCCGCCCTGGCCGCCGCCGACCGGGCGTTCGGGCAGGCGACGGAAGCTCGGGGTGTGGTGGACGGCTTCACGGCGTACTTCGCCGACAGCGCGGCCTTCCTCCCGCTGCGCTCCAACTTGATTCGCGGCCGCGCCGCGATGCAGGAATATCTGCGCGCCTCCCCCCTCTTCGCCTCGCTGAAGTGGGAGAACGTGCGCACCGACGTGTCGGCCGACGGGCGCAGCGGCTACACGCTGGGCTTCGGCACCGCCACCGCGCGCGACGGCACCGTGGCCCACGTGCGGCTGATCACCTTCTGGCGCAAGGAGGCGGACGGGTCGTGGAAGGTGGAGGCGAACGTCCCCGCGCTGAACCCCGAGGCGCCGCGCCCGGTGCCTGCCGGCTTCGGCACGCCCGGCGACAACGGCGTGGCCGGCGCGGCCCCCCGCCTCACGCAGGACGCCGCGGCCCTCGCGGTGCAGCAGGCCGACCGCGACTTCGCGGCGATGTCGGCCGCGCGCACCCCGCGCGACGCGTTCGTGGCCTTCGTGGCGCCCACGGGCGTGGTGATGGGCGGGCCCGACTACGGTGCAGCGGAGATCGGCCGGGCGTTCGAAGGCGGTAGCGGCACGCTGGAGTGGGCACCCATCGCGAGCGGCGCGGCCGCCAGCGGCGACCTGGGCTACACCATCGGCTACGCGGTGCGCCGCGGGCCCGACGCCGGCGGCACCGTGCACACCGGCTACTCCAAGTACCTCACCATCTGGCAGCGCCAGCCAGGCGGGAAGTGGCTGTTCGTTGCCGACGGCGGGACCTCCCGCCCCGCCCCGGCAAGCTGACCGGGCTCGCAAACCGGCCAGCCGGCGCCCGGCCCTCCGCCAGGCGTCCTGCGTTGGATCAGCGGATTCGTAAATCGTACGCCCCATGTCGTCCGACGCGCATTGCCAGACGACACACGCCAGGCCCTCCCGCACCCGGAACCAGCCGGCGCGAAGCGCCCCAGTCCCTCTCCCAGGTTGTTTTGGGAGAGGGACAGCCGCGCAGCGGCAGGGTGAGGGCCCCCGCGGGTGCCGCGTCACGCCGCCATCTCCTCCCCGAGGTCAACCGACACCCCCGCCGCGAAACATCGCCCCGCCCCCGCGCGTACATCCCACCCGCGCCGGCGAACGCCGCGGCTGCCACTGCTTCCGTGCCATCCGCCACCGGCGCCGCGGCTTGCGAGATCGACGCCGCGGGGCGAATCTGGATGCGCGCCTTCCGCGCGCCCTCACCCCACGCACATTCCGCAGCGAGAACCGAGCCCATGGGCCTCTGGGACTTCGTCAAGACCGAGCTGATCGACATCATCCAGTGGCTGGACGAGACCGGCGACACGATGGTGTGGCGGTTCGACGGGCACGACAACGAGATCAAGAACGGCGCGCAGCTGATCGTGCGCCCCGGCCAGGCCGCCGTGTTCGTGAACCAGGGCCAGGTGGCCGACGTGTTCCCTCCCGGCCGCTACGAGCTGCGCACGCAGAACCTGCCCCTGCTCAGCACGCTGCAGGGGTGGAAGTACGGCTTCGACTCGCCGTTCAAGGCCGAGGTCTTCTTCGTCGCCACCAAGCAGTTCACCGACCAGAAGTGGGGCACCAAGAGCCCGGTGATGATGCGCGACGCCGAGTTCGGGCCCGTGCGCATCCGCGCCTTCGGCACCTACGTGGTGCGCGTGGTGGAGCCGGCCAAGTTCATCGCGCAGATCGTGGGTACCAACAGCGCCTTCACCACCGGCGACGTGGACGACCAGCTGCGCTCGCTGGTGACCTCGCGCTTCGTGGACGCGGTGGCCGAGGCCAAGGTGCCGGTGCTCGACCTCGCCTCACGCTACGACGAGATCGGCGCGCTGATCCGCGGCAAGATGGCCGCCGACTTCGGCGAGTGGGGGATCGAGCTCACGCAGTTCGTCATCGAGAACATCGCCCTGCCCGAAGAGGTGGAGAAGGCGCTGGACAAGCGCAGCAGCATGGGCGTGATCGGCGACCTGAACCGCTACGCGCAGTTCCAGACCGCCGAGAGCATCCCGCTGGCCGCGCAGAACCCCGGCGGCCCCGCGGGGCAGGGGATGGGGATGGCCATGGGCTGGGCAATGGGGCAGCAGATGGCCGGGCAGCTCGGGCAGCAGATGGGCGGCGCCGCGCCGGCGTCCGCGCCGGGCGGCCCGCCGCCGCTGCCGCATGCGGCCGCCTACTACATCGCGCTGGAGGGGAAGCAGAGCGGCCCCCACGGCATGGACGAGCTGCGCCAGCACGCCAGCGCCGGCGCGCTCACCCCCGACACGCTGGTATGGAAGCAGGGAATGCCCGCCTGGACCCCTGCCGCCCGGGTGGACGACCTCGCCTCCCTCTTCGCCGCCGTCCCCCCGCCCCTCCCGCCGCACTGACGGGGTCGACGGGGGAAGGATGACGACGCCGCGGCCCCGCTCCGGACAGGAGCGGGGCCGCCTCGCGTGCGAAACTCCCGAATGGTCAGCAGAACAACGGCTCTTCTCTGCTGACTCTGCTGACTCTGCGTGAGGCTTGCCGTTGTCCGTCCGTTATCCTCAACGACGATCCGCGGCGAGCCGATCGACGCAGGTCGCCTCCCTTCCGCCGCCGCGCCGGACGGCTATACTGTTGCATGCGGTCCAGCCGGTAAGCTCCCGGCCGCGCGATACAACCCTTTGGGTAACCATGGAAACGACGACCACGCGCGGCGACGTGCGCAGCGAGCGCTGCGGATCGCGCCGTGTGCTGGACCTGGTGGCCGACAAGTGGGCGGTGATCGTGATCTACGTCCTGTCGCGCGGCACGCTGCGCTTCGGCGAGCTGCAGCGCGCGGTGGGCGGCGTGTCGCAGAAGATGCTGACGCAGACGCTGCGGGGGCTGGAGCGCGACGGCCTGGTGGAGCGCAAGGTGTACCCCGAGGTGCCTCCGCGCGTGGAATACACGCTCAGCCCGCTGGGCGAAACGCTGGTGGAGCCGCTTTCCGCCCTGTGCGGATGGGCCGAGGAGCACTTCTGGGAGGTGGAGCGCGCCCGCGAGCGGAACACCGCCCATGCGGCCTGACGGCTCCGAGTCGACGGTGGAACCTCGCGTGTATCAAATGATCGGAAGCGCGGCGTGGGCCCCGCGCGCCGCGCGCCCCGGCCGTCCGGGCGACGGCGACCCGAGCCGCCCCGGCCGCGAGCGCGAAGAAGGCGTCGCCCTCGCCGAGCGCCCCAAGACGCGCCGGCCGCCGCTCTACCGCGTGCTCCTCCACAACGACGACTTCACCTCGATGGAGTTCGTGGTGGAAGTGCTGGTGGAGCACTTCGACAAGAGCGACACCGAAGCCACCCGCGTGATGCTGCAGGTGCACCATCTGGGCGTGGGCGTGGCCGGTGTGTACACCCGCGACGAAGCCGAGACGCGTATCGAGCGGGTGACGCAGGACGCACAGGAGGCAGGCTACCCGCTGCTGCTCACGATGGAGCCGGAGTAGACCCGCTCTCACACTCCGTACTCTCGCACTTTCGTACTCTCTTACCTGCCACGCATGTCGACCCCCGCGGTTCCGCCCGAGCTGGAGATCTCGCTGAAAGTGGCGCTGCTCGAAGCCGCGCGCCGCGGGCAGGCGTACGCCGGCCTCGAGCACCTGCTCTTCGCGCTCCTCCACGACGACGCCACCGCCGGCATCGTCCGCGCGGCGGGCGCCGACGTGGAGCGGCTCAAGCGGCGCCTCGACCGCTTCCTGAGCGAAGAGGTCAAGGCGGCCAGCTCCACCCCGCGTGAATCGGCCATGCCCACGCTCGCCTTCCGCCGCGTGGTGCAGGAGGCCGCGCTGCAGGTGCTGCGCTCGGGGCGCGACGAGGTGACCGGCGGCCACGTGCTGGTGGCGCTGTACGACCAGGAAGACTCGTTCGCCGTGCACTTCCTGGAAGAGGCGGGGGTGGACCGGCTGGCCATGACCCGCGCCGTGGCCCACGGCGGCGAGGGACGCCTCTCGACGGGCGTCACCCGCCGCGAGGAGGTTCCCGCCGGCGACGGGATGGATGACGAGGACGACGAGCGCCCCGAAGCCGGCGACGCGCTCTCGCGCTTCACCGTGGAGCTCACCCGCCAGGCTGCCGAGGGAAAGCTCGACCCGCTGATCGGACGCGAGAAGGAGATCGGCCGCGCCATCCACGTGCTGGCGCGGCGCCGCAAGAACAACCCGCTCTTCGTGGGCGACCCCGGCGTGGGCAAGACCGCGCTGGCCGAGGGGCTGGCGCTCAAGATCCACGCGGGCGAGACCCCGGCCCCGCTGCGCCGCGCCCGCATCTTCGCGCTGGACATGGGCGCGCTGCTGGCCGGCACCCGCTACCGCGGCGACTTCGAGGAGCGGCTCAAGGCGGTGCTCAAGGAGCTGGAGGCGCTTCCCGGGGCCATCCTGTTCGTGGACGAGATCCACACCGTGGTGGGCGCCGGCGCCACCTCGGGCGGCAGCATGGACGCGTCCAACCTGCTCAAGCCGGCGCTGGCCGCGGGGCTGCGCTGCATCGGCTCCACCACCCACGAAGAGTACCGCACGCACTTCGACAAGGACCGCGCCCTCGCCCGGCGCTTCCAGAAGATCGACGTGCCCGAGCCCTCGGCCGAGGACACCGTGCGGATCCTGGAGGGGCTGCGGGGGCGCTACGAGGCGTTCCACCACGTGCGCTACGCCGACGCGGCGCTGCGCGCGGCCGCCGAGCTCTCGTCGCGCTACCTGCACGACCGCCGCCTCCCCGACAAGGCCATCGACGTGATGGACGAAGCCGGCGCCGACGTGCGCCTCGCCACGGAGTCGGAGTCGGACGACGACGAGGGGGCGGCGTGGCCGGTGGTGGGCGAAGACGTGGTGGAGCGGATCCTGGCCGGCATGGCGCAGATCCCGCCGCGCACCGTGGCCGGCAGCGATCGCGAGCGCCTGCGCACCCTCGAGGCCGAGCTCCGGGCGCGCGTGTTCGGGCAGGACGCGGCCATCGGCCAGCTCGCCGCCGCCATCAAGCTTTCTCGCGCCGGCCTGCGCGACCCGCGCAAGCCTACGGGCGCCTTCCTCTTCACCGGCCCCACCGGCGTGGGGAAGACCGAGGTCGCACGCTCGCTGGCCGAGGTGATGGGGATCGAGCTGATCCGCTTCGACATGAGCGAGTACATGGAGCGCCACACCGTGTCGCGGCTGATCGGCGCGCCGCCGGGGTACGTGGGCTTCGACCAGGCCGGGCTGCTCACCGAGGCGGTCAACCGCACCCCGCACGCGGTGCTGCTGCTGGACGAGATCGAGAAGGCGCACCCCGACGTCTTCAACCTGCTGCTGCAGGTGATGGACTACGGCAAGCTCACCGACAACAACGGCAAGCAGGCCGACTTCCGCAACGTGGTGCTGGTGATGACCAGCAACGTGGGCGCCGAGGAGCTGGCCCGCCGCCGCGCCGGCTTCGGCGCCGCGGGCACCATGACCGGCGGCGACGACGACCGTGCCTTCGAGCGCACCTTCCCGCCCGAGTTCCGCAACCGCCTCGACGCGCGCATCGCCTTCGCGCCGCTGTCGCCCGTGGTGATGGAGCGCATCGTGGAGCGCATGATCGCCGAGGTCCGTGAGCGCCTGGCCGCGCGCAACGTGGAGATCGAGGTGGACGGCGAGGCGTGCGCCTGGCTGGCCGAGCGCGGGCTCGACCCGCTGATGGGAGCCCGCCCGCTCTCGCGGCTGATCCAGGAACAGCTCCTCCGCCCGCTGGGGGACGAAATCCTCTTCGGCCGGCTGGAGGAGGGCGGATCGGTGTCGCTGAGCGTTCGCGGCGGCGAGCTGGCGCTGGACTACGGGCCCAAGGTGGATGGTACGGACGGCCGCAGGGAACCTGCGTAGCGGCAGGTGTATGTAGTGGCGGATGGAGAGCGCTACGGAAATCGTACCAGAATGGTGCGAAAGGTCGCCGTAGTGGACGTACGTGGCGGATAGCACGTCTTTCCTGCTACGAGACGTCGGAGCAGACGACACAAAATGTTGGCGTTTCGACGACCAATCGGATATAGTATACAGAAAGTGTACAGAACCGGGCCCCACAAACGGGGCGACGCCACACGGAGACAAATAGATGAAGTCCACCCGAGTCAAAGCCGCGCAGCAGCGCCCCCCCCGTCGCTGGCGCACCCCGCCCCCCCTCACCCGCGGCTCGGCCGAGGCGATGGAGGGGATGGAGATCCTGCGTGAAGTGCCGGGCGAGACCGGCGTCCTGCTCTGGCAGGCGTACCGGAACGTGATGTTCTGGGCCACCGCCGAGCCCGAGGATCGCGGCAAGCTCTTCTCGCCCGACGCCGGACAGCGCCGTCTCGAGGAGCTGCTCTCGGCCGACGTTCCCGCCGCCATCGTGGACGCGCTGGTGTCGGTCGGCCGCCTGCTGGGCGCCCCCGACACCACCCGCGGCGAGGGCATCGCCGAGGCCATGCGCTCGATCGCGCAGTGGGCCGAGAGCCAGGGCCACGACGCCACGGCCCTCTCGTTCACCCAGACCGCCGCTCTCGCTGCGCCACGCAACGCCGACTTCGCGCTGGCCGTGGGCCGGCTCGCTCGCAGGCGTGGCGAGACCGCGCGCGGCGAGACCTGGTTCCGCCACGCCATCATGGTTGCGCGGCAGACGGGTGCCTGGGAGACGTATGGACGCGCCTACCTGTCGCTCGGGAACATGTCGCGCGAGCGCGGCAACTTCCCCCTGGCGCACCGGATGCACATCAAGGCTCTGCGTTCGGCGAAGAGGAAGGGACTCGCGCCCATCATCGGTGAGGCGTCGCACGACCTCTTCGTGGTAGCGACCGAGACCGGGCGTAACGAGCAGGCCGAGCATTTCGCGCGGCAGGCGTTCCGCGCATACGGGTCCGAGCACCGCAATCTCACGGTGCTGGCGCACGACATCGCCTACTACTGGATGAACCAGGGGCACTTCGCGCGCGCGCTGCCGGTTTTTGAGGCGTTACAGCCGCTTCTTCCGGAGATGCGCAACCAGCTGCTCGTGCGGGCGCACATCATCCGTGCGGCCGGCGGCGCTGGCGACCGTGAGCGGTTCCGGAAGACCTGGAACGAGGCGATGAAGCTCACCCGCGAAACCGACGTGGTGCCGGTTCTCGCCGACTCGCTTCTCGAGATGGCGCGCGGCGCCTCCAGCCTGGGAGAGTGGGATCGCGCGGAGCAGGTAGCCGAGCGAGCCGTCGCGGTTGCGACGGAGCGGAACGAGCCCACTGTGCTGATCCGGGCCGAGGGGATTCTGGAGTCCATCCGGAACGGGCGCTCCGTCGAGCGGGCAGTGGCGGCACGTGCAGGCCGCGCGACCGACCAGGCCGATGCACTTGCGCACGACATGGTGCGCTCTCTCGAGACGCGCGCAACGGCAGGCGTGTGACCCACGAACCGAAAGGGCCGGCCGGGACGAGTCCCGGCCGGCCCTTTCGTGTATCTCTTATTGCCTGCTAGTTTCCGCTTCCGATCTGCGAGTTGCGATCCTCGACGCACACCTCGGAGGTGGTGCCATCGGGGTTTACGACAGTCTTCTTGACGCAGCTCGTCGCGTCGGCGGACGGAGACCGGGGGGCAGCGCGGTGCGAGTCGGCGCCCGGCGCGGTGATGGATTCGGTGCCGCAGGCGGCCAGGACGGACGCGACGGCGCAGGCCAGGAGGAACCGGGCGGTCTTCATGGGTGTTCCAAGTTTGTGGTAGGGGAGCCGGCAGCTGAAGAGAAGGTGGACGATCGTCCACACGGATGAATGATGCGCAAGCGAACGCCTGCGCGCCCATCCTCCGTTGCCCATCGACCGTATAATTCCCGTCACGCATGGTATCTGGCCCACGCCCCCTGATCGTAATGCACTCGAATGGTGCGTTCCGCGAGCGCGTGCGCCGTATTGCCTTGAAATCGTTCGACGTCACCTTTCTCCCCGATTGGGAGTCGCTGCGGGCGGCGATCCCCGACACGCCGCCGGCCGCGCTGCTGCTGGTGGACCCCTACAGCCCCGGCAACCGCGAGGGGGCTCAGCTGGCGCAGGAGCTCCGCGCGCTGATGTGGGAGTTCCCCTCGGCCACGGTGGTGGCGGCCATGGAGCTGCGCCCCGGCCACTCGCACGACGTGCGCACGCTGGGCGAGTGGGGGGTCACCGATATCCTCTCCATCGGCGAGGAGGACACGCAGGAGGCGATGACGCGCCGCCTGCGCTCGGCGCAGGGACGGCCGCTGCAGAACCTGCTGCAGCGCTGCCTGCCGCCCAGCATGTCGGGGCGCTCGCGCACGCTGCTGATGACGGCGGCCGAGGTGGTGTCGCTGGGGGGGCGCGGGCGCGACCTGGCGCGCGCGCTGCACCTGTCGGAGCGAACGGTGCTGCGCTGGTCGGAGCGCGCGGCGCTCCCCCCGCCGCGCCGGCTGATGGCGTGGATGCGCATCCTGCTGGCTGCGTCCCTGCTGGACGACCCTGGCCGCACGGTGTTGAGCGTAGCCTACGCCTGCGGCTACTCGTCCGACAGCAGCCTGCGCAGGGCCATGCAGGACTTCCTGGGCACCATCCCCACCACGCTGCGCCGTGAGGGCGCCTTCTCGCGGGCGTCGGCGCGGTTCCTGGAGGAGCTGGCCGAGGTGAAGAGCTGGGGCAAGGAGATGTGGAAGGAGCGCAGCGCGGAGGACGGGCGGCTGACCCGCCGGCAGCGGCAACGGCTCAAGCAGCAGGGGCTCCCCGTCAATCCCCCCCGCGGCCGCTCGCGTTCCCCCGACTCCGACGATTAGTCGGCCCGATCGCTCGGTGCCGCACCATGGGCCCGGACGCGCTTGCGCCCGGGCTCATATGTTGTCGCATCCACACCCGTTTCGCCGCCTCGGGATGCGGCGCGCAAACGAACCCGGCATTATCATTCGCACCCAGCGACGTCGATTTCAGCGACCTGTCCGTTCGGGTACGAACCGTGCCAACGGCCGAGTGGGGAGCATTGGAAAACATGGTGAGATGGTGAGATGCGGCGGCTGATTCTTTTCGACATCGACGGAACGCTGCTCTCGGCCGACGGCGCGGGGAAGCGCGCGGTCCATGCGGCGCTGATGGACGTGTTCGGCACCACCGGGCCCATCGGCAGCTATTCGTTCGCGGGGCGCACCGATCCCGAGATCGTGCGCGACCTGCTGCGCGCCGACGGCCTCCCCGACGCGGAGATCCAGTCCGGGCTCGCGGCGCTCTGGTTCCGCTACGTCGAGTATCTCCACGGCGAGATCCGCGGGCTGAAGGTGCAGGCGCTGCCCGGCGTGGCCGAGCTGCTGGACCGGGTGGAGGCGGGCGGACCCGAGGTGGTGCTGGGGCTGCTAACCGGCAACATCCGCGAGGGCGCGCGCATCAAGGTGGAGGCGGCGCGGCTCGGGTTCTCGCGCTTTCGCGTGGGCGCGTTCGGCAGCGACCACGCCGAGCGGCCAGCGCTTCCCGCGATCGCGGTGGAGCGGGCGCGGCGCGAGACGGGGATCGGCTTCAGCGGCAAGGAGATCGTGATCATCGGCGATACGCCCAAGGACGTGGCGTGCGGCCAGCACCTGGGCGTGCGCACCATCGCCACCGCCACGGGGCAGCACCCGGTGGACGAGCTCGCCGCCTGCGGCGCGGACCACACGTTCGCCGACCTGTCGGACGTGGACGCGGTGTGGCGGGCGATCGCGGACTAAGGGTCGTGAGTTGTTGTCCGTCGGAAGAACGGCAGGTGACACGGAGGAACGGAGGGAACGGAGGAACTGCGGTGGATCGTACCTTATCCCCCGATCTTCCGTGTCGTTCGATCGGTTCGCTTGGATGAGGCATGGTCGACGCGCCCTGCTCCGCTGGTGGAGGGGGCGCGTTTTCGTCTGCTCGGATGCGTCAGAAGGGGCGGGTGCGCGCCGTTCAATGAACGCGCGGGAGCGTTCGCCGAACGGTTCGAACGCCCTCTCCGCACTTCTCCAAGGGCCGGCCCTGGAGGCAGGTAACCGATTGTGAGGCTTGGGATTGCCGTCTCGCCCGCGCCCCTGGCGCGGCGGGAACGGGCGATGCCCCTCACCGGCACGCGCCAACGTCGCAACCTCCTTCAGCCGGAAGGCCCGCATGCGTACCCCACGACCGCATCGTCTTCTCCTTCTTTCCCTCGTCGTTCTTGCCGCGTGCCAGAGCGGCGGGCCCCGGCCCGACGGCGGCGACGTGGCCGCCGCGGCCGACACCACGTCGATGGTGCTCGCGCCGATGGCCGCGCCCACCACGGCAGCGGAGGCACCAGACGTGATGTACGCGCCGCCGGTGCCGGACGGCACCGGCCGTGAGCAGTACAGCCGCATCAGCGAGAACGAGTTCAGGGACGTCGCCAACAACCCGCTCTCCACCTTCGCCATCGACGTGGACGCGGCGTCGTACGCGAACGTGCGGCGCTTCCTGGGCGAGCACCGGCTGCCGCCGGCCGATGCGGTGCGGATCGAGGAGCTGGTCAACTACTTCGACTACGACTACCCGGATCCCGCCTCGGCCGACGCGCCGTTCTCGATCACCACCGAGGTGGCCCCCGCGCCGTGGGACCCGTCGCACCGGCTGGTGCACGTGGGGCTGCAGGGGCGGCGGATGCATACGCAGACCCTTCCCCCGGCCAACCTGGTGTTCCTGGTGGACGTGTCGGGGTCGATGGACGAGCCCAACAAGCTGCCGCTGCTGAAGGAGGCGCTGGGGCTGCTGGTGGACAACCTGCGCCCGCAGGACCGCGTGTCCATCGTCGTCTACGCCGGCGCGGCGGGGATGGTGCTGCCGCCCACCCCCGGCGGCCGGCGCGACCGCATCCGCGAGGCCATCAACGAGCTGGAGGCGGGCGGCTCCACCAACGGCGCCGAGGGGATCGAGCTGGCCTACCAGCTCGCGCGCGACGCCTTCATCCGCGGCGGCAACAACCGCGTGGTGCTGGCCACCGACGGCGACTTCAACGTGGGCGTGAGCAGCGACGCCGAGCTGACGCGCCTGATCGAGCACGAGCGCGAGGCGGGCGTCTTCCTCACCGTATTGGGGCTGGGGACGGGGAACCTGCAGGACGCGAAGATGGAGCAGCTCGCCGACCAGGGGAACGGCAACTACGCCTACATCGACGGGATCGACGAAGCGCGCAAGGTGCTGGTGGGCGAGATGGGCGGCACGCTGTTCACCATTGCCAAGGACGTGAAGGTGCAGGTGGAGTTCAACCCTGCCCGCGTGAAGGCCTACCGGCTGATCGGCTACGAGAACCGCGCGCTGGCGGCCGAGGACTTCAACGACGACGGCAAGGACGCGGGCGAGATGGGCGCCGGGCACTCGGTGACGGCGCTGTACGAGGTGGTGCCCGTGGGCGCGCCCGATTCCCCCGCGCGCGGCGTGGACCCGCTGCGCTACCAGCAGGTGCGGCCCACCGAGCGGGCGGGGCTCAGCGGCGAGCTGCTGACGGTGAAGCTGCGCTACAAGGCGCCCGACGGCACCGTGAGCCGCGAGCTGGTGCGCCGGCTGGCCGACCGGCACGCCGCGCTGGCCGCCACCTCGGCCGACTTCCGCTTCGCGGCGGCGGTGGCCGAGTGGGGGATGCTGCTGCGGGGCTCGCGCTTCCGCGCCGCGTCGAGCTACGCGCAGGTGGCCGAGCTGGCGCGCGGCGCGCTGGGCAGCGACCGCGGCGGCTACCGCGCCGAGTTCCTGCGCCTGGTCGAATCTTCGCGCCAGCTCGCGCGGGACGACGGCGGCCGCGGGGTCGCCGAAGACCGCGCGGTGGGCCGCTGAACCGCCGCGGCACGGGTCCTGCTTTCTGAAAGGCGTTGCACAGGCTGAACTTGCGACGATCAAACCGGAGGCTGGAATGTCACGCGAGCGAGAGCTGATCGAGCCGCACAAGGGCGACAAGCGCTACATCCGCCGTGATTCGCAGGGACGCTTCACCGACGATCAGGTGGACGTGGGGCGCTCCCTGGCCACGGACCGGCGGCAGCACGCCAAGACCAAGTCGCGCTCCGGCCACGGCGACGAAGGCGACCGTTAGCCCAGGCCGCAGTATCCGCGCGACCGGCGGCGCCGTGGGAGAGATCCCCGGCGCCGTCGCTTCGTATCTCCCTGTCCTGCCTTTAGATATCTCTATCTCACCGCCCGATGGCCCTGCGCGGCGCTTTCCGTCGAGAGAGCGGCGAGACACTGGTCCACTACCACCCGCCATCCAGGATTGACCACTCGATCTACTCGGGAACCGCTTCGTTGGTTCTCCGGTGCCTGCATCTTCATACCAAATTCGGGAAAACTTGTCTTACGCAGAGCCAGCAGAGTCAGCAGAGAACAGCGGTTTTTTCCGCTAACTCTGCTGACTCTGCGTGAGATTTCGCTGTTGGTCGTCGCGATATTTCCTCCAACTACACACGGATCCCTGTCAGCATAAGCATCAGTATCAGATGCTGGAAGAATGCACCGAGCGACCGAGATGGGGGGGATATTGGTGCGACCGCCACGTCGGCGAACGTGTTCTCCCGCGAACTCGTTGCGCAAATTGCAACAATCTGCCGATGGCGCCCGGTAGCCCACCGCACAGAATTGAGGCGGCGCGGGGCGTGGCGACGAGAGGGGTGGCTGGCAGAGGAATTGCGAGTTCGTGCATGGCTGGGTGCACCGCACCCGAAGCGCATCGTTACGCGCCAAACAAACCCTTGTTCGGCCCAGGCGGCGCAACTACAATGTCGCCTTCGCTCACTTCCCGCGCCGCCAGCGAACCAGCGCCCACCGGATCGCCCGTGCCCGTCGCCGCCCACGCTTTCGACCCCCGAAACGACAGCCGGTACCCGGACTTTCGCGCCGTGACGCGCCCGAGCGCGCCCAGCGGCGCGTGGACGGGGGCGTGCCCGTGAGCGTGGCCGCCGAGGGCGAGGCCCTGGGCGACGCCGTGCTGGAGTCGGCTCCGGTGGGGATCGCCGCGTGCGACCGCGAGCAGCGCTGGGTGGCGTGGAACGCGGCCATGGAGGCGGTGACCGGCACCGCCGCGCGCGATGCGCTGGGGGTGCGGGTTTGCGACGCGCCCTGCGCGCTGGCGGGCGAGGCGCCGGGGGCGGTGCTCTCGGCCGTGCTGGACGGCGTGACGGTGGACCTGGGCGACCTGCCGCTGGGCGACGCCGCCCAGCCGCGCACGCGCTGGGCGGCCACGCGCTGGTCGCCTCACCGCGGGCCCGACGGCGAGGTGGCGGGCGCCGTGGTGGTGGTGCAGGACGTGACCGCCCGCCGCCTGGGCGACGCGCAGGCCTTGCGCCTGGCCGCCATCCCGCGCGAGTCGCCCAACCCGGTGATCGAGTGCGGCCCGCAGGGCGAGGTCATCTACGCCAACCCCGCCACCCGCCACGTGGCCGCCGAGGTGGGCGCGCCGCTGGAAGACGGCTTCCTCCCCCGCAACCACCGCCAGCTGATCGCCGCGGCGCTGGCAACCGGCCAGCCGATGCGCACGGTGGAGGTGGACGTGGACGACCGCGTCTTCTCGTGGACCTACCACCCGCACCCGCAGCTGGGCGTGGTGCACCTGTTCGCCGACGACATCACCGCGCGGCGGGCGGTGGAGGACCAGCTGCGCCACGACGCGCTGCACGACGCGCTGACGGGGCTGCCCAATCGGCACCTGTTCATGGAGCGCCTCGCGCGCGCCGTGCTGCAGGAGCGCCGGCGCGAGGGGTACCTGTTCGCGGTGCTGTTCCTGGACCTCGACCGCTTTAAGGTGGTGAACGACTCGCTGGGCCACTCGGTGGGCGACGAGCTGCTGGTGGCGGTGGCCGGGCGGCTGCGCAACTCGGTGCGTGAGACCGACACCGTGGCCCGCTTCGGCGGCGATGAGTTCGCGGTGCTGCTGGACGACATGGACGCGGTGCAAGACGCGGTGCGCGCCGCCGACCGCATGCAGCAGGCGCTGGCCTCGCCGGTGTCGCTCAGCGGCTACGAGGTGTTCACCTCGGCCAGCATCGGCATCGCGCTGAGCTCCACCGCCTACGGGCGCGCCGACCACCTGCTGCGCAACGCCGACATGGCCATGTACCGGGCCAAGGCGGCGGGCACCGGGCGGCACGAGCTGTTCGACCGGGCGATGCACGCGCTGGCGCTCACCCGGCTGCAGATGGAGACCGACCTGCGCCGGGGCATCGAGCGCGGCGAGTTCGGGCTGCACTACCAGCCGATCGTGGACCTGCGCACCGGGCACATCGCCGGGGTGGAGGCGCTGCTGCGCTGGCGCCACCCCGAGCGCGGCTGGATCGCCCCCGGCGACTTCGTGCCCCCGGCCGAGGAGACGGGGCTGATCCTGCAGATCGGCCGGCGCGTGCTGGCCGACGCGTGCCGCCAGCTGAAGGCGTGGCAGGCGGCCACCCCGGCCGCGGCGGAGCTGTGCGTGAGCGTGAACCTTTCGGTGCGCCAGTTCAGCCAGGCCGACCTGGTGGAGCAGGTGCGCGACGCGCTGGAGGAGACGGGGATCGCCGCGCACCTGCTGCGGCTGGAGATCACCGAGAGCGTGGTGGTGGACAACCTGGAGGCGGCCGCCGCCACGCTGGGCCGCCTGCGCGCGCTGGGCGTGCGCGTGTACCTGGACGACTTCGGCACCGGCTACTCGTCGCTCAGCTCGCTGCACCGCCTCCCCATCGACGCGCTCAAGGTGGACCGCTCGTTCGTGTCGCGCATCGGCGAGGGCGGGGGCGAGCAGATGGTGGGCACGGTCGCCACGCTGGCGCGCAACCTGGGGGTGCCCGTGGTGGCCGAGGGGGTGGAGACGGTCTCGCAGCTGCGCGCCCTGCGCGCGCTGGGGTGCGAGTACGCGCAGGGCTTCCTCTTCTCCGCGGGGCTGGAGGCGGGCGCGCTGCTGGCGCTACTGGAGGCGGGGCCGCGCTGGTAGGGGCCGCCCGCGTGGCGGCGGCACAACGCCGCGGGCCGAAAGGCGCGAAAAAGAGGGTTCGCGAAAGAAACCTTTTGCCCTGCCGCCGCGCCCACACCTATCTTCGGAGAGCCGGGTAAAAACACCGGTTTGCCGCCGGCACGCCCGCTGCATGACCGCGGCCGTGCGGGCGCTTCGTCTCCACCCGCCAGGCTCCCCGCGCCACCCCCGGGTCCGCATGGTCCCACCTGCCTCCGCGCCGCACCCCCCGCTGAACGGGCACCTCGCCCGCCTGGTGGAGCAGTTCTTCGGCTCGCCCCAATCCGCACCCCCCGGCCTGGACGACTTCCTGGCCGCCGTGAGCCACGCCCTGGAGAGCGCGGAGGAGGAGCGCGCGCTGCTGGGCCGCGCCCTGGACGACGCCGGCCGCGAGCTGCTGGAGCGCTACCGGCGCCTGCAGGACGACCTGGCCGAGCACGGCCGGGTGCAGGCGGCGCTGCGCGAGAGCGACCGCCAGTTCCGCGACCTGGCCGACCACGTGGCCGCCGCCACCTTCGTGTACCGCGGCGCGCGCTTCCTGTACGTGAACGCCGCGGCCGGCGAGCTCACCGGCTACCCGCCGGCCGAGCTGCTGCGCATCGACTTCTGGGACGTGGTGCACCCCGACGACCGCGAGACGGTGCGCGCGCGGGGGATGGCGCGGCAGCGCGGCGAGGCGGTTCCCAGCCGCTACGAGTTCCGCATCGTGCGCAGCGACGGCGTGGTGCGCTGGGTCGACTTCACCGCCGGCACCTCCACCTATGCGGGCGAGCCGGCGGCGCTGGGCACCTGCTTCGACGTGACGGCGCGCAAGGAGGCCGAGGAGGCGCTGCAGCGGCAGGCGCTCACCTTCGAGAACCTGTACGACGCGGTGCTGATCAGCGACGCGGACGGGCGGATCACCGACTGGAACCCCGCGGCGGAGCGCATCTACGGCTTCACCCGCGACGAGGTGCTGGGGCGCACCGCGACCGACCTGTGGCTGCACCCCGACGAGGCTGCCGACCTCAACCGCCGCATCGTGGAGGCGCTGGACGCCGAGGGGCGCTGGCAGGGCGAAGTGCGCTTCGTGCGCAAGGACGGCTCGCGCGGGGTGAGCGAAACGCTGGTGCTGCCGCTGCGCGACGCCAACGGCCGGCGCATGGGCGCGCTGGGGGTGAACCGCGACGTGAGCGAGCGCAAGCGGGCCGAGGAGGCGCTGCGCACCAGCGAGGAGCGCTTCCGGCTGATGCTCACCGGCACGCAGCAGCTCTTCTTCTACGTGCACGACCTTGCCGGCGTGTACGAATACCTTTCCCCCAGCGTGGGCGACGTGCTGGGCTACCCGCCCGAGACGCTGCTGGGGCAGCCCTACTCGTTCCTGCACACCGGCCACGCCATGGACGAGCAGGTGGTGGAGCGGACGGCGCGCACCGTCTCCTCCGGCGTGCCCAACACCTACCTGGTGTTCGCGCGTCACGCCGACGGGCGCACGGTGGCGCTGGAGCTGGTGGAGACGGCGGTGCGGCGCGGCGGGCGCGTGCGCGGGGTGCAGGGCTTCGCGCGCAACGTGACCGAGCGCATCCGCGCCGAGGAGGCGCTGCGCGAAAGCGAGGAGCGCTACCGCTCGCTGTTCGAGGAGAGCCGCGACGCGGTGTACATGAGCACCGGCGACGGGCGGATGGTCTCGGCCAACCAGGCCATGCTCGACATGTTCGGCCTCACCGCCAGCGACCTGCTCACGCTGCGGCTGGAGGACCTGTACTTCGACGCGTCGGACCGGCAGCGCTTCCGCGACGAGATCTTCCGCGCCGGCTACGTGCGCGACTACGAGCTGCGGCTGCGGCGGCAGGGTGGCGGCGTCCTCCACTGCCTGGTGTCGTCCACCGTGCGCCACGGCCCCGAAGGCCGCGTGGAAGGCTTCCAGGGGATCATCCACGACATCACCGCGCGCAAGCACGCCGAGGAGCAGCTCGCCTACGGCGCGCTGCACGACGCGCTGACCGGGCTGCCCAACCGCGCCCTGTTCGTGGACCGCCTGAGCCAGGCGCTGGAGCGGGTGCGGCGCGGCGGCGAGCGGCCCTTCGCGGTGCTCTTCCTCGACCTCGACCGCTTCAAGGTGGTGAACGACTCGCTGGGCCACGGCCTGGGCGACCAGATGCTGGTGGCCATCGCCGACCGGCTGGAGGCGGTGCTGCGGCCTGGCGACAGCGTGGCGCGCTTCGGCGGCGACGAGTTCACGCTGCTGCTGGACGACCTGGCCGGCCCGCTCGACGCCACGCACCGCGCCGAGCGGGTGCTGGACGTGCTGGCCGCCCCGTTCGCGCTGGAGCGGCACGAGGTGTTCACCTCGGCCAGCGTGGGGATCGCGGTGAGCACGCACGGGGCGGAAGACCCCGAGGAGCTGCTGCGCAACGCCGACGCGGCGCTCTCGCGCGCAAAGGTGCTGGGGAAGAACCGCTACGAGGTGTTCGACCGCGCCATGCACGCCGAGGCCACCCAGCGCCTGCAGCTGGAGACCGACCTGCGGCGCGCGCTGGAGCGCGGCGAGCTGGGGCTGCACTACCAGCCGGTGGTGCGGGTGGAGGGCGGCCGCATCGACGGCTTCGAGGCGCTGCTGCGCTGGCGCCACCCCCAGCGCGGCTGGGTGCAGCCCGGCGTGTTCATCCCCGTGGCCGAGGAGATGGGGCTGATCCACGCGCTGGGCCGCTGGGTGATCGACGAGGCGTGCAGCCAGGCGAGGCGCTGGGTGGACGCCTTCCCCGGGCGGAGCCTGCGCATGGCGGTGAACCTGAGCGCGGCGCAGTTCACGCAGGCCGACCTGGCCGAGCACGCCGAGCGCTCGCTGCGCGACTGCGGGATTGCGCCCGGGGTGATGCACTTCGAGATCACCGAGAGCGTGATCCTGCAGCACGCCGAGCCGGGGCAGTCGATCCTGGCGCGCCTGCGCGAGCTGGGCGTGGTGCTGTGCATGGACGACTTCGGCACCGGCTACTCGTCGCTGGGCTACCTGCACCGCTTCCCCATCGACGAGCTGAAGATCGACCGCAGCTTCGTGAGCGGGATGGAGTTCGACCAGCGCAACGCGCAGCTGGTGCAGGCGATCGTGGGGCTGGCGCGGAACCTGGGTGTCGCGGTGGTGGCCGAGGGGGTGGAGACGGCCGAGCAGCTGCAGGCGTTGCGCGCGCTGGGCTGCGACTACGCCCAGGGTTTCCTCTTCTCCGAGCCCGTCCCTCCCGATCAGGCCGAGGCGCTGCTGGCGAAGGACCCGCGGTGGTGAAGGTCTCCTGCCTGAACCGTACCGCGGTGTCGACGCGCCGGGTGCCCGCGGAGCCCGCCGCCATCGGCGGAATGAAACGAGATTCACACAACACGCAAAACGGCCCCGGTCCGCAGGGTGGACCGGGGCCGTGTGGGTCGACGGGAGCCGGCGGGCGTCAGCCGCCGGTGTACACCACGATGGCGCCGCCGGCGGCCTGCGTGCCGTAGCGCTGCACGGCGTCGCTGGGCTCCACGTACTCCACCCGGGCCACGGCATCCACCGACATGTCGCGCAGGATGCCGGTTCCACCCGCCAGGGAGCCGTCGCGGATCACGGCCACCACCGGGTTCTGCTGCGTGCTGGAGCTCAGCGCGCGCGACGGGCGGAGCCACGCGGCATGCAGCATCCGGATGCCGTCGTACACGTTGCGGGCACCCTTCTCCACCATGTCGGCCCGCAGGATCTCGTTGCGGTTGCGGCGCGGGCGCGCGGCGGGAGCGGCGGCCGGGGTCGCGGCGGCGGCCGGCGTGGCCGGGGCCGCGGCGGTGGCGCTCACGGTGTCCGTCTGCGCGGTGGCCGGGCGAGCGGCGAGCGCGGAAGCGGCGAAGCACGCCGCCAGCAGGGTCGCGGTCTTGATGGTCATGGCCATGGGGATCGGGATGCGGGTGCGCCGCATCGTTCTCGGAATGGGCCGGCAGGAGCGACGACGTCCGGCTCTCCAGTGCTGCTATGTATTGTGATCCCCGTAGTTTACAAGGATTCGCGAGGCGCGTCAACGCCGCCGCCGCTCACGGGTAGCAGGCGATGGGGTAGTCCAGCGGCTCGGCGTCGCCCGGGAGGCGGAAGTGCCACCACTCCTTGTCGTACGGCTGGAAGCCCTCGGCGCCCATCGCGCGCTGCAGGCGCATCCGGTTCTGCAGCACCTGGCCGGTGGCGTTGGCGGGGTGCGCCGCCTCGGAGAAGGTGTCGAACGGCGTGCCCATCTCCAGCTCGCGCCCGCCGGTGAGCTCCACCAGCGTCAGGTCTACCGTGTTGCCGCGGTTGTGGCCGCTGAAGCGCGCCACGTAGCCCTGCTCCAGCACCCAGCCGTTCCCTGTCCTCCCTGCCCACTCCACCATGGCCTGCGTGGCGCGGATGGGGCGGTAGGCGTCGAACACCTTGAGCCCCAGCCCCTCGCTGCGCAGCGCCGCCTGCACGCGCCCCAGCGCCTGCGCCGCACCCGGACGCATCAGCGCGCGGGCCGACTCGTAGCCCGGCAGCGGTCGGCCGGTAAAGTTGTCGGGGGTGGCGTAGCGGATGTCCACCCGGATGGTGGGGTCCACGCGGGTCACGTCCACCAGCTCGCTCCCCGCGGGGAGGTTGCAGCCGGCTGCCGTCCCCGCCGCGCGCGTTGGGGACAGGCGCGGCGCATCGACGGGAGATGAGGATTGGCCGGCGGTGGCACAGCCGGCGAGGAGCGCGGCCGCGGCCACGACGATGCGCATCGTGCGCTCAGAACTCATGTCGTCCTCCGTCCTCGCCCAGTTCGGTGTGGGCGAACACCCGACGCGCGTCCTCCAGGTCCGCCTCTTCCACCCCCGGCGGCAGGTGCACCAGGATCAGCCGCCGCACCCCAGCCTCGAAGGCCGAGCGCGCGGCCTCGGCGTAGCTGGTGTGCACGCCGGGGAAGGCCAGCTTCTGCGCCTCGTGCACCAGGATGTCGGCGCCCTTGGCCATCTCCACGATGGCGTCGGACCTGGCGGTGTCGCACGAGTAGGCGACGACGCCGGCGCCGGCGGCCTCCACGCGGATCCCCACGACGGGCACCGAGTGGATCCCCGGCGTGGCGGTCACGTGCCAGCGCTCGTTGCGCAGCACCTGCGCGCCGGCGCGGTGCTCGAAGCGGTGCCACTGGATCTCGGGCACGTTCTGCCAGATCTTCGTGTCGAAGCTCTCCCACGCCCGCCGCGCCTGCGCCAGCGCCGGCTCGATGCCGTACACCGGGATCGGCGCGGTGCGGCCCGACAGCCACAGCTTCTCCATGAACAGCGGAAAGGCGCCCGCGTGGTCGGCGTGCTCGTGCGTGACGATCAGCCCCTCGATGCTCTCCAGGGCGACGCCGGCGACCTGCAGGCGCTGGATCACGTCGCCCCCGCAATCCACCACCAGCGTGTGGCCGCCGTGCTCGAACGCCAGCATGGTGGTGGTGCGGCGCGCGTCGCTGAACGCGGCGCCGGTGCCCAGCAGGTGCAGCACGGCCATGGGTGTCTCCAGTCCGCTTTCGATTCGCTCGAGAGGCGAAGAGTTCGGCGTCTCCGCGACTTCGGCTTCTCAGTAGCCACGACGCGGGATCGTCCGAGCGGATGATCCCGCGTTTCGAAACTTCGCGATCCAGCCGCCGGCAGCGTGAACCGGGGAGCCGGCGGTGGACCCGAGGCTTCCCGAATCAGCCGCCGTCCTTCTCCGCGACCGCCTTGTTGCACGGGTGGTCGGGGTTGGCCAGCGCCGCCTCCATGTCGCTGCGGAAGCGGCCGTAGGCGTTGCCCGGCACGGTGCCCGCCTGCGGGATGGCGGGGCGGGCGCGCTGGGCCTCCTGCGCATAACGCACCGAATCACTCGATTCGCGCGCGTACGACGCCGAGTCGGCCAGGTCGGCGCTCTGGCTGTATGCGTTGGCGTAGTCGCGGTAGGCGGCGGCGAACTGGCGGCTGGCGGCCGTCACCTGCTCGAACGGCCCGCCCTGCACCACCACCATCTGCGTGTCGAGCCCGGCCAGGCGCTCCTTGGCCGTCAGCGCCAGCTCGGCGGCCACGCAGCTGGTGCGGCGCGCCTGGTCGCGCGCCGCCTTGCGCGCGGGGCTTTCGCCGCACGCGGCGGAGATCGCGGCCGCGGCCAGCAGCAGCAGCGCCAGGGGGATCAGCTTGGGGGTCCTCATCCGCACGGGGTGCCCGGGTTGCAGGGTTTCGGGTTGGTGGATCGACACGCGCGCTCAGCCGTCGGTGACGACGTCGGAGAAGAGCTCGCGCTCCACCAGCTCGCACAGCAGGTGGATCAGGGTGATATGGCCTTCCTGGATGCGCTCGGTGGCCTGCGCGGGCACCACCAGCGGCTCGTGGCAGAGCTCCGCCAGCGCGCCGCCGTCGCGGCCCAGCAGGCCGAGGACCACCGCGCCCCGCTCCCGCGCCGCCTGCGCCGCGGCCAGCACGTTGGCCGAGTTGCCGCTGGTGCTGATGGCCACCAGCACGTCGCCGGGGCGCACCATCGCCTCCACCTGCCGGCGGAAGACGGTGGCGAAGTCGTAGTCGTTGGCCCAGCAGGTGAGCGTGGGCCCGTCCATCAGGTGGTGCGCGGGAAGGCCGGGGCGGTCGCGCTTGTAGCGTGCCACCAGCTCCTCCACCAGGTGCATGGCGTCGCATGCCGAGCCGCCGTTGCCGCAGGCGTACAGCCGCCCGCCTTCGCGGAACGACTCGGCCAGCCGCCCCGCCGCGCGCACGACCTGCGGGGCCATCTCGCGCAGCGCCAGCTTCACCCGCGCGGACTCTTCCAGCGCCTGGAGGACGACGTCGATCGGCTGGGCTGCGGGCATCCGTCTGCAGGCAGGGGGTGGGTCGGTTTCGCTCGCGCGCAAATGTAGCGCGTGAGGCGGGCCAGCGGGAGAACGGAGGGAGATGGCACCGCGTTTGAACGGGTGGGGGACAGGGGACAGGGGACAGGGGACAGGGGACAGGGGACAGCG